>Ga0209526_10000400_pt1 | contig 27877 bp, 21 predicted proteins | sample JacPinW_OM2H0_M1_FD_188566 | JGI IMG/M metagenome (GOLD analysis project Ga0209526, IMG submission 188566) | Forest soil microbial communities from Algoma, Ontario, Canada - Jack Pine, Ontario site 1_JW_OM2H0_M1 (SPAdes) (version 2) | ecosystem: Environmental > Terrestrial > Soil > Boreal... | reverse complement strand
ATTTCTATGCGGCGCAGGCCGTCGCCCTGACAGGCTTCGCAGCGGCCGCCCTTTACGTTGAAGCTGAAGCGGCCAGGACGATAACCGCGTTCGCGCGATTCGGGGAGCATGGCGAAAAGCTCGCGAATGGGCGCGAAGACGCCAGTGTAGGTGGCAGGATTCGAACGCGGAGTGCGGCCGATGGGGGCCTGATCGATCTCGATGACTTTGTCGATCTGATCGGCGCCGACAATTTCGCGATGCGCACCGGGTGGGTCTTGCGAGCGGTAAAGTTTCTGGGCAAGCGCGCGGTAGAGAATGTCGTTGACGAGCGTGGATTTGCCCGAGCCGGAGACTCCGGTGACGACCGTGAGCAGGCCGAGAGGGAGCGTCACGTCCACATCTTTCAGATTGTTGGCGCGGGCGCCGAGGATCTGGATGGCTTTACCGTTGGGGCTGCGGCGCGTTTCGGGGACGGAGATTTGGGCGGCGCCGCTGAGATAGCGCCCGGTGAGCGATTCGGCGCTGGCGGCGATTTGCTCGGGCTTGCCATGCGCGACTAGATAGCCGCCGGCGTCGCCTGCGCCGGGGCCGAGGTCGACTACGAAATCGGCGCGGCGAATGGTGTCTTCATCGTGCTCGACGACGAGCACGGTGTTGCCGAGATTGCGGAGCTGTTCGAGGGAACCGAGGAGGCGATCGTTGTCGCGGGCGTGCAGACCGATGGACGGCTCGTCGAGAACGTAGAGTACTCCGCGGAGGCGCGAGCCGATTTGCGTGGCGAGGCGGATGCGTTGGGCTTCGCCTCCGGAAAGCGTGGCTGCGGAGCGGCTGAGGCTGAGATAGCCGAGGCCTACGGCGAGAAGAAAATCGAGGCGCTCGGCGACTTCCTCGAGAGGGCGGCCGGCGACTTCGCGCTGGCGGGGAGTTAGCTGAGCGAGAATTTTGTCGACCGCGGGACGCGCGGCGGCCAGGGAAAGCGCGGTGAAATCGGCGATGGACCAGCCGGCGAGCTTCACGGCAAGGGATTCCGGACGCAGGCGCTTGCCGTGGCAAACGCTGCAAAGGGTGGCGGACATGTATTGCGTCATCCACTCGCGATAGGAATCGGAGTTGGATTCCTGGAAATTGCGATCGAGGAATTTGAGGATGCCGTGGAAGCGGAACCCCTTTTCGGCGCGGATTTTCTTGCCGGTGTTGTCCGTGACCGTCGCTGATGCGGGGCGGCCGTTGGAGGGCGGCCAGCCGTACAAAATCAGGTTCTGCACACGCGTGGGCTGCTTTTCGAAAGGGATTTGCAGATCGAAGCCGTGGGCGTACGCGCCAAGCTCCATCGTGCGTTTGAGCAAAGCAGAGCTGGAGCCGGGGCCGAGACCGCCATCGAAGAGCGGACGGGTCCAATCGACGATGACGCGCGCGGGATCGAAATCGTATTTAGAGCCGAGACCATTGCAGGCGGGGCAGGCGCCATAGGGGGAATTGAAACTGAAAGAGCGCGGCTCGAGTTGCGGGACGGAAATGCCGCAATCGGGGCAGGCGAGTTTTTCGGAGAAGACGTGGTCCTTGCCTCCGACAATGGAGACGGTGACGAGGCCGGCGGCGAGCTTGAGGGCGGTGGCGATGGACTGCTCGAGGCGCGAGGCAATGCCCTGCTTGACGAGCAGACGGTCGATGACCACTTCGATGGTGTGATTCTTGCGCTTGTCTAGAATCGGCGGCGCGTCGAGGGGGTAAAGCTCGCCATCAATGCGCACGCGAACGAAGCCATCTTGCGCGAGCTTCTCGAGCTCCTTGCGATAGGCGCCTTTGCGGCCGCGGACGATGGGAGCGAGGATCATGATGCGGTCGTCGGTCTTGCAGAGGTCGCCATTGAGAATGGCTTGCACGATCTGCTCGCTGGACTGGCGAGTGATGGGCTTGCCGCAATTGGGGCAATGGGGGATACCGATGGAGCTGTAGATGACGCGAAGATAGTCGTAAATTTCGGTGATGGTGCCGACGGTGGAACGCGGCGAGCGGGTGGTGGTTTTCTGCTCGATGGCGATGGAGGGGGAGAGGCCCTCGATTACGTCGACTTCGGGGCGCTCCATCTGGTCGAGGAACTGGCGGGCGTAGGCGGAGAGGGATTCGACATACCGGCGCTGACCTTCGGCGTAAATGGTGTCGAAGGCCAGGGAGGATTTACCTGAGCCGGAAAGGCCGGTGATGACGGTGAGGGAGTTGCGGGGGATTTCGACGCTGATATTCTTAAGATTGTGCTGGCGCGCGCCGCGGACAACGAGTTTCGTCAGGCCCATGATCCCCAAACGCTCCCTCCACAGGAGCCCTGGCGCACAGTGGGTAGACTGAGGCCAGAATAACTTTTCACGATAGCAGGCGCGAGTTGCCGGGGTCAACACGGGAGGTTAGGAGCGAGCCGGGGAGCCGCTGCGAGGCTTACAGCGAACGCTGTAGAGACTTTCTGTTACGAGTAAATTTTGGCGGGGGGTGGCACGTTTTTACGCGGAATTGGGCAGCAATGTACTGAAATAGAAGGGTTTAACGATGGCGTTCGGTTTGCAGCTTTGAGGCTGTGGGGGACGCGAGCCGAGGATCCCTTTAGGGGATTGAGGGCTGGGCCGGTTCGCTCGTCCCCCTTTTCACTTTCGCTGGCTGGTCCCCTAAGATTCGCACCTGGGCGTCAGAACCTCCCAATTTACACCCCGAACCAAGGTTAAAACACGGCGGAAGTGCGCCTGTTCGCGAAGAGTCCCACCCGCCGCCAGTACCTCACCCCAAGTTTTCGTAATGATAGATGCAGGATTCCGCGGCTACGCGCGATCGCCAGGCTTGAAGAACTAGGTCCAGGAGCGCGATATGTAGTCGCTCATGGTCATGAAGAGCATTATGGCGAGCCAAAAAACGGAGGCGATGATGACGAGTTGCGTGCGCTTGGGGCTGTATTTTGCGTGCATGAAGAAGAGGACGACGAGCGAAGCTTTGAAGACGGCGATGGTGAGGGCCACGATGATGTTCAAGCCGGAGAAATATTTATTGAGGTCGACCTCGGCGGCGGCGACGGTCAGAATGGTGCCGATCATAAGGACGCCGAATATGGCGAAGTAGATCTTGGGTGAAACGATTTTATGATCCGACACGCGCTTGCCTTTCTTCGTACCGCCGTCAATGACGATCAATCAAATAGAGCAATGGGAACAGGAAAATCCACACGATATCGACGAAATGCCAGTACAGGCCGATGTTTTCGACCGGAGTGTTGTATTCGGGCGTGAAGCGGCCGCGAAGCGATTCCTTGATGAGCCAAAGGAGCAGGCCGGCGCCTACGATCATGTGCAGGGCATGCAGGCCGGTCATGCCGAAATAGAGCGAAAAGAAAAGCTGGGCGTGGGCGTTGGTGGCGGCGTCGGCACCGGGCTCAAAATTAAAATTCCAGCCGGGAATGTGATGCTCGACGTATTTTTCGTGGTATTCGACGCCCTTGATACCGAGAAAGACGCTACCGAGGACGAGCGTGGCGATGAGGAAAATGGTCAGTAGCTTGGTCTTGCCGACCTGGGAAGCCCAGACGGAGAGAGCCATGGTCAAGCTGCTGGCGATTAGAACGACGGTGTTGATGGCGCCGAGCGCGAGATTGATGGACCTGCTGGCTTCACCGAATATATCGGGATAGGTGGAGCGGTTGATCGTGTAGGTCATGAACAGGCCGCCGAAGAAAAGCACTTCGGTGGATAGGAAGATCCACATGCCCAGCGAGGCGGTTTCCCGCTGCTGCTCGAGCGTTCTATATTGTTCGTACAGTTCTCCGGTGCGATGCACGCGGGGCTCCTCTAAAGTTTAGTCGTCTCCGTGCGCGAGTGACGGCGCACCTTTTACGTCCAGGCCGAGATCCGGCCGATTATCGTAGTCGTATGGCTCCCAGGTGACTTCCGGGGTGACATCGAAATTTTCCGTAGGCGGCGGCGAGGGCGTTTTCCACTCGAGGCCGGTAGCGGGCCAGGGGTTGGGGCCGGCTACTTCGCCGTAACGCATGGACCAGGTGAGATAAATCATGGGAAGCAGGTAGCCCAGCGCGAGGATGGAGGCTCCCGCGGTGGACATCACGTTGAGCACTTGAAATTCAGGGGGATAGCTGGCGTAGCGGCGGGGCATGCCCAGGTAACCCAAAATAAATTGCGGAAAGAACGTGAGATTGAAGCCGAGGAAGAGAGTGACGGCAGCGACGCGCGCGAGGAATTCGGGATAGAGCTTGCCGGTGATCTTGGGCCACCAATAGTGCAAACCGCCAACGTAGCCCATGACGGCGCCGCCGACCATGATGTAGTGGAAATGGGCGATGACGAAATACGTGTCGTGGAGGTGAATATCCAGACCGAGGCAGGCGAGAAACAAGCCGGTGAGTCCGCCGATGAGAAAAAGGCCGATGAAGCCGAGGGCGTAGAGCATCGGGGTGTCGTAGGAGATGGAACCTTTATAGAGCGTGGAGGTCCAATTGAAGACCTTGACCGCGGAGGGAATGGCAACGAGATAGCTGAGCAGCGAAAAGGTGAGCGCGGCGTAGGTGGATTCGCCAGTTACGAACATGTGATGGGCCCAAACAAAGAAGCCAATTACGGCGATGGCGATGCTCGAGCCCGCGATGAAGGAATAGCCGAAGATGGGCTTGCGCGCGAAGGTGGGGATGATTTCGCTGATGACGCCCATGGCCGGCAAAATCATGATGTAGACGGCAGGATGGGAGTAAAACCAGAACAGGTGCTGGAAGAGAATGGGGTCGCCGCCGAGCTGGGGATTGAAGAAACCGAGGTGGAACATGCGCTCCATGCCAGCGAGCAGGAGAGTGATGGCAATCACCGGAGTGCCCAGAATGAAGATGATGCTGGTGGCGTATTGCGCCCAGACGAAGAGGGGCAATCGGAACCAAGTCATGCCCGGCGCTCGCATGGTGTGCACCGTGACGATGAAGTTCAAGCCGGTAAGGATGGAAGAAAAGCCGTTGATGAAGACGCCGATAACGGCGGGCGTGACGGCGGAATTGGAATAGACGCTGCTGAGCGGCGTGTAAAAAGTCCAGCCAGTGTCAAGGCCGCCGGTGGAGAAAGAGTAGAGGACGAAGCCGCCCCCGATGAGGTAAATGTACCAGCTCAGAAGATTAATTTTGGGGAAGGCCAAATCCTTGGCCCCAATCATGATGGGCAAGAGGAAATTGCCCAGAACGGCAGGGATGGAGGGGATTAAAAAGAAGAAGATCATGGCCACGCCGTGCATGGTGAATAACTTGTTGTACGTTTCCGGAGTGACGAGCAAACCCTTCGGGCTAAGCAGGTGAATGCGAATCATGGTGGCGAATGCGCCGCCAATGAAGAAGAAGAAGGTGACCGAAGCGAGATAAAGCAGGGCGATGCGCTTATGGTCGGTGGTAAGTAGCCACGAACGGATTCCATAGGTGGCGTTGAGGTAATGCTCGCGCGGCATTTGATTAACCGCTGCTGGTGTGGCGCTCATAGCTATTTCTTCCCCGCGTCCGGCGCAACTCCGGAGCCCTTAGTGGGCGCCGGTTGCGACTGCAGTGACTTGATATACGAGGTCAGATCCATTATCTGCTCCTCGGTCAGCTGTCCCTGGAAGCTGGGCATCAAGGGCTGATACCCAGCCACGATTTTCGCTTGCGGGTTAAGAATGGATTCGCGGATGTACGCGTCGTCGGCGGTGACGGTGGAACCGTCAGCCAAGGGAACTTTCGCTCCAAAAACGCCGTTCAATGATGGCGCACGGCCGGTGCCGTTCGACAGATGACAGGTAGTACAGGCCTTCTCTACGAAGAGCTTTTCGCCGGCGACCACCGGATTGGTAGTGGCGTCGGAGGAGCCGGAAAGCCAAGCAGAATACTCCATGGGCTCCATTACGGTTACCCAGCCGCCCATAAGTGCGTGATTTGTTCCGCAATATTGCTGGCAAAAGAAGTGATAGCGTCCGGCCTTGGTGGGACGGAACCACATGGTGTTGTAGTGACCGGGGACAACATCCATCTTGACGCGAAAGGCGGGGACGGAAAAATCGTGAATAACGTCTTCGCTGGCGAGGATGAGCTTGACGTTGCGGCCGACCGGGACGTGCAGCTCATTGATTTCGCGCAAGCCCGTGGGTTGCTGGACCTTCCACATCCATTGCTTTCCGATGACGTAGATGTCGAGAGTGTCCATGGGTGCGCGACGATAGTCCACATAGACCACGGCACCCCAGCCGAACATGGTCAAAGCCAGGAACAGGGGAACCACGATCCAGGCAGTCTCCAGCCGCATATCTCCGTGAATCGGAACTCCCACTTCGGCGGGATCTTTGCGGCGGTATTTAAAGAAGAAATAGACGACAGCCGCAGTGATGGCGACGGCGAAAAAAGCGCAGATGGCGGTGATGTACACCATGAGCGCGTCGACATTCGCGGCGAAGTTCGAGGCTTGCTCCGGATACAGTGGTAAATCCGACTGCACGGTCTTAATGTGCTCCTTGTTCCGAGCCACCCTGGAGCGGTGGACGCGAAGTCGTTGACGCCGCACGAGCGTCTCTGCGGCGGAAAATCAGGATTCCCGCGACGATGGTGAAGATGGTGAGGATTCCACCCAAGCGAACAATTTTGAGAACGGTGGCACTATAGCGGGCGGTCTCCGGATTGTATTGAAAGCAAAAGAGCAGCAGATGATCGATGGGCGTTCCGATTTTACCCGCGGAAGCGTCGACCAGGCCTAGACGCATATCCCGCGAGGGGTACTCGACACCGTAGAAATAGCGCGAGATGCGTCCATCCGGAGTGAGCAGCATGATGCCGCTGGCGTGGGCGAAGAGGTTGTGCTTTTCGTCGAAGGAGTAGCGGAAATTGGCAGCGCTGGTCACCGCGTGAACCGCTTCTTCTTTTCCCGTTAGAAAATGCCAGCCCGGGGCCGTTTCGGGGCGGCCGTAGTGCGACAAGGCTGCCAGCTTTTTCTTGGCCGCCATCTCTGGAGTTTCGCGCGTATCAAAGCTAACGAATATGACTTCGTAGTCGCGGCCGGCGTTGAAGGAGAGCATCTTCAGCGAGCCGACCACACCTTGCTCAACCTGATTGCAGAGCATGGGACAGCCGTAATAAACCGGCGCAAGCAGCACGGGTTTGCTACGGAAATAGTCGCGCAACCGAACGTCGCGACCAGACTCATCTCGAAAATTGACGTCCAGGGGGAGTTGCGCATTAAGCTGCGGCTCGAAGCCGACGTTCTGAAGCTGGACGGGCAAGCCCGCGGACGATTTACCTACGTTATCCGGAATAGTTTGCGCGCCCGCGGCGACGGAGAACGCGAGCAGCGTGCCAATTCCGATGATGGAACGAATACAGTTCATAGGTTATTTATTCTTCTTTTCGGCCGGGGGCGTGGACGCAGCCGGCAAACCTTTCTCGGCGATAATCTTCATGGCGTCTTCGACGGGAATCTGGGCAATGCCGCTATTTTGATCGATCCAGCCCGCTTTCTCATTGGCTTCCGTATCTTCGCGCATTTGCTCGCGTAAATCATATTGCGGGTCGGTGCCGTGGCCGGGAACACCTTGCAGGCGAGGCTCCGGCGGCATGGTCAGGTAGTCCTTACCCATTTCCTGGCGCACGGGAGGAGGAGGCGTGTCGGATTCCGCGGCCATCTTTGTAGTGGCGCGAAGAATAAAAACGCACACGACATAGGAAAGAATCACGGCGACAGCGAGAACGGCAAGATAGACATAAATCGTGCGGGCCTTGACGTCGCGGGTCTCAAACGCGACGGTATCGTGCTCCGGGACCGCGCCGGCGTTATGCGTCGAGTTGTGAGACTCAGTGCTCATCGGTTGCAATGGCCTCCGCAAGCTTTGGATCGCCGACCGGGAGCACGGGGAGCTGCTTCAGTTGTCCGGCGAAGAAAAAGAACCACAAACCGCCGAGGGCTAACGCCGCGGCGAGATCCCAGATCGTCGGTAAAGCGCTGGTTGTAAATTCCGGGCGCGTGTACCAGAAAAGATCGACCAGGCGCATAAAGATCAGCCAAATGGCGACGGCGGGCAGGACTTTAGGATTGCGCTTGAGGCCGCGCGAGAGCAGCAAGAAGAAAGGGACAAAGAAGTGGAAGATGACCACGATAATGGCGACCACGCCCCATTGGCTGTGCAGGCGCGAATAGTAAAAGGTGATTTCCTCGGGCTGGTTGCCCGACCAGATAATCAGCAGTTGCGAAAATTGGAAATAAGCCCAGAGCATTACGAAAGCCAGCAGCAACTTGCCCAAATCGTGAATGTGGCCCGGCTGAAGAACGCCGGAAAGGGGGCCGGTGCGGGCCAGCAAAACCACTATAGCAATCATCAGGGACATGGAAGAAATAAGCTGGCCGGCTACGAATAAGAAGCCGTAGATTGTGGAGGCCCAGTGTGGGGAAAGAGACATCACCCAGTCGATTGCGGCGAGAGTCATAATAAACACGTAGAGGATGATGCCCGGCCCGGCAAGGATCTTGAAGCGGCGACTAATCGCGGTGTCCTCGGGGTTCGCGTCCTGTTCGCGCGACCAGCGGTTGAACAGAAACACAAGGATGCCCCAGACGGCGAAATAGAGGATGGCGCGGACACGGAAGCCGTTGGGCGTCAGATAACTGCGCTGGAACTCGGAGAGAGCGCCTTCGCCCGAGGGAGGCGCGTTGAGCCAAGCGCCGTAGAGATATTTCATGCCAAAAAAGATAGGCACGAAGAGCACAGCGACAAGGGCCAAGGCTCGCGTGGCCGACTCCAAGGGGCGGCGAATCATGATGCCCCATTTGCCGCCGGTGAGATGTTGCAGCATCAAGAGCCCGAGGGAACCCAACGAAAGACCCAAAACAAATATGAAGGCGAGCAGATAGGAGGGGAAAAAGCGGTCGGGAGACTTGATGAGGCCGATAACGCAAATCAACAGGCCGACCACGCCGGAGATGAGCGCGCGCTGGCGGATGCGATCGATGCTTTCGGGCGCCCTGTAATCCTGCGCGGTCATTCTGTCTTTCCTCCGGGCGCGCCCTCGCCATGTGTTTCCGGTTTTCTCTCCGCTGGCGGATGCAACACCTTTTCGCGAATATCGGGCGGCAGCTCCGAAATTTTGGCGTTGCGGCTCAACTGCAGCGCGCGCACGTAGGCCACGATGGCCCAACGGTCGTGCGGAGGAACCTGCGCGGAATAGGAGAGCATGGCGCCGAAGCCGTTGGTAATCACGTCATAGATGTAGCCGTTGGGCACCTGGCGCAAACGGTCCTCGTGGTACGTGGGAGGGCGCTTCATGCCGCGCTTGACGACCATCCCGTTGCCGTCGCCCTGCAAACCGTGACACGGGGAGCAAAAAATCTTGTATCGATTTTCGCCGCGGTCGAGAAGCTCCATGTTAAGGGGCAGCGGAAACGCATTCGATTCCTTAGGGATAGTCAATTCATCGAGGGCCAGAGCGCCGCGCGGGACGGTATTTTCCACCAACGGGCGCGCCGAGCGGCCATCGGTGAAGAAATCGGAAGGCCAAAGCGGACGATCCTTAGGCTGCTCGGCCATGTCTTGCTTCAGGCTGCAACCAGCGACCCAAAAGAGCGAAGCGGCAAGCACGGCGCGGAAGAGCAAGGTGTTAGTCATCTTCGACCTCGATGACATGCGCGGCGTGAAGACCGTTGAGAAAGCGCGCCGATTCGGAGAGATTGAATTTCGGATCGCGCGCTTCGATGCACAGAAAAAAACGGTCGCTGGTGGCGTGCTTGACGAAACGGTGCACATTGAAGAGCGGATGATGCGGGCGAGGGAGCCCGTTCAACGCCAGCATGCCAAAAACGGCGGAGAGTGCGGCGCCGAGCACGGTCAGTTCAAAGGTGACGGGAATGAAGGCGGGCCAACTGTTCAGCGGGCGTCCGCCCACGTTGAGCGGATATGCGAGGACGCTGACCCAATACTGAAAGAAAAAGCCACCCAGGCCACCTGTCAAGCCACCAATCAACGTGATCAGCGGCACGTTGTTTCGCTTCAGAGCGAGCGCTTCGGAGAGCCCCTCAACCGGAAAAGGTGTGTAGGCTTCGATGCGGCGATAGCCGGCCTCGCGAGTTTTCTCCACGGCGTGGATAAGCGCGTGCGGAGTCGGAAACTCGGCCACCACCCCGTAGATATGTGAGCGACGTTCCATCACTCGTGACCCTCAGAGGTCTCGGCGACCAGTTCACGCATCTCCGCGATCGAAATTGCGGGCATCACGCGGACAAAAAGGAACAGCAACATCACGAAAAGCCCGATGGTTCCGACGAACGTCGCGTAATCCCAGGCCGTAGCTGAGTACCGTCCCCAGGCAGACGGCATGAAATCTCGTGTCAGGCTGATGACGACGATCACAAACCGCTCGAGCCACATGCCGAGGTTGACGACAAGGGACATCACAAAGAGCAGCGGGACGTTGGTGCGGGCCTTGCGGAACCACAGCAATTGCGGCGTCAGAATGTTGCAAAGGATCAGCATGTAATAGAAATGACTGTAAGGGCCATGGAAACGCATCTTCGTGAGGTACAGATCGAATTTGTTTCCGCTGTAAATGGACATGAAATATTCAAAGAAGTAGCCGTAAGCGACGATCAGGCCTGTAGCGAGCATGACCTTGGCCATGTTTTCGAGGTGGTGCATAGTGATGAAGTCTTCGAGGTCATAGGCCTTGCGAAGCGGAATGGCGATGGTGAGCACCATGGCGAAGCCGGAATAAATGGCGCCGGCAACGAAGTAGGGCGGGAAAATCGTAGTGTGCCAGCCAGGAACGATAGCGACGGCAAAGTCGAAGCTCACCACGGTATGCACGGAGAGAACGAGAGGCGTGGCGAGGCCGGCGAGAAGCAAATACGCGGATTGGTAGCGGTGCCAGTGTCGCGCGGAACCGCGCCAGCCCATGGCCAGCATTCCGTAAACGATTTGCATGGGCTTCTTCACGGCGCGGTCGCGGAGCGTAGCGAGATCGGGTATCAGACCCACGAACCAGAAGAGCAGCGAAACCGTGCCGTAAGTGGAGACAGCGAAAACGTCCCAGATAAGCGGGCTGCGAAATTGCGGCCACAAACCCATCGTGCTGGGATAGGGGAACATGAAGTACGCCATCCAGGGACGCCCCGTGTGGATGAGCGGGAAAATGCCCGCGCAGGCCACGGCGAAGAGCGTCATGGCTTCTGCGAAGCGGTTGATCGATGTACGCCATTTCTGGTTCAGCAAGAACAAAATCGCCGAAATCAAAGTGCCGGCGTGACCAATACCAATCCACCAGACAAAGTTGACGATGGCGAAGCCCCAGCCGACCGGAATATTGATGCCCCAAATTCCGACGCCCTTGATGATTAGCCAAGCGAGGGAGATGGTGAGCACCATCACAAGGCTGAAAGTAAGAGCGAAACCCACCACCCAGCCGAGGGAAGTCGGGCGGGTGAGAACGATGGCGCTGATTTTGTCGGTGACCGAAGAGTAGGTGTGCCCCGGCTCGATTACCGGCGAAACCGGCAGCACGTCATCCACGGTGTTATAAGGTGGCCGCGTGCTCATGCCTTCTCCATTTCAGGATTAGGGTTGCGCACGGCGGCGAGGTACGTGGTGCGGGGGCGGGTGTTTAGTTCGCCAAGGACATTGTAATTCCGCTGCTGGGCCTTGAGCTTGGCGACGCGGGTGTTCGGGTCGTTGGCGTTGCCGAAGACAATCGCGTCGGAGGGGCAAGCCTGGGCGCAGGCGGTAATAACCTCACCGTCGCGAATGGGACGATTCTGCTTTTCCGCTTCGATGCGCCCATTGTTGATGCGCTGTACGCAGTAGGTACACTTTTCCATGACGCCGCGGCTGCGTACGGTGACTTCCGGATTGCGCATCAGCTTGAGTTGCGGGGTCTCCCAATCCTGAAAGCGCAGGAAATTGAAGCGCCGCACCTTGTACGGACAGTTGTTGGAGCAGTAGCGTGTGCCGATGCAGCGGTTATAGACCATATCGTTCAGGCCTTCCGCGCTGTGCGCGGTAGCTTCTACAGGGCAGACCTGCTCGCAAGGGGCGTTTTCGCATTGCATGCAGGGAACGGGCTGGAAGAAGGTTTCAGGATTGGCGAGCGCGTCGTTGTCGTTGGTGCGCGGATCGTTTGTCTTGGTATTCGCATTGTAATAGCGGTCGATGCGGATCCAATGCATCTCGCGGCCGCGCAGGACCTGATCTTTGCCGACTACCGGAATGTTGTTTTCGGCGACGCACGCAACAACGCAGGCGTTGCAGCCGTTGCAGGAGTTCAGGTCAATGGCCATGCCCCAGGCGTAGCCGGGATATTTGAATTCCTGGTAGAGCGTAAGCGTCTTTGGAGGGGTTTCGTCGCCTTCGTGGGCGAAGCCGGGGTTCTTTTTGTATTCCTCGAGCGTGCCCGCGCTGAGGATCTTTCGGCCCTCTATATTGAAGTGATATTGCGTGCAGCCTAGCGAGTATTCTTCACCGGTTTTCTTGACCGACTCGGCGCCAGCAGTCGCGCGCCACAGCCCATTGGAGGTGCGCACCGCGTAGGCGTTGAAACCTTTGTTCGTTCCGGTGTAGCCAGCCTGCTTGCGGCCATAGCCGAGCGGAAGAACGACGACACCTTCCGCCTGTCCTGGCGTGATCCAGCCGGCTGCCGTCACTTTGCTGTTGGAGAGCGCGATATCGACAACGGTCGAAACGATTTGACCGTGCTCGCCGCCTCGCGCGGCAACGGTGTGCGTTATGCCGAGATTCCAAGAGGTATTGGGGCCGACCAGCGCCGCATTGTCCCAGACCAGCTTCGTTACTGGCTTAGGCAATTCCTGCAACCAGCCGTTGTTGGCGAAGCGCCCATCGTGAATCGTCGGGTCGGGCCGGAAGAGAAACTCGAGCTCGCCTGGATTGGAGGGAGGGATCGGAGGCAAGCTGGCGGCGTTGAACTTGGGTGTGAGGCTCAGCGGCGGATACGCTGTGTTGGCCACGAGGCCGTCGTTCAACGTCTTGCGCCAGAATTTTTCGAAATCGCCGCTGGGATTTGCGGCCTTCAGACGATTCCGCACGGCGTCGTAGCCGCCCAGGCCAGGCTTGTCGCTGAATGCGGCGAGAACCTCGTGCGCCGTATGCGTGTGATACAGGGGCGCGATCAGAGGCTGGATAACGGTGACGGTGCCGTCGAATGAACGCGCATCGCCCCAAGTTTCGAGGTAATGCGACTCCGCTACGTGCCACACGCAATATTCGGAAGTCTCGTTGAAGTGCGAGCTCAGGTGAACGGTGTGGGGAACTTTGCGCACCTTGGACGTGAAATCGAAATCGTGCGGCGCATCGTAAATGGGATTGCTGCCCAGGATCAGCAACGTGCTGACTTTGCCCGCGTCCATATCGGCGCAGAGCTCACGCAGCGAATCGAGGTTATTGACAGGGTTGTCTTCCACCGGCTCGGTGTAGTAGACCGCATTGCCGATATTGCCGAGCGAGGCATTGATCGCGTGAACCAGCGCGTGTACCTCGGCGGGCTGCTGCTCGCCCGCCACAACTAGCGAGCGGCGCTGATTTTTCTGCAGATCCTTTACTACGGCATCCAGCCATTTTTCTGCCGCGGCAGAAAGACTTCCACTGCCGCCCAGGCCTAGCTTGGCAGCAAGGGCGCGGGCGAACTGCTCGACTTCAACAAAGCGAAGTGGAAGCCGGTGGTCGGCGCTGGAACCGGTTACCGAAGGCGTCGGCTCGACAACATATAACCGATTCATCCCGCTACCGACGCGATCGGCCTCGGCAAATTCATCGAGCTTGCGGCGGCGGTAAAACTCTTTCATGTAACGGACGTGCCCAGGTCCGCTGGCGAGAAAATCAGAATCAAGCGAAAGGATGACTTCCGCTTTTTCTGGGCGGGACACGGTATTGACGTAACGGCCGAACGCCAGCTTGGCACCATCGCGCGTACCATCGCTGCCCGCGGGCTCCCATTGATGCCATTTAGCTTGAGGATAGAGCTTGAGCAAATATTGCATCTGCTCGGAAACGCTCGGCGAAGCAATCGTGCCGGTCAAAATCCGAAAGCCCGCGCCGCTCACGGCCTTGATTTCCGCGGCCATGGCTTGCGCCGCGTCCAGGAACGCCGACCAAGTGCGAATCTCTCCCGCGAACGTCACCGTTTGTGCGCGATCCGGATCGTACAAATTCAGAACGGAAGCTTGCGTGATCGCATCGGTCGCACCAAGGCTGGCCGGGTGATCGGGATTGCCTTCGATTTTCGTGGGACGCCCTTCATGGCTTTCGACAAGCACGCCGATGGCGTCTGCGCCGAAGGGCATCGCCGTGGCGAAAAACAGCGGCTTGCCCAGCACCATGCCGTCGGGCTGTTTCACGTAAGGCACGAGGTGGGTCTGTTCGTTGGACTTGCAGCCGGAAAGGCCCGCAAACGCCAGAGACGCCGCCATCAATTTTAGGAAATCACGGCGATCAACGGCTTCGTCCCATTCCGAAGCCTGGCGCGGGAATTCGCGATGCAGCAAAGCCTCAAAATGCGGATCTTCCGCAAGCTCCTCGATCGTGCGCCAATACTGCGGACCGCTCTTGGATTGCAGCTTTGCTCGCACAGCCGCGAGATCCAGCGGCCGCTCCCGCAGTGTCAAATCCTCGGGCTGCTCGCCTTCATGCGAGTCCTGTTCGTGGGTGTCGTGGTGATGCATGGAGCCGTCTATGTCGTGATCGCTCATACCGTCCGCTAACGATGACACGTCGAGCAGCTCTGGAGCTGCCCAACGCTCGGAATCTGATACTCGGCCGCCAACCGTCTCCCGATTTCCGCCTGGTTCGAGGGAGCCTTCCAATCCATATTGAAAACTTGATCGCGTGGCCGCAAAACTGCTTCCGGGTTGCGATGACAGTCCAGGCACCAATGCATCAGCAGAGAACCCGCCTGAAACATCAGAGGCATTTGATTGACCTGCCCGTGACAGGAAGAGCAGCCAACGCCTTTGTTGATGTGAATGCTGTGGTTGAAATACACGTAGTCGGCCAGGCGGTGCACGCGAACCCACTCAATGGATTTATCGGTGCGATAACTTTCGCGCACGGGCTCCAAATATCCGGCATTGTTGAACAGCACGGAATGGCAGTTCATGCAGGTTTTGGTGGGAGGAATTCCGGCGGTGGCAGAGGTCTCGACGCCAGTATGGCAGTAGCGGCAATCGATACCGTCATCTCCGACGTGGTGCTTGTGGCTGAACTGGATGGGCTGCTCGCGCGTGACGTTTTGGTTCGTCAAATAGGGAGCGCGGGCCAAACCCATCACACCACCGAGGGCCAGGGCTGCGAGCAGCGCGCCAAAAAAGACACTGACCTGGGAGATGAAATTCGTACTGCGGTGAAAAATCTGGGCCATGTCAATTTTGCACTATTGCGGTGAGCGCAACCAAAAGGAGAGGCACCTGGCGTCCACCTTGTCCTGACTCGGGAGTGCAAGCCCGAGTCGTTGTTGACGCGATAGTTTCCAACAAAACTTTCGCGAATGCAACTGTTCCACTGACTTGGCAGTGAATTCCTGTTTCGACGAATTGTCAAAACGACATCTGTTTCGAAATTTTCAAAAAAAAACAGCCGCGCACGCTCTAGGACATAGTAGTCCCCTTGCAAAAGATGGCCTTATCTACAAGGCAACTTCTTTTGGCGCACTTCATCCTCTGAGATGCGCAGGCGGGCGCGAAGACGCACTTTTTTTGCGGACGCGTTGCGGAATCCTGACTCGGTCGTGCTATCTTAGAAAAACCCTTCGCCGCGCCCGATGCGGCGGAGCCTACCTCGTTTGTTCGGCCGTCGGTCGGCCGCAAATGCCGCTGGGGCGTGGTCCAACCGGTAGGACACCACACTGTTAATGTGGATGGTGAAGGTTCGAATCCTTCCGCCCCAGCCAATTTCCCCGTCTAAGAATGCGGGTATCGGTAGCGTCAGCCCTTTTTGTACCGATTCCTATGCCCTTTCGGTTTCTAACCCAAAACGCACTGTCAGTCTAAGGGAGGAATCAGTTGTGGCTCGGAAAGCGGAGGCCACGCTATGGATGCTGGTAAAGTCGGGACGCGGGTGTCCATGAAGAGAGTGGTAAAGAAAGGACGCGACGTCCCCAAAGTTGACGACGTATACGAACCCGGATCTTACGATTTAATGTTACGCGCAAAACGGGAAGCGACTGCGGGAAGCCCGTGGGAAACGATTTTGCTCTTGCGCTACAGCAGCGAGCGCGTCAGAGGCCATCAAAGACACTACCGGCTTCCCATGATTTGATCACTCCGGCGAAGTAAGTTCTTCGTGACCTCGTGGGCGAATTTCTCACCACCGAGGAGAGCAAAAAGTGGCGTCATATCCTGGACGTCTTAGGCAAATACCTAAGCAATGTCTACGATCCTTCGCGCTACTGGGCGCGTCGTGATAGTTGTGGTTACTTTCGGCTCCGGAGCGTGAGGGATTTTGCACAAGCCCACGAAGGAATCAGGACGGCGCGGCGAGAGCTTCCAGGCGAAGTTTCGCGGCGCGCGCCGTCTCGCGCAGCAACGGGTCCGATTCGTTTAGACACCGGTCTAGTTGATCTGCCAAAGATTTTATCCCCAGGGTTCCGATGGCGTATGCCCCGCACGACTTCAACCATGGATCGTCGCTTGCAACGAGTTCTGCCACGGCCTGTTCCTGGCTTTCGATTTTGGCGCGCACCAACCGTTGTGCAATCTGGGCTCGTTCTGCCACTGTGATCTTGCTATCCAGCAAAGGCACTAACATGTCTCGTAATTGCGATTTTAGGACGTTGTCTACGAATTCCAAAGCATTGTCGTGCACGGAAACGCTCGTGGACTGCAAACCCACGTAGGCGCTGTGCAAATCGAGCTGGGGATGCAGGAGGTTCAGCAGACGAAAGATGCGCTCCAGTTCCTGTTGCATGGACTCCTTCAGTGCACGCGCGAGAGGATCGACGCCGTCTGTGGCGGCCCCGATGGTAGCCAAAATTTGGTATGACCGGTAGTGACCCAGAATCTCGGCCGCCAATACAGTCTCCAGCATCTGAACGTCCAGCACGATCTCGGGATTCAACCGGCAGAGTTTGTTGAGAGAGGCAATCGTGCGAAACCGCAACGTGGTATCGCCTTGCAGGAGGTTGTCAAGCAGTACGCTTGCCGCGGCTGACGTTCCGAGAGCCACCAATACGCTAGGAATTTCTCTGCGAGCTTGGATCGGGACGGCGGAATCACAGAGGTGGTCGCGTAACCCTCCTAAAATGGAGTCCCCGAATCTGCCCAGTGCCTGCGCTGCCGCGGGGGCTAGTTTGTGGTCTGCGAGCCGGTCTAAAAGCTCAGGGACCAGCCGGCGCTTGCGCAGCATTCCGACCGAACGGATGGCCTCGCACACCACTTGAGTGTCGGAATCGGCAAGAAGCCTAGAGAGCAAAGGATCGAAACAGTCCGGCAACTCGCCGAGCAGCCGGGCGGCTTCCACCCGGTTACGCAGGCCCTCTTCTCCTGCTTCGTTAACCATTGAGTCCAGGATATTCCGCGCGGCTTCCAAGTTCTGCGCCTCGCCGGGCTGCGCCAGAAAGGCAACGATTGCTGATCGGACCGAGAAGTCGGGGAAATCACCAAGCTGCTCTATGGCAGTCAGTGGATCGATATGTCCGTGGTGGCTCAGAAAAAGCAGGGCTTCGGTGCGCACAGTGAGTTCCGGGTCTCGCAGGAGTCGTTGCACTTCTGGAACGGCGGCTTTGTCGCCCGCCGCCGAGAGAATGGCGATTGCCTTTTGCCGCACTTCTGGCGCGGAATGATTCAGCAGAGCCCGTATCCCCGGATGCACAGCTCTTTGCTGTTCCACCTCGAATAGGGACAGCGCGTAAAGAATGTCTTTGGGATCGGATGCGGAAAGATTGGTGACCAGAAGGTCCGTAGTCGACCGGTCCAGCACTGGCGCGCTGGCTTGTTCCACATCCAGGCGATGCTGGCTAATGCTGTCCCTCAGGGTAGCGACGTATTGCCGCCGCGCGACAGAAACTGCAACGAGCCAGCCGCTAACCAGCACTAGCACGACCCAGCTGATTTGACGCGGGGGGAAATGCAACACGGTGGCAAAGATGAGGACGATTAGGCCTGACAGCCCATCACCCAGGCGCCAGATCACGGTATCGATAAACCATTTTACTTGTAACTTTACGCCGGCAGGGATCGGCAGATAGAGCAATTCAGCGGTGGATTTATCGACCGAATAGCGCAGTACCTGGTCGCTGCCTTTGAGCGCCACTGCGGAGCCCAGCGTGCCAAGAACAAGCAGACCGGCCGAACCCATCAATACCGTGACGGGAAGCACGAACAGCGCCGTACCAATACCAAATCTACGTAAGAACCTTGCGGTCAACAGCAACTGAAATAAGAGCCCGAGTACGCCAGCGTAGAAGTTGAAGTTACCAAAAAAAACAGCCATTACATCTTTCTTTACCAGAAACTGCTGGCCAAGAGCCAGGAATTGCCAGTCGGTTAATGTAGTGACCAGCGACGAAATGCAGATCACCGCCGCGATCGCCCGCAAATAGGGCGAGGCGAACAACAGGCGCATGCTTGCGAACAGATTCCGCGAGCTTGTTTCTGCAGGTTGTCCTGACTTTGCGTGCGCGTCACCCACCAGCACCCGACCGCTACGCCAGACCAAAATCACCAAGCCGGCGCAAATTAAAACGAAGAGCGCCATGGCCAGCAGCAGACTTTCTGTTCCAAAACTCTTGGCCATGGTCTTGGAGAGGAACCCGGAGAAAATCCATCCGGCAATGCCTCCCCCGCCCACCATCCCGAAAACGCGCTTGGCCTCGCGTGTTGTCAGGACGTAATTTGCCAGCGTCCAGATTTGTGTAGCCCCGAGCACGCCGAAAATTTTCACCCAAACGTAAAAGGCAGGAAAAACCCAGATCAGGTGGGAGTAGTAATGCGCCAGCCCCCAAAAGACCGCGCAAGTGGCAGAGAAAAACAGCATGCTGCCGACCAGCAGATCGCGGAAGAGAAAACGCCGCGCAATAACCACGTAACCCGCTATGACCAAAGCCACCAGCACCGCGCTGGCAATTTGGGCAAAGGCTAGCTCCCTTGCCTGGAAACGTGAGAGGAATAGCGCTGCTCCTGCCACGCCGCCGACTTTGTAGCTGGTGATGACCAAGAACAGGCAGGCACACAGAAGAGAGCCACGCCCCAAATCTCCAGGGCGAACATTGAGAGCGCGCTCGATCCAGCTTTTCATCCGGAGAACCTTTTGTAACCTCTCTGCCCTATTGCGACCCGGCCGTCGTTGCGGAACATGGACGATCGGCTGGTAAAACAGCTGGCTTTTCCGAAACATCCCCTGCTGCCCCCGCCGCTGGATGCTGCCCGGAAGCGCCATTTTGCGGCGCGGACTTGGCGGGATCGAGAAGCACTACCTGGTGGTCCAGGTACACCGCGATTATCTTGTTATCGCCACAGATTTCCAGAGCTGACGCCCTGCCACCTGGGTAGTAGCTGCTGAGCATGCCGGTGTCGATCAGGAACACTTTGTCGCCAAAGCGAGGCCGGATGCGACCACCCTTCTGCACCGTGTGCCCTACCACAAGGTGTGTCGCCTTGTAACCCTCCAAGACCTTGCTCACCTGCGGTGCACCCTCTTCCTCGCTCCACCGATCGTAACCGCGAAACCACAGCGGGCCATCAACGCGCACGCTGAACCAGTCTTCATGTTTCAAGAACTCATGGATCTTGGCCGGGCGCTCATCGTTGGCGGGGACATGCGACTTGAGCTCAGCGATAACTTCCGCCTGAAGCACATTATTGATTTCCTGCAAAGTAAAGAATGGGAGAATTAACTTTTCATTCTGCAGATACTCTTTCGAGGCATCAAATGCCTTGATTTCGTCGTGGATCCGCTTATTTATCGCATCAGGCTTCGTCCTGCCCAGATCAGGATGAATTCCGCCGTGCAAGAAGATGATTCCTTCAATTTCGGCCACGGCGGCGTGTCCTCGCAGCCACTCACCGTATTCTCCCTTTGGACCAAACGCCTCGCGCTGCTCAATGAAGCCTGCGGGATGCCGTGCCATCCACTCGGCCTCAGTCAACTCCATGGGCTGGGAAAGCTCGGCTAGTAAGGATGCGTGACTACCTCTCCATTTCACGTACTCGTCATACGCAGCTTTCTGCCGCTTCTCGGAATTGCCGTCGGCAAAACTGGCATAGTTCACGGGAATGACGTAACGCAGGTCGCCCATGATATTCATCATTTCGTGGTTACCGAGCAGGCCTACTACCCGGCCGCCTATTTGTACCGCTTCTTTCTCGAGTGCCATCATCAGGTCCATGACCTCGCGCGGTTTGGGGCCGCGATCAAGAAGGTCCCCGACCTGGACGAACGTTGTCTTACCGCCGGTCCAGTGGTTCTGCTTGTCTATGAGACCGGTGCGCCGGAGAATGGCGACGAAGTCGTCAAAGTCACTGTGGACATCGGCGATGGCGATTACGGATTCCGGAGGTTCCGCTGGAGCCATTACTGGTCTCGCCCACGCCAGCGCCGCCGACACCAGGACCAGGAGGACAGAAATACAAGCGCGGTGAGGAGAAACACAGACCGGAGGGCGGACCATTTTCCTGCCTCCCATGGCCAAGCCGCAGAATTTAGCTAAAACATTGACTTCCGCAGGGCTTCCGTATTGGCTGCATCTTAGGATGCCAGAGTCGTGCAAGTCAACAAGCTGAAAATACCCATAGAGAAGCCGCAAAAAGCGGCAAAGGCCGCCACGTGGGCGACCTGCAGTCCTTAGGAAGCAGATCCATCTTCAGAACCAAGTATGTCTGATCAGATATAAAAACGGTCTCACTTCTCCTGGCTAAAACGCCGACACAATCAGCGATAGCCATTGTGTGCTGCATCTGACGCAGCGGTGCACGAAATACCTCACACAAAAGCACAATTACGGAGCCCTCATAGGAGGGCTCCGCTCAATCCGGTTACTACGTGAACCTCGATGCTTACAAGAGATCGGGGTTGCGTTACAAGACTGGAGTCGTCTACTGGGAGTGGGAGAGCCGCTTAGAGATCAAGGTTGCGTGGATTACGCCGGCCTTCTCCTCAGTGCCCTTGCAAATCACAAAGTCCCCGTCTTTGACCTGGCTGGCGTCAATGTCGTTGACCTTCTTGTCGGCGTGATACTGACTAACCCATTTCGTCGAGCTGTCGTACACACAGGACTTCTCTGCAGTCCCACCTGACTTACGAACAGTCAGAGAAGACTGCTCTTTACTGCTTCTTTCAATACGACCTTCCCAGCGCGACGCCTTAGACTTAGCAGGAGCCTGCCCGAACATCACCGCCGCCAGCGGGAACGTAAGCACCAACGCGAACAGCAGAGTGAGTTGCTTCTTCAGCATTTTTTCTCTCCTTATCACTGTCTTTTTCCTCCTTATCACCGGGATCACCAGAAAACACATGATCTTGTAGCCAGAACATAGACCCAGGGACCGGAAAGAGCAAGGTCTTTCAAACTTTGGCTTCCAATTCAACGTTCGGCTGCATCCCTCGTCCTGCTACCCTGCCAAAACCTGATCCCCGAAAGAGCCACTCGCCCAGTTGGGCGATGCAGTTTACTTCGAGGTCAGATAGTTCAGTACAGCACTTCGTTCTCACCTTTTTCAGCGATCATCTTCTGGAACTGCGCCACAATCTTGTCCCGTCGCGCCATCACGGCTTTCCCTTCATCTTTGGTGAGATACTGTTTGGTTTTTTCTATCAGCGCGTTCGCGTCCAGCGCCTTCAGTTTCTCCAACAATTGCCGGTCGCAGCGTACCAAGTCTTTAGGGTCTTTCAGTTCCTTGTTGAGGCGAAATGCGCGGGTGAAATCAATCCTCCAAATCTTCCAATTCTCACCGATTAGCACGTTGGTCAGGTTGGGATCGGCATCGGAGACCAATTGATCGAACACCCGAATCTTGTACATCTGATTGTTCCATGCGTCCGGATCCGGCGGCGTCAATTTCTGCTTGTGGCGCTCCGCCTCATCCATCTTCACCGGCAGCCACCAACTCAGAGAGCCTTCATTGCCTTTCCATTTGCGTTCGACATACACCGGCACCATGTCGTCCATACCAATCAACTCAGCCAGCGCATACGCAGCGAGATTGTACTTGTAGGAATCCACGAAGTTCAGTTCCACGCCGCCGGTGGCAAGCTTCATCTCGCGCTTGTGTTCATCAAGAGATTGAAAAGAGGCGTCGTGGGTAACTGTGCCGTCGGAGAGCGTAAGGCGCGAGGTGTGGGTGATGCCTTTCTTTGCCTCGCGACTGTTCACCACCCTGGCGGTGAGAAGGAACTGTTTAATCTGTTCCTTGGTCAGGTTTGGCTCGTCCGCGGCAACCGCGAAGAGTCCGCAAGCCAGACACACCACGACGGCAAGAATCAACCCGCGCCAGCGCAAATGAAGTGGGTTCATGGAAAAACCTCCACGGAGTTGGTGGGACTCTACTCCTTTGCTCCGCAATGGACAACTAAAATAGGTGAAATGGCCTGCGCAAAAAGCGCACCGCAACCACGGACCAATTCCTGGATCGTGAAATAGACGAGAATCGGCTTGCGACAAACCGAGTACTGCTTCGTCTTGTCGAATTCTGCGATTTCTTCTTGCAGTTGGGAGTTAATTTGTCGGTAGAGGTTAATCTTCGAACTCTTCCGCACCAGCCAAATGGCGTTTTATAAATTTAGAACGTTACCCTAGTCCCTTGTCTTTCACTTTCCGGGACCGCGCTCAGAATTTAACAAGGGAAAGGTCGAGATTTTCAAAGCATCGAGGGCGCAAGAGGGCAGCGGTATGGGATTGCCGATCAGCCGTTCCATTGTCGAGTCGCATGGCGGCCGACTGTGGGCCACATCGAACTCGGGGCGCGGGGCAACATTTCACTTCACGCTGCGTTGCGATGTCAGGGCGCATCAAACCGCGTAATGCTCCCGACAAGCGTTAATGCATCCGCAGGCAACTACGTCAAAGATCCCCTTAATCTTTCGCCGTGGGTAGCCCGGCGTCGAGCCAGCCTTTCCAGCCGCCGTCCATCGATTCCACGTTGGTGTAGCCCATCCTTTGCAGATTTTCCGCTACGAGCACGGAGCGAAAACCGCCGCCGCAATACAAGACCAGCTTCGCGCCGGTATCCGGAATGCGCTGCTCGATATCGCGCTCGATAATGCCTCGTCCGAGGTGCACAGCATTGGGAACGTGCCCTTTGGCCCATTCATTGTCTTCCCGCACATCAACCAGCAAAAACCTTTCGCCTGCATCCATTCGGCGTTTCACTTCCGGAACGTTCGTTTCCTTCACACGCTTTTTTGCGTCCTGTACGAGTTTCAAGAATTGTGGTGAATGCGCCATCGGCGTCTCCGTTAGAAAAGATTATTCGGGAAAAGCGTAGCACAGCGGCTCGCCGCGTGGAGCCTGCACGTAAGCAATCTACTGAGCGGGAGCCGGAGTGGCCGCCGCGGATTTCTGCTCGCCGCCTTTTGCCGCCATGGCTCGGACCAGGTTCACCAAATTCCATCGCAGCTTTTCCGGCACGCGCTCGCCTTCCGCCATCATTTTCCCTTTGCCTTTGGTAATGATGTAGAAAAGTTCGCCGTCGCTCAAGTTGGCCAGCGTCGCGGGATCGCGCCAGTCGCGCATGCTCAGTTTCATCGACTCCACCACTTCGCCTTTGCCATCGCCTTTGGCTCCGTGGCACATCTCACAGTCATATCCGAACACCTTGCGGGCCTCGGAAAGACCTTCCGGGCTGGACTTCACTGGGTTTACGCGCGCCGCATCTCCCGCAGGAACTTTTGAGTCATCCGCCGGCGCTTTGGACTTGTCGGAATTTTCTTGCGTGCCTTGTCGAGCCCAGGTAGCGCCGAGGCCCGCAAGTAGAACCGCACTTAGCAGAAGGAGAGATCGCTTCATACCGCCTCCTTGCACTTGCATCGGCCGAAGACAGATTCGGCTGCATTTGTGGCGGATTCTACGCCCGCAAGAAGTGCAGCGCCAGTGAGAAGAAGCTACTAGTTGCTAGCCGGTAATTTGCTTGCGGGCGTCTTGCTGGGCGGCAGCGTGCAAGTGCCGCGTCGACTCGAATCACCCGACCCAGCCCGGAAAGGGCTGGACTCACGCACGCGCGTGCGCAATCCGTCGATCACTGCTGGAATAGGATTGTGCGTCACACCGCGCACCAGAAAAATCATCAGCGCCGCTTCCCCTGGAGCGTCCAGGCTCGAGCTAATGCCCACGCCCTGCACTCCGGCCTGGCTCATTTGCTCCTGCGCATGCGTTGCGTGCACCTGCTTCGCCCGCGCCAGTTCCGCTTCGGAAATCGGATAGACCTCTGGCGCTGCGGCAAGCGACTGCTCCAACTGCGCGCTCTCCTGTGTTGTCAACGCCCCCCTCCGCGGGAACAATGGGCCCGCGACAATACGGGTTCTCACACCATCCACCTGCGTCGGAATATCTGTTCGCGGCTGCCCTGTGGTCACGAAAAACAAAATCGCCGGCTCGCGTGGATTGTCGCGGCTTGCGCCCACGCCGACGGCCTGCACCTCCGGGTGCGCCAGCAGCTCCGGGGCATGCGCATCGCGAACCGCCGCGGCTTTCTGCATGACATCGGGTGCAACCGTTGCCGCGGCCTGCGTGGTGCTAGCGGACGCTGGTTTGACTGGCAGGCTGCATCCGAATACCTGGTGTCCCGTCGACGCGGTGTCGCCCACAAACGTCACGTTCTTGCCCACGCTCGCAAAATAGTTCAGTACCGCCGACACCGGATTGCCTACCGTGTCCGTATCCGAGCCGGCGTACATGAGCGCCACCGGATCAGCGGTACTTTGCGAAACGATCAGCGACCCGGAGTCGCCTTCGGCGCTGAAGCTCCCCCCGCCGCTCCGCCCGGCGAAGGCCACCTGATTTGTGTAGCTCACGCTAAAATTGGCCCCCGTGCCGCATCCCTTTTGGTACTGTACCGAGCCCACGTTTACTGCCACGGCTATCACCGTGCCACACGTTAATCCGGTCGAGCGACCACTCTTCCCTACCAACATGCCCAGGGCGGCCGTGACGCCAGCGCCCTGGTGCGGACCTGCCGGAATTGGTACGCCATTGGCATCGGGGCTGCCGCCCAGATACAAGATGTTTCCTTGGGGGTCGACATTCCCGGGCACCACTTGCGCGATCGCTGCGTCGATTTTCGGAGCCGGACCGTTCTCCAGGTTGTAAAACGCTGTGAGGTTTGCCACCGTTCGCGCGCCGGACGGCGTGCACGTCGAAGTGTCAATTAAACCCGGCTGAATGATGGCTTCACCCGGCTGCGCCAGATCCGTGCGCCCGAGTATGTGCGTATTGCTGAGAATGTATTGCGTTCCACTGGGATCGGCGACGAGCGCGCCCAACGTTTCCGCCACAACACGTAATCGTATGGGTGGATGTATTCGTGCTCGAATCATTGGCGTTGCTGCCGGACGTGCCGAGCACGATTGCGCCGGATTGCGTGCTTTCGTTTCCCGGCTGGATGGTCACAGTCGCCGTGCCGGACGCTGAACCGCTAACCGCGCTCACGGTCACCGTTGTGGTGACGCTGCCACCTTTGCCGTCCGATTTCGTCGGGACTCCGCTTGGGGCGACATACAACCCGCTCGTGGAGATGAACCCGGTATCTTGGGTGCCGCCTGCGATGCCATTGACTTCCCAGGTGACCCCGTTTACGGAAGCGGTGAATTGTTGTGTGGAGAAATTGCGAACGGTGGCTGCGCTAGGCGACACGCTGATGGAACCGGAGGAAACTGCGGTAGTCACCGTGACCGTTGCCGATGCGGACTTCGAGCTATCCGCTTGAGAAGTGGCCGTCACAGTCACTTGAGCAGGGTTCGGCGCCGCTGCAGGCGCGGTGTATAGCCCGGCGCTGGAGATAGTTCCATTCGAGGCTCCGCCGGCTACGCTCCAGATTACTGCCGTGTTTGACGTGCCGCTTACGATAGCCGTGAAGGGCTGCGTTTTGCCCACCGCTACGCTCGCGGCCGAAGGAGAAACGGAAACCGCGACGGAAGTTTTAGGCGGCGTGCTGGCGCAACCCAGCAGCCAGACACAGACGCAACTTAGGCCACTCAAGAACGACGCGCGTCGCATGAAGATCCTAACCGAGGGTGGGGTCCCCACTTCACGAACAGGAATCAGAAAGCGGACAACACCGAAAGTTTACCCATGGAATTGGACTACGTAGTGGCCTAAAAAGATGCTTGGGATTGTATTCGGAAACGTGACTGGTTCGGCACACTGCCGGATTGCTCCAGATCACTCCATATCGCGCCAGTTGGTTCCGACACAGATTTCCACTTCCAGCGGAACGGCCAGCTGGTGAACATTTTCCATCTCTTCGCGCACCAATTTTGTGAGTTCCTTGCGTTCGCTCGACGGCGCTTCAAAAAGAAGTTCGTCATGCACCTGCAGAATCATTTTCGCTTCGAATTTTTCAGCCGCCAGACGCAGGCTGATAGCGATCATCGCCAATTTGATCAGGTCCGCCGCCGTCCCCTGCAGCGGAGAATTCAGCGCTGTGCGTTCCGCGAAATTGCGAATCTGCACTTGCGGCGAAGTGATGTCTGGAATGGGGCGAATGCGGCCGAAAAGGGTTTTGGCCACTCCGGTTTGTCGCGTTTCCGCCAATGCGTTATCGAGATATTTCTTCACGCCGCTGTAGCGCTCGAAATACGCGTTGATGAATTGCGCCGCTTCCTTCTGCGGCACGCCAATCTGCTGCGCCAATCCAAAAGGCGACAACCCGTAAATAATTCCATAGTTGATGGCTTTCGACGCACGGCGATGCTCGGGTGTCTGCGCCATGGGACCTACGCCAAACACCTCCTGCGCAGTACGCTCGTGAATGTCCTGTCCCGTGCGAAATGCATCGAGCAGCACCGGGTCATTCGAAAAATGCGCCATGACGCGAAGCTCGATTTGCGAGTAATCCGCGGCGAGCAGAATCATTCCTTCCTCGGCCACGAACGCGGCTCGAATCTGCCTGCCCAGCTCGGTGCGAATCGGAATATTTTGCAGATTTGGATCGGACGAGCTAAGCCGCCCGGTGGCCGTGCCCGTTTGCGAAAAGCTGGTATGCAGCCGGCCTGTTTGGCGGTTGATTAGTTTCGGCAACGAGTCGACGTACGTCGATTTCAACTTGGCGATTTCGCGGTACTCGATGATCTTCGCCGGCAATGGGTGCTGCGCCGCCAGGTCTTCCAGGATGTCGACCGCCGTGGAACGCACTCGTCCACGCCCCCGCCGCATCGGCGCCTGCAGGTTCAGCTTGTCAAAGAGAATTTCCGCAAGCTGCGTCGGCGAATTGACGTTGAATTCGTTGCCCACGAGTTCCCAGATTTCCTTCTCTAGCCGCCGTACTTCCTTTTCCATCGCCAGAGACATTGCGTCAAGCGCTTTCGGATCCACACGAATGCCGGCGCGCTCGATATCCGCCAGCACCGCAGCGAGGGGCAAATCAATCGTTTCGTAGACGCTTTGCAGCGCCTGCGCATCGATTTGCGCGCGCAAGGCAGGCGCCAACCGGTGCAGATAGTCGGCGCGCTCGCCGGGAGCGCCGCTGAGCATGGCGTTGAACTGGCGCATCACCACGTCCGCGAAATTGTGATTTGCTGTTGTGGGCCGCAGCAAATACGAATAAATCTGCGTCGCGTGTTCGATATTTGCCGCTTTGCCCCCGAGAATCTGCATCAATTTCGGATCGTGCACGATCTTGGGTCGCTTGGCGTCCGCAAGAAATACCGACAACTCTCGCAGCGCATCGCCGTTTTCGTCGGACCAAACGGAACGGCCCTCGCCGGCCTTCGATGAAACTTCGAT
>Ga0209526_10000399_pt1 | contig 27888 bp, 21 predicted proteins | sample JacPinW_OM2H0_M1_FD_188566 | JGI IMG/M metagenome (GOLD analysis project Ga0209526, IMG submission 188566) | Forest soil microbial communities from Algoma, Ontario, Canada - Jack Pine, Ontario site 1_JW_OM2H0_M1 (SPAdes) (version 2) | ecosystem: Environmental > Terrestrial > Soil > Boreal... | reverse complement strand
CTGGAGGCCGTGGGATTTGAAGTAGTAGCCATCGTTTTTGGCTTTTTCGCCACGCTCGCGGACGCCTTCGCCGGCGGTGACGACAAAGAGGGCGACGTGGTCGCGTTGGCCGTTTTGCGGGGCGAGGACGTAGTCGCTGAGGCAGAGAAAATCGCCCGCGCGCTGGCGCTTGAAATGAAATGTGTGCAGCGGGGCGGCTGCGCCAGGCGCGAAAAGATGCAGCGCGTTGCCTTCGGATTCAGCTTCGAAAAATTGCCAGGTGGCGCGAACCTTCATGAATTCGGCGGCTTCGTTTTTCACTGCTTCCATGGATTCAAAGAGCTCGACGGCTTTGGGATCGCGCTCGGCGAAGCGTTTTTCAAAATCGCCGCGGAAGCCGAGATGTCGGCCGAAGAGCATGAAGGGATTGATGTAGCTCCAAATCTCGCGCAGGTCTGGGACGAGGCGAATTTTGCGGTCGAGATAGTGCACCGGCGGAATGGGAAGATCAGCGCGAACTTTGGGCGAGCGCGGAGGAACCGCGGAAATCTCGGCGATCTTTACGGTCGTGGTGACACCGGCGCCGTTGCCGGACGCGGTGTGGGCGCTGACTACGGTTTCTCTGGTTGCGGGGTCCATTAGTTCGTTCATCAGGCGGAGACCGGTCATTGCGTCCTTGGCGTAGCAGACGGCTTTGCCGTAGCTGGGCGCGATTTTCGTCTGCGTGAATTTCGCGGAGAGCGCGGCGCCGCCGACGAGCAGCGGGATTTCAATTCCGGCGTCGCGCAGATCGTTGGCGGTAATGACCATTTGCTGCGCGCTTTTTACGAGCAGGCCGGAGAGGCCGATGGCGTCCGGCTTGTGCTGCTGATAAGCCTTGATTAAATCTTCGGGCGGAACCTTGATGCCGAGGTTTACGACGTCGTAGCCATTATTTTTCAAAATAATTTCGACGAGATTTTTGCCGATGTCGTGGACGTCTCCCTTTACGGTGGCGAGGACGACGCGACCGCGCTTGGCGGTGTCCGCCTTTTCCATGAATTGTTCGAGATGGCTGACCGCGGCCTTCATCGCTTCCGCGGATTGCAGGACTTCCGCGACGATTAGTTCGTTGGCGTTGAAGAGGCGGCCGACTTCGGCCATGCCGGCCATTAGCGGGCCGTTGACGATGTCGAGCGGAGGAACGCCTTCGGCGCGCTTGCGGTCGAGATCGGCGACGAGGCCGTCGCGAGTGCCTTCGATGATGTAGCTGGCCAGGCGCTGGTCGAGCGGGAGGTCGGCGGCGCGGGCTTTGTCCTTTTTCTTGGCGGTGCGGAAATGCTCGGTGATGGCGACGATGTGGAATTGGTTTACAGCGGCGCGCTGCTCTTTCGTTTGCTCGCGCCAATCGGCGGGGACATTGCGCAGGAGCGCGGCGCGCGGATGGTCGGCGGGGAGTTCCGCGGGCGGATGGGAGAAGAGAAGATTTTCACCTAGGCGGCGCTCGTGGTCCGGGATGGAAGCGAAGCGCTCAAGTTTTTCGGTGTTGACGATGGCGAGGTCGAGGCCGGCTTTGGTGCAGTAATAGAGAAAGACGGAATTGACAACTTCGCGCGCGCCCGCAGGAAGGCCGAAGGAGACGTTGGAAATGCCGAGGATGGTGCGCGTGTCCGGGAGAGCGCGCTTGATGAGGCGGATGCCCTCCATGGTTTCGACGGCGCCGCCGATGTAATTTTCGTCGCCGGTGGCGCAGGGAAAAACGAGAGGATCGAAGACGATGTCTTCGGGTGCGAGGCCGTATTTTTCGGTGAGGAGTTTATAGCTGCGCTGAGCGATTTCGAGTTTGCGCTCGCGGGTGAAGGCCTGCGCCTGGAGCTTGTCTTCGTCGATGCAGCCGCACACGACGGCGGCACCGAAATCGTGCGCGATGGGGACAACTCTCTCGAATTTTTCCTCGCCGTCTTCGAGGTTGATGGAATTGATGATGGCTTTGCCCTGGCAATAGGTGAGGGCTTGCTCGACGGCGGTGGGGTCGGTGGTGTCGATCATCACCGGAGCTTTGATTTTGCGGATCAGCTTTTCGTAGAAGGCCGGGATGTCTTTTTTTTCGTCGCGTTCGGTGCTTTGGAGGCAGACGTCAACGATGTGGGCGCCGCCGCGGACTTGGCGGCGCGCGATTTCGCTGGCTTCCTCCCACTTTTCTTCGGCGACTAGATTTTTGAAGAGGCGCGAACCGATGACGTTGGTGCGCTCGCCTACGAGCAGCGGGCGCGTGCTGTCTTCGGCTTCTATGGTTTCGATGCCGGAATAGATGGCGCGGTGCTGCTCTGCGGGACGTTGGCGCGGCTTTTTGCCTTCGGTCATTTGCGCGAGTGCGCGGATGTGCTGCTCGGTGGTGCCGCAGCAGCCGCCGACGATGTTGAGCCAGCCGTGGTCGACGAATTTCTCGAGCTGGACTGCGAGCGAAGTTGGCGTCTCGAGATATTTGCCCTCCTCGTCGGGCAAACCGGCGTTGGGATAACAGGAGACGAATTCGCCGGTGAGTTGGCTCAGCGTGCGAATGTGGTCGGTCATGAACTCTGGGCCGGTGGCGCAGTTCATGCCGAACGCGAGAGGCTTGGCGAAGCGCAGAGAAGCCCACATGGCTTCGATGGTTTGGCCGGCGAGCATGGAGCCCATCGGCTCGATGGTAACGGAGATGATGAAAGGAACTTGCTGGCCGATTTCGCCAGAAAGGCGTTGAATGGCGAGCAAGGCGGCTTTGATGTTGCGCGTGTCTTGACTTGTTTCGATGAGCAAAAGGTCGACGCCGCCTTCCACCAAACCCTTGGCCTGGATGTAGTAGGCTTCGCGAAGATCTTCGAAAGTGACGCCGCCGGTGACGGTGATGGCCTTGGTGGTGGGGCCGATGGAGCCGGCGACAAAGCGCGGCTTGGCGGACGTTGTGAACTCGTCGGCGGCTTGGCGCGCGAGTTCGGCGGAGCGGCTGCTGAGCAAATGCGCGTCGGCAGCGAGGCCATATTCGGCGAGGACTATGGGAGCGCTGCCGAAACTGTTGGTCTCGACGATGTCGGAGCCGGCCTCGAAGTATTTGCGGTGAATGTCCAGGACGACGTCCGGCCGGGTGCGCACGAGATTTTCGTTGCAGCCTTCTAGCGCGGCGCCGCCAAAGTCTTCGGCGGTGAGGTGGGCCTGCTGCAGCATGGTGCCCATGGCGCCGTCGAGCACGAGGATGCGCTGCGACAGCAGGTCGCGGAAAGCTCGGGCGGATTCCGTCAGATTGCGCATGGGCCGAAAGTCGCTAGCTCCTCAATTTCGGGGCTCGGAGTGGGATCAATAGCCAAACCGCTACACACTCCGACTAGTTTCATTTTACCTGTGTTTTCCACAGGGTACTAAGCAGCTTGCATTGAAGGGGGCTTTTGGGCGGTTGAATGGCGATTTTGGAGGTGTGAAGAGGGGCGGCTTAGAAGAGAAGCGGAGCCTACTCCGGAAGGTGTGATGTAGTGCTACGCACCCGCCTGCGGCGGGCAGGCGCAGGGCCAGGCCAAAGGACGCCTGAAAGCGGCGTAGGCGTCAGTAACAGTTCGAGAACATGCCCTTTCGTGGGACTTGCCCGTTGGTACAGTTATCCCCTACGCTGGAAAAATCGTGGCTACAAAACGCTCGACCTCCAAACTGACGGTTTGCATACTTTCGCCGCACCCGCTGGTGCTGAGCGAATTCGAACGCTTACTTGCTAAATCACAATTCAAAGTGATTCTGAAGCAACTGGAATCAACACTGGCGCCAGATCTGCGGTCGCTGGATCCGCCAAAAGCCAACGTGTACGTGGTGGACGCCCACGCGGCCAAACCTGCCACCGGCGCGCTGTTGACCAACCTGCTGGAACGCTGCCCGGAATCTCGGCTGATGGTAGTGGGTGAGCAGCACAACGATGCGAACAGTTTTTCGATGCTGCGGCTGGGCGTGAAGGGATTGCTGACGTACGTGGAGGCCCGGGACCAATTGATCCGCGCGCTGCCCCTGGTGGCTGCGGGAGGTTTCTGGGTGCCGCGGTCGGTGCTATCCGGCTTCGTGGATTCGATTTTGACTGGGCAAGGGCGGCGGCTAAAGACGGACTCGGTGACCAACCTAAGCCGGCGCGAGCAGGAAGTGCTGGATTCGCTGCTGGAGAATCTGTCGAACAAAGAGATTGCCAGCAAGCTGAATATTGCGGAGCGCACCGTGAAGTTTCACGTGTCGAATTTGTTGAGCAAGTTTGGCGTGCGGCGCCGGGCAGATTTGATTTTGCTAACGTTCCAGCGGCGTATGGCGACGCCGTAGACGTCACAAATCCGAGGAGACAGCACAAGTAAATGCCTCGCCCCTTTGGGGCTGGGACGCGCTAAGCGCGCCCCTACAACATCGCACTCTTGCCGATGCCGGAACGCATGACCGCCGGTGCTACTAGATTCAGTCGGAAAATTTGAAGCGGACTATGCACCAGAGGGCTTGCACGCCGTCTTTCCAGGTGATTTTCTTTCCTTCTTCGTACGTGCGGCCGGCATAGGTGATGGGGACCTCATAGATACGCCAAGTGTGCTTGGCTACCTTCGCGGTAATTTCGGGCTCGAATCCGAAGCGGTCGGAGCGAATCTGAATGCCTTGTAGAACTTCTTTGCGAAAAACCTTGTAGCACGTCTCCATGTCGGTGATTTTCAAGTTCGTGAAGATGTCAGAGAGCAGCGTAAGAAACTTATTGGCAACATAGTGCCAGAAATAGTGAACGCGCTGCGGCCCGCCAAGAAAGCGCGAACCAAAAACAACGTCGGCGCGGCCGTCAAGGATGGGCTCGAGCAGCTTGGGATAGTCGCGGGGGTCGTATTCGAGATCGGCATCCTGCACGAGGACGATCTCGCCGGTGGCTTCCGCGAAGCCGCGGCGAAGGGCGGCGCCTTTGCCCTGGTTTCGCGGCTGAAAGAAGAAGCGGAGATCGCGCAGCTCAATGGGGTCGTCGCCGTCGTTGGCGGGAGCAGAGGTTTCGCCGCGGGATTGGCGAGCAGCGAGATTTTCGAGGATTTGGCGAGTGCCGTCGGTGGAGCAGTCGTCGACCAGGATAATTTCCTTGCGGATAGGAGTTTCAATCACACGGCGAAGGATCTCCTCGATTGTGGGCTTTTCGTTGTATACGGGAATGACGACGGAGAGCTTGGGATCATGCAGTCCGGAAGGATTGCGGCGCGTCGACATGGGGAAGAGGATTGTAGCGGCAGGGTCAAGGGGAGTAAAGCGAGCGGTGTAAGATAGGGTGACGATCAGCGGTAAAGTCAGCGTTCGCGGCCGACGCCGCGCTAAAGCGCACCCCTACAAGGCGTAGAAATGACGACGTTTTACATCGAGCAGTTTGGTTGCAGGGCGACGCAGGCGGATGCGGCGGCGATTGAGCGGCAACTGCGGGAGCGGGGATTCGCGGCGGCGAGCGAATCGGCGTGCGCGGACGTGGTGATTGTGAATACCTGCACGGTAACCGCGGCGGCCGATGCGCAAGCGCGAGACGCGATTCGGAAGCTGCATGCGCGCAACCCAGCGGCGCGCGTGATTGCGACCGGATGTTATGCGCAGCGGGCGCCGGAAGAGTTGGCGGCGCTGCCCGGAGTCGCCTGGGTGGTGGGAAATTCGCACAAGCCGGAAATTCCGTGGTTGATGGATTCGATAGCGGGAAGGCCTGCGAATGAATCTACAAGCGGATTTGTACCGGCCAGCGCGCTGGGTGAAGAGAACCTTTCGCTGCTGCATGGGCCGACCAAAATCTTGACGGGGGATATTTTCGAGCAGAGAGCATTGCTGGCCGCTCCGGTAGCCGGAGGCGAGGGGAATCACACTCGGCCGGTGCTAAAGATTCAGGACGGTTGCAACAGCCGGTGCGCGTACTGCGTGATTCCATTCGTGCGCGGACGAAGCCGGAGCCTGGAACCGGTGCAGGTGATCGAAGAGATTGCGCGGCTGAGTTCATCGGGTTACCGGGAAATTGTGTTGAGCGGAATCAATTTAGGGACGTACGGGCGGGATTTATCGTCGCGCGTAGAGTTGATTGATCTTTTGCGGCGGATTTTGGATGAGACGGGTGTGGAGCGGTTGCGCATCAGCTCGATTGAGCCGATGGATGTGACCGAGGAGCTGATTGCGTTATTCGCCTCGAGCCAGCGGATGGCGCAGCATTTTCATATGCCGCTGCAATCGGGATCCGACCGCGTGCTGGCGGCGATGCACCGCTGGTATCGCGCGGAACACTATGCGCGGCGTGTGGAGTTGATTCGCGAGCGATTGCCAGACGCCGCCATTGGCGCGGATGTGATTGCGGGTTTTCCCGGAGAGACGGACGCCGAACACGCGGAGACGGTTGCATTCGTTGAACGCCTGCCGTTCAGTTATTTGCATGTTTTTTCGTTTTCGCAACGCCCAGGTACGCGCGCGGCGCAGCTTGCTGACCATGTGCCACCGCCGGTGGTGAAAACTCGCGCACGGGAACTGCGGGCGTTAGGCGAGGAGAAGATGAAGAAGTTTCGGCGATCGCAGGTAGGTCGCGTGTTGCGCGTACTAACGTTGCGGCAGACGGAAGACTCACCGGAGAGCACGCCGGCGCTTTCGAGCAACTATTTGCAAATGCGAGTACAGCAAAAATTTGCGGCGAACGAGTGGGTAGATGTGGTGATTACGGAGCGCGAGGAGCAAATCGTCGGCGAGACCGTGAGTTTTTCAAGCGCAGCCGCAGTGTAAGCGAAGCTGGCCGGCTAAAGCGCGGCCCCTACAGAATCAGCTAATCCTCGAAAATCACTTGAGCCAGGGCTTGCGCTTCGGTGTGGGTGATGCTGATGGAGATGTGGTTCACGCCGAGGTGTGCGGCGATCCTCGCGGCTTCACCAGCGAGGGCGATGGTGGGACGGCCGCTTTGTTCGCGGACGACCTCAAGATCGACCCAGCGAACGCCGCGGCCCCATCCGGTGCCCAGCGCTTTCATGGTTGCTTCTTTGGCTGCGAAGCGGCCGGCGTAGCGTTCGAATTTGTTCCTAAAACGCTCGCAATATTCGATTTCGTTGCGCGTGAACACGCGGCGCAGGAACGGTTCGCCGTGGCGTTCGATGGCGGCCTTGATGCGCGGGACTTCGGCAATATCCACACCCAAGCCGACGATCAAAAAGACCTCCCGTTCCCGAGCGGCAAACTCTCGCGAACTGCGATTATACTGGTACCCGCATGGCGGCGACCAAGGGATCCAGGGCCAGAAGTAAGAAACATAAAAAGCGAACCCCGCGTAAAGTGGGCGCAACGCGATGGACGGAGCGCATCCAGCGGGGAGTGCGGATTTTGCAAGTGCCGGAATTGGTGAAGCTGCCGTGGCTGGTGCATGGGTTCAGCACGCGGCAGGGCGGGGTTAGCCAACTGGACGGCAAGCGCGTATTGAACTTGGGATTTACGGAATGGGACGCGCGGGAAAACGTGAAGGAGAATCGGGCACGGTTGCAGGCGGCGGTTGGCGCGAAGGACTTCAAGCTGGTTTCCTTGCTGCAATTTCATTCGGATGCGATTTTGCATTTTGAAACGGCGCCCACGGAGCCTTCGCGCGGGGACGCGTCGGTGACGAAGAGTGCGGGGCTGCTGCTGGCAGTGCAGACGGCGGACTGCGTGCCGATTCTGTTGGTCGATCCGAAAAATCGTGCGGTGGCGGCGGTGCACGCGGGATGGCGCGGAACGCTGGCGCGCATTGTGGAGAAGGCGATCGGCCGGATGCAAATGCAATTTGGCTCAGAGGCGGGGGATTTGCTGGCGGCGATTGGTCCTGCCATTGGCGGATGCTGCTATGAGGTGGGGACGGAAGTGGCGGCGGCGTTCAGCGGGCAATTTGCGAATGCCGCGGAGTTTTTTGATGAGCTGCGCACGGGGGACGAACCGAATCCGTTGCAATGGCTGAACATGATGCCGCCTGGGCATCAGCCGCCGCCGAAGAAAGTGCTTTTGGATTTGCGGAAGGCGAATCGCTCGCAGTTGGAAGCTGCGGGAGTGCCTGCGGCGAATATTTTCGTGAGCGACTTGTGCACCGGGTGCCAGCGGGATCTCTTGTTTAGTTATCGCAAAGAAGGGCCGCAGAGCGGGCGGATGATGGCGGTGATTGGAATTCGCGCGAAACAAGGACGGCTGGCCGCTCGCAAACTTTAGGGATGGGTCGCGGCGGTGTTGGCGCTTGCCGGAGCAATATTCAACAAAGCGAGCTGGCCGCAGGCGGCCATTACGTCGCGCCCGCGAGAGTAGCGGACGAAGGCGGGAATTCCGCGATCTACCAGGATTTTGCGGAACGCTTCGATCGATTCCGGCGAAGACTCGCGATACGGGAGTTCGCCGGGATTCCACGGGATCAGGTTGACCTTCACGGATTTCAGACTGGCGAGGAGTCGAATGACGCGGCGCGCGTCTTCTAGCGAATCGTTGACGCCGCCCAGCATGACGTATTCGAACGTCAGGTGCTCCCAGGGGCGGAGCGGATAGTTGCGGCAGGCGTCGAAGAGAGCGCCGAGGGGATATTTGCGATTGATGGGCATGATGGCGTCGCGCTGCTCGTCATTCGAGGCGTTGAGGGAGATCGCGAGCTTCGGGCGAATCTTTTCCTGAGCGAGCCGCTCGATACCGGGGACTATGCCGCTGGTCGAGAGCGTGACGTGCTTCGGCGAGATGGCGAGGGCTTCGGGATCGAGAATGATGCGTAGCGCGGTCATGACGGCATCAAAATTGAGCAGCGGCTCTCCCTGGCCCATGAGGACGAGATTGGTTTGCGGGGCGAGCTGAGATTTGTGCTGCTCAAGGGGGATCAGAACCTGCGCTAGGATTTCCGCGGGGGTGAGATTGCGGATCAGGCCGAGCTGTGCGGTGAGGCAGAATTGGCAGTCCACGGCGCACCCGGCTTGCGTGGAGATGCAGATCGTTTGGCGGCCGTCGCTGGGCATGAAGACCGCTTCGACGGAGGCTGGACCCGATTTTCTTTTCGCGTCTGCGCCGGAATCCGGCAGGCCGAATAAATAGCGCACCGAGCCATCGTGCGAGGCATAGGTTTGCCGCACGGTCGGCAAAGTAATAGTGGCTTCGGCGGCGAGGCGTTCGCGCAGGGCCGCAGGAAGATTGGTTATCTCACGCACCGAAGATTTTCGTTCGGCGTACAGCGCGTGGTAAATCTGGCCGCCGCGGTAGGCGGGTTCGCCGAGCGCGACGCAAAAATCGCGCAACTCGTTTTTGGATTTGCCTAGCAGCTCCATCGCATTCCCTAGTCCATTATTTCACGAACGGCGAAGATGTTCCCGCGGCGGACGCCCGATGTAATGGACGCTCTACTTCTCTGCTGCCTCGCGGTATAATTTGGCAGAAAGTTCCAGCTTCGAAACGCCCGAGGCACACGATGCCCAAACAAGTGAAAATCGCGACCGAGCACTTGGTCATCGACGATTGGGTGAAGGGTCTGGCGGCCATGCGCGAGCGGGAGTTCACGCTCGAAGCGGTGCAGGATTACATTTTGCAGCATGCCGTGCGGCCGGAGACACTGGAGAAGTATCTTTTCTTCTCGAAGGGAAATTACACGCGCAATCTGATTTTCAAGAACGATGTGTTCGAGTGCATGACCATTTGCTGGGAGATCGGGCAGTTCAGCCGGATTCACAATCATCGCGACCAGAACTGCTGGATGTCCGCTCCGGTTGGCAGGCTGCGGGTGCAGAATTTTCGAGTCGAGGAGCGCGACGCAAAGTGCGGTACTTGCCATATCGTGCCGACGAATATCTACGACATGGACGCGGCGCATCCCGCTTACGTGAATCCGCTGGAGCCGGTGCATCAGGTGCTGAATCTGGCGGAGTTCCATCAGCGGGCAGTGAGCATTCATGTGTACTCGAAGCCGTTTGATACTTGCGAGATTTACCAGCGCGAGAAGGGCACATACGCGGATGTGCCGCTACATTACACCAGCGAATACGGGAAACTGAACCCGGCGGAGAAGCTGCTGTAATTTGGTTTCGTGGGTTTTATAACTGGGGCGGTAAACCATAACTTCTTGCGCCAAACACGTTTAAGCTTTCGGACCCCTGCGTTTTCCATGTTCTGCCGAATGCAAGGAAGACTTCCGTTTCTGATTTCTTCGCAACTCTAAGTAAACAGGCGAGTTGGCGTCTTATTTTTCCCCTGGTTTCTTCTTTCCTGTGCGGTGTGTCACAATTCCTCTATGACGACGGAGACCCGGGACATCCGCAAGCATGTGCTGCCTAATGGCCTGGTGGTCATTACGGAGACGATGACGCACGTGCGCTCGGTTTCCGTAGGTGTGTGGGTGCGCAACGGCTCGCGCCGGGAGGTACTGGAGGAGAACGGACTCGCGCACTTCATGGAGCACATGGTCTTTAAGGGTACCGAGCGGCGCTCCGCGGAAGCGATTGCGCGAGAGATGGATTCCGTAGGCGGGATGCTGGACGCGTTCACGTCCAAAGAGCAGATTTGCTTCAACGCCAAAGTGTTGGACGAGCATCTGCCGATTGCGTTCGACATCATCGCGGATTTAGTGCTGCGGCCAAAGTTCGATTCCGAGGATGTGAAGAAGGAACGCCAGGTGGTGTTGGAAGAGATCAAGATGGACCTGGACAATCCGGAATATCTGCTGCATGAGATTTTCACGCGCGGCTTCTGGCCGAGGCATGCGCTGGGGCGGCCGATTTTGGGGACTCCAGAGACGGTGCGCAAATTTAGCAAGGACGCGCTGCGGAAGCGATTCGAATCATGGTTCGCACCGGACCGGATTGTGCTTACTGCGGCGGGAAACGTGCCGCACGAAAAAGTGCTGGATTTAGTGGAACGCGAATTTGGCGGGTTGAAGCCGGCGGGAAAATTCGAGGGGCACGCGGCGCCGTCCACCGAGGCGCCGATTCATCTGGAAACGAAGCGGGATCTCGAGCAGGTGCATGTTTGCATGGGTGTGCCGTCGTATCCGCTCGCGCATGAGCGGCGGTTTGCCATCGCGGTGATGAACAACTTGCTGGGTGGTGGAATGTCTTCGCGGCTGTTTCAAAACATCCGCGAAAAATTGGGGCTGGCCTACGCGGTGTTCAGCGAATTGACGCCGTATTCGGACGCGGGAATGATGACGGTTTATGCCGGGACGGCGCGCGAAACGGTGGGCCAGGTGATCGATCTGATTGTGAAGGAATTCCGCGATTTGAAGGAATCGCCGGTCAGCGAGGAAGAGCTGCTGCGCGCGAAGAACCATCTCAAAGGCTCGCTGATGCTTTCCTTGGAATCGACCAGTGCGCGCATGTCCAACCTGGCGCGGCAGGAGCTGTACTTCGGACGCTTTTACTCGCTGGACGAGATTCTCGAGTCGATCGGGGCTGTGACGCGCGAAGACGTGCAGTCGCTGGCCCAGGAATTCTTCCGGCCGGAGCAGATCGCGGTGACCGTGCTCGGTTCGCTGAATGGCTTCACGCTAGATCGCTCTCGCCTGGCTTGTTAATTTTACTTATCCTTCCAAAATATAAATTCCAAAATATAAATTTCTAGATAAATCTAACGCTATTTCATTGACGCCACGGGTGCGCTCTGCGATGATTTTGGAAATTTGTTGGGCTGCACTGGGGGAAAGCGATCGGCTTGCGAGTGTCCATACTGGCGTCGGGCAGCTCGGGGAACATCACATTACTCGAGACGGAGAGGACCCGACTTCTTGTTGACGCCGGACTTGGCAAGCGCGAAACGCTGGCCCGCCTGGCGGCTGTCGAGCAAAGCGTCGACCGGCTCGACGGCATCCTGATTACCCACGAACACAACGATCATTGCAGCGGACTGCCGCAGATGCTGGGCTTGTGGAAGGCTCCACTGTATGTCACGGAGCCGACAATGGATGCGCTGCAGCGCACACTGCCGGAGACGCTGGGCAAGCGGCTGCGCGGCGTGGAAAAAATCCAAGCGGGGCAGCGGTTTTGCGTTGGCGATATCGAGGTGCACGCGTTTGCGATTCCGCACGATGCCGCGGATCCGATCGGATTCACGTTTCGCGCCAATGGCGTAAAGCTGGCGCTGGTCACGGACCTGGGATACATGCCGGCGCTGGTGAAGGTACATTTGCGCGACGCGGATTGCCTGGTACTGGAATCGAATCACGATTTGGACATGCTGAAGGTGGGGCCGTACCCGTGGGTGGTGAAGCAGCGCGTGTTGAGCCGCACGGGACATTTGTCGAATCATGCGGTAAGCGAGTTTTTGGCCGACCCGGACGGGTTTGACGCGCGGGCGCGATTTCTGGTGCTGGCGCATCTTTCGCTGGAAAACAACAATCCGGATTTGGCGCGAATTTCCGCGGAAGAGGCGCTGGGCCGGCGGCCGGCCGAGTGCGCGTTTGGCGGAGAGCTTCTGGTCGCAGCGCAGGAAGTGCCTCTGAGACCGATCCAACTGTAGGGCGTTTGCAAGGAAATTTCTCCTTCCCAGTTCAGAGCAGCGTTTGCCTCGTGCTGCTAGCGGCCCCCTCGCAGGTAGTCGTCGGTCTTGTTTAGCCAGTCTTCGCGGGGTGGATCGAAAATATCGAGGTCAACCGTGTCTTCGAGGGCCCAGGCTTCGTGGGGCATGTGCGGGGGGATGCACAGCACTTCGCCGGCGCGGACGACCACCTCCTTGCCATCAATGGCGAACTTCAGCGCGCCTTCCAAGATGTAGGTGACCTGCTCGTTGTGATGGTGGTGGAGCGGAACGTGCGCGCCCTTCTTCATGAGCACGCGGGCGAGCATGAGCTTTTCGCCGACGAGCATCTCGCGGTCGATCAGCGGATTGAGGTGTTCGCGTTCGACGCTCTTCCAGGGAATGTGCTTCATTTTTGCTGCTGCGGTCATTTTGTTTCTCCATAGAGCTTCGCGGCATTGTCGTGGAGATACATGCGCGCGAGGCCGAGTGCCTTTTCTTCGGGGAATGCGCCTTCGGCGACGAGTTCCGCAAGGGCCGCGGCAACGGCGGTGCGCGCGGAACGTACGGCAAGCCAGAACGTTTCTTCCGCGCCGACGGCCTCATTGAAGGGGAAAGCGTCCGAACCGAACATCATGCGCTCGGGATAAAGCGAGATCCACTGCTTGAGAATATTTTTCAGCTCGGAGGGATAGACGTAATAGCCGACGAGGGAAGAATCGGTGTAGACGTTTTTCGCCGCGGTCAGCCAAATCATTTCCACGGTGTAAGGATATCCGCCGTGAATGAGCACGAATTTCGTTTTGGCGTAACGCGGCTCACGCAAAACATTTTCCAGGTTGAGCGGGTTGCCATTGCGCAGGCTGAAATAATCGCCGATGCCCACGGCACTGTGAAAATGTACGGGCAAGTTGAGTTTGCCAGCTTGATCGATCAGGACGCGAAAGACGTAGTCCTGAAAGGTGCGATAGTCTTCGTTGGAAGGCACGCCGCCAGCGTGGTATTTCGCGTAAATGGCTTCCGCTTTTTCGCGGGGCGGATCGCTGAAATAGAGGCTGCGGAAGTACGCGGCCTCAAATTTCATGGCCACGCCGCGCTTTTTCTGATTGTCGGCGACGGTTTGGCGGACGAAGGCTTCGTAGCCGGCGAGGTCGGCTGGCAAGCCGCTTGCATTTTCCTGTTGCATGTAGCGATGCAGAACTTTTTCTTGCAGCGGAATGTACACGCCCATGTCCGGGTTCTTGCCGGTTTGATCGCGGTTGTTAAAAGGAAAGAGAAACGAGTCGACGAAGAAAACCCAGTGGAAGCGCTTGGGGTCTAGATAGGGCGCGAGCGCGACGCGGTTTGCCAGGCAGGTTTCGATATTTAGTTTGTCGAGGATGCTGTCCCAGTACGCCGTTCCGCCGGCGTTCTCCGCGGCTTTCTCTTTCTCGGCTAGCCATTTGGCGTGCTCAGGTTGGAAGTCATCGTAGGGGTAGCCGAACAGCGCTTTCGCTGCCGCTACAAATTCGGGATTGGTGTCGCGGAGGCGGAGCACGGAGCTTTCATCGGGCGGAGCGGCTTGCGCGTCCATGTCGGGGTCGTCGGGAAACGTGGCGTGCGAGTGATTGTCGTAGATGGGGATGCGGTCGATCTGCGGCAATAATTTATCGTAGATTCTCCGGATCTCTTGCGGGGAGGCAAATGGCTCGGCTTGGGGCCGCGCCGCGGTCGGTATTGCGAGCACCGCCATGGATGCAAAAGCAATCCGCAGTGATTTTGTCATTTACGAGGTCTCCCAACGCAGGACGAGATTGCTACTGGGACGCGCTAAAGCGCGCCCCTACAACGCCACGCCAGCGCGCGGAAACTCGCTCGATGCGCTCGAGCGCTTCTTCCAGCAGATTGCGTGCGCTCACCAGTGAAAACCGCAAGTAATTCTTGCCCGCGAAGCCAAACGCGGCGCCGGCGATGGCGGCGACTCCGGCTTCCTCGAGCAGGGTTGAGGCCAGTTCCTGCGCGGAGAGTCCCGTGTCTTCTATGTTGACCCAGGCGTAGAACGCGCCTTGCGGCGGCTGGCAGCGGAAGCCAGGGATACGATTCAGCCCAGCGACGAACAGCTCACGGCGCTTACGATATTCCACGACCATGGCGTCGACTGCGTCTGTGGAATCGCGCAAGGCTTCGATTGCAGCGACCTGAGTAAATTCGGCGACGCAGGTGAAGGTGTTCAGGACCAGCAGGTCCATTGCGTCGATCACGCGCTGCGGCGCGACGGCGTAGCCCAGGCGCCAGCCGGTCATGGCAAAGCTCTTGGAGAAGCCATCGATGATGACGGTGCGCTCCGCCATTCGCGGCAGCGACCAAATAGACTTGTATATGCCGGAGAAGAGGATGCGCGCGTAGATTTCGTCGGCAATGATCCAAAGATCATGTTTCTCCGCAAGCTCGGCAATTTGCGAGAGCGTAGCGTCGGTGAAAACGGTTCCGGTGGGATTGTTTGGGGAATTGAAAATCAGCACTTTGGTGCGCGGCGAGATTTGTCCCACGATTTCGCGCATGTCCGGCTGAAATTGATTCTTCTCTTCGAGAAAAAAGGGAACGGCCTTGGCGCCGAGGCCGCGCACAAAGGACGGATAGATGGGAAATCCGGGATCGGGATAAAGGACTTCATCGCCCGGCTCGATGAGGGCTATCATGGCGAGGGAGAGCGCCATCTTGCAACCTGGAGCGATTAGCACTTGTTCCGGCGCGGCTTGCACGGCGCGCGTGCGCTTCAGGTAATCGGCAACAGCTTCGCGGAGGGCGGGAATGCCGCGCGGCGACACGTAGCGGTCGCGGCCGGCGGCAACGGCGGAGCGCAGTGCGTCCACCACGGGCGCGGCAGGATGAAAATCAGGCTCACCGAGTTCGAGATGGATGATGGAGCGACCCTGCTTCTCCAGTTCCTTGGCACGGGCAAAGACGGAGAGCGCCCCTTCGCCGTTTAGCTCTGCTATGCGTGATGCAATTCGTCCCATGACGGAATTCAGAATCCTACCACGACGGGCGCCGCATGCTGTCCCGTTCTGAGAGAGGCGGGATGCAGGTAGCGTGTAAGACAGGATACCGCCATTTCAAACGCGGCATCCTGACCTGCCCGGCTAAAAGGCGTAGCGGAGCGAGAACTGAATTAGCCGCGGAGTGCCCACAGTGCTGGTGATTTTGCCGAAGGGGCTGTTGGGGACGCCGATGGTTTCCACGTCGTTGGCGGGGGGATTTCCGAAGTTGGCGTGGTTCCACATGTTGAAGAAGTCGGTGGTGAAGCGCAGGCTCTGCCGCTCCGTGATCTTGAAATTCTTGATCAGCGAGAAGTCCCAGTTCTGTTGGGCGGGACCGCGGAAGACGTTGCGCCCGAGATTGCCAAAGTTGGTGGTGCAGAAGTTGGTGTCCAGTGCGCACTGAGCCGGATAGAGCTGCGGAGCCGTGGTGAACGCCGCAGGATTGAGGTAGCCGTCAATGCGTGTGTGGATGCCGCCGCCGGTTACCGCGCTAGAAAGCGTGCTGCCCGATACCAACTCGCCGGTCAATGTGGGGGTAGAACCGAGACCCAAGAAGGCGCTCCCTGCGCCAGAATCGGTCACGGAGAACGGCGAGCCCGATTGGAAGATAGTGATGCCGCTCACGGCCCAACCGCGAAGCAGCGCTGCCTTTACTCCGGTTTCTCCAGCGAAGAACGGGAGATCATACCGGTAGCTGACGACGAAGCGATTGGTGCGATCGAAATCGGAAAGGCCTCGCGAGGCCGCAAGGGTCGACTCATCATTGAAAGCTGTATTGAAGGCAGTATTTCCGGTTGAAGTGGCGTCGGTCGACTTTGAGAAAGTGTAGGCAGCCTGAAAGTAGCCGGCTCCCCAGCGCCGTGAAAGCGTGGTTTGCAACGAATGATAGTGCGAATAAGCATCGTCGGCGAAGAGCTGAAAACCGGCGTATCCGTTTATACCCTGTGCGCGAGACCGAGCCACCGCGTTGCCGAACGTATTCGCGGTAATCACACATGGATTCGGGTTGCAGAACGAACTGCTGATCTTCACTGGGTTCGATGGAGTGGCATTCTGCGATTGCAGGCTATTGCGTGTCTCGCGCAAGTGCGTACCCTTGGCGCCGACATAGCCTATCTCCAGCACCCACTGCCGCCCCAATGCTCGCTGCATCGTCAAATTCCATTGTTGGGTATTGGGCACGACGTAATGCCGCGGAACCTGCAAGCCGAAAATGTTGCTGGAGAGGAGCGGCCCAGGGCAAGCAGCGCCGGTGGCAGGACCATAGTTCGCGGCCTGGGTGGTGTCACCTCCCGGGAAACCCTGGAAAACCGAGAGGCACGGAACGAATGTCGGGTCGAGTGTGCCGGCTTGCGGAAGCGCGTTGGGATTGGGATTCGGGCAACCAGGCAAAGGAGTTTGCGAGAAGAAGCTGCCCAAGCATCCGGGGGCGCCTCCGCCGAACGCGACCGGCAAGAACGGCGTTTGGAAGGAGAGCTGGTCGACCGTGCCTACATCTTCGCGAACGTAATAGATGCCGTATCCCGCACGGAGCGTTGTCGTGTGATGGCCGCCGAAATCGTACGCAAGGCCGATGCGAGGCCCGATGCCGGTCGAATAGTTATTGTCGTAAGTCGTGTTGTTCGCGCTGCCGGTCAGCCCGGCGAGGTTCAGCTTGTTCACGCAGGAGGGATACACGAAGGGGAACTGACCTTGGTTGGCCAAGCTTGGATCGAGATTTCCGATGTGGCAAAGGTTGTCATGGAAAGCGCCAAACCATTCCGCCCGCAAGCCGAGGTTGAGGGTTAGATTCTGCCGAACTTTCCAGTCGTCCTGAGCGTAAATTCCAAAATTGTTGCTGCGGTACTGGTGATTGGCCAAACCGCCGCCCCCAAAGGTGAACTGCGGGGTTCCGAGCAAGAAGTTCTGAAAATCGGTGTTTCCGTTGGGCGTGTTAGTGAAGAAGAGCTCGCCGTTAAACACTTGAGGGAAAATTTTGTCGAGATTGACGCTGGTAAATTCGCCACCAAAGCGGAAAACGTGCTTGCCCTTCACCCAGCTTAAGGTGTCGACAAAATTGTGGTTGTTTTGAGTTTGGAACTGGTCTGCGAAAGGAGCGGGGCCGATTTCGAAACCGGAGCTGCCAAAGACGAATTTATAGATGGAGGTGGTGACTTTGTTTGTGGGGCGGTCGATGCCCAAATCGTTGGCGGTGACCGGTGGAACGTTGATGAGATTGTCGCCGATGTGCACGAAGCCATAACGGAATTCGTTGACCAGAGTAGGCGAGAAAAGATGCGTCTCGGTCACGTTGAAGAATCGCGTATGCACGGGCGTATCGAACGGGAAGTTCAACGCGGAGGCGGCGATGCTGGTGGCCAACGTGCTGCCGAGGGATTCCTGCAAATCGCCTCCACCGAAAGGCAAGAAGCTTTCTGAATCGGAGAAGAAGAATCGGACGGAGAGCTTGTCTTGGCCGCCGCGGAACTCACGATCCCAGTTGGTGGTGAACTGGTCGTCAGTATATTTTCCGGGACGGCTGATGGCGAATGCGCCGGTTGCCGGATCTCCGCTCGGAATCAGAAAACCGTTGGACGTTCCGCCGAATTGATTGCTCTTGAAGTTGAAGAGCTTGCTCACGACAGGATCGATTGGAGTCGTGGCGTTTCCGAAAAAGGCCTGTGAAATGGAAGCGTCGGAGCGGTCGGCGGGAAGATTGGGGATGGTGGTGCTGATGAACGTCCCTGGGGAAAGCCCGCTACGCTGCCGCGTACCTTGATAATTCACGAAGAAGAATCCTAGCTTTTCCCTGACTACGGGTCCGCCGACGCTGCCGCCGAAGATATTTTGCTTCACGGAAGGCCGAGGCAAGCCTTGGCGGTTCAAAAAGAATTCGTTGGCGTTCAGGATGTCGTTGCGGAAGAACTCGTAGGCGTCGCCATGGAATTCGCGCGTGCCGGACTTCAGAATGGCGTTGACGTTGCCGCCGCCGTTGCGGCCTTGGCTGGCGTCATAGAGCGAGGTTTGCACCTTGAACTCTTGGATGACATCAGGATTCGGCAGCGGAACGTAGGTTGCTTGCGCGACGTTGTAATCGGTGGCGCTGATGCCTTCGATAAGGTAGTTGTTGTTGTCCTCGCGCTGGCCGTTCACGATGATGCGCACGTTGCCGCGGCCGAGCTGCGCAGAGGCGTTGAGTTCGCTCTGCGTGCCCGCCGAAAGGGAGAGCAGTTGCTGATAGTTCTGGGTGGCGAGGGGCAGCTCGCGAATGGTGGAGGTGCCAATGGATTCGCCAGTGGTGGCATTCGTAGTTTCGACGCTCGTAACCTGGGCAGAGATCTGCACGGTTTCCGAAACAGCGCCTGGCCTCAGCGAGATGGTGACGCGTGTGGTTTCCGTCACGCGCACTTCGAGGCCTGGGGCCTTGGCTTCGCCGAAACCCGACTTGTTTACTACCACATCGTAGGTTCCTGGGGGCAGCAGGGCGGCGACAAACTCGCCGTCCGCATTGGTGGAGAGTTTCCGGACGATGGATTCCGTACTCGCGTTGATGATTTGTACTTCCGCGCCGCTGATGGATGCTCCGCTGGTGTCCACCACCGCGCCGCCGATGGCGCCGGTGGCGCCGCCTTGGGCGTAAGCGCGGCCTCCTGGCAGCAGCGCAGACAGCAGCAACATGGCTCCAAAAATCCTAAACACTCCTCGCATCATCATCCCCCATGACTGAATATGAAAAAAGAAAAGGCACTCCCACGAATCGTGAGTGATTTCCCGTTAGTTTTACCAACGCCCTGTGCAGAACGATCGACCCAGGACCACCACGCGGGATTCTGGCGAACACTTCCCCACATTCAACGTAGCTATTCGGTTGCATCGTGTCAAGAACAGCAAAGAAACTGATTTCCACGGAGCAAATTTTGTATGCAGATGTTGCTTACCTCATTTAGCGGCGTGCGTCGCGGAGCTTGACGTGCGCAGAACGGCGCGGGACTATGGAACCTACCGTGGGTTTTGCAACCCGCAGGGTTAGACGGCCGTCTTACTAATATGGGGCCGTGGACCCGAAGGGGGCTCATCATGAATTCCCGCATTCTGTTCCGCTCGATTTTTCTGACGTCTTTGGGGCTGCTGTTTGCAGGGTGGATTCCGGCGCGAGCTGACTCGAGCCACGCGCGCATTATTCGCCTGAGCTTGGTGCAGGGTGACGTGCGCTTCACGCGCGATGTTAAGGGCGATCCGCTGACGAGTGACAAGGCCGCTTGGGAAGGCGCTACGCTGAATTTGCCGATCCGGCAGGGCTACGTTTTGGCAACGGACCATGGGCGGGCGGAAGTCGAATTTGAAAATGGCGCGATGGCGTTTCTCGCGGAAAACACCGTGTTGGAGTTTTATGATCTTTCGCTGGAGGACGGTGCGAAGACCACGCGGCTGGTATTGCGGCAGGGCACGGCGTCGTTTTATGTGAATCCTGCGAGTGCGGATTATTTCAGCGTGACGGGCGGCGACTTCACGGTGGAAGCGGATGGGCGCGCGGGCTTCCGGCTGGACAATTTCGATGACGGCAGTGTGGTGGATGTGAGCAAAGGGCGCGTCAGCGTTTTGCGGAAGGATAAGACGACGGCGCTGGCCAAAGGCCAGTCATTGTCGATGCGGGCGGGTAACAAGGATTCGACTGAGATCGCGCGGCTTCCGGAGAATGATGATTTCGATCGCTGGGTATCGGGACGCGAAGACTCGGTGGTTACCGCGACTACGGCGGCGCAGCAGTACGTGAGTTCGCCCTACTACAGCTCGGGTATGGCGGACCTCTACACATACGGCTCGTGGTATCCGATTGGCGGATACGGAAATTGCTGGCGGCCGTACGGAGTGGGGCTGGGCTGGTCGCCCTTCGCTGGAGGCGGCTGGTTTACTGATCCGGTGTTCGGTTCGACGTTCATCGGCTCGCAGCCGTGGGGTTGGCTGCCGTACCACTACGGGGGCTGGGTATTCGACCCATTTTATGGATGGCTGTGGTCGCCGGGACTTGGGTTCGGGCGGGGCTTTAATGGAGTTGCGCCATTCCGGCCTGTTACTGGCGTTTTCATCCGATCGAAAAATGGCTTGCTGGGATTGGTGCCGGCGCATCCGCTGGACGTGAAGGGTAAAGCGCCAATCAATATGACGAGGGGAGTTTTCCCCGTTGCGGGCGGCGCGGTATCGCAGCAAGCGTTGGCAAATTCGGGTGCGGACGCGGGGAAGAACTGGAAAGTGATGAAGGCGCCGCCGCGCGAATCGTTGACGAACACGGCGGTGGCCGCATCGACTGCGCCAGCGCGCGTTTCGCGGACGATCGTGGGCGGCGGCAGCAACGCGCGGGTGGTCACGATGGACCGCAACTCTTCGATTGCCTTCGATGCGCGGGAACATCGATTTGTTAATGGGGCGGCAGCGCCGCAGAGTGCGTCTTCGTCGGCGACAGGCGCGGTCAAGGCTGAAGGCGTGAAAGATGCGGGTGGCGAACGTGCTGGTCAAGCTGTTGTTCCGGGGCGCGCGTCCGCCGGGGCTGCGACAAATGTGCGAATACCTGTGAACAATGCGCGGAACGCGGCGCCTCCGTCGCGCGCGATGGCCCCACCACCGGCGCGAGCGTCGACTGGAATGACTGGCTCTCCGGGCACTGCTCGCTCATCGGGTGGCGGTGGCTGGAATCAGGGTGCATCGGGTGGCTCGTCGCGGGGCTCGGCTGCACCTTCGGCGGGCCGTTCTGCGCCGTCTGCGGGCGCGTCGCATCCATCGTCCTCTGGCGGGCGTCCTCACTAGCGTTTAGTTGAGCAGCGCACGGCTTGCTCACGAAAAAATGAAGCCGGCATAACCGACTACGTTGCCTGTGTCTCCGGAAACATCCGCGGACGTGGCGTGCCGGACCAGTTCGGCTTGCTTTGCGTCGAGCGCTCGGAGAGCGGTGAGCATTGCTACGGTCGGTCCCAGGCCGCACATCGAGATATTTTCGTTTGTGCAAAGGTCGTAGAGGCCGCGCGGGTTCAGGGCGAGAATTTGCTCAATGGCTTGGTTGTCTTTTACGCGCGTCGTTGCCTCATCTTCGTAGTGATTCAAATCGGAAGTCGTCAGCAGCAACACTTCGGGATGGGCGGCCAGGACGCGGGCAATGGCTTCACCGACGGCCACCAGGTCATCGAAGCGTACGGTGCCGAGCGCAATGGGCACGAAGGCAAAGCCCGGTGAGAGGACCTGCAGAAACGGGAGTTGAACTTCGATCGAGTGCTCTGCGCTATGTGCTACGGGGTCTTCGCGGAGAATCGGGCATTCCTTTTGAAGCGCGCCGGCCAGTGCATCGTCAACTGGGGCGTCGCCGAGCGGCGTTCTCCAAGCTCCGCTGGAAAGCATGGCAAGGGCTTGGCCGCGCGGGAAATGCCGGACGCCGAGAATGACAATTTTTTGGGGCACCGCGATGTGCGAAAAAACGGCTCCGGCGACATGTCCGGAGAACCTATAGCCGGCGTGTGGCACCAGGCAAGCCTGTACGTGCTCCGATTTTTTTCCCGGCTGCGGTTTAGCGTATTCGCGAACCAGCGCAGTCAATTCTTTAGAATTATCGGGATAGAAGCGTCCGGCGACAGCGGGAAGGCGAAGCACAGCAGCTCGATAGAATCAGATAGCCTTGGAAGGTTTGCCTTTTACTTTGATGGCCTTTTGCGAAACAGCATCGTAGAGCACGGTCACTTTATCGCCGTACTGGTAGCCGCCCTTGTCGACAATTTGCTGCATTTTCGCGACGGCGGCTTCGGAGAGCGGGAAGGTGCGAATGGCCATGTCGTTGCCTTTGGCGCGCACGGTAATTTGCGCGATGTTGGCGTGCATCACGAAACCTTCAAATTTGGCAATTCCGGGTTTTGGTTTGGGCTTGACCGCGCTCACGATAATCGGCGCGACGGTGTCCACAACAATGGGAGCTACGACGGGGACGGGCCCTTGCGCGTGCGCAGAGGAGCAACAAACGCCCGCGAGAAGAAGCACAGCGATGCCCGAACCCGCGATCAGCCTCGACTTCATTCCAGATCGTCCGTTGCGATTCGGAGGGATTTGAGGAACCGCACATCCTGCGGAGTCATGGTCAGACGCGCCACAGGTTTTTTGTCGGGGTCTTGATCGAAGGATTCCTGATCCACCTGAATACGCAGGGATTCCAAAAACCGCTTGTCCTGTGGGGTCATTTTTGACCTTGATTCCGCTGCGGCTGCGGCAGCATCGCGCTTGGCGAGCCCGATGGTGGCGTCCAGCTTCAACACAATATCGTAGCCGTGCGCGCGTACGCCGGCGATGGCGCCGGTGATGCGGTCGGACTCCGATACGGTGTCGTTTATGGCGTGTCCCAATTCACGCAGCAGGTTTTTCAGGTGGTCGTCTAGTTGCAAGGGCGGTCTCCCCTACCTCTGTAAACATTTTAGGCTCACCTTGTGTTGGATACAAGCAAGGTTGGGGACGTTGTCTCCAAAGTGTTCACAGCGGTTTGCGAGCAAATATGCGGCTTTGGCGCGATGCTTAGCAATACATGGCGCTCCTGATTCTGCGTTAATATGTTCCCTGTGGGCACACTAAGCCGCACAGCGCAGCCAGTGCCAGAGGCAACAGGTTTTCGGCGTCTTTGGCGCGTTCTCAGGCAGCTTTTTCACGAAACAACCGGCGCGGTGTTTGCAATTTTGGCGCTGGCCTGGCTCAATGCCGGGTTCCGCGCCTGGACGCGCGACGTGGCGCCCTGGCTGATCGCGCTGGCCGTCTGCGTCGCCGGGCTGTTTGCGTTTTTTTCGGTTACGCAGTTTCTACGCGCACGCAAGGTGCGCTGACGGTATGTCCGAGACGAAATCACCGGCAAAGGAACCGAAGGAACGGCGGGAGCGGTTCACTACGCCTTCCGGGCTTTCGCTGGAACGGCTCTACACGGAAGAAAGTCTTGCCGGCTGGGATCCCGAGGAAGCACTCGGCTACCCCGGCGAATTTCCGTATACGCGCGGGATTTACCCATCGATGTATCGCGGCCGGCTGTGGACCATGCGGCAATATGCCGGCTTCGGCTCAGCGGCGGAATCCAACCAGCGCTATCGCTATTTGCTGAGCAAGGGGCAGAGCGGGCTTTCCGTTGCGTTTGATTTGCCGACGCAAATCGGAATGGACTCCGACCATCTGCTGGCGCTGGGCGAAGTGGGCAAAGTGGGAGTCGCCATCGATTCGCTGGAAGATATGGAGCGGCTGTTCGACGGCATTCCGCTGGAAAAAGTTTCGACGTCGATGACCATTAACGCCACCGCGGCGATTTTGCTCTCGCTTTATGTGGCGGTTGCGAAGAAGCAGGGCGCGAATCTGACGAAACTTTCTGGCACGGTGCAGAACGATATCTTGAAGGAGTACATCGCGCGGGGCACGTACATTTACCCGGTACGGCCGGCGATGCGCATCGTTACGGATATTTTCGCGTGGTGCCGCGATTCCCTGCCCAAGTGGAACACCATTTCCATTTCCGGCTATCACATTCGTGAAGCAGGTTCGACGGCGGTGCAGGAAGTGGCATTCACGCTGGCGGATGCCATCGCGTATGTGCAAGCGGCGCTGGATACCGGGCTGGATATCGACGATTTCGCGCCGCAGCTATCGTTTTTCTTCAACGCGCATAATGATTTGCTGGAGGAGATCGCGAAGTATCGGGCGGCGCGGCGATTATGGGCCCGGATCATGCGGGAGCGCTTTCAGGCTCGGGATGGGCGGTCGTTGTTGCTGCGCTTTCACGCGCAGACGGCGGGTTCGTCACTGACGGCGCAGCAGCCGGAAAATAACATCGCGCGGGTGGCCATTCAGGCCTTGGCCGCGGTGCTTGGCGGGTGCCAATCGTTGCATACGAATTCCATGGACGAGGCGTTGGCACTGCCGACCGAAGACGCGGCGCAGATCGCGCTGCGCACGCAGCAAATCATCGCGAAAGAAACAGGAGTGGCCAACACCATCGATCCCGTCGCAGGCTCGTACGCTATCGAGCATTTGACCAATGAAATTGAAAGCGGCGCGCAGGCGTACATCGAGAAAATTGATTCGCTGGGCGGGATGCTGAGGGCGATCGAATCCGGATTCGTGCAGACGGAAATCCAGAAAGCCGCTTACGAATACCAGCGGGCGGTGGAGACGAAGGAGCAAGTGGTTGTCGGGGTGAATGATTTCATCGCGGAAGAAGAGCGGGTCATTCCCACGTTGCGCATCGACCCACAAATTGAGCGCGAGCAAATCCAGAGATTGCAAGCGCTGCGCGCCAAACGCGATGGGAACAAAACCAAAGAAGCCATCGGCGACCTCGAGCGCCGGGCCGCTACGAACGAGAATCTTCTTCCGGCCATTCTGCAGGCCGTCGAGGCTTACGCTACGGTTGGTGAAATTTCAGACGCGTTGCGCCGCACGTTCGGCGAATACCACGAGTCAGTCGTCATCTAATGCTTTTGCGCCCAATGAAGGGTGAACGCGGTTGCGCCAGGTTGGCGCGGTCCCTTTCGTTGCTTTAGCTGTGCTGCTTGCCTTCCCGCTCTTGTAGTATCCTTCGCCGAACTGACCCCATGAAACTGATACTTGCTTCTGCTTCGGCTCGCCGGGCCGAAATCCTGCATGACGCTGGGCTGTCCTTCACTGTGCTCTCTTCGGCCGTGGACGAAACTCCGATGGCGGGGGAATCACCGGCGGAGTTGGTGCAGAGGCTTGCGGACGCGAAAGCGGAGCTGGTGTCGGCGCGCGCCATCGGGCCGGCCATTATCATTGCCGCGGACACAGAGGTCGCGCTCGACGGCCACGTGCTGGGCAAGCCGCGCACCAGCGAAGACGCGCGACAGATGCTTACGAAGCTTTCCGGCCGCACGCATTCGGTGCTGACCGGAGTGACGCTGGTGCGGCTTCCGGATGTCGAGCGCCGCAGCTTTGTCGAAACAACGCATGTGTACTTTTCGCAAATTCCGGAAGAAGAGATCACGCGCTATCTGGCAACCGGCGAACCGTTCGACAAGGCGGGCTCGTACGCGATTCAAGGCCGCGCGGGCCGCTACGTTCCACGGATCGAGGGCTGCTACTTCAATATTGTGGGCTTGCCTCTTGCGCGACTGTGCCATGAGCTTGCGGAGCTCGGATGGTCTGAGGATATGAATTTGGGTTTACTAGGATAAAAAAAGGTGCTCCTCTTGCGAGGAGCACCTTGGGTGGTTCAGGGGTGGCGAAAGCTTTTACTGCTTGGGCTTGGCTTCGGGTTGCGTCGCAGCGTTGTGCTTCTTGCGATAGATATTGCGTGAAGCTTGGTTCTGCTCCTTGTGGATCTGCTTCCTTTCGTTTGCGCTTAGCGTGCCACCGTTCGCTTTGCGGTCGGCTGCGACCTGCTTGTGAATGGTTTTCTGCTGTTTTTCGAGCCTGGCGGTTTCGCTTGGCGTTAGCTGGCCGCTCTTGACGCCTTGCGCGATGCGGGCTTGCTGGTTCTCGCGGCGCTGGCCGACCTTGTTGTTGCCGAAATGAGTGGCTTTGGCGGTCTGCTGGGTATCGGCTTTCTTCTCGGGTTCCTGGGTCGGCGCCGTTGTTGCTGCTGCCGGTGAGCTCTGCGACGAAGGTTGGTCTTGCGCCGATACCGTCGTAGCACCCGCCGCGCTCATGAGCAGCGCCAGAGGTACTGCACCCCACTTCAGAAATGTGACTTTCATGCGTTCTCTCCTATATGGGTTGGGAAGCGTGTAAGAACCGGGTCACCTGTGATAGCGAAATTGTGCGAGGTAAGTACTTTGCGGGCTACTGCTCTGAGGGGCAGGTTTTCGCGTTTGAGGTACTTTTCTAGTACCGATTGGGCACATCGGAGCACGGGCCGCGTGGCAAAAACGAAAAAAGGGCGGCATGGAGGCCGCCCGGTCAAAGCGAAATTCCTTTATGTGAGTGCTAGGCTTTCTTTTCTTCCGCGGGCTTGTCCGCCGGAGGCGTGTTTTGTTGCGCCGGAGGTGTGGTCGTATGCGAGCCCCCAGACATACCTTCTTTAAAGCTGCGGATGCCTTCGCCTAGCCCCCGCGCTAGTTCAGGAATTTTTCGCCCCCCGAAGAGGAGCAGGATAATCGCCAAGACTATCAGCCAATGGATAGGACTAAACTCGCCCATGAATCGCCTCCACGCACCATCTGCGGCGCGCTAGCCACAACCCTAACTCAGGATGCCCTGCGCAGCAAGCTTTGCAGGCCATACATCTTAGGTCGCCCCTATAGGATAACACGCTCATCGCCTGCGCGCCGGGTTACGCGCTCGCGGTCCAGGTATTCAAGAAGCGGAATCGCGTATTTGCGGGTGATGCCGGTCAGCTCCTTGAAAAGAGGAACGGAGATGCGCTCACCCTTCGTTTTCTTGAAGACAGAAAGACGATCGCGGAGCTGCGCCAAGGCATCGCGATGAAAAATCAGGTCGGGCGTGACGCGCACCAGGATCTTGTCACGCAAGAGGATTTGAAGGATCTTCTCGGCCCGCTTGGCTTCCACGGGCAGCTTGCTCAAGACTTCCTTTACGGCAGGAACTGCGAGGCCGGCCGCTGCGAACGCTTTCTCAATCTGCTCCTTAGCGCGAGCTTCCGCAGGATCAAGGTTAATGCTGGACCCCGCGCGTTTGACGATTTCGCCATGGGCTTCGAGCTTTTTTTGCGCCAGCAGGTCGTCAAGTGCGGCGCGGAATGCTTCTGGTCGAACACGACGTCCAAGACTGGACCGTAAATCCTCGCGCGATACTCCGGGAAGCAATGGGTTTTCTTTATGAAATTTCTCGACCCGCGAATTGATTTTCTGGCGAGCTTCGTCGAAGGCCCTTCCGGCGAGCAAGATGAGCGGCTCCGTGGAGATATTCTTCGCCCGCCCGCTGTCGATGAGGCTCTTTGCGGCGGCGGCAATCTCGTCTTCAAGCCAGCCGGTGCGCGCGACCATCTCTTCGGAGGTCAATCCGAGTACGGCGCGTTCGGTCATGGCTGCGAGTATTTCTGCTTTATCGCCGCGCTCCAGGGTTTCGAGGAAAGCCTCACGGCCCGTATCGCGCAGAGTCGGGCGGCGGGCGAGGGGGTCTAGCACTGTGCCACCTCCGATGGTAGTCACCGGAGAAAACTGGCGAACGATGAAGCGGTCACCGGCGAGGACGAGTACATCGTCTTGCAAACGAAATTGAGTGAAGGCGCTCTGTCCGGGAGCGAGTTCTTTGCTTTCATACAAAAACACTTCCGCGATGGTCTCGCTGGTTCCGGAGTGAAAATGGACGCGAGTTCGCTGCTTCATTTTGGGGGCGGATTGCAGCAGTTCGAGCCGCGCGTCGATTCTTCGCGTAACACGAAATTTGCCGGGAGTGGCGAGGGACATACCGCGCCCTAAAGCGGTGTGCTCGATGCCAGCGAGATTTACCGCAGTGCGCTGGCCGGCGAGGGCGCGGTCAACGGACTTTCCGCCGGACT
>Ga0209526_10000398_pt1 | contig 27911 bp, 24 predicted proteins | sample JacPinW_OM2H0_M1_FD_188566 | JGI IMG/M metagenome (GOLD analysis project Ga0209526, IMG submission 188566) | Forest soil microbial communities from Algoma, Ontario, Canada - Jack Pine, Ontario site 1_JW_OM2H0_M1 (SPAdes) (version 2) | ecosystem: Environmental > Terrestrial > Soil > Boreal... | reverse complement strand
GCGATCCCCGAGGACCTGCTGCGGGTGGAGGTCCCGCCGATGGCGGACTGGCTGGAGGGATTCACAGCGATGAAGGTGCACGCGGCGATCCGCTTCGGCCGCTGGCCGGACATCATCGACGCGCCGCTGCCCGCCGACCCAGGGCTGTACTGCGTGAGCACGGCCATGATGCGTTATGCCAAAGGTGTTGCCTGTGCGGCCAGCGGCCGCATCGGGGAGGCTGAGGAACATCGCGGCCAGTTCGCGGCGGCGGTCGAGCGGGTGCCTGAGTCGCGCACCATCTTCAACAACACCTGCCGGGACATCCTCTCGGTGGCCGGGGCCATGCTGGATGGCGAAGTGGAGTACCGCCAGGGACACTACGAGACGGCGTTCGCCGGCCTGCGCCGGGCGGTCGAACTCGACGACGGGCTGCCCTACGACGAGCCGTGGGCCTGGATGCAGCCGGCCCGGCATGCCTACGGCGCGCTGCTCCTTGAGCAGGACCGGGTGGCCGAGGCCGAGGCAGTCTACCGGGCCGATCTTGGCCTCGATGGCACGCTGGCCCGGGCCTGCCAGCATCCCGGCAACGTCTGGAGCCTGCACGGCTATCACGAATGCCTGCGGCGGCTGGGCAAGGACGAGCAGGCCGGCATCATCGGGCAGCAACTCACGATCGCGCGCGCGTACGCGGACGTGCCGATCAGGTCGTCCTGTTACTGCCGGCTCACGCCCGATTTTTCGCAACGATAAGTTGGCAGAACTGCCATCACCCATCAACGCGGACGAACCCATCAACGCGGACGAAACCGCCAGCGCGGACGAAACCGCCAGCGCGGACCAGGTCCAGTCAGGCCGGTTCAGGGCCACAGCGACTGCTGCGGGAGTCCGGGTGAACCGTTAGCGGTGCTGGATCGTGATTTGTAACGAGGGCCAATTGTTTGCCGCATGGCGTCTCTGACGCCGGAGTGGTGAGGACTGGATGCGGTCTGCGCTGACGATGCCGATTTGGCGCATAGTCGGCCGTGCGGGCGGAGCCGCGATCGAGGCGACCCCTTGGCCGGGAGATCCGTTCTCGTTGTCCTGGTTGGGCGGTAGGCGTGGGAAAGATGCGATTCTGGCTGAATCTTCTGATGACCATGAAATCTCGCAACACAGGGAAGGGAAGCGTTTGTGAATAGGAACCGCCAGACCAGCCCATCTGCAGCCGACCAGCCGAGCGCATCCAGGAAGGGCGTTCCATCGAGCAAACCCCGCGGCGAGGCTCCGCGAATGACACCCACCCGCCGCGACATTCTCCGCTCGGGCCTCGGCGCCATCACCCTGGCCGGTGCGGCGACGGTCGGGCTGGCGGGCCCGGCGGCGGCCCGCGCTATTCGCCCCCAGCGCCTCAACGCGCCCGCCGCCGCTGGTGGCCTGAACTGGACCGGCTGGTCCCCTACCGCTCCGGGCATGATCACCAACAGCGCGCTGGCCTGCGCTCCCAGTACGTTAGGCGGCACCTCGATGTGGCTGTTCGCCACGGGGGCGGCGGACAGTAAAATCTACGCGAATACGACCTCCGACAACCAGAACTGGAACGGATGGTTCGAGGTGCCGGGCAATGGGCTTACCGACCTTGCGCCATCGGCTGCCACCGGCCCCGAGGATCAACTCGTGCTCACGGTGACGGGCCAAGACGGGGCCATCTACGTCAACATCACCAGCGATGGCAGCACCTGGACCGGCTGGAACTCCATCGGCGGAGTGACGGACCTGCCCCCGCTGTTCGGCCCGTTCGCTAGCCAGTTCTACGCCGTCGGCACAGACAGCCAGATCTACTCGAACTCGACAACTGATCTGTCATCGTTCAGTGGCTGGACGCCGGTGCCGGGGAACGGCCTCACCAACGCGGGGCTGAGCTACGCCGACATCGGTGGTATTAACGTGCTGTTCGCGACGGGCACCGATAACGCAATCTATTATAACGAGATTTCCGCCGGACCAGGCGAAGCGACGACCCAGGGCGGAACCTGGCTCCAGGTCGCCGGCGGCGGCCTCACCGACGCTGCGCCCGCAGGAGTGCAAGCCCCGGGCTTGGACTTCATCAATTGGTGCCTGTTCGTGAAGGGCTACCAGAGCCAGCAGATCTACATCAACCGGGCCAGCGGGTCCCCGCTCAACTTCGGCGGCTGGGAAGAGGTCCCGGGAGGCGGGCGCACCAATGTCGCGCTGTGTCCGACGATAGCTGATTCGCCCAACGGCCACTCCCTGGGCCAGCTACTACTGTTCGCCGTGGGACCGGATAACGTGCCCTATGTGAACGTCGGGAGCTAGTGTGCCAGCGCCGATGTCAGCAAGTGCCACCCACGAGCCCAAGCGCGGCGGAAGGGGGGCGTGGCCGCATCCCCCTCCCATGATCACGGAACACTTTCAGTCGTGGCGACTGAGGGATTACCGCGATCATGGAAGGGACGGGTCGCTCAGGCGGGCAGGGTCCATTTCTGGTTGGCGCCACCGCTGCAGTCCCAGATCTGCAGCCGGGTTCCGTTGGCCGAGCTGACCCCGGTGGCGTCGAGACAGCGACCCGACTGGGGATTCACCAACGCGCCGCCGGCTTGTGATTGCCACTGCTGGGCGCCGGTGCCGTTGCAGTCGTACAGCTGCGCCTGCGTGCCGTTCGCCGTGCCGCCACCGGCTAGGTCCATACACTTTCCCAGCGCCCGAAGCGTGCCGTCGGCGGCGACGGTCCAGCTCTGCGCGGCCGTGCCGTTGCAGTCATAGAGCTGCACCGCGGTGCCGTTGGCGGAGTTCGCGCCGGCCACGTCGACGCACTTGCCGCCGAACCCGGTGATCGCACCAGTGCCACCGCCGCCGCCACCCGAGCCGGCGACGCCGCTCCAGGTGAAGGTGGCCGAGGTCGCCGCCGGGAGGTTGTAGGTGAACCTCTCGTTGCCCCAGTTCACCGTCATCGGCTGGGTGCTTCCGGTGCCGTTGTAGGCGATCAGCGCCTTCGACCCGTCCGGGTTCTGCCACGCCACGTTGGGGATGGTGCTGTTGGCGGTGGAGTCGATCCGGTACGCGCCGGGCTTGACGAACTTGGTCAGCTGGCCCATGTCGTAGTACTCGATGGTGTAGTCGACCTGCCCGGTGCGGCTGTCACCGTTATGGACGGTGATCAGCCCGGTGCAGGTGCCACAGCCGCCGTTGTGCGGACCCATGTTCTGGTCCACCGCCAGGCTCCACTTGGTGACCGTCTTACCCCAGTTGCGGGTGTAGTTGATGATGTTGTTCATGTCCTCGTTCTGCTGATTGCCGATCCAGGTTCCTCCGGAGTGCTCGGTGTCGTAGGCGTCGACATTCGGGTACTGGTTGTGGACGGTGGTTTGCTGGCTTACGGCGCCGCCGTAGCCGTGCCAGGCGATGCCGCCGAACAGCGGGTCGTTGCGGACGGTGGAGTCGTCGACGGTCGGAGCGCCGTAGCTGGCGTAGGTGTCCCAGTTCCAGTCCAGGGCCAGCACCTTGGTCGACAGCCCGGCGGCGTGGAAGGCCGGCAGCAGATCGTTCTTAATGAAGAAGTCCAGGCCGGAGCCGTTCCAGCTCATCGACGGATAGCCGCCACAGCAGGTGGGCTCGTTCTGGGCGGAGACGAAGTCGATGTGCACACCCTGGGCCTGGTAGGCCTGGATGTACTTGGCGAAGTACTGCGCGTAGGCCGCGTAGTACTGGGACTGCAGCCATCCCGGGTTGTTGAAGTCGCCGTTGTCCTTCATCCAGGCCGGCGCGCTCCACGGCGTGCCCATCACCTTCAGGTTCGGGTTGATCTGCTCGGCCTGCTTGGTCAGCGGCAGGATGTCGGCCAGGTCGTGGGAGATCGAGAAGTGGCTCAGGTTCGGATCGGTCTGGCCGGCGGGCATGTCGTCGAAGGAGTAGCTGTAACGGGCCAGATCGGAAGCGCCCATCGGGTTGCGGAGAAAGTCCAGGCCGATGCCGTTGTTGGGATCGAACAGCTTGGTCATCACCGAGCTTCGGGTACTGGCCGACAGGGCGCCGCTGGAGTTCATGAGCCAGGCGGCGGTGTCGGTGAACGACGCGCCGGCCCCCACGAACTGCTGGTATCTGGTGTTCTCGTTGACGGTGATGTTCTGGCCGCTGCCGCCGGTGCCGGAGCTGAACGAGATCGGCGTCTGCTGTTGCAGGCCACGGGTGACGTTGCGGCCGCCGGAGTCGTTAGTGCTGGTCAACCAGATATTGACGCTCTCCGAGGCCGCGGCTGCGGGGGGCAGTGGCAGCGCTATCAGCGTCGCCGGGAGGGCGAGTAACGCCGCGACAGCCAGCCTGCGTGCTCTGCCTCGGCGGAGCGGACCCGGCCGGGACATGGTGAAATACGACATGTCGAGTCCTTCCATATGCGGGGCGACGGGCCCGCGCCGGCGCATGACGAAGCGCGGGCGCACCCGTATCCGAGGGGACCTGATCCGTGCCAACTGCGCACGAACCAGTGAGCGACGCCCCTCCACGAACCGTCCGCCGTGGACGCTCCGTCAGCCCACAGCCGCGCCAGCACCCGATCTACCGGTACGGCAGGTAACTCGGAGGAAACACCCGCACTCCGCGCCCGTCAATAGCAACCGGGCCCGGCGGCGCCGCCGATTCTCGCAGAACGCGCTGGTCAGAGGTTTATTTATACCTTTATTGACTCCATAAATAATGTGAGCCCGGCCTGCGGTCAAGCTTCGGTCTTGCATCTCCAGCAGGTGGAGGAGCCAGACTCGCAGGCATGGACGACGCCGCGCTCTTTACGATTGGACGGCTCGCCAAGCGCACCGGGCTGCCGGTGCGCACCATCCGGTACTGGTCGGACGTCGGCGCAGTGCCCCCGGCGGGGCGCACCGGCAGCGGCCACCGGCTGTACGACGCCGCGTGTGTTGCCCGGCTTGAGCTGGTCGCCACCCTGCGCGAGCTTGGCGTGGGGCTGGCGGATGTGCGGCGCGTGCTGGAGAACAAGACCACCGTGGCCGAGGTGGCAGCAGTGCACGTGAAGGCGCTGGACACTCAGATCGCCGCCTTGCGGCTGCGCCGTGCGGTGCTGGCCACGGCGGCGAAGCGCCGGCTGGGCACTAAGGAGATGACACTCATGAACAAACTGGCCAAACTGTCCGCGCAGGAGCGCAAGCAGATCATTGATGACTTTGTCACCGAGGTTTTCCACGGCCTGGAGCCCGACCCGGGCATTGCCGCGCGCCTGCGCCAGGCCACCCCGGAACTGCCCGACAACCCTTCTTCCGAGCAAATTGGCGCCTGGGTGGAACTGGCCGGCCTGGTCCAGGATCCCGCGTTCCGCCGACGTATCCGGGCCATGGCCGAGTACGGCGCACGGGAGCAGGCGCGCGGCGGCGGCCCAGACCGTGGCGGCCAGGACCCAGACCGCGGCCAGGACGCAACAGACCGTGCTGGCCAGGACGCGCGGACCGCGGACTTCGCTGGCGGCGTCGTCGAGCATGCCGGGGCGGCACGCGACCGAGGAGTGACTCCGGAGTCGGCTGAGGGCGCCGAAGTGCTTGACCGCATCCTGGTCAGTCCCCGGGGCGACCAGCGCCGCGCAGACCTGCTGGCCCAGCTGGAAGCCGGCACGGACGCCCGCGCGGAACGGTACTGGCAGCTGCTGGGCATCATCAACGGCTGGCCGCCGTTTCCCGCCCACGTGCCCGCCTTCGAGTGGATGATCGCGGCGTTGCGCGCGCACGGTTGACCGTTCCGCCCGGCCTTGTGCTGGCGGCACTCTGCCGCGTCAGTTCGAGTGGTGTAGCTGCGGTGGCCGGGGATGGTCCAGACATGGTGCCGAGGAGCGGCGGGAGTGGTGGCGTGACCAGGCCGCCCGCTTGTCTGCCGAACTCGGGTTCGAGATCCACTGGTGCCCGTTAGGTTTCGAGGTGCCGCGCCGCGACGGCGGAATCACGCATGTGAGCACCGCCGACGCCGTGCGGACCATCCTCGGTGGCAACTGGTGACCGCCGTCGAGGCAGTCGCAGCCTACGATGTTGGCCTCTCTGTGCGCGGCAGCGGCCATCCGTTTCCGGATGACGCGCACCCAGGTGGAAACGGCGCTGCGCGAGGCCGGGACTAGGATGCGCCGCCCGCCGCGCCGAATGCCGCCGGGCCCTGCAAAGTGGCCGGTGATGGCCGGGATCAGCGGCTTTCTCAGCCGAGCGTGAACGGATCTCGGGTGCCGCCGCTGAGCTCGACCCAGACGGCTTTCGTCTGGGTGTACTCGTGGACTGCGTCGATGCCGTTCTCCCGGCCGAGCCCACTGAGGCCGAACCCCCCGAAGGGAACGTCGGGGCCGACCACCCGGTATGCGTTGATCCAAACGGTGCCGGCCCGCAGGGCATGGGCTACCCGGTGGCCGCGGTGGATGTCTTTGGTCCAGACAGCGCCCGCCAGGCCGTAACGGCTGTCATTGGCCAGGCTGACCGCCTCATCTTCGGTAGCGAACGGGATGACCGCCAGCACTGGGCCGAACACTTCTTCCCGCGCCACGCTCATGCTGGGTTTGACGTTGGTGAGCACGGTTGGCTGGACGAAGTAGCCGCCGAGGCGCTCCTCGGGACGGCCGCCGGCGGCAACGGTCGCGCCTTCGCTTACGGCGGAGTTGCAGAACGAAACGACCTTCCTGTACTGCGGCTCGTTGGCGAGCGGGCCCATCTCTGTCTCCGCTGCCCGCGGGTCGCCGAGGCGGATTGACGCGGCGCGATTGACGATCTTGTCAACAAGCGCGTCGTGCACACTGCGGTGCACCAGCAACCGCGATCCGGCCATGCAGGTCTGCCCGGTCGCGGCGAAAACGCCGGCCACGACTCCGTTGCACGCTGCGTCGAGATCGGCGTCGTCAAAGACGACGTGGGCGGATTTGCCGCCCAGTTCGAGCAGGACCCCGGTGATGTTGTCGGCTGCGGCCTTGGCGACCTCAGCGCCCACGCGGGTCGAGCCGGTGAAAGCGATCTTGTCGACCCCCGGGTGTGCGGCCAGGGCCTTGCCCACGGCTGGCCCGAACCCGGTCACCACGTTGAACACGCCGGGCGGAAACCCGGCCTCGGCCACGCGGGTGGCCAGCTCAACCGCCGAGGCCGGAGAATAGTCACTGGGCTTGGCCACCACAGTGCACCCGGCGGCCAGCGCTGGCGCAAGCTTCCAGCACAGCAGCAGCAGCGGTGAGTTCCACGGAACGATAGCCGCGACGACGCCGGCTGGCTCGCGACGGGTGTAGACGAGGAAGTTCGGCTTGTCTGTGGGGATGGTCGAGCCCTGGAGCTTGTCCGCGAATCCCGCGAAGTAGTAGAACCACTCGGGGATGCTGGCCAGTTGGCCTCGCATCTCGCGGAGCAGCTTCCCGGTGTCGCGCGTCTCGATTTCAGCCAGCGCATCCGCGTCACGCGCGATGATGTCGCCAAGCCGCCGCATGAGCCTGGCGCGCCCGAACCCGGTGAGCTTTCCCCATGGTCCCGACAGCGCCTGCCGCGCAGCCGCCACAGCGAGGTCGACATCACCCGCGTCGCCGTCCGCCGCGGTGGCCCAAGCGGCCCCCAGGAACGGGTCAACGGTGTCGTAGCGGTGGCCGGATCCCGCCTCGATCCGGTGGCCATCGATGACCATCCGATAGTGCGGCGCACCCGGTTCGGCGCTGTTTGCTGCAGGCGGTTCGGTCATGACTCCTACATTCTCTAAAGGAGAGCCTACGGCGCGCGGCTGCGTTACGCCCAGATGGCGGGAGTCCTGCGGGTACACCCGGGCACATCGGAATGGCCGCGCAGCGCGGTCAACTCATCCCCCGGACAGCATCGCGGCTGGCTCCGTCCGGGCGAGTGACGATGGCCGTGATTGGTTGCTTTTATGCGCTTACTGAGCAGGTCAGCGTGCTGGTGTCGGGTGCCTTCGGTGCATTTCAGAGCCCGCATTGGTGTAAGCAGTAGGTAAGCGTGGAATAGCTCTGCGTAGTTGATCAACACGGGGGGGATATCAATGCCTGTCCAAAGCAGGACCGGTACGACCGCTCGCCACGGCTCGGCGAATGCCGCACCCGGCAGGGCGCTTCACGGCAGTCCGTCCAGGAGTGCCGCCGGCAGTCGGTCCAGGAGTGCCGCCAGCAGTCGGTCGAAGAGTGCCGCTAGCAGTCGGTCCAAGAGTGCCGCCGGCCGTCCGAAGGCCGGGGCCAGTAGCAAGCCCAGCAGCAAAAAGACAGTCGGCACGGCGACGCGCAGTGCAGCCAGGACCGCGCCGACCACGGCATCCGCAGCGAGAACTGTCTCGTCCGCGGCAGCCAAGGTGACTACGGCGGCGACCCGGCTGACTTCGGCGGCCACCAAGGCCACGGCGTCAGCAAAGACGTTGTCCACGGCCATGCAGGCGATCAACACCGCCACCAAGGCCATGACCAGTGCCGCGAAGGCGCTGACAGCATCGGCCAAGACGATGGCAGCGGCCAGGCCTGCAGCGTCGTCGGCCAGGCCCGCCGCGTCGGCGACGTCGGCTGCGCAGCGGAAGGGCACGGCGGCCAGGACTTCGTCAGCCAGGAGGGCCTCGTCAGCGAGGACAGCAGCGGGCCGGCCGAAAGCCACAGCCAAGCCCAAGGCCGCGGCTAAGCCCAAGACTGCGGCCAAGTCTAAGACTGCGGCTAAGCCCAAGACCATGGCCAGGCCGAAGGCCGCTGCCAAGCCGAAGGCCACGACCAAATCGAAGCCAGCAGTGCGCTCGAAGTCAGCAGTGACGTCGAGGCCAGCAGCGACGTCGAAGTCAGCAGTGCCGTCGAGGCCAGCAGTGCCGTCGAAGTCAGCAGTGACGTCGAGGCCAGCAGTGACGTCGAGGCCAGCAGTGACGTCGAGGCCAGCCATGCGGCCGACGCCGGCCACAACCAGGCCTGCCGCCGCCAAGCTGCCGCCCCGGGTGACCAGCGGGGACGAATACGGGGGAGTGCTCGCTGGCCTGATCCGCTGAGCATGCCGCTCGCTCCTGGATAGCCGGGCGCCGCGAACGTCACCGGACTTCGCGGCACCGGAAATGGTCGATGCCCACGGCCGGTCAGCAGTGCTGGGGCAGATCCTCCAGCCAGAGCTGGCTGGCCCGGGCGACCAGGCTGGCATCGGGCCGAAGCCGCGCACCCGCACCCCGGCCGCGGCCGGCCCCGGCCAACCTCGGCGCCGGCCAGGCCGGGCGTGTCGGCCAGGCCGGGCGTGTCGACTGGCCTGGACCACCATGGGCTTCACCCGGTGGCCCTGAGCGCGTCGTGCGCGCTGATGACAGGCAGCCGCCGGATGCCTGTCATGATGCCCCGCCCAGATGATCCGGGCGCAGCGGATCCGCGCCTGCCAGCAGTCGGCTGTTGGACACGATCATGGTGGTGATCTCCTGATCCGTGAATCCCGCGGCCTGCAGGGCATCAGCCATCAGGGCCAGCCCGTCCTCTACCGGGGGATTGTGCGGCTGCCCGAGGTCAGTGGTCACGATCGTCCGCTCAGCACCGGTCGCCCGGATGTTGTCAGCCATCCGGGCCCACTCGTACTTGCCGGTGTATGGCGTGGTGAAGCAGCGTTCCAGGAATGCTCCCTGCCGGGCCAGGGCCAGCTGGTCATCCAGGCTCAGATCCTGCTGCGGGAATTCTGGGTGGGTCGCGATCACGTGGCGGACGCCGGCGCCGAACGCCGCGTCGGCTATGGCGCGCGTCTCGAACGCGCTCAGGTGTCCGGTGGCCACGACGAGTTGGTGCCGCGCGGCCAGCCGGAGCACCTCCCGGGTCGCCGGGAGCGGCCGCCCTGCGTCGTCGAGCACCGGCACCGCGTCCACGGTGATGCCCTGGGCATCGAGATCCTGTTGCAGCGCCAGCCACGTGGGCGCCGTGGCGCCCTCGGGGAGCTCGCCGTGCTTGGCCCGGTGATTCAGCGCGTCTAGGGTCGGCATCCACAGGATCCGGGCGCCCTCGCGTGCCGCGATCTCCACCGCGAGCGGGTTCATGCCGCCGACTGCGGCGTTGAGGGTTAGCGCGCCGAGCACCCGGACCTCGCCGCCAAGGACCTCGTTGACCACGGCGGCGCGTTCCGCGGTGGACACGTAGTGCGACTTGAGCACGAAGCCGGCCAGGCCGACATCCCAGCAGCGACGGGCGAGTTGGAGGTCGGTGATACGCCGCCGCATCACGTCCGGCGCCACGTGCACGTGCAGGTCGTAGGCGCCTCTGACTAACTGGCGGCCCCGCTCGCTCGGTGTGGTGGCGGTCAGCACGACACAACCACCCGCAGATCATCAGACATGGAGCACCTGACCAGTCCTTGTGGCTGCCAGCGCCCGTGCTGATCACTGCCGGGCGCCGTCAGCTCGCCGGCGATCCGCCCCTCGGTAGAAGACTAGGCCGAAGTCTCGCAGAGCGACGCCAGCTCGTCCGCCTCGGCTTCTGCTCGCCGGAACTGGTGACCAGCTAAGGTGCAACCCTCCTGCTCGGCGCGTCTGCGCGGGTCGGCTAGAGCGGAGGCGAATCTAAGTTCGAACACACAACACACGCGAACTTTCGGCAGCTTTTAGCAGGTAATAGCTCAGATTTTATACATAGATTTACTGTCTTTCGAGTGTGTTTTCGGATAGGCTCCCGTCATGACAGATGCAACTTCATTCGCGGCGACTAGCCCCATGCCCGTGGAGCAGCCGACCTCGTCCGCGCGTATGACGTTCAGCTTGCGGCCAGTCGAGATTGAGGGGACGGCGGAGGGAGTCGTCCCAGCCGGAGAGGCGCATGCGCTTATCACGACATTCGGGACGATCACGATGGGCGTGGCTGGCATTGCGGGCGCGGCCATCACAGTGCACATAGCTCCTTCCCGCGCTTTGAGCTGGTCCTTCGGTCTCGCCCTGGCCGAGCTGGTGCTGGCGCTGGTGGTGATAGTCCTCATCGCCCGGCGGGATCATTTTCCGGCGGGGGCAAGGGGCCCGCGAGAACGGGTGACGGCGGCCGCAACTGACCACATCGGGCGCAGGTCTTCCAAGGCCAAGAGACCGTGAACTCGTGGGCCCCTCGCGTCTTACCCTGCCTGCCTGAAATGCGCATTTTCGCCGGTGTTGATAACTTTAGATGGTTTTAAAGCCAGATGCTGAGTAGTGAGGGTTGATTTACAACATCTCTGGCGTCCTGGTACAACAGTCTGTAATCTTTTGGCAACGTCCCCGCGGTGTTAGCTCAACAAGCTCGGGCGTTCGGGGGTCAGTGTGCCAGTTTCTCAGGACGTTACGGACATCAGTTCTGGTGATGAGCTGCTCCGGTATGCCGCTTCTGGGCAGCTAACCCGGCTCCTGGGGGAGCGCCGGTTCCTTACCCATGAGCTGGTTGCCCAGGGGGCAGGCTTCAGCAAGAACAAGCGGGTTGCGGGGCAAGAACTCTCGCGCGCTATGAGAAACGGGCTGGACGCCAAGCGGTTACAACGGCTCGATGAGATCATCGGTGCCCTAGCCCCGGACCTGGATGGCACTGGTGGACTGTCGTCGCTGGCCCTGTTGCTGTCCATGGAACGGCGGGAAAGGATTGAGGTCAGTAGCCTGACCGCGCATGTCCCGCCGAGCTGGACCAGCAAGATAATCCAGGATCCGCCCCCTGACGAGATCGGGGTCTTGCTCCAAGCGTCGGCACTGCTGTCAGCGTTTCTGGCCACGGACCAGATGCAGACGGCTGGCCAGAGTACCGACGCCGTCCTCCAGCATTACAGCCCGGAAATGAAGCTGCTGGTCCGCCGCCTCCTCACTATCTCTGGGGCGCCGCCTACATCGAGGAACTACGACGCGCAGATCTTGCTCGGCATGCTCGCCAGCTTCGCCTTCAAGCCGATGCGACACTTGCTGGACGCCGAACTGCGGTACTCACCGCTGGGGTACCGGGTATGGCGGGCGATCACGAAGCTGGTCACTCTTAGCGAGGCGGACGGTGAGCATGCTAGCGAGCTCCGAGCATGGGTACGCCAGCTCATGCGGGACTCCGACGAACTGCGAAGGCGCAGCCTCTACGCCGGGCGAGGTCACGACCTCGAGCTGGCTATCGCCGTCCCGGTCGCATGGTCACCGCCCAAGGAGGACTGGGCTGGCCGCACCTTGCGGGAGAGGGCTTGGAATCCGGCGGCCACCATCCGGGAACGCGGCACAGCGGCCATGGGGCTATGGCAGCGCGCGATCAGCGGCGGTGACCAGTCCAACCTGAAGCAGACCCGGGAAGATCTGCGCCAGCTGATCATGGAGTTCAGGAAGCCAGAATCCCGGCCTGACGCGCCAGCTGGGCTCTGCTGGATAGCAGCCACACTCGAGCATGTCATCGAGAACGAGCAGGCTGTCTGTAACGAATGGCCTGATGCTGGCGAGGGCTGGCTACGGCGCGTTCAGGAGGCAGCAGGCGAGCTTGACAACCTCGGCATTCCAGGCCACTTGCTGACAGGCACCAAGAACTTGTTCCTTCACATGATCTTGCAAAATGCGGGCGGGTACCGTAGCCAGGCAATCGAAACAGTGGTTACCAGCGGCTGGGCCGAGCCGGTCGCCCGCGCCCTCGGGTTCCTTCTCAGGGAAGAACATGGCGAAGCGTGGCTTCGCATCCGCGCCGAAGCAGCTCTTGGCCTGTTGCAAAAGCCCGATCATGACACTGAAGAGGATCTTGTGCGCGCCTGTCGGCAGGCGTACGAGAACCTCGGGGTGGACAAGATCCCGGCAGATGGCCGGGATAAATCAGATGTCTCAGACGATGAGAAGCCGGAGAGGGCGCGCGTCACCGAAATGCACACCTCGCTTTTCGCGGTTGGTGATTGCTTCGGCGTGGCAGGTGCTGAGGAGCGAGCGCGGACCGCTCGCGAAAGGCTCCGGGATGTCCTGACCGGGCTGGCGGCGGTGGAGATGCCGCGGGCCCGCATTCTCCGCCGGCCTGCAAGATCGGCTGCGTATCTGCTGGCCGTAACCGCACAGCAACCTAAAGACGGCGGGAAAGATCTCTCCCAAGAGCTGCTTGAGAAACTAAGCCACCACCCTGACCCGGTAACCAAGCGCCTCAGCAAATGGGCGCTAAAGGTACGATTTACGCCCGGCGGGAAGGTAAGGCCTCTGCTTGCCGCAGCCGAGGAAGACCTGGACGAGACTCCCTTCTTCTAGTGGCCAGCGTGGCGTCGCTGCCCGCTTAGTACTTGAACGGGCCCCTGGCAGGTCCGGTAAACCGGCTGGCTAGGGGCCCGTTCAAGTAGCACTTGCAGGGAGGCTGGCGGGGTGCTTTGGATCGTCGGCCAGGCTGGTGGGGGATGCTAGGGTTCCGCTGGTCCGGTGAGCCACTTCGGCTACCGGACGTACAGGCCGTTGACTACCCGGGCGCCGTTCGCGAGGCGCCCAGGGCGGCCGGGCGTGAGGCGTTCTGCTGCTTTCTCGCGGTGAATCCCCAGTGAGACGATGATGATGATCCCGAATGCGATACCCGCAGCGACAAGAATGGCTGCGATGATCGTATATATCCCGATCATGACGGCCCCCAGTTTCTGGCGGATACGGCTGGCTTCCGGTGCAGTAGTCCGGTGGCTGGACGGCATGCCGGCTGGGCGGCCCCGCCGCCGGGGGCGCCCACGGGGCTGCCGCGGCTGGCGGCGACCGTCAAGCGGGCTTGCCCCAAGGCGGTTACCGAGGCGGGCAGCCCGTAACGGTAGAGCCTGCACGGGTTCGTGGCCGGTGATGGCTGTGCGGTGCTGAGGTTGTAGCCGGGAGCGGCCGGGGAGCCGCTCCCGGCGCCGTGGGCCCCGTTTTTGCTGGAGGCCCAGCGGACGTCGCGGGCCGGAGCGTCAGCGGAGAAGGACACGATGTGGGCTTTTCCTGTCTGGCTGTTCCGGATGATCAGGTCGTAGCCAGCTCGCAGCTGGGTGTCGAGATACGCGTACCAGGTGATCGCGCAGTTGGTGAGGTCAGCCGGGGACAGGCTCGAGTGCTCCTGGAGCCGCCCGAGGCTGTTCCTGGCCGCCGGGGCTAGGGCGATGGTCAGTTGTGTGCCTGGGATCTGTGACCGCGCGACGCGCGGGGCCGGGCTGGTGGCCATGGGATCACCTCTCTGGATTACCCCGGTGGAAGCTTGGACTGTTGATCTCATCATCTTGGTCAGCAGCAGCTGTCGGCTGCTGTTCCTCCTCTCTATGAGCATCAACATACCCGCTGGATGCCATCGATGCAACATATACACCACAGCTTTTTTACAGGCTTCTGCTGCGGTACACTGATCGCAGCAGCCTCACCGACGGCTGCGTGTACGTCATGAGAAGAACCTCAGCCCATGAACGACCTTCATGAGACCGGGTACTAGCTGGCTTCCAGTGCCGGGACAGGCCACAGCCCGTTTCCGTCAGCAGACCAGCCATCGCTACCTATGACCCTGACGCGAGAGGCCGGGGCCGACTACTGAACTGGAAAGAAGGCCAGTTTCATGGAAAGAACCAGCCTGCCCGGCCATGAAGCGGCGCTGGCTGAGCCGAGCCAACACGCCGAGTTGATGATCAGTCTCGGGCCCGCGCCGCAGTGGGGGACCGCTAAGGGACTCGTCCCCGCCGACCAGGCGCACCACCTCGTAACGACGTTCGGCATCCTGGGAAGCCTCGTCACCGGGATCGGTGGTGCTGTCCTTACCCTCCACACCACCGTCGCCGCTCTGCCCTACGCCGAGCTGGCGCTTGCACTTGTAGCCGCGGTGCTCATCGCTGCCTGCAGCCGCACGGGGCCCAGAGGTAAGGGCAACCGCCAGAAGGTCTCCCAGGCCAGAATGCGCCCGCCAGGAAAGCAGTAAGCCAGACACGCCTGGGTCAGGCCGCGCCCAGGCCCCTGATGACAGCCGCAGTTAAGGCACCGGCCACGACCGAGGGCTCCCCCTCCACCCGGGGTGGGACTCCTCTGTCATGGCCGGTCAGATCACACCTTCGCAGGCAGGTGTCACAGAAACAGCAAACGGTTGATCTCCCCCGATTCGTTGTCCTTGATCAACACGTCTCGGCCAGCACTCTGCTCCGCATCGATGAGCGCATACAACGTGATCGCGCGGTTAACGAGATCCGTCTTAGAGAGGCTGGTGCTGTCCTGGAGACGCTGGAGATCCGCCGCCGCCTTCGGGATCAAGGCAACAGTGATGCGCTCAACGACAGGAGGCTGGTCGACGGACCCCCTTTCTGTAGTGCCGTTTCTCGTGCTGGCAGTCATGCGTGCGTGTCCCCTTCCGGTAGCGAGCAGGGGTATCGCCTGGTCAGGCTCCTCCCCTGCCCCCTGTAACCACTGCTTCGATTGTGGCCAGAGCGATGCTTGTTGTAGATCCGGAGCGTTGTGTTGCAGGTGTGCGCGGCTCCTGTTGCATAGCTAGGCTGCTTGGTTGCTGCCAAAGATACAGGCTTCTCGCCATGAACACAACATCTATCAGCCAGGTCATCACTGGCGTGTCGCTGCGAATTTGGCGTAGACAGGGGATAGGATCAGCCTTAACGCGCCCCGCCCGTCGCCGCATACCCGTATCACCTGGCTACAAGCTCGCGAACTTGAAGGAGAATGGTCCGTGAAGGACATAACCGTACATTCGGCGGTCTCTCCTCCTGAGGACGAGGTACCAACCTCCGCGGCAGAGCTCACTGTCACCCTGGTGCCATACGGGAACTCCAGCCTACTGGAGATGCCAACCTCCGCGGCAGAACTCACTGTCACCCTGGTGCCATACGGGAACCTCAGTCGAGATACGGGCCAACAGCACCTGGCGCGCTGGTCGTGGCCGCTGACGCGACGCCAGGAGCGATCACACCGTGCTTAGCCAGCCGGGCGCCGGGACGGCATACGCCAAAGGCTGTCACCGGCGGCTAGCCAGCCGCCGCGTTCGCGTGCGCGTCTACAATCAGGACCAGGTGATCTTCCGCATCCGGCCATTCCTGTGATGTCGTTGAGGTAGCCGTCCCAAGGTCTCGCCGCCACCGGTGCCGTCCGGGCCGGTCCGGCCAACGCAGCCAGCCACCCGGGTGCCGCTGCTCAGCGGGATGCGGGCTTCCTCGACACCCATGAGCTCGGCGGCAGGCGCCCCCGTGCTCGGGGCGCGCCCGCCGCGCGAACTCGCTCCGGCTGCGGATTACTCCTTGGCCGGGCTGGGAGCGTCCGCGGCTGGAGCCTCTGGATCGCGAGCGCCAGCCTTGTCCAACTCGATGAGGGTGAAGCTCCTGGTAACACCGGACGGTCGACGAGCAATGATCTTCCGGATGGACAAGATATCCTCCTCGCATACTGAGTAATTACCGTTACCGGCAATTGCCCCTTTAGCGGACTAGTCCATGTAATCTACCCGAAGCGTGGGTGCCCTGAATAGCCGCATGACGGCCCCGCCCAGGTGACGTGATCGGCCCCTGAAATGGCCCGGCCGCCTGGGCACAGGAAGGAAGCCGGAATGGTCGTTCACCCGAAGCGTGCCGGTGACGGCCGGGGCCAGCGGGAACGGCCTGGATGACGGGCGGGCCGAGGGCCGGGGACGCGTTCGGCGAGATGCTGCTCGCGGAACTAGCGATCATGCAGGCCGGCGGTGGCCGCTCTGTCACCGAGATTGTCGAGCGAGACGACGGATTCATCCGCGCCGCATCCGCGGCGCGCTATTTTGCCCACCCGGACGAGTGGGCCCCCTTCGAACGCAGGACGCTTGACCTGGCCGCGGGCCGGGTCATAGACATCGGCTGCGGCGCGGGTCGGTTCGCGCTCGCCCTTCAGGAACGTGGGATCGCGGTCACGGCGCTTGACATCTCGCCTGGTGCGGTGGAGGTCTCGCGCCGCAGGGGCGTGCGCGACGTCGTGCTCGCGAGCGCGCAAGAGGGTGCGGTCGGCCGTGGGGCATACGACACGTTGCTGCTTATGGGCGAGAATCTGGGCCTGATCGGGGGCCGCGGGCGAGCGGCCGCCTTCCTAGCCGGGCTTGCCGCGGCCGCCACTCCCACGGCGCGGATCATCGGTCACGGGGCCGACCCGCACCAAACCCGCGATCCTGTCCACGTCCGCTACCGGGAGCGCAACCATGGGGCCGACGCGATGGACGGGCAGATGACCATTCGCGTCCGGTACCGCGATCTGGCCACCGCGTGGTTTCCCTACCTGCTGTGCTCCCCGTCTGAGCTGGCCGGACTCGTGGCCGGCACGCAGTGGGAACTGACGGACGTGGAGCACGTGGATCAGGTGAATTACCTGGCCATCCTTACCCGTGGGCCATGAGCGGCCCGCCCGGCTTTGCCTGGCCGTGGTCAGGCAGTCGTGCTCTGTACTGGCGCGGGGTCAGATGGGGGCAGCATCCAGGCGAGTAGGACGACGGCGGCCAGCACGCCCGCTGCCGAGACCACGAACGTGGCCCGGGGCCCCAGTGCAGCGATGACCGGCGTGGCGACCGCGTAGGCGATGATCTGCCCCGCGTAGAGCGCTGCGTACACGGTGCCGAACACCATGCCGAGCCGCTCGTCAGGCGCCGACTGCTGCAGCAGCGTGTCCATCCCGATGTTCTCCACGCCGTTCCCCGCGCCCGCGGCAAACTGAGCGCCGACGCCGGCCGCCAGGCCCGGGGCCAGGCCCGTGACTAACGTCCCCGCTCCGAACAACGCCTCGCCGCCGAGCAGCAGCGCCCGCGGGCGCGGGCGCCGCCGCTGGGCCGACACTGCAAGCGGCGCGCCGACCATGCCGACGCTGTATCCAGTTACCACCCATGCATACGATCCGGCGCTGGCATGAAATCCCTGGCGCACCAGGAAGATGAGCGCCGCGTTGTCCAGCGATGCGAAGCCCACGCCAGGCAGCAGCATGAGCGCGATGGAGCGGGCCACCGGGTTCTGCCAGACATCGCCGAGGCCGAGCCGCGCCTGCCCGAGAAGTGTCACCGGCCCTCCAGTGCCCCTGGCGTCGGCGCGGCTCGCTCCCGCGCCGGGGCGCAGGCTCGGAATCCCCAGCGTGAGCGCCGCGGAAAACACGAACGTGCCCGCGTTGGCGATCAGCGCCAGCCACGGCCCGCCGACCGCGAGCAGGATTCCGCCGAGCGCCGGGCCAAGCGCAAGTGCCCCATTCGAGCCTGTCGCCAGCAGAGCGTTGGCTCTGGTCAGGTTCTCGCGGCCGGCGATCAGCGGGATGTTGCCCCGGCCGGCGGGCAGGTACGCCGTCGAGAACAGCGTGGCGATCAGGACGACGACAATCACGGCTGGCCACCACCGCACCCAGGCGAGCGCCGCGAACAGCAGCGCCTGGGCCAGATCGCAGGACACCATCAGCCGCTTGTTGTCCGAGCGGTCGGCGATAGCGCCCGCGAGCGGCCCGAGAAGGCGCGGCAGGGTGAACGCGAGCAGCAGGATGCTGATTCCGGCCGGGCCACCGCCGAGCCGGTACACGAGCACGGTAAGTGCGACCCTGGCGATCTGGTTTCCGGCGATCGAGGTCGTGCGCGCGCCCCAATAGAGGCGGAAGCTGCGGTTCCGCGCGAGCAGGCTCTCGGACACGGCGGCTTCTCCCAGTCTGGCGTTGGATGCCGGTTCTGGTCGCCCGGTGCGGTTCCGGCGTGTACGGAATCGTAGAGGGTTGGCTATCCGCCGTGATTTGGTGACCGGCTAGCGTCATTCAGACGAGACGCCGGCTCAGCACGCCCCGGTCCGCTTAGCCGGTCTGCTGGCTTCCGTCGCCGGGCTGGATTCCGGGCTCGATGCCGTTCTGGAGGAGCAGGTCCTGCAGCCGGATGACCTCGTGGTGCAGCCTTTCAAGTTCTTCGCCCAGGTCCACGATGTCCAGGTCGGCCGACCATTCCGTGATGCGCCGGGTCCGCTCCGCCAGCAACTGCTTTTCGCGGTCACGAAAGGCGGCCGCGCTGTCGAAGTCTTGCGCGTCGATCGCGGCGTCCTTATGGTGTCTCGCGACCGCGATCTTCTCGTCGAAGTCGCGGAACCTGGGTGGCTGCACCGACTCGCGGCGTCCCGGCTCGTGGCTGGCCAGCAGGCGGTAGACCGCATCGCGGATCTGGTCGTGCCGAGCGTCGAGCTTGACCAGTATCTGGATCGCGAGCCCTCCGCCTTCGCGCAGCAGGCCGAGCAGGATGTGCTCGGTGCCGATGTAGAGGTGGTCGAGTTGCATGGCTTCGCGGAGCGACAGTTCGAGCACCTTGCTGGCCCGAGGCGTGAACGGGATGTGCCCGGAGGGGGCCTTCCTGCCTCGGCCGACGATGTCCTCGACCTGCTGCCGCACGGCCTCCAGGGTGATCCCCAGCGATTCAAGCGCCCGGCTCGCCACGCCGTCGCCCTCGTGGATCAGGCCGAGCAGGATGTGCTCGGTGCCGAGGTAGTTGTGGTCGAGTCTGCGGGCCTCTTCCTGCGCCAGGATGATGACTCGTCGGGCCCGTCCGGTGAGCCGCCCGAGTGTCCCGTGGGGTAGGTTGCGCCGGGCAGGGCGCCTCCGGCCGGGGATCCATCCCCGCATTGGTGCCTCCTGGGTGATTGGTTCGCTGTCGGGGGACAGCCGGGCTGCCAGCCAGGCCGCGAAGTCGGCCGTCGTAAGGCTGCCGGTGGCCAGGTCGGCGATGACTGCTCTGGCTGCCTCGGGCGGATCGAGATCGGCCCGCCACCCGTTGAGGGTGAGGAACTGCAGCGTGGCCACGACCGCGATCTGCCTGTTGCCGTGGCGGAATGGATGGTGGCGGAGCAGGGCGTGCAGCAGCGCGGAGGCGCCGGCGGCGGGGTCGCCGCTATCGTGGCCAGAACGCGCCTCGGCGAGGGCGGTCTCGGTAGCGGCGACGTCGAGCAAGTCGAGCGTGGCGCCGGTGCCGAGGCCGAGGGTCCGGTCAGCGATGAGGACAAGATCGGCTATGCCGGGCCAGATCATGGCCGGTCGTCCCGCATCAGATCGAGGACGCGTTTGTGCCTGGCCAGGTTTTCCTCGAGCAACCGGATGAACCGCTTGTCTTTTCTCCGGCTCTCGACCAGCGCGGCGATCGCCTCGCGCACCACATCGGATACCGACCTTCCTTCCACCTCGGCAACGGCTTCGAGGCGTTCGGCGAGACTGGGATCGAGCCGCAGCATCATGTTCTTCGTCCGGACGGACCCGCTCTCAGCCATGGTACTAAGATATCATGATATCTAGATTGAACAAAGCCGGAGCGGGCGCACGTTCCCGTGGGCGCCCGCCCGTGGCGCCGCTAGTGGCACCATCTCGGAGCACCGCCGCCCGTGGGCGCCGCCTCAGGCACCCCTCGTGGCTCCATCCCGGCGGCCCGCCTCGCCGTTCGCTACACTCGGCCTGTCAATCGATCGATAGGCAGACTTCGACGATGAAGGTTGGCCGGACTCCGATCTGGCGTGGCTCGGTGTCGGGCAGATCGGCGCCGTTCGTGAACTCGGGTCGCCTTGAGCTGAGGACGGAGAGTCGTGCCCAGGCGGCTACCAGTTGCGAGCGTGGTGGGTCCGGCCGACTGGTCCGGCCTGTCGACCAAGCGGCGGATCGAACAGGCTGCGCTGCAGCTGTTCGCGGCCAAGGGATTCGAGGCCACCGGGATCAGGGACATCGCCGACCGGGCCGGCATCTCGACCGCGGCGCTGTATCACTACATGGGCAGCAAAGACGAGTTGCTGCTCGATTTCATGCTGGTCAGCATGACCCAACTCATCCGGGTGGCCCGGGAGGCGCTCGGGATCGCTGACGGGCCGGCCGCCGAACTCGCCACGTTGGTCCGGGCGCACGTGGGCTTCCACACGCTGGACCCGCAGCGATCGCTCGTTGCCGACGACGAACTGCGCGCCTTGTCCGAGGATTTCTTCGCCCGCGTGATGCAACTGCGCGACGGTTACGAACGGCTCTGGGCGGACACCCTCGAGCGCGGCCTGCGCAGCGGCGTCTTCCGCTTCTCGGACGGCAGGATCACCCGGCTGGCCCTGCTCGAGATGTGCAACGGCGTGGCCCGCTGGTACTCCGACCAGGGCCCGATGCAGCCGGGCCAGATCGCCGATGCGTTCACCGATCTCGCTCTCGCGATGGTCGGCGCCGCGCGCGACCAGCGGCCACTGCGCCTCGATGACCTGCGTTGCCTGCCAACCAGCGAGGTGTTGGACATCATCGAGCGGGAACTGCGAGATTCCGGCGACGTGGTGGTGCGGCCAGCGGGCGTCGCCTAACCCGCATCGTCCGCGCATCCAAGCTCAGCCTGCTTCCTAACGACACCGATTCCGCACCGGGCTCGTCCCGACGACACCAAATCCGCACCGGGCTCGTTCCGGGCGGGCATGGAGCCGGCTCTCGGGCGGCTCGTGCCCCCGCCGAGGGCTGTCCGGCTCGCATGCCCGCGACGTCCGGTTCACTGGGGCGGAAGCGTCAAGAGGGACAGATAGACCATTGCGATCCGATCGATCGATCGATAACATCGCCGCAAGCGGATCGGCTCTACCTAGGGGAGAGGCGATGTCATCGCAACTGCACGGTGCCGCGGCAGCTGAGCCGGCGGGTGCCGGCCAGAACGCCGAAAGGCTGGAACGTCAGGCGATCGGGCTGCCGGCTGTCACCGCGCAGTCCGCGGCGCTCATCGCCCCCGCCGCCGGCTCGGTCGCGGGCCTCGCCTTCATCGTCGGGTACTCAGGCGGAGCGACGCCGCTCGCCTTCGTGATAGGGCTCCTCGTGTGCGTCTGCGTCGCGCTCGTCATCGGCGAGTATGCGAAGCGGCTGCCCAGCGCGGGGTCCTTCTACACCTACCTCAGCAGGACGTTCGGGCCGAAGACGGGCTTTGTCACCGGCGTGCTGCTGTTCGGCGCCTACCTGCTGCTGTTCCCGTTCCAGCTGGACTTCTTCGGGAACTTCGTCTCCTCGCTGCTGGCCGCCTCCAACGTGCACATCTCCTGGGTGGTTTTCGCGACCGCGCTGATCGTGGTGAGCACCGCACTCGGCGTGGCCGGGGTGAAGCCGTCACTGCGCACCGGCCTCATCGGCCTCGGGATCGAGATGGCCATCCTGACCGTCTTCTCGCTCGTGATCATCGTCAAGGGCGGCGCAAGCGGCAACACGCTCGAAGTGTTCAACCCTTCGTCGAGCCTGAAGGGCTCAAGCGGCCTGCTCACCGCCGTGGTCTACACGATCTTCGCGTTCGTCGGCTTCGAGTCCGCAACCACCCTCGGCGACGAGGCCCGCGAGCCGCGACGCACGATCCCGCGGGCGGTGATGCTGACCACGCTCGTGGTCGGCATCTTCTACGTCGTCGTGTCCTATGCGGTGACGATCGGCTACGGGCTCTCCCCGGCGCATGTCAACGCGCTCGCCACCGCGTCAACGCCGTTCAACACGCTGGCGGACCACTACGGCAACGGCGTGCTGAGCGTCTTCGTCAACCTCGCGGTGATCTCGAGCTTCACAGCGCTCAACATCGTCACGGTCATCGCGGTGAGCCGCATCCTCTGGAAGATGGGCCAGGACCGCCTCCTCCCCGAGGTCTTCGGCCGGGTCAACGGCCGGCAGTCGCCGCACGTCGCCTGCCTGGTGGCGGGCGGGCTGGCGCTGGTGGCGTCGATCGGCTTCGGCGAGAAGTACGGTCCCTTGGCCTTTGCCTCCTGGCTCTCCTACTTCGCGACGCTCTTCTTCATCGCGGCCTACCTGCTGATCAGCGGCGGCCTGATCCGTTTCGTGTGGCGGGACTACCGGCCGGAGTTCAGCTGGCTGCGGCACGGCGTCCTACCGGTCATCTCGATCGCGGCGATGGTATGGGTGCTATACGGCAACATCCACCCCTACCCGCCGGCTCCGCTGCGCTGGTTCATCTACGCCACCATCGGTGTGATCATCGCCAGCACCGGCATCGCCTACTGGATCGAGGCGCGCCGGCCTGACGCGATGCTGCGGGCCGGCCAGCTGCTCGCCGACATCGAGATCGAGGAGGAGGTCGCGCTGGCCGGGCCCGGCCTCCCGCCCGGCCCTGGCCCGGCGGGCCGCCACGCCGCCGGCGAGTCCAGCACCTAATGGCCATCATCTTCGAGTGTCAGGACGGGATCGCGAAGATCACGCTGAACCGCCCTGAGGTACTTAACGCAATGGATCCAGCCACCTACTCCGAGATCACCGACGCGTTCGCCGAGATCGAACGGAACCCAGCCGTCCGGGTCGCAATCATCACCGGCGCCGGCGACCGGGCGTTCACCGCCGGGGCGGACCTGAAGCTGATGCACACCGGCCACAAGGAGCTGGCTGAATGGTCGCCGTGGCGGCCGGACCGGTGGGACTTCGGGCTCACCACCTCCAAGCCGCTGATCGCCGCGATCAACGGCTACGCCCTGGCGGGCGGCCTTGAGCTGGCCCTGGTCTGCGATATCAGGATCGCGTCGCCGAACGCGGTCTTCGGCACGCCCGAGGTGAAGTGGAACCTGCTACACGGCTTCGGCGCGTACCGGCTGCCGCGCATCATCTCCCTGTCCCATGCCATGGAGATGCTCCTCACCGGCGAGTTCATCGACGCCGCGACCGCGGAGCGGATCGGGCTGGTGAGCCGGATCGTGCCCGCCGGGGAGCTGCAGGCGGAAGCGGCGCGGATCGCCGCCCGGATCGCCGGGAACGGGCCGATGGCGGTGCGGATGACCAAGGAACTTGTCCAGCACGGGCTGTCCGCCTCACGGTGCGAGTATTTCCGGCTGATGCACGAGTACTACGGCCGGGTGGATGCCACCCCGGACCAGGAAGAGGGACTGCAGGCGTTCGCCGAGAAGCGGCGCCCGCGCTACTCCGGCGATCAATAGGACGAGGCGGACCATCGGGCGGAGCGCGGACCCGGACAGGAGGACAAGCAGATGAAGATGTACGCCTTCCACTGCGGTGGCGAGAAGACGCTGCGCTCGGTGTTCGACCCGTTCGACGCCGACTGCGGGTCGATCATCCACCCGCCGTACTTCTTCTACCTGATCCGTCATCCCGAGGGCGACGTGCTCTTCGACAACGGCGCCCACCCGGCGTTCATCGCCGATCCGCGCAGCCGCCTCGGCGATGCAGCGGATCTCTACGACATCGTGATGTCGCCCGGCGACGACGTGGTCTCCCGGCTGCACACGCTGGGCGTGGAGGCCGAGGGCATCGGTCACGCCGTCCAGTCCCACCTGCACTATGACCACGCGGGCGGCCTGGAGTTCCTGACCGAGGCGACGGTGTACGTGCAGAAGGAAGAACTTGCCTTCGCATACTGGCCGCCGGTGTACCAGCGGGACGTCTACGTCCGCCAGGACTTCGACTCGGTCCGCAACTGGAAGCAGCTTCGCGGCGAGCACGACATCTTCAACGACGGGCGGCTGGTCATCTTCCCCACGCCGGGCCATACACCAGGCCATCAGTCGCTGCTTGTGCGCCTGGACAGCCAGGCGTACATCCTGACCGGCGATGCCGTGTACGACCAGGAGAAGATGGCGGCCCGGTGCCTGCCCGGGCTGCTATGGAGCCCGGACGCGCTGGTGGAGAGCTGGGAGCTGATCGAGGAGATGCAGCGGCGGCATGATGCGAAGCTCATCGTGACCCACGACATCCACTGGGAAGAGACGATCAAGCTGGCGCCAGGGGAGTGGTACGAGTGACGGCTGAGGCCGCCCCAGGTGACCTGCTCGACCTGGTCCGCACGGCGTGCCGGGATGACCCGGAGCTGCCCGCGCTCGTCTTCGAGGACGGCGTCGTCGTCACCCGCGCCCGGCTGTGGGCCGAGGTCGAGTCGTTCGCCGGGTACCTCCAATCGCGGGTCGAGCCGGGGGACCGGATCGCCGTGATGATGGCCAACAGGGCCGAGTTCATGATCACCTGGCTGGCGGCGGTGGCCTGCCGCGCGGTCCTCGTCTCGCTCAACCCGGCGGCGCGCAGCCACGACGCGGGCCACATCCTGCGGGACTCGGCGGCCGGGATCGCGGTGGTCGGCCGGGAGCACGAGGCTCTGTTCCGCGAGCTCCAGCTGTCCTGCCCGGCGCTCAAGGAAATCGTCGTCGCCGACGACCAGGAGCCGGGTGGCCTGGCCGCCTTCACCGGAGCCTGGTCCGGTCCGCGCCCGGCCGAGGCGGCCAATGACGTCACCAACGTGTACTACACCTCAGGCACCACCGGGCCGCCGAAGGGCTGCATGGTCGGCCATGACTACTGGCTGCGCTTCGCGGATCTGGTGATCGGCCTCTATGGGATCACGCCCGGCGACCGGATGCTGTGCTGCCTCCAGTTCTTCTACAACGACCCGCCGTGGCAGCTCCTGGTGGCGATGCGGGCCCGAACGTCGCTCGTGGTCATGCGCCGGTTCAGCGTGTCGCGTTACTGGCGGGTGGTGCGCCAGCACGATGTCACGGTGCTGTTCGGCATCGCGTCCACCGCGAGCCTGCTGCTCAAGGCGCCGGTCAGCGGCGACGACTCCGATCACTCTGTCCGGCTGGCCATCCAGGTCGGGATTCCCGCGCCGTTGCACAAGGACCTGGTGACACGCTGGGGCGCACCGTGGGTGGAGGCGTATGGCCTCACCGAGACCGGCCTCATTGTCAGCATGCCGGTCGAGTTCGCCACGGAGATGATCGGATCCGGGTCGATCGGGCTGCCGTGCCCAGGTGCGGACGTCCGGGTCCTCGACTCCGGCGGCGCCGAGGTCAGCGCGGACGAGATCGGCGAGATCGTGGTGCGGGCCCCGGGGCTGATGCGCGGCTACCTGAACCGGCCGGATGCCACCGAGGAGACCTACCGCGGGGGCTGGCTCCACACCGGTGACCTCGGACGCCGTGACGGCCAGGGATTCCTCTATTTCCAGGGCCGTATGAAGGACATCATCCGGCGGGCCGGGGAGAACATCGCGGCGGCGGAAGTCGAGACCGTGCTGCGCTCGCACCCGGGGGTGCTGGAGGTCGCCGCGGTGCCGACGCTCGACAGCCTGCTCGGCGAGGAAGTGAAGGTGCACGTGCTGCTGGCGCGCGGCCAGACCGCCGAGTCGGTGCCGCCCGCCGACCTGATCGCCTTCAGCGAGGCCAGGCTGGCCCGGTACAAGGTCCCGCGGTTCCTCGAATACCGCGCCGAGGATTTCGATCGGACCCCGTCGATGCGGGTGAAGAAGGAAAACCTGGACCGCTCCAGTGACCCGTCCCGGGTATGGGACCGGGCCGCGGGGCTGGGCTGGTGAGGGCTGGGCTGGTGAGGATTGGGCTGGTGAGGATTGGCCGGTGAGGATTGGGCTGGTAGGGGTATCCGCGCCCCGGTGACGCGTGGGCCCGCGCGGTGGCAGTCCATGGCCGCGACAAAGGAGGCGCGATGTCAGAGGTGATCGATTTCAGGGTCCGGCTCCCGCTGGAGCTGCGCCCGTCGGAAGAGTTGCCGGATGACTACCTGGCCCAGTACGACCGGGTTCTCGACCTGTCGGCGAACCGGCACCGCAGCCTCGCCGATCTGATGGCTGACATGGATGCCAGCGGCACGGGGCACGCGGTGGTGCACGCGGAATACGAGTACGGCGAGGTGGCCGACGCACTGAACGAGGCCGTCGCGAAGGTCGTCACGGAGCATCCGGACCGGTTCTCCGGCTACGGGACGATATCGATGAATCCCGTGAAGATTCCCCGGGCGCTCGCCCAGGTGCAACGCGTGGCCGACCTGGGCCTGGCCGGGCTGAGCCTGCAGCCCTCGTTCTTCGGGATCCCGATCGATGACCGGGTGCTCTACCCCGTCTACGCCAAGGCGGGCGAACTGGGCCTCCAGGTGGCGCTGCATACCGGCATCAACTACACGGTGACCTTCCCGATCCGCAACGACCAGCCGATCCAGGTTGATCAGGTGGCCTGCGACTTCCCCGACCTGGTGCTGGTCGCGTGCCACGCGGGATGGCCGTGGGTACCGGAGATGGTCGCGGTGCTCCGCAAGCACCCGAACGTCTACGCCGAGTTCGGCGGGCTGGCGCCCCGGTATGTGTGCGAGGCGAACACGGGCTGGGAAGTCATGTTCCGGTTCATGAATAGCCTGCTCGGCCGTCAGGTCCTGCACGGCACCGACTGGCCGGTCTTCCCGATGGACCGGGCGCTCGCCGAATGGCGCGCCGGAGGTCTGCGGCCGCACGTCCTCGAAGCGCTGACGGGCGGGAATGCGCGGCGCCTGCTGGGCAGGTAGTGATCTGGGGTGGCGTCAGGCGGGCAGCCCGGGCTGGCTCAGGAGCAACACGGCCGCCAGGATGAGGATCAGTGAACCGAAGGCGATCAGCGCATACCGCACGGTGTACATCTTGAACGAACTGCCGATGCCGACCAGGAACAGGACAGCGGCGAGGAAGATCGTGATCCGGATGTAGTCGTCACTTATCTGCCCGTCCTTGCCGCCCGTGTCGAAGGAGGCATTGGCGGCATTGTCCAGCATGATGGCCTTGGCCTGGTCCGGAAGCTTGTACTGGGGCATGTAGGTCGGCCCGGGCGGCGCGTGGGCGTTGTGCAGCGGATCGGTCGCCAGCCAGGCGTTGAAGGCCACCCGGAATCCCGGCCGGAAGCGGCGTTCGGCGATCACCTCCTTCTGCGGGCTGTTCAGGGTGTATGCGATGAACCAGGCGTTGAATGTCCCGGCGTCGAAGTTGCGGACCGCTTGCGCGCGGAGGTCGGCCCGGGTAGCGAAGTCTCGCAACGTCGAAGCGTGTGCGAGGTCGACCCGCGAGGCGGTGCCCCAGCGCGCGGCCGCATAGCCCGCCCAGGCGGCCGTGATGGTGACCAACGCCAGCAGCAGGGCCTCGCAGACCTGCACAATTCGCGAATGACGGTCATCGGCATCGTCGCGGTCATTTCGTCCCGCCGTCTTCCGGTCCAGCTTCTGGCCGCGTTTGTGCAGCGTCTTGCCGACCTCGATCGGGTCGACTCCCTCCGCCATCAGCGTTCCCCCGCCCCCGCCGGATGAGCCGCGCCCCCGCGCTCCGGATAGCCCCGTGCATATTAGCGGAAACGCGTGACACG
>Ga0209526_10000397_pt1 | contig 27914 bp, 24 predicted proteins | sample JacPinW_OM2H0_M1_FD_188566 | JGI IMG/M metagenome (GOLD analysis project Ga0209526, IMG submission 188566) | Forest soil microbial communities from Algoma, Ontario, Canada - Jack Pine, Ontario site 1_JW_OM2H0_M1 (SPAdes) (version 2) | ecosystem: Environmental > Terrestrial > Soil > Boreal... | reverse complement strand
ATCTCGTCCGTCACACCGGCCTCGTCGCGTTAATCGCCACCCACAATCTCGATCTCGCCCGCCGTCTCGACCGCATTGTCGCGCTCGAAGACGGACGGCTGAAGACCCTGGCTTGAGCCGGCGATTCGACGGAGAGTGGAATCAGAGCCGAGCCTGATCGAGCCAGAGTGGCCTGGGTAATCGGGAGCTGTCGCAAGTAAGGCTGAAATCTCTCGCAGCTCGTGCGATGTTGCGGGCATGCCGCTCGCCGATTTCGTTCATCTCCGGGTCCACACCGCTTATTCGCTGTCAGCCGGGGCGATCCGGATCAAGGAGCTGGTCGATCTCTGCAAGGCCGAGCGCATGCCGGCGGTGGCGGTCACCGATACCGGCAATCTGTTTGGCGCGCTCGAAGTCGCAACGAGCTGCACCACCGCGGGTATTCAGCCGATCATCGGCTGCGAGATAGCTCTTGCGCGCAACGGCACCCACGACGGCAGTCGGCCCGGCCGGAGCGGCCTTGATTCGGACCGGATCGTGCTGTTGGCGCAGAGCGAGACGGGCTACCGCAACCTGCTCGATCTCGTCAGCCGATCCTATCTGGCGGGCGAGGTCCCGACCGAGCCGGCGATCACCGCTTCGGATCTTGCTGCGGCGAGCGAGGGGCTCCTCTGCCTGGCCGGAGGGCCGCGCGGTCCGGTCGGGCGGCTTCTCGCGGAGGGCCAGGCCGACGCCGCCGAAACCGCCCTGATCCACCTCGCCGGCGTGTTTCCCAATCGGCTGTATATCGAACTGATGCGCCATGGTACGCCCGAAGAGGCACGGACCGAGCCGGGTCTGGTGGAGCTGGCGTATCGTCACGACCTTCCACTCGTCGCGACCAACGACGCCTATTTCCCCGATCGCGATTTTTACGAGGCGCACGACGCACTGCTTTGCGTCGCCGAAACAACAGTTGTCGCCGACCAGGAACGCAAGCGATTGACCCCGCATCATTACTTTCGGTCGGCGCAGGAGATGCGGGCGCTCTTCGCCGATCTGTCAGAAGCCTGCGACAACACCCTCGTCATCGCCCGCCGCTGCGCCTTCATTCCGCAGCAGCGCCAACCCATCCTGCCGGCTTTCCCGACAACCGGTGGCGCCGACGAGGAGACAGCATTGCGCCACGCTGCCCGGGCCGGTCTGGAGGAGCGGCTCTGCCGGGCCGAGATCGGCGACGACGCTGCAGCACCCTATCGCCAGCGCCTCGAATTCGAGCTCGACACGATCGTCGGAATGGGCTTTGCCGGTTATTTCCTGATCGTCTCCGACATCATCCAATGGGCCAAGCGCCAGGGCATCCCGGTCGGTCCCGGGCGCGGGTCGGGGGCCGGTTCGGTCGTCGCCTGGGCGCTGACCATCACCGATCTCGACCCGTTGCGCTTCGGCCTGCTGTTCGAACGGTTTCTCAACCCTGAGCGGGTCTCGATGCCGGATTTCGACATCGATTTCTGCCAGGACCGGCGCGACGAAGTAATCCGCTACGTTCAGCAGAAATACGGGCGCGACCGGGTTGCCCAGATCATCACCTTCGGCAAGTTGCAAGCACGAGCGGTATTGCGCGATGTCGGCCGGGTATTGGGCGTGCCCTACGGGCAGGTCGACCGGTTGTGCAAGCTGGTGCCGAACAACCCGGCGCACCCCGTCACCCTTGAACAGGCGATCGCGGGCGAACCGGCGTTGCAGCACCAGCGCGACACCGACGAGACCGTGGCGCGTCTGATGACCATCGCTCTGAAGCTCGAAGGGCTCTACCGGCATGCCTCGACGCATGCCGCCGGCGTCGTCATCGGCGACCGCGCGCTCACCGAGCTTGTCCCGCTCTACCGCGACCCGCGCTCGGATATCCCGGTCACCCAGTTCAACATGAAATGGGTCGAGCTCGCCGGTCTCGTGAAGTTCGACTTTCTCGGGCTCAAGACCTTGACCGTGCTGGCCCGCACACGCGATCTGCTCGCCGCCCGCGGCGTCACGCTCGATTTGGAGAACCTGCCGCTCGACGATCGCGGCGCCTATGAGCTGTTGGCGCGCGGCGAGACCGTGGGCGTGTTCCAGCTCGAAGGCGCCGGCGTGCGCGACATGCTGAAAAAGCTGCGGCCCGACTGCTTCGAGGACATCATCGCTGTCGTTTCGCTCTACCGCCCCGGGCCGATGGAGAACATTCCGCGCTATATCGCGGTCAAGCACGGTGAGGAGGCAGCCGACTATCCGCACCCGGCGATCGAGGGGATCCTGAGGGAGACCCACGGGATCATGATCTACCAGGAGCAGGTGATGCAGATCGCCCAGGTGCTGGCGGGCTACAGCCTCGGCAGCGCCGATCTGTTGCGCCGGGCGATGGGCAAGAAGATCCCGGCCGAGATGGAGGCGCAACGTCAGCTGTTTATCGAAGGTGCTGGCGGGCGCGGCGTCGATGCTCGGCTAGCTGACCAGATTTTCGACCAGATGGCAAAATTCGCCGGCTACGGCTTCAACAAGTCGCATGCCGCCGCCTATGCGCTCCTCGCCTATCAGACGGCCTATCTGAAGGCCAATTACCCTGTCGAGTTCCTCGCCGCTCTGATGACCCTCGACCTCGGCAACACCGACAAGCTCAATGTCTTCCGTCTGGAGCTCGACCGGCTCGGCATCCGCCTTCTGCCGCCCGACATCAATCGCTCCGAGGTGACGTTTGCCGTCGAGCCCGAACCCCCCGCCCCTCCCTCCCCCGTCAACGGGGGAGGGCAGGGTGGGGGGAAGCCCGCGATCCGCTATGCACTCGCCGCGGTAAAGGGGGTGGGCGGGCAAGCGATGGGCGAGCTCGTCGCCGCGCGCGCTCGAGGTGGCCGCTTCAAGGATCTGGCCGATTTCTCCCGCCGCCTCGATATCAGGAGCTTCAACCGCCGGCAATTCGAGAGCCTCGCCAAGGCCGGCGCATTCGACAGCCTCAACCCGAACCGGGCGCAGACCTTCGCCGCCGCTGACCAGCTGCTGCGCCAGGCGAGCCTCGTCGCCGAGGAGCGCGAAAGCCGCCAGGAGAGCCTCTTCGGCAACCTCGATCCGAGCTTTGCGCCACGCCCAGCCCTGCCTTTGCTGCCCGACTGGCCGTCGGTCGAACGGCTGCAGCACGAGTTCGCGGCGATCGGCTTTTACCTGTCGGGCCACCCGCTCGAACCCTATGCCAAGAGCCTCGAACGCGCCGGCGTCATCCGTTTCGCCGAGCTGCCGGCGGGGTTGGCGGCGAGCGAGGGGGCCCGCTTTAAGCTCGCCGGCATTGTCGTCGACCGCAAGGAACGCACCTCGGCGCGCGGCAACCGTTTCGCCTTTGTCCAGATGTCGGATCCGAGCGGGATGTTTGAGGTGACGCTTTACTCGGAGATGCTGAGCGAAGCGCGCAGGCTGCTGGATCCTGGTCAGCTCCTGGTTGTCACCGTCGATGTGCGCAGCGAGGAGGAGAGTTTGCGCCTGATCGCCCAGAGGATCGAGCCGCTCGACGCGGTCGTCGCCCAGGCCGCCGCTGGCCTGCGGGTCTTTGTCGGCGAGGCCCGCGCGCTCTCCAGCCTCAAGAGCGTAATAGCCCGCGAAGCAGGCGGCCGCGGCCGCGTCACAGTCGTGCTCGACCTCCCCTCGCGCGAGGTCGAGATCGCCATCCCCGGCGGCTTCAAGGTCGATCCCAGAACCCGCGCCGCGGTCAAATCGCTCCCCGGCATTATCGACGTCCACGAGATCTAACCCGGACCGGGTCCGGCCTCGTCGAGATTGCTCCGTCGTCTCCAGCTCCTCGCCATAACGCGGTGAGGAGCGGCGCCATTGCGAGCGCCGAGCCGCTGCTTCGGCCTCGTCGAGAAGCGCGCGGCGGTCGCGTTGTCCTATGCGTTTATCGAAGCGAGTTCCTCGATCCGGAGGCCGGCGCGAACGCGGGCGACCAGCTCGTCGGGTTGGTAGACGACGCCGACCGGGTTCTTGTCGGTGACCGAGCGCCCGCGCATATAGGCCTGACCATCCTCCGCGGTCGCGAAATTGTCGACCAAGAGCTCGACCTGATTGTTGTCCGGATCGTGGTAATACATCGAGGTCGTGACACCGTGGTTGACGCAGCGGTGCGGACTGATACCGATCTCCTTGAGCCGCAGGTAGTTCTCGGTCAAATCATCGAGGCCGGCAAAGGTGAACGCGACGTGATTTAGGCCCGCCGCGTCGGGCTGGCGGTCAGCGAGCGGTCCCGGGTCGAGGAAGGCGACGCGGTGATGCTCGTCGTCATAGCTGATGAACGAAATGCGCTCGGCTTCGTAAAGGACCTCGGCTCCGAGCACGGTGCAGTACCAATCGATCATCTCACGCCGACGATTGGTCTGCAGCACGATATGCGACAGCTTCTTGGGTGAGCTCATGATCTCCTCCTTGTGGGCCCCGGAGTCTAGGGCGATCGGGGCATACGAAGACGGGCGAGTCAAGCATCATGGCCTCTATTTCGGAATCTCAAGTTTTGGCCTAAATAGCATCGGTGGATTGCGAATTAGGCATCCACAAAATTGCCTGATTGCCATCGTAGATTAAGGTTGATCGCGGCGTCTGATGGGAGCGTCGCCTACGCTAGGGAGGCGCATGCGCGGGGGCAGATGCGCGGGCGGCGGTTGCCGAAGGGGCGGTCTGGCCGCATTCGAGCCTTGCAACCTTAAGATGAGATCCCGCTGCAGATCCGCTGCAGGTGCAGCGAGCCGTCATATTTTGGACAACCAAAAGTCGCAGGATCCGCAAGCCGGGATCAGACGCTCGATTCAGGCGGGAATCGTCAGCGCAATAAGCTTTTGGGCGGCCCGGTCGATGTTCTCGAGGTGACGACAGGTGTCGATCAGCTCGGCGAATCGCGGCTCGCCGATAGCGAGGCCGGGGGTGATGGGGCGGATGCGCCGGGCTTCCTCCTCGAAGTCCCAGATGAATTCGCGGCCGGTGCCTTCTCTGGTGAAGTTTCGACCGTCCTTGGTGAAGACGGTGATCCGCGGACCGAAAAGAGCGCGGCGCACCGTTGGGATCAAGGTGACGCGGTGCATCAGGTCGAGCACCTCTGGCGGGTCGGTCTCGCCGGGACCGGGCTGGGCGCCGCGCAGTAGGGGGTAGCCGCGCTCAGCCGCTCCCCAGGCGGCGAAATATTGCGTGCTGCCGACCTGCGGCGGGGTGTCGATGCCGCGGCTGGGAAAGGCCGGGCTCGGATACTCGGTCTCCAACCAGTTGACCACGGCCTCGATGCGGTCGATGTCGCCGGGGCCGATGTTGTGCTCCTCGCAGAGCCGCGCCGTCACGTCGACATGGGCGATGTTGTAGCCGGCGGTCGAATAGATGCGGTAGAGCGTCTCGAGGAAGATCCAGTCGCGGCCGAGACCTTTGGTGATGTTGCCGAGATCGGCGCGGTTCGAGCCGGTGAAGCTGTAGCGCAACTCGCCGCGGTTGTTGCCGGCGTAGGCATGGTAGAAGCCAGCATCTCCTTCGAGCGTCGTCTCGCCGCCCGGTGTCCCGTGCTTGGCCAAAGCGACGGCGAGCAGGGCGTTGCGGACGGCGCCCCCTTCGCGCAATGAGCGACCGCCGCTGCGCGCTCCCTCCAAATTGCCGGCGGCAAGGTTGACGCATTGCGCGATCGCGCTGTGGATCTGGTCCTCCTCGAGGCGCTGGAGCCTGGCAGCGGCGGTCGCGGCGCCAAAGATGCCGAACACCGGCCCCGCGTGAAAGCCGCGCGACATCACGGTGGGGATGAACTCCGCGGCCATGCGCTCCATGACCTCGTAGCCGGCGGCGACAGCGACGAGGAACTCCTTGCCGGAGGCGCCGGCGGTTTCAGCCGCTCCGAGAGCCGCCGGCAGGATCGCGATCCCGGGGTGGGTCAGCATGCGAAACGTGTCCCACTTGCCACCGGCAAAGATCATTTCCGCATTGACGAAGGCGGCCCCGGCCTTGGTCAGCTTGCTGCCGTTGCACAATACGGTCGCTGCCCCGCCGCCGCCGGCCTCCTCTTCCTGCATCAGCGCCAGGGCCTGCCGGCTCCCCGGCATCTGGTGGGCGACGAGAGCCGAGGATAACGCCTGCAAACTGACGCCCTTGGCGCGATCCACCACCTCGGGCGGCAGGTCGTCATATTTGAGATTGGCGACAAACGCGGCGAATTCTCGGCTGAGCGACATGGCGGCCTCCTTCGAGATGTGCCTCGTCGGAGTGCCTCAGCGCCCGGCATTCACTCCGACGACCACCTCTTGTAGCCTCGGCGCAGGGCCTTGCCCAGCCGGTGGGCGGTGTCCGTCCAGTCGCCCTGGGGCGATGTGGGAGACGAGGAATTTTTCAATTGCCCGGCCCATCTGCCGAGCCGAAAGGCGCTGTCCGTCCAGTCTCCTGCAGGGACCCCGGCCTCCCTGAGCCGGCGCTCCAGGCGCTCCTTCAGGGCTGCGGCGTTGGCTTTCTCATGGTCGGTGGCGGCCGGATCGGCGATCACTGCGGCCACTGCCCGCAGCTTCCGGCGGACATTCACGACCGATCCGATCAAGCTACCGATCGACATTTCTCTGCATCCTAACACGGCGACCGGCGGTACGTCGATTCGACTTCGCCGCGAGCTTCTGGCAACGCACCTTAGGTGCGGCGCAGCAGGAAGATTTTCTGTGCACCGTAGGACAACCAGATCCGCCACGGTCTGACGATGTCGATCCCGAGCACGAGGTCGGCATCGCTCAAGTTGAGGTCGGCTACGATAATTTCCGGGTCGCGGATTGTCTCCCCGCCGATTTCCAGTCGCGCAAACCGATGGACGCGACCGCTCAGCTGTTCTGGCCCTGCGCCGCGCAGGACTGCCGCGCGGTCACGGGCCAGTAGCGCCGGGGTCAACCCCAGAGCCAACGCAGCGCTGGTGGCAAGCACAGTCGATTGCGCGCCGGTATCGATGAACGCGTTAATCTTGTGGCCATCGAGCTGCACCGGAAAGAACAGATGGTCACCCTTCGATCGGCCGGCGGCCATCGTGATGTAGGGCTCGGTCCAGGCCGGCGCGGCGGCGGGGCAGGCCTGCCTCCTGTAGAATGTTATTCGGTTATTCGGTAGGTCGAGGTCTATATCGAAGCTGTTCAGACTGTCGGCTCCGAGCACGCCGTCCAGCGGTCCGGAAAAGACGCTCGCCACGCTGATCGGGGCGACGCGAACTCTTCGCCAGGGTATCGCGACCCCGCCGATGGCGAAGCTGTGCAATTCTACCTCGGTGGTCTGCAAACTGCCTGCGACCCCGCGCAGCTGCCGATCAAACTCGACCTGGGGCCGCTGAGCGCCGAGACGCTTGGCGACGCCGGGTGTCAGGATCGTCGTTTCGGCGCCGGTATCGAGGAGCATGGTTACCGGCATCCCATTGGCCAACAAGGTGACGATCGGTGCGTTGCGCAGAGTCGCCACCGTGGTTTGTCCGAGCTGAGCCGTCCCGCAGCCGCCCGACGCAGCGACGACAAGTAAGTTTGCCTCCCTGGACCTTCCGGGAGCAGGCTGAACGGTGGCGCCGCAGAAGCCTGCTGGGGTGAGCCCGTCATGCGGCCACGATTGCGCAGCCACCGGCGTCTCAACGCCACCGTCGGCAGCCGACGCCAGCGCCATCAGCGCGATCGCGGCGCTGAGCCGTCGGTTCATGGATCCTCGCCTTGCTTGCTCCCGTACCGGAGGTGACATCCGTTACCGAGCTGCGCAAGGAGTAGGCCCTTGAATCGCGCTCTGCCAGGGTTGCCAATGGGCCTACGACACCGTAAGTAGTCTGCCATCCCTCACGCAGGGCCGCGGTCGCCGTCCAGGTACGACGACTGTTCCGGTGCCGGCCGCCTCGGCGACTGACGGGGCGCTGGTGTTCCCTGCGGCGGCCCAACCGGAAAAAGGACCGACGATGCCGATTCCGTCCGCCTCAATGCGCCAGCTCCTCGAAGCCGGTGTTCATTTCGGGCACCACACCCGCCGATGGAACCCCAAGATGGCGCCCTACCTGTTCGGCGTCCGTAATGGGATTCACATAATCGATCTCGAACAAACCGAGCCGATGCTGCACCAAGGGCTGCAGGCGGTCCGCGACGTCGTGGCTGGCGGCGGTCGTGTCCTGCTGGTCGGCACCAAGCGCCAGGCGCAGGAGCCGGTTGCCGAGGCCGCCAAACGATGCGGCCAATATCACGTGAACTACCGATGGCTCGGCGGAATGCTCACCAACTTTAAGACGATTTCGGGCTCGATCCGGCGTCTGCGCGAGCTCGAAGAGCGGATCGCCCAGGACCAGAGCGGGCTCACCAAGCGCGAATTGCTGGAGTTGACGCGCGGCCGCGACAAGCTCGAACGGGCGCTCGGCGGCATCAAAGAGATGGGAGGGCTGCCCGACATCCTCTTCGTCATCGACACCAACAAGGAAGCGATTGCCGTCAGCGAGGCAAATACCCTTCGCATCCCCGTCGTGGCGATCCTCGACTCGAACTCCTCGCCCGACGGCATCGCTTACCCGATCCCGGGAAACGACGACGCAATGCGCGCAATCCAGCTCTATTGTGATCTGGTTTCAGGCGCCGTGCTCGACGGATTGCAGGCCGAACTCGCGGCTTCCGGGGTCGACGTCGGTGCCCGCGCAGAGATCCCCGAGATCAACTTTGGGGAACAGGCCACCGGAGACGACGAAGTGGAGGGCGGGCTCGACAGCGCGCTACCGAGTGAAACAGAGGTAGCTGCGGCCGGCGGCGCGTAGAGGGAGGAGAACCAATGGCGGAGGTGACCGCGGCGCTGGTCAAGGAGTTGCGCGACAAGACTGGCGCGGGGATGATGGATTGCAAGAGGGCGCTGGGCGACAGCGGCGGAGATATCGAAGCGGCTGTCGATTGGCTGAGGAAGAAGGGTTTGGCAGCGGCCGCCAACAAGGCCGGGCGCGTGGCTGCCGAAGGGCTGATCGGGGTGGCGACGCGCGGCCCGGTCGGCACGGTCGTGGAAGTCAATTCCGAGACCGACTTTGTGGCGCGTAATAAAGAATTTCAGGCTTTTGTCACGGGTGTCTGCGAACTTGCGCTCGACGGCGACGGCGAGATCGCTTCTCTCAGAGAGGCTGTTTTCCCGAGTTCGGGTCGAACGGTCGAGGCCGAACTGACACACCTGATCGCGACGATCGGCGAGAATTTGGTATTACGCCGGCTGCAGCGGCTGGCGATCCGAGAAGGTGCTGTCTTCTCTTACGTCCATAACGCGCTCGGCCCGGGAAGCGGCAGGATCGGTGTCATCGTGGCGCTGGAGTCGCGTGCCGGCGCCGACCAGTTGGCGAGCCTCGGCAAGCAGCTAGCCATGCATATCGCGGCGGCGAGCCCCCTCTATCTCGACATCGCCTCGGTACCGCAATCTGCGCTCGACCGCGAACGCGGGGTCCTGCGCGAGCAGGCGCGAGCCAGCGGGAAGCCTGATGCGATCATCGAAAAGATGGTCGATGGGCGGCTGCGCAAGTTTTACGAGGAAGTTGTCTTGCTCGAGCAAATTTTTGTCGTCGACCAGGAAACCCGGATTTCCGGCGTCGTCGAGCAAGCGGGAAAGGCCGGGGGAACGCCGATTCGCGTCGCGGGCTTTGCGCGCTTTGCCCTCGGCGAGGGAATCGACCGCCATCGTCCCGATTTTGCGGCAGAGGTGGCTGCTCAGCTCAAGAGCTGAGGCACCGCGTCGCATCTGCGCGCGGCAGCGTTAGCTTCGAGCGGTCCTTTGACTTTGGAAGGGTCGGGCGTGATCTCAGCGTTCAGGTGCGCGTCGAGAGGGGCTGCGGAAAGATCCTTTTGGTGTATCCTTCGCCAATCGCGAAACGGGATCGTCTGAACGGATCAGCGTAGGCCTCATGTCAGCCGATCTCAAATACCGCCGTGTTCTGTTGAAGGTCTCCGGCGAGGCGCTGATGGGCGCGCGGGAATATGGCCTCGATCCCGGAATGCTGACCCGCATAGCGGACGAGATCGCACCGGTACACGCGCTCGGCGTAGAGTTATGCTTGGTGATCGGCGGCGGCAACATCTTCCGTGGCATATCGGGCAGTGCCATCGGGATGGAGCGCGCCTCGGGCGACTATATGGGCATGCTGGCGACGGTGATTAATTCCATCGCCGTGCAGAACGCACTCGAACAGCGCGGGGTGACGACCCGTGTCCAATCCGCGATCTCGATGCAGGCGATCTGCGAACCTTATATTCGCCGCCGCGCGCTGCGCCATCTCGAAAAGGGGCGGGTGGTGATCTTCGCGGCCGGGACCGGGAACCCATTTTTCACGACGGATACGGCCGCGGCACTCCGGGCTTCCGAGATGGGATGCGATGCGCTCCTGAAGGCGACCAAAGTCGATGGCGTGTACGATGCCGACCCCAATCGGGTGCCGAGTGCGGTACGGTTCGATCGGCTCAGCTATCTCGATGTTTTGTCTCGTGACTTGCAGGTGATGGACGCCTCGGCGATTTCGCTGGCACGTGAGAATGGCATACCGATCCTGGTGTTTTCCTTGTTCGAAAGCGGCGGTTTTGCCGAGGTTCTGCGCGGGCGTGGGCGGTATACGATCATCAGCGAACCAGATTAAACGGCAACAGGGGAGGAAGGCCATGCTGGAAGACTCATTGCTAACGGATTTGCGGCGCCGCATGGATGGCGCAATCGAGGTGTTGCGCAAGGAATTTGGAGGATTGAGAACCGGTCGAGCCTCGGCGAGCCTGCTCGAGCCGGTCACTGTTTCCGCGTATGGCGGCACCATGCCGATCAACCAGCTCGCCAATGTTAGCGTCCCGGAGCCTCGGATGATCACGGTTCAGGTATGGGACCGCGCGATGGTAAAGGCGGTCGACAAAGCGATCCGGGAGGCGGGGCTGGGGCTTAATCCCCAGACCGAAGGTCAAGTGATTCGGGTGCCGATCCCTGATCTCAACGAAGAGCGGCGCCGCGAGCTGACGCGCGTCTCGGCGAAATATGCCGAGCAGGCCCGCGTCTCGGTTCGTAACGTGCGCCGCGACGGTATCGAGGTCCTCAGGCGACGAGAGAAAGGCGCTGAGATTTCGCAGGACGAGCAACGCAAGCTACAGCACGAGATCCAGAACCTGACCGACGACTACATCCGACGCATAGACGACGCCCTCGGGCAAAAGGACAAAGAGATCTTGCAGGTCTGATGACGGATCTGATGAGGACCGCCCCGGTGCCGCGGGCGCTGCCGCGACACATTGCGATCATCATGGACGGCAACGGTCGCTGGGCGAAGGCGCGCGGCCTGCCGCGCATTGCCGGCCATCGGAGCGGCGCAGAGGCGGTTAGGCGCACCCTCACTGCCGCGGCTGAACTGGGCATCCCCTATTTGACGCTCTTCGGATTTTCATCGGAAAATTGGAAGCGCCCTTCCGCGGAAGTGCAGGATCTGATGGTGCTGTTGCGGCATTATCTCCGTGGAGAGATCGCAGAATTGCAGCGCAACGGCGTTCGCTTGAAGGTAATCGGGCAACTCGCTCGCCTCGCCCCAGACATCGTCAGCATGATCGCGCGCGCGCAAACCCTGACGCGGGAGAATACCCAAATCACTCTTACGATCGCATTGTCCTATGGCGGGCGCGCCGAAATCGTTGCGGCCGTTCAGGCGATCGCAGCTGAGGTGGCGCGCGGAAGCCTGGCTGCTGAAGATGTCGATGAGGATTGCCTCGCAAGGCATCTATTTACCGCGGATATTCCTGACCCGGACCTGTTGATTCGCACCAGCGGCGAGCAGCGTATCAGCAACTTTCTCCTTTGGCAGTGCGCCTATTCGGAGCTTGTCTTTACCAAGACTCTGTGGCCCGACTTCTCCAGGAATGATCTCGAACAGGCGATCGATGACTACTGTGGCCGCGAACGACGGTACGGAGCGTCGGTTGGCTCTCGCTGAGCTGGATCGCCTGCCGTTGCGTATTCAATCAGCAATGGTGCTCGGGCCGCTGCCGATCGCGGCGATTTGGTTCGGATCGCCCTGGTTGCCGCTGCTGACGGGGCTTGCCGCGGCCGTGATGGCCTGGGAGTGGGGCCGGCTGTGCCGGCAGGGCCACTTTGGTGAGACCGGGGTTGTCCTTGTCGGCGTCGTCCTTGCAGTGGTCGCGACCGCGGCGTTGTTGGGGACCGGGCTTGCCATCGCGGCCGCGCTCGTCGGGGCGGCGGCGGTGTTCTGGACCGCGCGAAAGCACGTAGATTCCAGTCCGCGATGGACGGCTCTTGGTGCGCTTTGGGTAGCACTTCCTTGTGTCTGTCTGCTGTGGCTGGCGCGCGAGGGTGCGGTCGGTCGAGTGACCCTCCTCTGGATCCTAGCCGTCGTTTGGACCACCGATGTCGGCGCTTATGCAATCGGCAGGACGCTCGGCGGCCCGCGTCTGGCGCCACGTTGGAGCCCAGGGAAGACATGGGCCGGGCTTGCCGGCGGCATGGTCTGCGCGGCGCTGACCGGGTGGGTTACCGCGGCGTGTCTCGGCATTTTTCCGGCTCTGCCTGTGATCCTGATTAGCGCGGGTCTTGCGGTTGTCGAGCAGTTCGGCGATCTTGCCGAGTCCCTAGCCAAGCGCAGGTTCGGTGTGAAGGATACAAGCGGCCTCATACCTGGTCACGGCGGACTTCTTGACAGGCTCGACGGCTTGCTCGCTGTGGTTCCGGTGGTCGCCCTGCTGACCTTGATCGACGGCCGAAGCATTCTGGCGTGGCAATGAACGCGCTTCACAGCAGCGGGCCGGGCGGCAACCGAGCGCGTCGCGTCACGATCCTCGGTTCGACCGGATCGGTCGGCCAGAACACGGTCGATCTGCTGCTGCGCAACTCCGACGGCTTTGCGGTGGAAGCACTTACCGCGAACCGAAACCCGGCACGTCTGGCCGAGCAAGCGCGTGCTTTGCGCGCGCGCTTCGCCGTGATCGGCGATCCCGTCTATTATGCGGAGCTCAAGGAGGCGCTCGCGGGAAGCGGTATCGAGGCAGCCTCAGGCGCCGAGGCGCTGGTGGAAGCCGCGCGGCGCCCCGCCGACTGGGTGATGGCGGGGATCGTCGGCGCAGCGGGGCTGGGCCCGACGTTGGCTGCGATCCGGCGTGGGGCCATCGTCGCCCTGGCAAACAAGGAAGTGCTCGTCTGCGCCGGCGCGCTGGTCATGCAGGAGGTGAGCCGCTACGGTGCAACCTTGCTTCCGGTCGACAGCGAGCACAATGCTGTCTGGCAGTGCTTCGATCATGCCCATAGCGAGACGATCGAGCGGATCATCCTGACTGCGAGCGGTGGGCCGTTTCGTGAGCGAACATTCGAGGACATGCGCGACGTGACGCCGCAAGAGGCGGTTGCGCATCCGAATTGGAGCATGGGGGCCAAAATCTCGGTCGATTCCGCGACGATGATGAACAAAGGGCTGGAAGTGATCGAGGCGCATCACCTGTTTGGGCTGTCGCTGGAGCGCATCGATATCGTCGTGCATCCTCAGTCAATCGTCCACAGCGCGGTGGTGTATCGGGACGGCTCGGTGCTCGCGCAACTCGGATCGCCCGACATGCGGACGCCGATCGCCTACGCGCTCGCTTGGCCCGACCGCATCGCGACGCCGGCAAAACGGCTCGATCTGGCGGCGGTTGGCCGCTTGACCTTCGAGCCGCCCGACGAACAACGCTTCCCCGCGCTGCGCGTTGCTCGAGAGGCGCTGATAAGCGGTGGTGGGTGCCCGACCGTCTTGAACGCGGCGAACGAGACCGCCGTGCATGCTTTTCTGGAGGGGCGCATTGGGTTTCTCGACATCGTCGAAACGGTAGAGCGTACTCTAGAGAGCATGCCGTGGGGCGAACTTGAATCGCTCGATGACGTCTACAATTTCGACACAACGGCGCGGGAAGTTGCCGCGCGGCTTTCAGGTGTTCACGCTTCGCGACGCGTCGCCGCATCAATGGGTTTGCAATGATGATTCTAGAAACGCTCCTGCAGGGCGGGTTCTATAGCTTTCTCTGGACCACTTTCTGGTTCTTAATCGTGTTGACAGTCCTCGTCTTCGTCCACGAGTTCGGTCATTACGCGATCGCGCGCTGGAACGGGGTACGGATCGACGTTTTTTCGATCGGATTTGGCCCGGAATTATTCGGCTGGTGGGACAGGGCCGGGACCCGGTGGAAGTTCAGCACGATCCCGCTTGGCGGCTACGTCAAGATGTTTGGCGATAGCGATGCCAGTTCAGGCCAGCCCCTTCCCGGCCTCGGCCGGCTGGCCCAACCCGAGCGCGACGCTTCGTTTCACTACAAGAGGCTCGGTCAGCGGGCCGCCATAGTCGCCGCCGGGCCAGCGGCGAATTTTGCCTTCGCCATCATCGTCCTGACCGTTTTGTTCATGACCTTCGGCCAACCTTATACGCCCGCCGAGGTCGGACAGGTGCAGCCGGGGAGCGCGGCCGAGCAGGGTGGAATTCGACCCGGCGATGTGATCCTCAGCATCGACGGACAGGCCGTGGCGCGGTTCGAAGATGTCCAGCAGGCGGTTCGAATGAACCCGGGTGCAGCGATGGCAATCGCCGTCAGGCGGGACGCCAAGACGCTAACGCTGCAAGTCACCCCGAGTCGAACCGAAGTAACCGACCGGTTCGGCAACCGCTATGAGATTGGCCTGCTGGGCATCGCCCGGAGCGGGATGGAGTACGTTAAACGGGATCCGGTGACCGCACTTTACCAAGCTGTCGGCGAAACCTGGAACCTGTCAGCCTCGACGCTCCAAGCGATGTGGCAGATGGTAAAAGGGACCCGTGCGACCGACGAACTTGGCGGCCCTTTGCGGATTGCGCAAATGTCGGGCGAAGTCGCCCGTGGCGGGATTGCGCCGATACTTACGTTCATGGCGCTGCTGTCAGTGAGTCTTGGATTAATCAATCTGTTTCCTGTTCCCATCCTTGACGGCGGTCACCTCTTGTTCTACGCGGCCGAGGCGATTCGCGGTCGACCGCTGGGGCAAAAGGCGCAGGAATACGGCTTCCGAATCGGGTTGGCCTTGGTGCTCACATTGATGGTCTTCACCACCTGGAATGACCTTGTCCATATCGGGATCAGGGGCTGGTTCAAGTTGTGACCTGAGACGATCGCAGATCCAGGGGACCGATGTCGGGTGGGGGTGGTGTGCGTTGTATCCGTTGGGCCTCTGCGCTGTGGGCTGTGCTCGGCACGGTTATTCTTGCCGCTCTTTGCCCAGCGCTACGGGCCGACGCTCAAACTGCCCCGCGCGGTCCTTCTCTTGCTCAGATGGGTGGCGGGACGATCAGCGATATTCGTATCGAAGGAGCTCAGCGGATCGAGCCTGAGACAGTTCGATCCTATCTCCTGATCCAGCCGGGAGAGTCCTGGGACGACGAGCGCGTAGACAAATCGCTCAAAGCGTTATTCGCCACCGGCCTGTTTGCAGACGTCAACCTTAGCCGAGTCGGTAATACCCTGGTGGTTAAGGTCGTCGAGAACCCGATCATCAATCGCATCGCCTTCGAGGGAAATCGCAAGCTCGACGATAAGGACCTCAACGCCGAAATACAACTGCGTCCGCGCGTAGTCTACACTCGGACCCGAGTGCAGAACGATGTAAAGCGCATCCTCGATCTCTACCGTCGGCGTGGACGGTTCGGGGCGAGTGTCGAACCAAAGGTGATCCAGCTCTCGGAGAATAGAGTCGATCTGGTGTTTGAAATCAATGAGGGTGAATTCACCGGCGTCAGGAGCATCAATTTTGTCGGGAGCCGAAAGTTCAGTGACAGCAAGCTGCGAGGGGTGCTTCAGACGAAGGAGAATCGTTGGTATCGATTTCTATCGACCGACGACAGCTATGATCCAGATCGGTTGACCTACGACCGGGAGCTGCTGCGGAAATTCTACCTTACCGAAGGTTACGCTGATTTCCGGGTGGTATCGGCAGTTGCCGAACTGACCCCGGATCGGGACGGCTTCATCATCACGTTCACGCTTGACGAAGGTGAACGATATCGCTTTGGCAAAATCGACGTCAACATAAAGCTAAAGGATTTGCCTCCCGAGGCGGTGCTGCCGTTGCTGACTGTCCATTCAGGCGATTGGTACGATGCCGATGCCGTCGAGAAATCGATCTCTCTGTTGACAGATACGCTTGGCAACCGAGGCTACGCGTTTGTCGAGGTCAAGCCGAATATCACGCGCAACCGTGAAGATCGCACCGTTGACATAACTTTCGACGTCCAGGAAGGGCCCCAGGTCTACGTCGAGCGCATCGACATCGTGGGGAACGTGCGTACCCTCGATAAGGTGGTTCGCCGCGAGTTCCAGCTGGTCGAGGGGGATGCCTTCAACACCTCAAAGATGCAGCGCTCGCAACAGCGCATCAAAAACCTCGGCTTTTTCAAAAAAGTAGAGGTGACGAATGCTCAAGGATCGGCACCGGACAAAACCGTCGTGACGGCGGAGGTCGAGGAACAGTCGACCGGGGAACTAACGTTGGGTGTTGGCTTCTCCACCACCGACGGGCCGCTCGCCGATGTCAACATCCGCGAGCGAAATTTCCTCGGACGAGGACAGGACTTACGGATCGGTGCCGTCGTTTCGCTACGCTCTCAGCAGGTCGACCTAAGCTTCACGGAGCCGTACTTTCTTGACAAGAATATCGCCGCTGGGATCGATATCTTCGAAATTAAAACCAGCCCCACGGCGAATTTTTTTTCCGGGGTGACGCCTCCCTATCAGCAATTTTCGTATGGCAGCGCACTCCGCACCGGTTACCAGATTACGGAAAATCTTCGCCAGACGCTCAAATATACTGCGCGGTCGGACAATATTACCAATCTTCGATCTAACACATCGCTGTTCATTGTGCTCCAGGCGGGGCGGCACCTAACCTCTGAGATTGGCCAGGTTCTGCTGTACGATCGGCGCGATAATCGCCTCGAGCCGACGGGCGGCTATTACGCCTCTCTCGGAAACGACTTTGCAGGGGTTGGCTTTGGTGTGGACTATGTACGGAATAAGGTAAACTTTGGTTACTATTATTCAGTCTTGCCAGAGTGGGTGTTGAGTTTAACTGCGGAAGCTGGTTACATCTCTGGCTGGAACGGTCAGAAGGTACTGATTCAGGATCGGTTCTTTGTCGGCGGCGACAATCTTCGGGGCTTTCAAAGTGCTGGCATCGGACCCCGCGATTCGGTGAGCGGTGATGCTCTCGGCGGCCAAAAATACTATCTCGGGTCGGTCACGTTGGGTGTGCCATTGGGTCTACCCAAGGAACTCGGGGTGAGTGGACGCGTCTTCACCGATTTCGGTACCTTATACCATGTCGAACCGACGAATATCGTACTGACACCCACCCAATTGGCGGCAACAGGGGGGGGTCAGCCGATGGTCGAGCAATCGCCGGCGATCCGTGCAAGCGCCGGTGTAGGTGTGTCGTGGAAGTCGCCGGTCGGTCCTATTCGACTTGATCTCGCCTATCCGGTCCGCAAGGAACGATTCGACAAGACGCAGATTTTTCGGGTCAGTTTCGGCACGAGGTTCTAATGTTTCTGTCGTATTTCCGGACAACGGCGCTATTATTGCCGTTTGTTTGCGCCTTTCTCGGCAGTGCCGTCGCGCAAGCGCCACCTGCGCCCCCGACGCCGGCGCCTCCATCACCTACGCCGGCGGCACCGCTGCCGCAAGCGCAGAACTTGACTGTGATGGTTGTTGATTATCAAGCTCTGCTGCAGAATTCGAAAGCGGCGAAGATGGTTCGCAGCCAAATTGAGCAGAAGCGGGGCGAATATACGAAGGAGATTTCGCACCAGGAAGAGGTTCTCCGCGCAGAGCGGGACGTGCTGCAGCGACAACAGGCGTCCCTATCACCGGAAGCCCTGAACCAGAAGGGTCGTGATTTCCAACAGAAGGTCAATGAGCTTGAGCGAAACGTTCAAGGCAAGCGTCAAGCTCTCGAGAAGTCAAACGGCGATGCTCTTCAAAGAATTCAGGAACAAATGCTAAAGATCATTGCTGATATCGCAAAGCAACGAAAGGTTAACTTGGTGTTTCAGAGAGCGGATCTTGTATTATTCGACCAAGGATTTGATGTGACGGACGAAGTCCTCCAAAAGCTCGATGAGGAATTGCCGGCCCTCACAGTCAATTTTGTCTCACCGACTCCACCTCCGAGTGCCAGCGCCTCGCCGCCGCCAGCTGCCGGAGCCAGCGGTCCAGCCGCTGCGAATCCTAAAGCCAAGAAGAAATGAGGGCCGCTTTACAGGATTACCGGGATAGATGGCGGATCCGCGCTTCTTCAGCCGGGCAGGCCCCTTCGCGCTCGGCGCGCTCGCCGAGCTGAGCGGAGCCAGACTGCTCCGTCCAGATGAGGGCGGACGGCTTTTCTACGATGTGAGCCCCCTCGAGACCGCCGGCCCCGAAGAGGTGAGCTTTCTTGAGAATCGAAAATACGTCGAGACATTTGTTCAGTCTGCTGCGGGTGCCGTAATCGCCGACCAGTGGGCGGCCGAACGAGCCCCGCCCGCGATGGCTCTGATCGTCAGCGACGCGCCGTACAAAGCCTATGCTCTGATTGCCAGCGCGTTCTACCCGGAAGGTGCTGCCATTCCCAGTCGGGCATCATCGGCGCTGATCGACCCAGCGGCCCTGGTTCCGGCCGATTGCCACATCGGACCAAATGCCGTAATCGAGCGAAGTGTGCAGCTCGGACGGCGCTGCCAGATCGGCGCCAACGTCGTGATAGCGGCGGGTGTCGTAATCGGTGACGACTGCCGCATCGGCGCCAATGTAACACTCAGCCACTGCCTGATCGGATCGCGCGTCGTGCTGCACCCCGGTGTGCGGATCGGCCAGGCCGGGTTCGGCTTCGCGCCCGATCCGGCCGGTCCGATCAAGGTTCCGCAGCTCGGGCGGGTTGTGATCGGCGACGATGTAGACATCGGCGCGAACACCACCATCGACCGCGGATCCGGTCGCGATACGGTGATCGGCTCGGGTTCAATGATTGATAATCTGGTACAGATCGGGCACAACGTCGTTCTCGGCCGGTGCTGCATTCTCGCCGGGCAGGTTGGCATCTCCGGGAGCACAACACTCGACGACTTCGTTATGGTCGGCGGTCAAGGCGGGCTCGCCGGCCATCTCCATATCGGGAGCAGGGCGCGTATCGCCGCCAAGAGCGGGATCATGCGCGACGTGGCGGCCGGCGAAACGGTATGCGGCAGTCCGGCGGTTCCGCTCGCTGAGTTCATGAGGCAGACTGCGGTGCTGCAACGCCTCGCCAAAAAGAAAGACCGGTGATGATCGCTCCGGTTTGCACAGAACAGCAAGTCACGCAAGTGGATGTTCAGCGGATCATGGAAATGATCCCGCATCGCCATCCCTTTCTGATGATCGACAAGGTCGTCGACATGGTGGCGAACGAGCGGGCGACTGGGATCAAGAACGTGTCTATCAACGAAGGTTATTTTCAGGGGCATTTCCCGGCGCGTCCGGTCATGCCGGGGGTACTGATCATCGAGGCGATGGCGCAAACGGCGGCGGTGCTTGTCGTCCATACGCTCGGCCCTGAAGCGGAGGGCAAACTCGTTTATTTCATGAGCGTCGACAACGCTCGCTTCCGACGTCCGGTCTTTCCGGGAGACCGGCTTGATGTCTACGTCGCAAAGCAACGAAATCGCGGCAATGTTTGGAAGTTCGAAGGCCGGGCGAAGGTCGGCGACAATCTGATGGCCGAAGCAGTCTTTGCTGCGATGATCCTCAACGAGTAGACATACGCCAGATGCGTCAGATCCATCCGACGGCCATCGTCGCACCTGGAGCCGTGCTGTCCGAAGGGGTGACCGTTGGGCCATATTGCATCGTTGGCGAGCATGTCTCGCTCGGTGCGGGGGTCACGCTGCGATCGCACGTCGTCATCGACGGCCGCACCACGATCGGCGAGGGAACACGCATCTTCCCTTTTGCCGCGATCGGGCTGGAGCCGCAGGATCTGAAGTATCGGGGTGAGAAATCCGTCCTCGTCATCGGGCGCAACAACACGATCCGCGAATATGTGACGATGAACCCCGGAACCACCGGCGGCGGGATGGTGACACGGATAGGCGACAATTGCCTGTTCATGCTCGGTGTGCATGTCGCCCATGACTGCCAGATCGCAAGCCATGTGGTGATGGCCAACAACGCCACACTTGGCGGCCATGTGGTCATCGATGATTACGCTTTTCTCGGGGGGCTTTGCGCGGTCCATCAACATGTTCGGATCGGCCGGCACGCCATGATCGGCGGGATGTCCGGGGTTGAGCGCGATGTCATCCCGTACGGCCAAGTAATGGGGGAGCGGGCGCGTCTTTGCGGGCTCAATATCATCGGCATGCAAAGGCGCGGTTTCAGTCGCGAAGACATATTGAGCTTACGCAACGCCTATCAATTTTTATTCTCCTCCGACGGCACGCTGAGCGACCGGGTGAACGAAACCGCCGAGCGCTTTAGCGGCGTCGCTCCAGTCGAAGATATCCTCGAATTCATCCGTGCGGATTCGAGCCGCGCTATTTGCCAGCCCAAGGAGGCGAATGGCGGGTAGGCTCGGCATCGTGGCTGGGGGTGGCGGCTTGCCCCTACGTTTGATTGAAAGTTGCCGTGCGGCCGGACGAGATGTCTTTGTTCTCGCCATCGAGGGAGCGGCCGAACCGGAGATCGTGCTCGGCGTGCCGCATGCATGGTGTCGCGTCGGCGCCGCCGCTACGGGTCTCGCCTTGCTGCGCGAAAACAGGGTGACCGAACTCGTGCTGGCTGGGGGCGTTCGGCGCCCGTCGCTGCGCTCGCTCCGTCCCGACCGGCGCGCAGCTAAACTCTTTGCCCGCATCGGCTATCGCGCGCTCGGCGACAATGGTTTGCTGTCAGCAGTGGTTGCAGAACTCGAGCGCGAGGGTTTTCGGGTGATCGGGGCCGATCAGCTACTCGGCGCCGAGATCGCGCCTGAAGGACCACTGGGCGCCATCCGACCGAACGCGCAATCGGCGGCCGATATCGCGCACGGGTTGCGGATCGCTCAGACGCTGGGGGCTCTAGACATCGGCCAGGCCGTAATCGTCCAGCAAGGCCTTGTCCTCGGTGTCGAAGCGATCGAAGGGACCGATGAATTGCTAAGGCGGTGCGCCGCTTTACGGCGTGAGGGGCCGGGTGGGGTGCTCATCAAGATTGAGAAGCCCGGCCAGGAACGCCGCGCCGATCAGCCGACGATCGGGCTCCGCACCGTCCAACTGGCGTCGGAAACCGGGCTGCTGGGCATCGCGGTCGAGGCTGATGCGACCATCGTGCTGGATCGCCAAGAGGTCATCCGAGCCGCCGACCGAGCCGGTCTGTTCGTGATCGGCGTTCGCCGATCGTGAGCACATCCCGACCGCTTTTCATTTTCCTGGTTGCTGGAGAACCCTCAGGTGATGCCCTTGGCGGCGCCCTGATCGCTGCGCTGCGTCAGCGTACCGATGGCAATCTCCGAATCGCCGGGATCGGCGGGGAGCGCATGCAGGAGCAGGGTCTCACCAGCCTCGCCCCGCTCAGCGACATTGCCGTGGCGGGTATCGCCGAAGTCTTGCCGCGGGCGCCGGTTATTTTACGGCGGGTGCGCGAGACCGTAGCGGCGATCCGGGCTCTCCGGCCGGATGCCGTCGTAACCATCGACAGCTCGGGGTTCAGCTGGCGCATCGCGCACCGCCTGCGCCGGAATGGCGAAGCCTTGCCGCTGATCCATTATGTCGCCCCGATGGTCTGGGCGTGGCGTGTTGGCCGCGCCCGGCGGATGGCCCGCTGGTATGATCATTTGATGACCTTGCTGCCGTTCGAGCCGCCCTATTTCGAGCGCGTCGGGCTGTCCTGCTGCTATGTCGGCCACCCGGTGCTCGAGAGCGGCGCAGACCGGGGCGACGGGAGGCGGTTTCGGACCTCGCACGGGCTCATGGCGGACGAGTTGCTGATTACCGTGCTGCCGGGCAGCCGGAACGGAGAGGTAACACGTCTGCTGCCTATCTTCGGTCGGGCTCTAAACCGATTGGAAACTCTGATCGGCCCCTTCCGTGTAGCCGTCCCCACCGTGGCCACCGTGGCGGCGACAGTTGCCGACGCGGCGCGGGCTTGGCCGGGAACTCCGATCATCATCCGCCGGTCCGAGGTCAAATACGACGCATTTGCCGCGAGCAAAGTAGCGCTCGCCGCTTCCGGTTCGGTTGCGCTCGAACTCGCCTTGGCCAAGCTGCCGATGGTTGTCGGATACCGGCTCAACCCGCTGACCGAGGCATTCCTAAATCGGGTCCTCAAAGTCCGGCAGGTCAATCTCGTGAATCTCCTTCTTGGCAGACCGCTTGTCTGCGAGCTACTCGGGCACAATTGTACGCCCGAGCGGGTAGCCGCTTCAGTCACTGAACTCGTTCGGAATGAACGGGTTCGCGCCGCGCACAACGAAGGGTATGATGAAGTGAGACGACAGCTCGAGACCAGTGGGGTCCCTCCTAGCCTTCGAGCTGCCGATCAGATTCTCGATATCATCGCCGCACGACGGGGCGGCGATCCCCTACCCACCACCTTCCCATGGAGGAACCGATCATGGCGATGACCGAAACAACCGAAGCCACGAAACCGATAGCCGGCGCCGAAAGGATGCGGTTGCTGCACACGATGCTCCGGGTGCGCGACCTGGACGCCTCGTTGAAGTTCTATACCGAGCAGCTCGGCATGAAGCTGTTGCGCAAACGCGACTATCCGAGTGGAAAGTTTACCCTAGCCTTTGTCGGCTATGGCGACGAAGCCGACAACACCGTCATCGAGCTGACCCACAACTGGGACCAGGCCGAGCCCTACGCCCTGGGCAGCGCCTTTGGTCACCTCGCAGTCGGCGTGCCCGACGTCTACAAGGCCTGTGAGCGCCTCGCCGCGGCCGGCGTCAAGATCCCGCGCCCGGCCGGGCCGATGGCGCACGGCGGCTCGGTTATCGCCTTTATCGAGGACCCCGATGGCTATCGGATCGAACTGATCCAGCGCTCCTAAAAGAAAAGAGCGGCGAGGGTACCCTCATCCATCCTTACTCCCCCGCACGCGCGCGGGGGAGTAAGGAACCCAGCCCGGGGGCGGGAGCGCAACGTCGGAGGGTGAGGGGCTCTTATGAGGGGGACGGTGTCCGGGAAATGAGTGGGGGGTTATTCCAAGGCAGCCTGTTTTCCAGCGACTTCTTGCAGGAATCGATCACCGGCTTACCCGACTGGTCGCACATTGACGGTGGCGCCCTTGAAGCGCTTCGTTTGGATCTCCGGCGCATCTTCGACCGGTTTCCGACTGCGCTGTCCCCGAACGAAAGTCAGACCGAGGATGACCTGATCTGGCCGGTCCTCAGCCGACTCGGATGGACCGAAAGTCTGCGTCAGCAAAATCTCGCACCGCGCGGCCGGGAGGACGTGCCCGACGGGCTGCTGTTTGGAGAGAGCGCAGCCAAGGCCCGAGCCAACACTTTTCCGGAGGAGTGGAGACGCTACGAGTTCGGCCTCGCCGTCGTCGAATCGAAAAGGTGGCGCAGGCCGCTTGATCGCCGGTCGGGCCGACGAGGGGAGGAAACTGCTCCCTCGACGCAGATGCTCCGCTATCTGCGGCGTGTCGAAGATTTAACCACAGGCAAGCTGCGCTGGGGCATGCTCACGAACGGCGGTCAGTGGCGCCTTTATTATCAGGGCGCGCGGTCGGTTTCGGAGCAGTTTTTCGAAATCGACCTGCCCGCTGTCCTGGCCATCCCCGGCCATGACGGCGGCCTCTTTGCACTCACCGAGGAGGCAGGCCGGCACTGGCTAAGGGTCTTCGCCCTTATCTTCGGACGCGCGGCGTTCCTGCCGACACCAAGCGACAACCGGACTTTCCATCAGCGAGCTTTGGAGGAAGGCCGCTTCTACGAAGAGCGGGTCGCCACCAACCTGTCCAACCTCGTTTTCGGGCAGGTGTTTCCCCAGCTGGCACGGGCCATCGCAGCCGCAGCCCCAGACTCTCCATTGCAAGGGGTGCGGGAGGCCGCGTTGATCCTGCTCTACCGTCTTCTGTTTATCCTCTATGCCGAGGACAGGGACCTCCTGCCGGTCCGCGACAGCCGCTATGGCGACTATGGGCTGCGCGAGCGGGTGCGCGGCGATGTCGGCCGCCGGAAGGACCGCAACGATACCTTCTCGGATACCGCGGCGCGCTATTGGTCGGCGCTCGACGACCTCTGCCGCGCGATCGACCAGGGCGATTTGTCTATCGGGTTGCCGCCATACAATGGCGGCCTGTTCGATGCCGAGCGCACCCCGTTGCTCACGACGATCCGACTCGGCGACGCGGTCATGGCAAGCGTGGTTGACGCCCTCTCCTTCGAGCGCACGACCGATGGGCGCAAATACATTAATTATCGCGATCTCAGCGTCCAGCAGCTCGGATCGATTTATGAGCGTCTGTTGGAGCATGAAGTCATTCGCGAGCAAGGCGAGATCGTCATCCGCCCCAATGTCTTCGCCCGAAAAGGATCGGGCAGCTACTACACCCCGGATGACCTTGTCCGGCTGATTATCCGCGAGACTATCGCCCCCCTTGTCGCTCAACGAATAGAAGCTTCGGGGCGAGGGCCGAGGAGCTGGCGAGGGGCACCCAGCCCGAGGATTATCGGCTCGGCGCCCTGAAGCGCCTCGACCCGGCCGAAAGGCTTCTGGAGCTGAAGATCTGCGACCCCGCGATGGGGTCCGGCCACTTCCTCGTCAGCCTGGTGGATTATCTGGCCGATCAAGTCATCACCGCGATGGCCGAAGCCGAGGCGATCGTCTCGTGGGGAGATTACTCTTCCCCGCTTGTCAGCCGGATCGAGGCCATCCGCAACACCATTCTCGGCAACGCCGAGGCGCGCGGCTGGACTGTCGATCCGGCCCAGCTCGACGACCGTCACATCATCCGCCGCATGGTCCTGAAGCGCTGCGTCTACGGTGTCGACAAGAATCTGATGGCGGTCGAACTGGCCAAGGTCTCCTTGTGGCTCCATACCTTCACCGTCGGGGCGCCGCTGAGCTTCCTCGACCATCATCTGCGCCACGGCGACAGTCTGTTCGGTTCGTGGGTCAGGGGCGGGATCGACAGGGCCGCGTCCTGGGGCAAGCCGCTCCTCCTGCATGAGCCGATGCACCGAGCTATGCGCGCCGCCGCCGCGATGCAGGTCATCGAGGGTCTTACCGACGCCGAGATCGCCGAGGCGGAGCGGTCCGAACTGATCTTCGAAGAAGTGCGGGAGATGACCGCGCCGCTCGATGCCTTCCTGTCGTTCATTCACGCGATCGACTGGCTCGACCCCAAGGCGAGGGAGGACAAAGCCGCGCTTCACGCCTTCTTCGACGGCCAATTCGGCGACCCCGTGCGGATCGCGCTCGGCAGCGAGCCGGTCATGAATGGCCGTGCCGAGGCCGTGCGCTTCTCGGAGCTGTTGGCGAAATCGCGGGAGCTGATCGAGGAAGAACATTTTCTAAGTTGGCAGGTCGCCTTCCCTGGCGTGTGGTCGATCTGGGAATCCGCGAAGCTGACCGGCGGGTTCGACGCGATCATCGGCAATCCGCCGTGGGACCGGATGAAGCTGCAGCAGGTCGAATGGTTCGCCGCCCGCCGGCGAGACATCGCGATGGCGCAGAGGGCCGCGGACCGCAAGCGGATGGTCGCCAACCTGCAGGCGAACGGCGATCCACTCGCGCGGGACCATGCAAAGGCCGAGGCGCGCGCCGAGGCGGCATTCCGCATGGCCCGAGGCTCCGGCGACTATCCGCTGCTGTCCGGCGGCGACATGAACATATACTCGCTGTTCGTCGAGCGGGCGATGGCGCTCGTCAAGCCGGATGGCATAGTCGGCCTTCTGACCCCTTCCGGCATCGCGTCCGACAAGACCGCCGCGCCTTTCTTCAAGGGCGTGGCGACTGGCGGCCGGTTGAAGGCCCTTTACGATTTTGAAAACAAGAAAGTCTTCTTTCCGGACGTCCATGCCTCATTCAAGTTTTGCGTGTTCGTTGCCAGCCCGTCGCCATTACCAAAGCCTGCTCAATGCGCTTTCTATCTCCATAGTGTCGCAGAGATCACCGACCCCGAGCGGTGCTTTCCGCTCTCGGCCAGTGACTTTGCGCGCGTCAATCCGAACACCGCGCCGATCTTCCGCACAAGGCGTGACGCGGCGCTGACGACGGCGATCTATGGCCGTCTGCCCGTGCTGGTCGATCGCTCGACCGGCGCGGAGATCAAGACGTGGCCGGTCAAATATCTTCGTATGTTTGACATGACGTGGTTTATTTCCACCTTTACGGCGTCACAGACCGCGATGACGTGCGCTACATCTATTCGACATTCCCGATCGTCGAGCGCGAGGAAATGGCCGCTTACGGCCGCTATCGCTCTTGCGAGCTTTGCCTTGCCTACATGAACGCCCTCGCAGCCGGTGATCCGGACGCGGATGTTAGATTGTAGGGAGCAGGCTTGGAAAGCTTGACTAATCAGAACAGATAGCGAACAAACAATCTATGGCAACATCCTCTAAGATCGAATGGACTGATCTCACCTGGAATCCGGTGACCGGATGCACGAAGGTCTCCCCGGGCTGCAAGCATTGCTATGCGGAGACGCTCGCCAAACGCCTTCAACGTATGGGCGTGAGAGGCTACGAAAACGGATTTGGTGTGACCCTGCTTCCTGAGCGCCTAGACGCGCCACGAAAACGGCGAAAGCCGACGATATGGTTCGTCAACTCCATGAGTGACGTTTTCCACCCGAAGATTCCATTCGATTTTGTCGACAAGATATTCGCGACAATCACGGCTACACCTCAGCATAGGTATCAGATTCTCACGAAGCGCCCGGAGCGTATGGAGGAGTATTTTACCAAACGCCGCGCGCCAACAAACGCTTGGCTTGGGACGTCTGTAGAAGACCGCAAATATGGCGTGCCGAGAATTGCCGTTCTTCAGCGCATTGCTACAAGTGTGCGCTTTCTCTCGGTTGAGCCGCTTCTTGAAGATGTCGGCACCCTCAATCTGAGCGGTATTTCATGGGTAATCGTAGGGGGTGAGTCTGGACCTCATGCTCGGCCGATGAAGCCAGAGTGGGCGCGCTCGGTCCGAGATCAGTGTGAAGCGGCCGGAGTCTCATTTTTCTTCAAGCAGTGGGGTAGCTATGGCGACGACGGAGTCCGGCGCGTGAAGCGCGCCAACGGTCGAGAGCTCGATGGGTGCACCTACAATTACATGCCTGCCTGACGGGTTCGGACCAATGACAAAAAAACATTATGACTGGAAAATAGGCGAGGCCCCTCCAAAGATAGGTCCGCACAGCCTCGCGAAGCATCGAATTCTGCGCCGCTACATCGAGCGCTACATCGAGATTGTCACGGCGACGTCATGGCAGGAACAGCTAAGTATCACCTTCGTAGATGGATACGCCGGGGGTGGCCGGTATGAGTCGGGTCGAGAGACCATCGTAGGCTCTCCCCTAATCTTTCTTGAGGCCGTTGCCGCCGCGGAGGCGAAGCTCAATGCCACGCGGCCGAAGGGATTTCGCATCAATGCGACTTATATCTTTGTCGACCAAAATCCCGCGCACACCGAGTTTCTTCGGGCTGAAATTCAAAGCAGCCCATTCAGCGCCGAGCTGGATCGCTCAATTCATATCTGGACGGCTGATTTTAACGAGCGTGTGGACGACATTGTGCAGGCCGTCCGGGCCAGATCGCCACGCGCAGGTCGGGGTCGGTCTCGAAGCGCGTCCACACCTCGTCAAGCTCGTCGGTCGCGGCGCGGTGGAGCGCGTTCAGCACGCGCGGCCGGTCGATGGTGACGACGAGCAGGTGCCCGTCGCGCTCGACGCGGGCGAACTCCATGTCGGTCAGGCCACCGCCAACGGGGTGCCCAGGTTCACGCCCTG
>Ga0209526_10000396_pt1 | contig 28003 bp, 15 predicted proteins | sample JacPinW_OM2H0_M1_FD_188566 | JGI IMG/M metagenome (GOLD analysis project Ga0209526, IMG submission 188566) | Forest soil microbial communities from Algoma, Ontario, Canada - Jack Pine, Ontario site 1_JW_OM2H0_M1 (SPAdes) (version 2) | ecosystem: Environmental > Terrestrial > Soil > Boreal... | reverse complement strand
TACGAAGGGGCTGTCCTTATTTTACTCTAAGTGCCTCTAGAAGATAGAAACCATACTGTCTCACGACGTATTAAACCCAGCTCGTGTAGCTCTTTAATCGACGAACAGTCATACCCTTCATGATTTCTACATTCATGTGGATGAGCTAAGCCGACATCGAGGTGCCAAACTGCGCACTCAATTTGTACTCTCTGGCGCAATTAGCCTGTTCAAAATTGTTAATTTAAAAGTTTTTTATCTTTCATTTCCAGTTTTCGCAAAATGGTTCAGACTATTTCACCATTTTTATTAGTTATATATCAAGCAAAGCAAAAAAACATATTATTAATTGTTACTTATTCAACCTTTTAAACCAAATGCCCCTATGTTAAGTACAGAATTTAATTTAGTATACTGTATATTTGACTTATTATTACCTCTTACTATTGAACTTTTTGAACCTGGTAAAAAAGGGTCCATATTTTTTAAATTACCCCTTGATTTTACTATAAACATAGATCTAGAAGCAGTGTGGCGTTTAGACAATCTACCTGCTGCTTCTAATTTTACACCTGTTATAGATTTATTTTTAGTAATTTTTAATATAGTTTTTTCTAATAATCTTTTTTTTCTTATTACAATGTATTTATTAAATATTTTATATAATAATGTATTAATAGGATCTAGTAATTCTTCATATGATATATTAAAAGATTTTTTGTTAATAAATGTAAATTCTTGTTTTTTATTATTAGCTTTAATAGTATTATATAGTAATAATTTATTTATATTATTACTATTTTCAGGGTATTTATAAAAATAATTTTTTATTTTTACTTTACTTATAGATTTATTTAGAATTTTTTGTAATTGTTTTCTATTTTTAGTTATTTTGTTTATTATAGATTCTGTATATATATCACTATTTAGATAAAAATATTTTAAATTTATTATATTTAATTCAATTTTTTTATTATATATTTTTTTGAATATATTAGTTAATATTGTTAAAAAAGTATATTTTAATTTAAAATTATTAAGTAGTAGTAATTTTCTATAATGTAAGTGTAATATTTCCTTACGAAAACATTTAGTTATATAATTTTTAATCATATTTTTTTTAAATTTTAAAAATTTATTATATTTATATATATCTTGTTTATTAAATTCACTAAATTTATTATTTAATATTAACCTATTATCTGTAGGCAAATAATAAAGTTTATATAATTTAGTGTCAATATTTTTATTTAATAATAAAGCTTTTTTTTTTATTTTTTGTAATTTTTTAATTACAAATTTTTTTTGTAAAATTAACTTCATTTGTCTCAATTTAAAATAATAATTATATTTTTGTCTATTATATATATATATATTTATATTAATTTTATCATTTGTGTGTTTAAATTCACCATTGCTTACATATATTTTGTGTGAAGATATTCTTGATTTATTTATTTTAATTTTATTTTTTAAAAATAAAGAGTCATATTTTATTTTTAACTCCAATTTACGATTATATAAATAAAAATATCTTTTTATTAATCTTAATAGTAATTTATTAGCTATTGGTAATAAATTTAAAGTATTTTTATTAAATGCATAAATACTATTATTTCATTCTTTAGTTGCAGGAGAAAAATAATTAATATCGTTTATTCTATTTAAATCTGTATTTTTTGATATTTGTTCAAAAGTATTTTTATTTAGTTTTAATTTAAAAATATTTAACATATTTTAAATGTCTGGTCAATAAAATGTTATATTAAAAGAAACAGAAAATTTTTAATATTTTTTTATCTGCTTAAGTATTTATTGATACTTAAGTCTATTACATTAAAACTTAATTAAAATTAATTAAATTTTAATTTTTATTAAAGTAATGATATATAGCTAATATAAATGTCAGGTATCAATATAAAGATTATTGTTAGCAATACTCACTTTATAGTCGTTGAACGTTCTTATTTATTTTTACAAATAACTTGTAATCTTTTTTATTGCTTAAATAAGCTTCGCTTCAAGTATACTATTATATAGTAATTCTTGAAATTCACCCAAAATTTACCAATAATTTAAATAAATTGGAGGACTAAGATATAATCCCTAGCGTAACTTTTTCAATAATCCAAGATCTTTCCTTTATGTATCTTGTGATCATATGCCCCGCTTACGCGACTGATAGACGTGTAGGTCAAACAGTAAAGCAAGATTAAGCCATTAAACTTTTAAAGCAAAATTGATATTAACAGTTGTTTTTATTATACATGATATAATATATTTTCTGTTTATATTTAAATTAAAAATATAGTATTTTTATTATTAATTTAATAATTGCTACTATTCACAATATAGTTAAAATCTTACTTAAAAATATTTTTTCGTATTTAAATCAAATGTATATGGATAATTATGAATATAATAATTACAAATTAAATTAACATGTTTAAATTTTAAACATGTGTAAATCGCTAAATATTTATTTCTAATTATCTAGTAATATTCTAATTTACATTTTTAACTTTGGATATACCCAGTTACTTTTTCTGGGATCTGTGCCCCGCATAAACTGTCTTCTAGTAATATTAGGATATAATAGAATAGATAAAGGTGTTTCAATTGTATTGATTGGATGATTCAACTTCCTTATACTCTAAAAATAAACATATTATAAACGTCACTAGTAACAGTAAAGCTGCATAGGGTCTTCTCGTCTATCTAGAGGTAAACTGTATCTGCACAGTTATTCCAATTTCACTGAGCCAATCATTGAGACAGCTGTTGTATCGTTTACTCATTCATGCAAGACCGCATTTAACGGCCAGGGTATTCCGCTACCTTAGGACCCTCATAGGTAAGGCCGCCATTCATCAGGATATCCATCAAAACCTAACCTATATTAGTCAATTAAGAAAAATCAGTTAATGCACTGACATTGGGCAGAAATCACACTCAATACTTTGATTTATTCTTTGCAGAGTGCTTTGTTTTAATTAAACAGTCGTACAACACTACTATATGCTTCCTATTCCAAATATTAGTTATTCTAATTAAAACTAAATTAGTTTTTAATAAAAAAATAATATTTAGAATGGCTCTCCTTATCCCGAAGTTACGGTAGTCATTTTGCCGAGTTCCTTAATGATTGTTCACTCAAACGCCTTTGTATACTCTACTTGCTTACTTGTGATAGTTTTTAGGTACGGTTTTTGTACAGTTATAAAGTAAAAATATTATGCTACTTATTTAATCATTTACCAACTACATTTGACTTAATTTTTAGTAATTATAATATTATACTTATATAATTATTTATTTAATTTTCCTGAACCTTTTATAATATAAAAGGTTTCATATAAATAAACTGTAAGATTAATAGTACTTTATTTACTATTTTCGCTTTTACTCATCAAATAATAATTTTATTTATTTGTACTATTACGTATATTAATATTAGATTAATTAAAGAAAGAATATTTTTATACATAATAGTGGGGTATAACTTTGTTTTTCAGTTATATTTATATTAAAATGATATTTTAATTTATTTAATTTATAATTTAGAGGCCGTTATAAAAAAAACCATAAGCTTAAGGCGAGGAAATGTTCACTTCCTTTATCGTTACTCATGTCAGCATTGTCTCTAGGAATATCTGTCTTTTAGTCTTAGAAAGATAATATTGAAGATTTACCCTGTGTTCCGCTACCCAATACAATAATAATATAAATATTAATATATGTATAGACAAGATTTCGGTATATTGTTTAGATCCGTTAAATTTTAAGTGTCCTTACCTAATTTTAACCCAGTGCTCTGTTACGAGATCTTCAAAAAATGGCAGCTTCTAAGCCTATTTCCTGTTTGTATTCGATAAAAACCTCCTTTATTTCACTCAACAATAATTTTGGAACCTTATTAATTCTTGTTTAGGGCTGTTTCCCTTTGGACATACAACCTTATCGTACTATGTCCGATTATTCAAAATACATCTTTGCCCTTCCGAGTGCAAATACTCTCCGATAAAATCTTCACGATCCCCCGATATATACAAAATATATACTTTTTTACTAATCTTATTAGGATTAATTAATTTATTTTTTGTTCGAGATCACAATTCTGTACCTGCTAAGATGTTATTTGAATTACCTACTTATATAGGTTTCGCGGAAAACCAGCTATACTAGTCAGTATTGTCTTTCACTTACTTACCACAATTCTTCGGATATCTTTACAACGATAACCCGTTCGGGCTTTTATAACCCTGATCATAGTAAGATCACTAGTTTTCGGGTCTAAATTTAGATACTTTTCATTAATTTATAATCGGTTTATCTAGGCACTATATTTTATACGTTTATGGAATTACTAGATTAGGTAAATGTTAAATCCTTAGTAATTTATGGTGAACGAGACCAATGATATTTGTGCTTGCATCTAATTTTAACTTGCTGACCCATTATGCAAAAGGTACGCTCTTATTATATTTTAAATATGTTTTTGAGCTGCTTATAAAATTACTATTTTGAGTATTTCCCTCACGGTACTTATCTCTATTGCTTATCTATTATATTTAGGTTTAGAGGAAGGTTCCCCTTTATTCAAATAGATTTAAAGTCCATTTTACTATATTTGCTAATTAACTCATATATTTAATCATAATACATATACCTTTCACTGTTTATGGTTACTTTTAATATATTATTATACGTTTTATAATTATTTTTAAGTCAAATGTATATTTTTTAAAAATTTATTTTTAAATGTATAATTAAGCTATATCAATATCGAATTTGCTTCATTATTTAGCGGTTAGTCTACCTAGTATTTTAATATATTCTCGTTTGATTTTTTTTCCTAAAGTTAATAAGATATTTCAATTCACTTTGTTTTAATATGAGGATTTATCCTAGATAATACTTACATTTTATTCTGTAATAGATAGCTATATTTTCATAATAATTTCTTTTTATACTTTTATTGAAGTTAAATCAATTTTAAAAATATATTTTATATCGACCCTATGTTAGTCTTAATAATACTTATATTTTTTTTTAATAAAAATTTTTTTACTTTTTGTATATAATTTTATTTAGTTACGGAAAAGAGATGAATTGAACATCCAAGTGTTATATACACAATATTTAGCAAATATCTTGCTTTACCAGTAGCTACTTTTCCTTTATCTACTTACGAGTTAAATCGGCTACGATCCGATATCTACCTTCCCGACACGAAGGTACTTTACCTGTTAAGTTATTAACCCTATATTAATATATAGTTTTTTTTCGGGTTATTATGATTTGAACATAACAATTCCTCAACCCAAATGAGACGCCTAACCAACCTGGCTCTAACCCGTTTATATATTTAGCAGAGAATATCCGATTCGAACGGATGTGATTTTTTAATCAAATAAGTCTCAAGCTTACCGCTTTAAACCACTCAGCCAATTCTCTAATAACAATACCAAGAATATTACTATTATATTTGCTAGTATTTACACATTTATTTATATACAGTTAATGCTTATCGTAATAGTAAATGATTCTTCCAAGATTCGAACTTGAATAACATCCTTATCAAAAACGCACTTTACCATTTAAGTTAAAGAACCTTTTATTTTTAGTATATTTTTTTAATGCTTTGATATCAAGAGAACTCAGACTTGAACTAAGAACATAAAGTTTGAAGCTTTTTGTATTACCATTATACTATTCTCTCTTGTTGGCTTTGGTTTGAATAAATAAAATATATTTTATTTATTTACAGCCATTTTATATATTAAAAAAAAATAATTTTTTACATCTTTTTCTTTATACATTTATGCTACATATAATAGTAGGAAAGCCATCATTAGAGCAAATAGACCTGTTGCTTCTGCAAATGCAAATCCTAAGATTGCATATGCGAATAATTGACCTCTTAAGGCTGGGTTTCTAGATACACCTATTATTAATGCACCAAACACTACTCCTATTCCTACTCCAGCTCCAATTAATCCTGTTGTAGCTAGTCCTGTTCCTATTATTTTAGCTGCTTGTATAATTTTATTAAGGTATATTATGCTGAAGGCGACCTTATAGGTGTATATCTCATATAAATCTTATATAAAATTATAAGGTATTTTAAACCCAAGTGGGATTTGCACCCACGTATATAAATACGAAAAAATTATGTCTTAACTACTTGACTATTGGGTCTCATGATATAAATTATTAGACCTTATTTTACCTAATTAATTTTTATTTTGATTAATCTTTAAAATTTATCCTATAATTTATACTACATAATTTTATTTTTCATGACCTTCAAATGTTCTATTTTATATTTAACATTTTTATTTGGCAATTGTTTATAATTATTTTAATTTTTTATATATTTTTTATTAAGAACCTCAATAATATACTGATATATACAAAAATAATCAGACTACGTCTACAAAATGTCAATATAATATACCAGACTCCAAACCTAAATGGTGATTTTCTGTTATATGGTAAGCTAAAAAACGTCAGAATCCCACTGACAAAAAAGCTGTACCTATCATAACATGTAATCCATGGAAACCGGTACCAAAATAAAAGCAAGAAGCATATGTTCCATCTGATATAGTAAAAGAAGACACTGTATATTCAATACCTTGTAAACTTGTAAAAATAATAGCTAAAATAATTGTATAAATCAAACCTTGTAAACCACCACTTCTATTACCTTGTATTAAGGAATGATGAGCATACGTAACCGTAAATCCGGAAGATAGTAAAATTACTGTATTTAATAAGGGCAATTCAAAGGGATTTATAGAGATTATACCCATAGGAGGTCATGTGGCTCCTAATTCTATTGTGGGTGATAAAGCACTATGAAAAAATGCTCAGAATATAGCTAAAAAAAATAGCCCTTCTGATACTATAAATAGTCCAACTCCCATATTTAATCCTCTTTGTACAGCTAATGTATGATTACCTAAATAAGTTCCTTCTGAAATCACGTCTCTAAATCACAATGACATTGAGTATACTACACATATAAAAGCTAATAACAATACAATACTAGCTTGTACATAATTATGCATTGTAGATACACCTGAGGTTGTTAGACTTAATAATGCTATACATGTATATAAAGGTCACGGAGATGGTGACACTAAATGATATGGATGAGCTTGCTGCCCGGATCTTTGCGTATATGTAATTTATATATTCACTTTTGTTTTTATTTTATGTTGTTAATTCTTATGTTATTTATCTTTTTGTAAAGTAGAGAGAAACAAATAGTTACGTTTTATCCAAGTAATGATATAATTATCTTTCAAGATATTCATCTTGACCAGCAAGAATTAGTAGTGCCTAAGAAGAAAAGACAATACTGAATTTAAAAATTAATGGAGTTAGAAGTATACCTGATGAAAAAATCGAATTTTCATATTTAATGCATGAAATTAATGTTTTACCTATTAAACTAACCAGGTTAGTTTCCATACTAGAAAGCTTGTACGGAGAACGATAACATACAAATCAGAAAAAAATTTAACAAGGTTTCTGTTAATAATGAATGTACACATTCATGTGTATGTCTTATTCGACTTTATTTTAGTTATAAAAACTAACTTTTTATAATATGCTATAAGGTTTTATATTATAAAATTTGTTCACTCGCTATATTTTTATAGTTAGCTCATTCATATATAATTAGTGTAAATCTAAGCTATCTTTTATATATGATGAAGTTAACACAACAAATACTTGAGCTTGTATAAAAGCTATACCTAATTCTAAACCAGAAAAAGCAATTATAAATGCTAAAGGTATTAGACCTATAAATATATATATAAAACCTGAATTCATAATATTATAAGTAAAACCACCTAAAATATTTAATAACATATGACCACTTAGTATATTAGCAGCTAATCTAAGTCCTAATGAAACATTTCTAGCTAGATAGGAAATGAATTCTATTAATACTAATAAAGGTAGTAAGCCTAAAGGACAACCAGATGGAACAAATAGAGAGAAGAACTTTAAACCATGTTTTTGAAAACCTAATATTGTTGCTCCTAATACTACAGTAAAACTTATTGAGAATGTTAGTACAAAATGGGATGTAGAAGCAAAACTATATGGTATCATTCCAACTAAGTTATTTACTAATATGAATATAAATAATCCATATATAAATGGAAAATATATTTGTCCTGTACTACTATTTATTTGATTTGTTACTATACTATGTATAGTAGAATATATAGATTCTTGATTAATAGATCATGCGTTTGATATAATTTTATTATAGTTAGTAGCTAATAAGTTTAAAATTAATACCATAGCAGCACTTAATGTTAGATATAATCCTATATTTGTTAAAGATATTTGTATATTACCTAATATATTTAATTCTAAATTTATTAAATTTCTAATTTCAAATTGATCTAAAGGACTTAGTATTACATTAAAAAACATTGTTACATTTATATTATTATACATTTTAGTTATATACTTATTTATTTTTAATAAAACCACGTTTTTATGTTAATATAGTTATTATAATTTTTCCTAAATTTAATATTTTTAAAGTATAATTTTTAACTTATTATAAATTTTTTATAAAAATACGTGTAATAAATAATCTTACAAATCTAGGTAATATATATTTAGAAAATAAGTATATTATTATTACTAGAAGTAAAAAAGTAAAAACTGTCTGATTAATAAAAAAAAAGGGTACTAATTGTGGCATTTATATATTAGAATTAGAAGATACTCAATTAGATATATCAATTACCTAAGACTTTTTTAATCTATACTATATGTACGTATCTTTATTCGCAAAATTACGTATAAAGTTAAAAGATTAGCTTTTTAAATTTTCCTCTCTAAAATTTGAATTGCCCTATATTCATTCATACTTATTAAGCCAAATAATATTATTATTAATAAACTGCTATTAAATAAGTTAAAATACAATAGCAGAATATAAAAAATTAAACCAGCTAAAATATATAAAGCATATGAAGTAACAATACCCGTACTTAAACTATTTATATTATTACTTAAATTAACCAAACTTTTTTCTAATCCGTAAGGTCCCAATAATTCAACCGAACCTTTATCAATAATTTTAGTAGTTTGACCACCTAATTTAAGTATAATACCAGTTATGTAATTATTATAGAACATTTCTATTAAAAATCGTTGATTAAAAAAACCGAATATATTATAACCTATTTTTGATAATTTGAAATATATAAGTCAAGTTGCAATAAATTCTGAAAATATAATGGCTATAGTACTTAAAGAAAGCGTAAATATTAAAGGTAGTAATTTAAATACAATAGGAACAGCAAATTCTGTGTCTAACATAATTTCATGTGAAGGATGAATATATAAACTATTATCTACAAAAAATCCGGAACCTAGCCCTATAAAAATATCTTTAGTAAGATAACCAAAAAAAATAGAAAATAAAGCTAATATAATTAAAGGTAAACTCATATATATATCAGCTTCATGCACCTGTTTATAATTAATTATAGGTCCATTAGGGTTAGTTAAAAAAGTTAGATATAATACCTTTACTGAATATAAAGTAGTAAACATAGCACCTATAGTAGCTATAAAATAAATTACGATACTAGAAAAATAAAACTGTCCATAAGCGGATTCTAAAATAAAATCTTTAGAATAAAATCCAGTCATAAATGGAATAGCTACTAAGCTAAGAGAAGCTATCAACATAACTGTATATGTTAAAGGTAAAAAAGGTCTTAAACCTCCATATTTTCTGAAATCTTGATTATCCGCTACAGCGTGTATCACAGCTCCAGCACCTAAAAAAAGTAATCCTTTATAAAAAGCATGATTAACTAAATGAAATAATGCTATATTATAAGAAGATAAACCTATTGCTATAACCATCATACCTAATTGACTCATAGTTGAGTAAGCTATAACTTTTTTAATATCTTGTTGAAATAAACCTATAAGAGAACTAAATACAGTTGTAATAGCTCCTATTCATAAACAAAGTATTAATACTGTTGAACTATATTCTATCAAAGGACTAGTACGCATTAATAAATATACACCTGCTGTTACCATAGTAGCTGCATGTATTAATGCAGAAACTGGTGTAGGACCTTCCATGGCTTGTGGCAGTCAGATATGTAATCCTATTTGAGAACTTTTAGCCATAGCACCTATTAATAAACAAATACCTATTATAGTTATAATATTTTCGTTCATATATGGTGTTAAGGAAAATATTGTTGTATAGTCTATATTACCAAAAGATCATAGTGTAGCAAACATACCTATTGTTAATAAACAATCTCCAACTCTATTCATTAAAAAAGCAGACATTGAACTTTGATTAGCAGCTATTCTAGTAAATCAAAAACTTACTAAAAGATATGAACATATTCCAACTCCTTCTCAACCTACAAACATTAATAAGAGATTATTTGCTGTAACCAGTATAATCATCATAAAAGTAAATAAACTTAAATAACTAAAAAATCTTTGATTATGTGGATCATGGCTCATATATCCTATAGAATATACGTGTACTAAAGACGATACTATTAATACTGGGATTAACATTGAAACTGTTAATGTATCAAAATTAAACCCTCATGATATGTTAAGTGATTCCGAGTCAATTCATCTAAATAAATGTATTGATACTGGTATATTATTTAGTCCTACTTCAATAAAAGTTAATATGGCTAGTAACGTTGTTATTATTACAGAACCACATGTTACAATATGTGATCCTTTTACTCCTAATTTTCTTCCAAATAAACCAGATGCTATTGATCCTAATAATGGTAAAACTATTATGGCTAAATACATTATTTATATTCTATTGCAATACTTCCTCTTAATCTATAAAATGCTACCAGAATACCTAAACCTATGGCAGATTCTGCTCCTGCTATCGCTATTATATATATAGCAAATGTTTGGCCTAATATATCATCATAGCTAAGTGAATTTATCAATATTAGAAATGTAATAGCTAATAACATTATTTCTATGCTTATTAACATTAATATTATATTTTTTCTGTTTAGTACAAATCCTAATATACCTATTATAAATAATATTAGTGAAAAATTCATTTTTTTTTATTAAATATAATTTAATTTTTTTTGATTTTTATTTGATTTTTAAATAAATTATATAGCTAATAATTTACATATATTAAAAATGAAACTGAATAATGGAGACCATCTAATATGAAAGCAGGATATATACCAAATAATATAGTAAAAATAACTAATGTTAAAAGAATATAGAATTCACGCTTATTCAAATCAGGTATGTTAAACATAAAATATTTAGAAAATGAACCAGCGAATGCTATTCTATTAAACATAAATATAGTATATCCAGCAGAAAGTACTATAGACGAACTGGCAATAAGACCTAATAAAGGTAATCTTTCAAATACACCATATAAAGACATAAATTCTCCTATAAAATTTAAAGTAAGAGGTACACCACAATTACCTAAACATAATATAAAAAATAAAATAGAAAATAAAGGCATAATTTGAGCTATACCTCTATAATAAGTAATTAACCTAGTGGATGATCTATCGTATAATATACCACCCGCACAAATAAATAGACCGGAAGAAACAAAACCATGAGCTAAACCTAGAACAATACCTCCTTCTATCCCTTGTATTGTATTACTAAATACACCTAAAAGATACACAGCTGCATGAGATACAGAAGAGTATGCAATAAGTTCTTTAACATCTATAGTTCTTAATGTACTTAGACTAGCATATATAATAGTTATAACTCCTATTAAATAAACAACATATGTATAATTAATAGATGCTTTAGGTAATAAAGGTAATATTAATCTTAATACACCATATAAACTTAATTTTAAAACTATAGCCGCTAAAATAATACTACCAGATAAAGGTGATTCCACATGAGCTTTTAATAATCAAGTATTTAAAAAAATTGTTGGAGTTTTAACTGCAAATGCTATAAAAATACCATAAAATAAAAATAATTGAGTAAAATAATTGTAATTAACTTTATATAATGCATCAAAATCAGTAGTACCCATAATAGATGACATTGTAATTATTGAAAGTAATAAAAATAAAGATCCTAATAATGTATATAAAAATAAATAAAAACTAGCTCTTACTTTATTACTTGACCCATACAATCCTATTAATATAAATAAAGGTGGTAAAATACTTTCAAAAAAAATATAAAATAATAGTATATCTAATACTAAAAAAACTGCAAGTAATAAAGTTTCTAACAATAATATTATTATTACAAAAGATCTTATATTTTTATTTATTGAAGCTCAATTAGATAGTAATGATATTGGCATTATTATAGTTGTTAATAACACAAAATATATAGATAACCCATCTACACCTAAATAAAAATCAAAAAAATTTACTTGATGGTATTCTTGTACAAATTGAAATTGTTTATTACTAAAATCAAACAATATGTATATTATCAATGATACAACTAAATTTAATATTGATATGCTTAAAGCTATTCGTTTTGTGTTTAAATCTGAGATATTGTATGAAATTGCTGTAGATATTATAAATATACCTATTAAAGGTATTAATAATAATAATATTAATAACATGTATTTTATTTATTTTGTTAATTTATTTCCCTCATAATTGCATTTTACAATTTTCATAACACTTTACACATCTGTAAAGCAAAACATTATATTTTACTATAAAATTATATTAAAAGGTAATGTTTCTAATATATAGATAAGACAAGGGACCAAAATTATAAAAGCTATTACTAGAGGCAGTAATACCGTTCAACAGAAAGACATTAATTGATCAAAACGTATCCTAGGAAAAGAGGCTCTAGCTCATATGAAAATAAATATCATTATGCAAGTCTTTAAAGATAATCAAAAACTATAAAATATTCCATTAAATATAGAATATGATAAGCTGTATTTATATGTGTATCATATTGACGGATCATAAGCTAAAGATCCTAAATAGTAATTATAAGTATCATTTACAATATATATTATACTTTGTATAATATCTATTATATATGAAGCATTTAATAAATAACCACCTAAAAATAAAATACTTGTTAATATACAAATTAAAACAATACTAGCATATTCTGCTAAAAAAAAAAATACAAATATTACTGCTGAATGTTCTGTCATAAAACCACTTACTAATTCAGATTCTGCTTCAGCTAAATCAAATGGGGCTCTATTTGTTTCTGCTATAGATCCTATAAAAAATATTATGAATATAGGTAATAAAGGCAATATAAAAAAAGCTGTTTTTTGTGTTTCTATATTAAATGTTAAATTTAAAGTACCTGTTAATAATACTACTAATAATATAGCAGAACTTAATATTAATTCATAACTAATCAGTTGTGCAGTACTTCTCAATGAACCTAAAAATGCATATTTTGAATTAGCGGATCAACCTGCTAATAAAATTCCATATGTGGCTAAAGAAGATACTGCTAATAGGTATAATATACCTAAACTTAAATCAGATATTAATAAACCGGGTCCATAAGGTATAACAGCATAACCTAATAAAGAAAATATTAAAGTAACTATAGGCCCTATAAAAAATAAAACTATATTAGCTTGAGTTGGGGATACATATTCCTTTAATAATAATTTTAAAGCATCTGCAAATGCCTGTAAAAGACCATAATATCCTACTATGTTAGGCCCCAATCTTCTTTGCATACTAGCCATCGTTTTTCTTTCTGCAATTGTTACAAAAGCTACTACTAATAAAGCCGGTACTACGACTAATAATGTTTCAATAATTGATATTATTGTTGGTGTATATATCATTTTTTTATTCAATTATTAGTAATAATTAATTTTAATAAAAATCAATTATTATTATTTGATTACTAACATATATTTATTATGTTAAAGACTAATTTGGTTTTAGTAATAAAAATTTTTATTGAATTTATTACTTATTTTTTTTCCTTTATTCCAATAATTAACATTATAATAATTTATGCCTAACCGAACTCGAATCGACATACTTCGTTTGGAAGACGAATGGTCTACCATTAATTATATTCATTACTTTATATTTAAGTAAAGTATTTTAAACCAAGTAGGATTTGCACCCACGTATATAAATATGAAAAAATTATGTCTTAACTACCAGACTATTGGGTTTAAATATTTTATAATATTGTATAACAGAATATATATAAGCCAGTTCCTGTATTTACAAATTTGTCTAAAAAAAGCCCTACATAGGGGTAATGTTCGCTATTATATATTCACTAAGATTAGTTTTCTTATTAATATATAAATAAAAATTTTCTGTTAAATTCCTTAATTTTAATTATTATATGTTTTTTTTAAGCTCTGGACTTTCCAATAATAAAATAAAAAAAATAATTATTTTATTAAGTTGTTATTATATATTACAAATGTAATTTTCCAAAAATATAAATATCTTTAATAGAAATATGGAGGAATCGAACCTCATATTTTCGATCTGCAATCAAAATGTAAAACCATCTACTACATATTCCTTTTATTATGTTTTAGTAATAAGCTAAGAAAACTTTAAAAATAATAAATTCTAATAGTTAAATTTTATTTATTTTTAATATGAAAGCTAAACATTTGTCTACTATCAATTTTCAAAGCATTTTTACCTAATTCGAAAGCGAACCCTAAAGTTAAAACAAGAAAGAATATAAGCATTATAACTAGACCATATATACCATTAGAGTATGCACTAACTAAATAAGGATAAACTAATAAAATTTCTAAGTCAAATAGAAGAAATAGAAGTGCAAATATAAAAAAAGAAATACTAAACTGAGTTCTATTTTGACCTAAAAATGAATGAAAACCACATTCAAATACACTATCTTTTTCCTGATAGGAATTATGAGGGGCGAAAATTAAATTTATAACTAATAATAATAAAGCCAATATAGGTATAAATAAAAAAAAGAAAGTTATAGCACTCATATATATAATTCAAATAATTTTACTTCACATTAATAATTAAAACAATAATCTATTACTTTAATATTTACTTATATAAAACTATTTTTCGGTATTAATAAAACTAATTGTTTTGTTGTAATGATGAAATAAAGCTAGTATTTTGTCATTAATTAAATAACTATTTTAGATATTTTTTTCATTAAAAGAATAGTTAAGTCTCAATTATGAGATTCATAAAATGAATTTGAGTCAACTCCTTTTAAAAACCAAACGGCAAAAGGCCATAATTAGCACTGTTATTATTAATATCTTAGCCTAGATGTTTATTATATTGTAATTCTATTAAACTGTTTTCTATTAAAGTAATAATAGGTACTATTATTAAGAAATGAGAAAAATATAAAACGGTTGATAATTGTCCAAATTCAATAAATGGAGATTCTACATGTTTAGCTCCTAATTGAGCTAATATTAAGAAATTAGCAACAAAAACATAAAAAGCTATTTTACTATAAGGTCTAAAAGCCATACCTCTAATTTTAGACATATCTGTATAAGGCATTATTAATATTATTAAAATGGCTGAAAACATAGCTATTACACCTAATAATTTATTAGGTATAGATCTTAATATTGCATAAAATGGTAAAAGATATCACTCGGGAACTATAGCTGGAGGAGTTTGCATAGGATTAGCCATTACATAATTTTCACTGTCTCCTAAGGCATTAGGCATAAAAAAAACAAAGATTGACAATATTATTATAAAAAGAAAAATAGTTATTAAATCTTTAAATATAAAATAAGGTGAAAAAGATAATCTATCATAATTACCTGAAACACCTAAAGGATTACCAGAACCTGCACTATCATGTAATGCTATTAGATGCATTAAAGCTAATGCAGCTAATACAAAAGGCAGTACAAAGTGTAAAGCAAAAAATCTGTTAAGTGTAGCATTATTAACAGAAAATCCCCCTCAAAGGAACTCAACTATATCTTGACCAACTCAAGGTATGGCACTCATAAGATTAGTAATAACTGTTGCACCCCATAGACTCATTTGCCCGTAAGGTAAAACATAACCCAGGAAACCTGTAGCCATCATTAATAGGAATATTACAGTTCCAATAGTTCATACTATAGTTCTTGGCGCTTTATATGATCCGTAATATAAACCTCTTCCTATGTGTAAATACACTATAAAAAAGAAAGCTGAAGCTGTATTTGAGTGTAAATAACGTATTAATCATCCATTATTTACGTCTCTCATTATATGTTCTACAGAATCAAAAGCTTCCAATACATTTGGTGTGTAATGCATTCCTAGTGTTACCCCTGTAACTATTTGTATTATTAAACAAAATGCTAATAATGAACCAAAATTTCATAAATAACTTAGGTTTGAAGGTTGAGGTGAATCTATTACATATGAATTCACTATTTTTAATAAAGAATTACTTTTTAATATTCTCATTGAAATTATATTTTACCTAAATATATTAATTGTTTAAGTTTATTTTTCTATATTTAATTAATAGTAGGTTATAACTATACTTTTATTATTTTTTATTCCATTTTTGTAAGAATAGTTTGAATTCTTTCCAAGTGTTGAGGCTGATTAGCTAAAATAGTTAATACATCGAACCCTGATTTGTATAGAAACGTAAATAGATCATTGGATGGGCATAGATTACTATCTAAACCTATTTAATTATTAAAAATTCTAATTCTAATCTATTTAAGCAACCAATAACGTTATCATATAGATTATCATATTGTAAATATTGAACTGTATTTAAATTTTAATTTTATTTAATGGTTATATATTATCAAAAACCAGGGTTATCGATATAACAATAAATCTGAAGATCAATTGAATCACATAACTCTTGATCAGTTAAAATAACTTTTGGTACTACAGTTATACTAAATACTGCTATTATAAAAAAAACTCTTTGGACCACCCCAGAAGTCATTCTAAAGTTCATTTGCGTGTTCATTTATGTGTCATGTTTTATCTTAGTTAAAATATAAAATTTTTTTAATATTTTGTGTTTGTTTGTTTCTTCTAGTTTTATTTAAAAATAAAGGTCCCAAAGAAGGTGGCAACAAGCCATTTACCCGATGAAAAAATCGAATTTTCATTTTAAAAAATCATTTTAATAATGTTTTACCTATTAAACTAATCAGGTTTTTCCATACTTTACTTTAGTAAAACCTGTACGATAAGATACAAATTAAAAAAAAACTTTGTTAATAAAGATGATTTGAATAAATCATCAAGTTGTAAAAATTTGGATGAAACAGTAAATTTTGGGGTATTTTCTTCACGTTGTAAAGAATGCGATCCAGATTCACTATTTTAATTAAATATATATTAATATCTTTATATAAAGATATAATTTGTACTATAATAGCTACTGTTTGAATAATCACGCAACAAATTTTTCCAATGTTACACATTGAATAGCTATTGGCATTGAGCTGTGTAAAACACCACATATTTCAGAACATTGTCCGAAAAAGGTTCCTTCTCGATTTAGATAAACAGAAGATTGATTTAATCTTCCAGGGTAGGCATCACATTTTATACCCAAAGAAGGACAAGCATAGGAATGTATTACATCAGCTGCAGATACTACAAGCCTTGTATGTGTTGATTCAGGTATTATTACTCTATTATCTACTTCTAACATTCTTAATGTACCTATTTCTAAATCAGACTCGGGTACTATATATGAATCATATTCTATAAAATCATTATTTACATTATAGAAATCAGGATATTGATAACTTCAGTATCATTGGTGCCCTTCTCCATAAATTACTAATGATGGATCGATAACTTCATCCATTAAGTATAGAAGTTTAAAGGAAGGAAAAGCTATTAATATTAATATTAAAGCAGGAGTTATTGTTCATATTAGTTCTACTAATGTACCGTGATTTAAGTATTTATAAGCAATACGTGATTTATTAGCTCTATAATTTTTTACTATTGATACCGCTATTCATGTTACGGCAAACATTATTATTGCTAAATAATATAAAATATTGTTATGTAATTCTTCAATACCTTCCATTTGAGGTGTAGCACTATCCTGAAAATAGATACCTCAAGGCCTAGGTGTATCAGTAGTAATTTCAACTGGGCTAAAATCTAAGTTTAGAGGAACATAAGTTGCTTTTTCCATAAAAAAGTAACTTAACTATTAGTAATTATAATAATTAGTAATTAATAAATAACTAACTAAATTTTCGGTTTTTAAATATTGATTTTTTATAAAAATACTATAAAGATAAAATATATAAATATATTTTATATCGGCCTTATGTTAGTCTTAGTTAACATACAAATATACGAGTTTTATGTTCTATAACGTATATTATTACATATAACTATAGTAGTAAAAATACTAATAAACCTTATATAGCCTTCCGGCTTAATTCGCATATATAGAAGTTATATATAAAAATACACCAACGAAATTAAGTAAAACCAAAGGGTGAACTTGAGCACCAGGAATTAAAAAGTTCTTTTTTAATTTTGTATAGGTAAATTCATAAATGCATGAGGTTTTGGTGGACTATTTAATGCTCATTCTAAACTATTATAAACACGTCTAGCTAAAATTTGATAAATATCACTAGCAAATTCAGGTATAATTCAAGGATATCTTGTTGTATCTTTACCTTCAACTAATTGATTATATACCACATATAAAAATAATCAAGTAGCTATAACACTTACAATTGAACCAAAACTACTAATTAAATTTCATCCAGCAAAAGCGTCGGGATAATCACTGATTCTTCTAGGCATTCCCTGTAAACCTAAAAAATGCTGAGGGAAAAATGTAACATTAACACCTATAAATAAAATTCAAAAATGAACTTTACCTAATAAAATATTATAATCTAATCCTAATATTTTCGGTATTCAAAAATATCATGCACTAAATAGAGCAAATACTGCACCTAAACTTAATACATAATGAAAATGAGCTACAACATAGTAAGTATCATGGAAAGCAATATCAAGTGAAGCATTAGCTAAAACAACTCCACTTAAACCACCTATAGTAAACATTACAACAAAACCTAAAGCAAATAGCATAGAAGGTGTTAAATGTATTGATCCTCCATAACAAGTGGCTAATCAACTGAATATTTTTATTCCAGTAGGTACAGCTATTATTAATGTGGCAGCAGTAAAATAAGCTCTTGTATCTACGTCTAAACCAACACTGTACATGTGGTGACTTCAAACTACAAAACCTAATACTCCTATTGACATCATAGCGTATACCATACCAAGATATCCAAATACGCTTTTATTAGAATTGGCTGATATAGTAGTACTTATTATACCAAAACCTGGTACTATTAATATATATACCTCAGGATGTCCAAAAAATCAGAATAAGTGTTGATATAATATAGGATCACCTCCTCCAGCTACTTCAAAGAAAGAAGTGTTAAAATTTCTATCTGTTAGTACCATTGTTATTGCACCTGCTAATACAGGTAATGATAATAAAAGTAAAACAGCTGTTATTAATACAGCTCATCCAAATAAGGCAAGCTTATGTAATCTAATACCAGGTGCTCTCATATTTAATACAGTAGTAATAAAATTCATTGCTCCTAATAGACTACTTATACCTGCTAAATGTAAGGCAAATATAGCCAGATCTACACTAGGTCCACTGTGACTTTGTAAACCTGCTAAAGGAGGATATAGTGTTCATCCGGTTCCAGCTCCATTTTCTATTAAACTTGCAAATAAAAATAATAGTAAACTTGGAGGTAATAACCAGAAACTTATATTGTTTAATCTAGGGAATGCCATATCTGGACCCCCTGCCATTAATGGTAGTAAAAAATTTCCAAATCCTCCTATCATTGCGGGCATAACCATAAAAAAAATCATAAGTATTGCATGTGCAGTTATGATACTGTTATATAATTGATTATCAGCTATATATTGAACACCAGGTCCTGATAATTCCAATCGTATTAAAACAGAAAATGCTGTTCCTACTAATCCAGAAAATAATGAAAACATTAAATATAATGTTCCTATATCTTTCGCATTAGAGGACAAAAATCAACGTTCTTTTCACATAGTTATGTTAGACATATTGTTCATTGTGTATTTGTATTATATCGTTTTGTTATTTACTATTTGCTATTTTCATCTTTTTTAGATTATTTCTAATTTGTTAGAATATATATAGATATATATTAAATTAGATTAGCAAATTTAATAATCATTGTATATATATTTATACAAGATTTTTTATTTTAACAATGTTATTTATAAAACTAAGTATTTCCCAAAAGAAAATAATTATTTTTTATTATGTTATTAGTTAATTGTTATATTTTATAAAAAATAACTTTTTACTCCCTTACACTATTTAATCTTAAAATTGATATTATATTAAGGGATTAAGACCTAAGGGATTTGAACCCTTATTATAATGATTAAAAGTCATACATTTTACCAATTAAATTAAAGTCTCTATTGGAATTAAATAAATAATAAATATTAATTTCTATGCAAGATTTGAACTTACATCTAAATATTAGAAGTATTTTGCTTTACCCTTAAGCTAATAGAAGAGATAAAAGTAGGGAGGATACTTTGATTTGAACAAAGATAGACTATGCCACATATAGCAGTTTTACCATTAAACTATATCCACCTATTATTCCGGAATGATTCGAACATTCATATATAAATACCAAAAATTTATGACTTACCTATTAGTCTACGGAATATATTACATTTAGTTAAAAGTAGAGCTATTTAAATTAATATACTATAGTATATTTACTCTAAACTATTATTTTTTGAAAAATAATATTTATCTTTTCAAAGCTTTCCTGATTTAAGATAACGACCTAAAACTGTGTGAGATGTCCCACAAAATTTAGCAGCTTTATTCGCTGTTGGAAATACGTCAACAATATTATGTTGTTTATCATATATTCATACTCTAACATCTTTAAGTTCAACTTTAAAATAATTATTATTTATTTGGTTTCCTAATTTTATACATTTACTTATTGTATTATGATCTATATCATAATATTTTGCTGTACTCGCAATTGTTGGAAATGTATTAACAACATTATTTTTATCATCAAATACTTTTACTCTTACACCATTTCTAGCTCGTAAAGATAAGTTATCTCTTGTTTCTTTAGTAGGAGTGTAAAAAAAATCTAATTTAGATCTTTTTATACTTTTACCTTTACGTTCTATACTCATTATTTTTCGCATTTCTTGTGAATGTTTATATCCCAACATAGAACCTGCTATTTTATTTATATTTAAAGAAGGACTCAGTTTATCAAAATAAAATTGTTCCCTTTCTAATATAATTTTTCTTATTTCACTCTTATTTTCATAACTTACTTTAGATATATCTACATATTCTATAACACCCAATCTGAAATTCTCTCAGCCATGTTTTTTTACAGACCTATAAAATTTAGGACAAGTTCTAGCCCCTTTATTAGCGCTATTTCTGTGTTGTGTTAAGCGTTTTGGTATATCAAAAGTTGAACCTATGTAAAGTTTACTTTTATCTAATATTAATTGATATACATATATACCAGCCTTTTTTTCTAATATATTACATGTATATTGCGAAGGTAAAGTATTCGTTGACACTATAAAACCTTTTTTATTTAAATAATGTCAATGAATAGTTTCAAAAATCTTATCATTCATTTTTTTTCTTTATTCTTAATAACACAATACTATATAATCCATTTTATATTCCTACCCAAATCGGAGCGACATCATATAGACTAATTTAGTATAAAGTTTTAAGTAAAATTTTTTATATTTATTATTAAAACTTTTTAAAATACTAAGTATTCCTTCGCGACTCGAACGCTTATTACACTTATTAAAAGTATACTTTACCTAAAATTAAGGAATTATATCAAACTAGTTATAGTATTAAAAAATATTCGAACACTCATATACAAATACCAAAAATTTATGACTTATCTATTAGTCAACAACATATATATATATATAAATATTATATATAGGTGACAAGACTCGAACTTGTAAGGTAAAGAACCATTCCATCCTAAGTAGAACCTGGTTACCAAATTTCAGCACACCCATAAATATAATACATGCTCGAGATAAGATTCGAACTTACAGCCTAAACATCTTCAGTGTTCCGCTCAACCAAATTGAGCTTCTCGAGCTTCATTTGGAGATATCAAGTTTCGATCTTGAAATAACGATATGCAAAATCGTAGTTTTACCAATTAAACTATAACCCCTATAATAAATTTTTATCCGAAAAACGATTTGAACGTTCATGATTCTCATCAATAATACTTAAGATTATCCTGTCTACCATTTCCAGCACTCGGACAAATTAATTTTTATTAATATAAATTAAGTTAAGGACAAAATGATTTGAACACTCATCTAAGCTATCATGAGCAGCTTGCTTTACCAATTAAGCTATACCCTTTATTTTTTATTTAATATTAATAGAAAGCGGATTAAGGACTTGCACCTAGATTTTCTGCTCATGAGACAAATGTGTTACTTTACACCAAACCGCCTAAATATAATTTATTAGGAATTATATTTGTATTAAGCTCTTAAGATGATTCGAACATCTATACAAATATTAACAGTATTTTGCTCTACCTTTGAGCTATAAGAGCTATAATATGATTATTTGGTTATATTTAGGAAGAAAAGGACTCGAACCTCCGATAGCATATTGCCATTGAGTTTACAGCTCAACCCGTCAACCAACAAACGGACCCTTCCTTTATTTTGATACATAAAGTACCAGCGTTAATATATTAGAAAGATTCATAAATTCTTGTGGTACTAAGATAAATATTAATACTAACAAGGTTATTATTGATATAGTAATACTTAAATAATTAGATATGTAAATATTTGTATCTAACAAATTATCATCTTTTTTTAAAATGGTCTTATTAGAATTCTCTATATTATTATCCATTTTTAACTCAAAAGGTAAATAATCATGTTCATCAAAATACATTCTTTTTATTATACCTAAATAATATACTGCTGCAATTACACTAGTCAGTATAGCAATTAATACTAAAAATACATAACCTTTATCCAATGCACTAGATAGAACCATCTGTTTGGCAAAAAATCCTATTAATGGTGGTATACCTACAAAGGAAAACAAAGTTATAGTAAAGCTCAATGTTAATATAGGACTTATATTATGATAACCTTTAATTTGATTAGTTAATTGTATAGGAGAATTATTTTTTTCTTGTAATTTATTATATTCTATATTATCACTTCTATAAAAAAATAAAGCATAACCCATAGATAACATTAATATAAATGCATTTAAATTTGAAATTGTATATTGCATTAAATAAAAAATAAAAGATTGACTAGATTCAATAGTGTTAACACTTAATGCTAATAATATAAAACCTAAATGTGATATGGTACTATATGCAAACAATCTTTTTATTCTAGATTGGCTTAGTCCTAATACTGTTCCTATTATAAGTGAAAAGAATGAACTTAATAATAAACTAGCTGTTCAGGTTATATTTGTACCCAGGTATATATTACCTGTATAGTGTACTAATTCTAACATTATTATTAGTATAGACAATTTAGGTACTATAGCTATAAAAGTTGTTACTATAGTAGGTACATTATCGTATACATCTGGAGATCATATATGAAAGGGAGCAGCTGATATTTTAAATAATAATCCTATTGATAGAATCAATAAACTATATGATATATAATATGATTCATATCAATTATTTGTATTCTCGTCTATTATATTGGATAAATTATTTATAATATATAATCCATCTAAGTTAACGTTTGCAGAATTAGTATATAGAAGCCCTATACCTAATAATATAAAACAAGAAGCTAATCCACCTAATAAAAAATAGGTTAAACCTGCAGATGTTGCTAGCTCAGAATTTTTGTATGTAGTACATATTAAATATAATCCATAACTTTGAAGTTCTATACAAAGAAATAAAGAAATTAAGTCCGAGTTAGATATTAAGAAAATTACTCCAGTTAAAGCTAACAACATAATTAATGAATATTCTATTATTCTAAATTGTTCAGACATCTTATTAAAGATCATACCCAAAAAAAAAGTATTTAGATATTTTTTATCTTTATGTAATGTGTCCTTAAATCATCCTTTATTATTAACAATGGACGCTAAATAACTATTAGATGTTGCTATGTTAGATATTATAGGATTTGATTTATATTTTCTGGGAAAGAAGGATGTTAAAAGTAATATTACAGATGTTATTCCATAAATAAAAGTTTTAAATATTTGTGTTAAAGGAGTGCTATTAAATAGTCCACTAAAAATTCCTATACTCTTGTCCAAGATAGTGTTATCCGTGATTTCTATAGAAATCATTAAACAAACTATCATTAAAATTAAGGCTGCTCTAGATAATAGTATAGATACATCCCTACGTATAGTAACAGAGATAGATAATAATACTATGAATAAAGATAATATTAACATTTTACGGCTAGTCGAACTCGAATCGACATACTTCGTTTGGAAGACGAACGGTCTACCATTAACCTATAGCCATTAATCTTAGTTTTATATCAAGAGAACTCAGACTTAAATTAAGAACAAAAAGCTAAAAGCTTTTTGTATTACCATTATTCTCTATTTATGATTAGCCTTATAAGAACACAGTGATATTTATACTCATAAGGTATACATTTGCTTTTTTGTACTTACAAAGAAAGTTGTATCGTCCATAAAACAAATTGTTTGTTTTAAAAATATAAATATATAATAGATATATACAAAGTCTAATCGTTTTTAATTTAAAAAATTAATATTACTAATAATATCTAGTTTATTACTAATAAATATTAAATAAATGTAAGACCTCTGAAGGTTTCGAACCCAAAAGAATTTAAATTAATTTAAATACCGGTTTACCTAAAACCGTAAAGAAATCTATATAGTATAATATGTATATATTACACTACTTGTAAATTTTTTTAATGGCTAAAAAATCCCGTGCAATTTCCATTACACGAACCGTATTTCGACTTAACCCCAATTAAAATCATGCATACGAAGATTATAGATAAACGAATAAAATCTAATTATTAATACTAAGGTAAATATTTAATCAAACTTATTGCACATATTTCTTTCAGCGCCTGACGAGTTGTTAGTACCCAACTGAGATTATATTCACCGTGACGTGATGATTCACGATTACTAGTAATTCCTTTTTCATGTAATCGAGTTACAGATTACAATCCATTTTAACCTAATTTAAGGATTAGCTTTATTTCACAATATTGCATCCCTTTGTAAAGGCAATTGCAGCACGTCTATAGCCCACAATATTAAGGCCATGAGGACTTGTCTTGATCCCTATTATGCAATATCATTATAAGAACAGAGCTATAATATATAAAAATATTATAAGGGTTTACGCTAATTATTGGAACTAACCATAGTCTCACGACATTAGCTAAAGACAGCCATGCAGCACCTGTATTAATTAAATAATATACAAATTGTGGTAAGGTTATTCGCGGGTCATCGAATTAAATAACATACTTCATTACTGGTTTCAGAAACGGTCTAATGATTTAAGTTTCTGCGTTGCCACATTACTCTCAAGGTGGAATGCTTACACTTTCGTTTATAGACTAAAATAAATCTAGTCTATGACATTCAGAATTTTCTGCTTGGACTACTAGGGTATCTAATCCTTATCGCTACCCAAGCCTTCGTCCCTCAACGTCAGTTTATAGATAGAAGGTTGTCTTCACCGTTGTCTGTCTCTTTGGTTTTAGCAAATTATATCTTTACTCCAAAAATTCCACCTTCTCTAATAAAACTCTAGTAAATATGTTCCTTTTTTAGGCTATACTTACTGTCTAGGTACCCTTTAAACCTATTAAAGATGAATAACACTAGTCTTTCATGTATTACCGCGACTGCTGGCACATGATTTGGTCAAGACACATAAATATAAAATAGTCGAGTTCAATATTATATCTAGAATTATCAATTCTTTCAAGTTGCTGGTTCAGCCTTCAGGCTATTGACCAAAATTCCTCACTGCTGTACAATTCGCATTGGGGTTTTTTCAGACCCAATGTGGTCGATCAACCTCTCAGTTTCGACTAGGGTTTTTAGCTAGTAAAGATATTACCTTTACTACTACCTACCCAAAATATTTATTAACATCTTAAAGCGAAAATTTTCTTTTTTTATAAGGTATTTTTAATGCCTTACTTTAAGGTAGCCAAATTATTGTATACTCACCTGTACACCACTTCTAAGTTTTTATTTTTAGACGTTCGATTAGCATGTGTTAAGCACTTGTATAGCGTTCATTCAGAGCCATCATCAAACTCTACTTTTTTTTACTTTTTTATTTATGTAAACACGTATAAGATTTGAACTTATATAATTGTGTCCGTAGCACAATATTTTAACCATTAAACTAACGTGTCGTTTAACATATTTATGTTTTTTTATTATTAAATATATTATAAGAAATAGGTGGGTTGAACACCTGACTTTCCTCGTGTAAAAAGGTTGCTCTACCACTGAGCTAATTTCTTTTTTATTTTATTGTTATAACTATAGATCCCACCATTGCTAATAGCAATATTAGAGATGTTATTAGCAGCCAGATAGAGTAGCTAGAATACATTATATTACCAAGGCTAGTTATATGTGTTGTTTCTGCTAAAGTTCCATCTCAATTTTTACTTGTAGCAAAGTATATTTCATTATAATAATTAAATATATTTGTTATTTGGTTTGGAAAGTCATTAGTTTTTGAGAGATTTGTATTGTTTTGACTAATATTATTTGTGTTATATGTCATTATATTGTATATAGGATAAAAAAAGGATAAAGTTATAAATATTCCTAATGGTATACTATTACCTGTGTCACTCACTAATTCAGATATTCTTATATTTATTAACATTAATATAAATATAAATAATATAGAAACAGCTCCTACATAAACTAATAAATAAGATATTCCTATAAAATTTATACCTAGCATTATCAAATAAATTGATACACTAGAAAATAAAAATATTAAAAATAAAACTGATACTATTGGGTTTTTATTTATAATTATAAATATTCCAAAAATAATAGATAATAATATTATTAAATATAAATAAACATATGTGTATCCATTTGTATGTGTTTCAGATATTAAGTATAAAGAACCCATATTTATTAGAATTAATCTTATATAATACGTATTATATTAAAAGACTATCCTAATGGTTTTTTATATATAGTTTAAAAAGAGTATATTTATATAAATATATTTTTCTACTTATTTATATATTTTAGTAATGTCTAGTCATTATATAAAACTAGGAATCAATAAAAAATAATGTTTAGCTATTTATAGTATTATATAAACACAACCCAGTGCAAGTATTGCACTTACTTCTATCGATTACAAAACGATTGCATTACTTTTATGCTAACCAGGCTAATTTTGTAAAAAATAATATTTATATTATACAGGATAAATATAATTATTAGTATTAATGAGAAAATTAGTACTTGGTGCTTATACAACCAAAGCCTATATATATAATATAAATTTATATTATATGTGTCGTAGTATTATACTACGTCATATTAGAGTATAATAAAGTGAGCTTTACGCTTATATGCATTCAGCGCTTATCTTTAATCAACATAGCTTTCCTGCCATGCTAATTATTATATATATTTACTTAAGTAAAAGTAAAAGAAATCAAAATCAAGGTATTTAGGATTTCGCTATACCTACAATTTAAATTAACAACAGGTAAACCATAGGTTAATATACCCAACTCCTTTCGTACGAAGGGGCTGTCCTTATTTTACTCTAAGTTCCTCTAGAAGATAGAAACCATACTGTCTCACGACGTATTAAACCCAGCTCGTGTAGCTCTTTAATCGACGAACA
>Ga0209526_10000395_pt1 | contig 28016 bp, 24 predicted proteins | sample JacPinW_OM2H0_M1_FD_188566 | JGI IMG/M metagenome (GOLD analysis project Ga0209526, IMG submission 188566) | Forest soil microbial communities from Algoma, Ontario, Canada - Jack Pine, Ontario site 1_JW_OM2H0_M1 (SPAdes) (version 2) | ecosystem: Environmental > Terrestrial > Soil > Boreal... | reverse complement strand
GGCGATCACGCAAGACCGTGGCGAGCCGTTCGACGAGCCAGTGCATATTGCGAATCTCGACGGCAAACTTGTAGCCCTTGGGAAGCTTGTCGAGGAACGGAACGAGGATTGCGGGAAAATCATGGACGGTCGCGAACGAGCTTTTGCCGAAATAGCCGAACTGGAACAGCAGCGGGCCGAGCTTCCCGCCAAGAAGGTCCATGGCGGTGAGGAATTGTTTCCACTCGGCGTCGCAGGTGTTCGGTACCTTTCTGTGCGTGATTTCCTGCGGGACTTTGGCGACGAAGATGAAGCCGCTGGGTGTTTTGGCGTACCAGTTGCGAACCACACTGGAATTGGGTGTGCGATAAAACGTGCTGTCGATTTCGACGGTATCGAAGTGCTGCGCGTAGTAGGGGAGGTACTGGGCGCGCTTCAAGCCCTCGGGGTAAAACGAGCCTTCCCAGCCTGCTGCCGTGAAAGCAGAGGTTCCCAGATGGATTTCGGCCGGAGATAGGATGGTTGGGCTCATGCTCAGCACGGTGGGAGTAAATTCTATAACTTCATCGGCGAAGTGCCAATCACAGTTGCCGAGACACATGGCAGGGTCGAGCGGCGTAATTTGCAGGATGCCGTGTGCGGCCGCTGCGAACAGAAGGGCTCCTGGACGCATCTTGCCATACCTGCGCGCCCCGCATGGCGAGCCTCCGAACAAGCAGAATGAAAACCATTGGCGGGCCGGGCTGAAGCCCAGCGCTACCAAGTGGTCGAGTCGCGCGTAAGAAACTACCCGTCGTGCCCGCCTGCCTAAGTTCCATGCGGGGGCTGCTACACTGGTGCGTGCTCATGAGCCAACGCTACTGCGATGTTGCCCTGCCGGTGCCGCTGCGGGCGACATTTACTTATGCCGTGCCTGCAACCCTCGACGGCGAAGACTTGATCGGTCGTCGCGTGGTTGTTCCCTTCCGCAATCGCTCGCTGGTCGGTGTCGGTCTGGCCGAATCCGATCGCGCTCCCAATGTCGCGCGCAGCAAGAATATTAAGACCATCAAGGAAATCGCCGAACTCATGGATACGGTCCCGGCGCTGCCGCCGAAGCTGATCGAACTCGGCCACTGGATCAGCCGCTACTACCTTGCGCCGGTCGGCGAGACTTTCAGCGCGATGCTGCCCCCTGAAGTCGAGCTGCGTCACGACCGGGAGTATTCGCTAACGGTTGCAGGTCGCGCGCACGCGCAACAGCTGCTGTTATCCGGGGAAAGCACGGATATCGAAAGCGCGGAGCGAGACCTGCTGCGCCACTGGGGTTCGGCAAGGGGCCCCATTGTCTCCGCAACTGTCCGCAAGTGGCCGGGAGGCGAAACCGCTGCGGAAAGGCTGGTACGCCATGGTTACCTGGTCGCGCGCGAGGTCCTAAGCCACCGACAAATGCGCACACAGAAAATTTTGGCCTGGAATCCGGAGAGGACGACCGTCGCTGCCGGTGAGGCCGAAAAGAAAATTCACGAAGTGCTGGCGGCGACTCGTGGGCCGCTGCCGCTCGGACTGCTGGCGGAAAAGGCGGGTGTATCGCGTGTGGTCATCCGGCGGCTCGAGAAAGACGGGCGGCTGCTGAGCTGGGAGGAGCCAGTGACGCTCGACGAAGATCCCTGGGAGACCGCTTTCACTCCCCCGGCGAATGTCTTGAACGCCGAACAGGGGGAAGCGCTCGGCGAAGTCTGGCGCTGGCTCGTGGCAGGGAAATTCGCCGCGGCGTTGCTGTATGGCGTGACGGGCAGCGGAAAGACCGAAGTCTATGTTGGCGCCATCGAAGCTGCACTCGCGCGCGGGAAGACGGCGATCGTGCTCGTTCCGGAAATTGCGCTGACTCTTTGGGTGGGCCGGCTGGTGCGAGCGAAGTTTGGTCAAGTCGTGGCCGTCCTGCACAGCGGATTGCCCGATACCGAGCGGGCGCGGGAATGGTGGCGAGTGCGGCGAGGAGAAGTGCGTGTCGTTGTGGGGACGCGCTCGGCAGTGTTCGCGCCGCTCGAGAATCTAGGACTCATCATCGTGGACGAGGAGCAGGAGTCGAGCTACAAGCAGGAAGAGGCGCCGCGATATAACGGTCGCGACACCGCGGTGTATCGCGCGCGGCTCGAGAATGCAATCGCTCTGCTCGGGTCGGCGACACCCTCGCTTGAGACCTTCCACAACGCGCGCGCGGGGAAATACCGGCTGCTCCAGCTGAGATCGCGCGTCGAGAACCGGCCGCTCGCCGAGGTGCGGACTGTCGATCTGCGCGAGGAATTTCGGCGGCAACATCGCGCCGCTCCGGTTTCGGAAGCGCTGCGCGCCTCGGTGGCCCTCCGACTCGAAGAGGGCACGCAGGCCATGGTGCTGATTAATCGGCGCGGTTACTCGTGGTCGCTGCTGTGCCGAAGTTGCGGCTGGCTCGTGCAGTGTCAGAACTGCAGCATCGCGCTGACGTTTCACAAGAGCCGGCAGCGGCTTGAATGCCATTATTGTGGCTACACGATGCGCCCGTCAAAGCAATGTCCAAAGTGCCGTGGCCCATACATGTACTTCATGGGTGATGGCGCCGAGCGGGTTGAGGAATACTTGCGCGAGCAATTTCCGGCGGCGCGCATCGCGAGGCTCGATCGTGACACGGCTCGGAGCAAGCGCGAGTATCAACAAGTGCTGGGAGCTTTCGCGAATGGCGAGATCGATGTCTTGGTGGGAACGCAGATGGTGGCGAAGGGGCACGATTTTCAGCGCGTGACGCTTGTTGGCGTGGTCGCGGCCGACCTTGCGCTCGGGCGCCCGGATTTCCGCGCGGCTGAGCGCACGTTTCAACTGCTAACGCAGGTAGCGGGACGAGCGGGGCGCGGCGAGCTTTCAGGAGAAGTTCTCGTTGAGACGTATCATCCCGAGCACTATGCGATTCAGTATGCGGTGCAACAAGACTACACCTCGTTTTACGAGAAGGAAGCGCACTTCCGGCGAGTTCTGCACTACCCCCCTTTTACGGCCCTTGCCAGCGTGCTCGTGCGCGATCGAAAGGTTGAGAACGCGGTGCGGTGGTCGCGCGCGCTGGCCAGTTATTTCGCGCCGTTCGAGCAACGCGGGGTGAAGATTCTGGGGCCGGCGGCGGCGCCGCTTGCGCGGTTGCGCCGTGAATATCGTTTTCAACTTGTGTTGAAATCGCCGCAGCGGTCGGCGCTGACGCTGGCCTTGACAGGCTGTCTCGATTTTTGCGTCTCGAAACAAATCCCCGATGCGGCCGTCATTGTGGATGTGGATCCTACCTCGCTGGCGTGACAGATCAGCCGATACGACCGCACCGGTTCGCCCGCAAGCCTCGCTCGCCTTCGATGGCGAATCCTGCTTCTAGGCGGGAGCGGACTGGTCGGCAACATCGTCGCAGGGCATTGGCAACCGAAGGGCCATTCCGTAGCCATGCCGCTTTGCAGCTGGCCCGGGGGTGCTCGCATCGGATTATCGGCTATAGATCGGACCCTCGCAGTGAGCGCTGTCTCGAGGTCGCAGCAGCGAGGGATCTTCTTTTGCTGTGTTCGGGATTAGAAGCCACGACGGAGCAGGGCAGACGCCGGTGTCGAACTCTCGGCAGCTCCGACAAACCGGTTATGGGTTCGAGGCAACCCAAGGAGTGAAGCACAGGATGAAAATTAGGACGGCAAACAGCGCCCACAGTCGGCGCGAGGCGCCGAGCGGCTGCCAGGGGTCGAGCAGAGGCGGGTGGCGGAAGCGCAACGACAGAATGAGCAAGATGCCTCCCCAGCCATACCAGCCCGACCAGGACTGTGTTCCGAGCACGAGCAAACCGAGCGCCACGGCAATCGAGATCCGTTGATGGTACTTGCTTGTGAGGCTGTACACGATATGCCCGCCGTCAAGCTGCCAGAGCGGCAGCAGATTGAGCGCCGTGGCAAACAGCCCAACCCACGAGGCTCGGCCGACCGGATTCAGCAGGAGCCAGGCCGAGTTCATCCCCGGATGAAACAGCACAAAGAAAAACCGCATCAGTGGCGGATTCCCGAACAGGATTGCCGCGTTCTCCTGCACCCCCGGCACGATCTTCGAGGTGGCGATCGCATAGGCCATCGCTGGAAGAGCGACGAGGAAACCCACGACGGGCCCAGACACGCCGACATCAAAGAGGGCACGCCGCGTCGTCATCGGTGAACGAATTCGAATGAACGCGCCGAATGTGCCGAATAGAGTAGGCGCAGGAATGAAATAGGGATAGCTAACGTCGATGCCATATTTCTTGCAGGCGACGTAATGGCCCATCTCGTGCGCGAATAATATCGCGAGCAGAGTGAAAGAGAAAGGGATGCCGAGCAGAAAAAGTCGGGGATGCGCGAGAGGAAGCAGCATCACCGCGAATGGATTTTGATCGCCGGAGAACGGCTCCCGGTTTTGCGCGTATGACGTGGCGAACTCTGAACCGACGGCAAGAGTGGAAATAACCGTGAGAAGGAACAGGACCAGAGCGGGCCACACCGGACGACGCCGACCAGGAGGCGGCAATTCGACGAGAGGGGGGAAATGCATCTCGAGCACTTCCACTGGAAGGCGACTGTGGCCGTTGCCGCTGGTCATTGATATTCGCTGCTGTTCGCTCCGCTATCGCTGCTCAGAAAGCCCGGACTTTGCCTTTTCGCAAGAAAGAGGATTACTACTAAACACCCAAAGAACCTGGATGCCCTGCCGCGACCCAATGGCGAAAATGACCCTGCGCGCGCTCGCTCAGCTCTTCGGAGCCGAGGCTGGGGCCGGAAGCGCCTGGAGTTCCTTGCCGGGCTTGAAGCGAACGGCCTTGCCGGGCGGGATATTGACTTGCTGGCCCGTACGCGGGTTGCGACCGATGCCAGTCTTGCGCGGCTTCACGTTGAAGACCCCGAAGCGGCGAAGCTCGATGCGTTCTCCGCGGCCCAGCGCATTCTTCATAGCCTCGAAGACGGTCTCGACGGCCTGCTCGGCTTTGGTCCGGGTGATATTTGTTTTCTGTACGATCGCGTTGACGAGATCGAGCTTGATCACAACAGCCTCCTACTAAGCGGAAACCTATGCTAGACAGGGACTTGCAGGTTGTCAAGCGCGGCGCTATGTAATACACTGCGCAGCTCTTGCGGGCGCTCGAGCACGCACTCGTCTTCCCAAGGAGGTTCGCATGTCGGTGATGCCTGACAAATGGATTCGGAAGATGTCGCTTACGCACAAGATGATCGAGCCGTATGAGGACAGGCAAGTTCGCGACGGCGTAATTAGCTATGGCGTATCGTCGTACGGATATGACATGCGCGTGGCGGACGAGTTCCGCATCTTCACGAACGTGAATTCATCGGTAGTGGACCCGAAACATTTCGACGCCAAGTCGTTTGTCGAATTCAAGGGCCTGGTCTGCATGGTTCCGCCAAATTCGTTCGCTCTTGCGCGGTCGGTCGAATATTTTCGCATCCCGCGCAACGTTCTGACGATCTGCGTCGGGAAATCGACGTACGCGCGTTGCGGGATCATCGTCAATGTGACGCCGTTCGAGCCCGAATGGGAGGGCTTTGTGACGCTCGAGATCAGCAACACGACACCGCTGCCCGCCAAAATCTATGCGAACGAGGGTCTCTGCCAGGTGATCTTCTTTGATTCCCATGAGGAGTGCGAAATTTCTTACAAGGACAAGAAGGGGAAGTACCAGTCGCAGCAGGGAATCGTTTTGCCGAAGATTTGATCGCCTGACAAACCACAGCCCTACTGTTGCCCCCCCACAATGGGAACGGCCTCCGACGTGGTGTGTAAAGTTTGGTGCCGCGATATCGGAGCTGAGGCGTCGTGCCCAGCCGACAGAAGCGGAGCAAGGGGACTGACATGGTTGTCTCCGATTGATGCGGGGTATCGTTCGTTTCTGGGTCTTCACGGATGGGCTCGACTCGAACGGGTCCAGGAACCAGATGCCAGCCGAAGTTGCAATTGCTGGGGGCCAGTTGCACTGCGATTGCTGCCGCCCGCCGCGATTGCTAACTAACGCTTTTCCGTGGGTCGGCCCTCCTAGCATGCAGACTTGCCTTTCTTGACCTTTCCTGCTCAAGCCCGCAGTCGGTGACAGTTGCGATTGGGGGACTGGGCCGCCGTTCTGTTCTGGGATGTGCGGTAATCGGCGTTGTCGTCAGGAAGTCGAAGCAGGCGATCGATTCGCCAGCCTGGCAACGACAGCGCGAGAAAACCATCCGCTATGTCGTACCGTCGAATCAGTCGAGAAGTCGGACTTCGATGCTGGTGCCCTCCAAGGCTCTTGCGAAAATTCCGGGATCGGCGCCGCGGTAGTCGTACGGGTAGACGATCTTGGGGTGGAAGGATTTGACTGCATCGGCGGCTTCTTCAGGCGACATCGCAAGCGGATTCGCAGATGAAAGCCACGTCAATATTTTTCAGGGAGCGTATTTCGGGAGTGACTTCGGTATCTCCCGAGATGTAGAAAGTCGTGCTGCGATAATTGAGGAGATAACCGTTGGGGCAACCGTTTTCGCCGTAGAGCGAGTCGGACGCGGGGCACGCCGCTTGTCGTATATCGGGACGGCCTCGATAATCCAGACGTTCCATTGCGTGATCTCGCCGTTCGAGATGGAGCGGGCGGCGGAGAGAGTTTTGACGACGTCGGGGGGCGCCAAAATCTGAGTGTACGGCGTGCCGACGGCGGCGACCGAGATGGGGTCGAAGTGGTCGCGGTGGGTGTCGGTGATGAGAATCAGGTCGGCCGACGACAGGTCGGCGAAATTGGCAGGCCTAGCGGGATCGACGTAGATGCTCTTGTTGCCGACTTCGATGAGCATGCTGGCGTCGTAGAGGGGCGTGATCTGTACCGGATTGCCTTGCGTCGGGAAGATTTGCGCCAGGCGCGAGCGTGTGTTCTGCGCCCGGACCGATAGGGGGGCCGCGGCAAATATAGCAAACACCACGACAACGAATAGACAGGTGTCGGAAAAGCTTCTCCGGAGGCCTTCCGGGGTTAATGCCCATAGCCGAAGCAGAAGGCTTATGCTGTCGGCAAAGCTGCGACCGACAAAGCATTCACGCGAACGAAATCCCCGGCCAGCGGGTCTTGTTCGCACAACGGGGGTCGTGCAAAGTCTCATAAACAAGAATCATTGTGGCCCTCGGAGGTCGAGCAGCACACGGAAAAGTCGCGTTGGCCTTGGTTCCCGACGCAGCGATCGCTCTCTAGCGAAAACGCGAAGAAGTGGGGAGATTGTTCAGGCCAAAAAGGAGTCCTCAGAAGGACCTCCAGGATACATTTCGCACACCATTGCAACCGCATTCAGTCTGGATAATCCCGGCGCGGCTCCCTTGGCCGCGCTCGGGACAAGTTCGGTCGTGCCGGAGGGAAAATCCAGGGGTCGCGCGGCCACTAGAAGAGCGTCGGGAAAAAACTCCCGACAACCAGCTTTCGTTCTCTAGCAACCTGCCAAAGCAGTAGGCGTATGGTGGCTGGGAATCGTCCAGGGCAGAAGTTGATCACCGCTTACGCCTGAATTCAGCGGGACGATCGCCTGCGCTCGGTGCTATTGCCCTGCGCCCTTGGGATACCAATCGAGCTGGCGCACTTCGATGCCGGTTCCCTCCAAGGCCTTCGCGAAAACGGTGAGATCGGAGCCGTGATAGTGGTACGGAACTACGATCTTGGGGTGAAAAGCCTTGACGGCATCGGCGGCCTCCTCCGGTGGCATGGTATAGGGCAAGTTCATGCAGACGAAAGCGACGTCGATGTTCTTAAGAGCGCGCATCTCGGGAATGCCCTCGGTGTCGCCCGAGAAATAGAAACGCTTCCCGCCGTAGGTGAGCACGTAACCGTTGCCGCGGCCCTTGTCGTGGTAAAGCTTGCCGGGAGCAGGTCCACGCGTAAGGTTGTACATGGGGATGGCCTCGATCGTCCAGCCATCCCACTTTTTGGTTTCGCCGTTCGAGATGGGAATCGCCGAGGTGACGGTTTTTACCACGGCGGGCGGCGCCATGATCTCGGTACCGGACTTGCTGACGGACGCGATCAGGTTCGTATCCAAATGGTCCGGGTGAATATCGGTGAGCAGGATCAGGTCAGCGGGTGGGAGGCCGGACACCTCGGCAGGCTTGGCGGGATCGAGATAGATGGTCTTATTGCCAGCTTCAATGAGCAAGCTGGCGTGGTAGATCGGTGTGATTTTGACCGCGCCGGCAGAGGTTTGGAATGTCTGCACAGGACGACTCATGTGATCCATCTGATCCATATGACCCATTTGGGCCGAGGTAGACACGGCGCATACGAGAAAGAAAGCGAAGGCGGCAACCCGTAGAGCGAAATTCATTTTCCTGCTCCCTTCAATTTATAGTTCAGCAGAGCGGTCGCAATGCTACCACGATTGATACGACCCTGCCATGTTGATCGGAGCGGATTATCTGTTTCGGAGATTTGAAGGGTGAGGGTCTGAGCGAAGCTAAATTCGGCGGGGTTGGGCTGGCATCGAGAGAAGAGAGACCGGAATCCAGCTCCGCGGAAACTTGTCCCTGCGCAACAGGTCGAGAATATGGCAAGCATCACGCGAGCCGGTCTTCTGCTTCCGCACCATTGCAGCACCGATCTCCGCTGCATCTGCTACGCACAACTGGTGTCCTTTCTCGGCGAGCATCCAAGCAAAGCCCTGAGCATATCCGGTTGCTTCCATTGCTACGCGCGGCCGAATCCGAAGCTCGGCGGAAAATATCCGAGCCCCGACCGTTCTCGTGTTCCAACCGGCGCTTGATAACTTCGCCGGTCTGTGGATCCGTGAAACCTCCCGGGAGCGGGTGCGGATCAAACTGACGCCGAAGAATGAGGCTCGCGACGCTTCGGCTGAAGGCCCAGCAGCGCCATCACCTTCTGCAAATCTTTCCAGACCTCGCCCTTCGCGTTCGGATTGCGCAGAAGATAGGCAGGATGGTAGGTGGCGATCAATTTCGAGCCTCGGAAATCGAACCATTCTCCGCGGAAGCGGGAAATGCCCTGGCTAGTCTGGAGCAGGGTCTGGGCCGCACAGCTGCCGAGGCAGCAGATGACTTTCGGCTGGATCACGGCGAGCTGACGCATCAGAAAAGGCGAGCAGGTAGCAATTTCTTCCCTCTCGGGCAGTCGGTTTTCTGGCGGGCGGCATTTGACAACGTTACAGATGTAAACATCTTCGCGACTAAGGCCCATCGCCTCGATCATCTGCGTGAGCAGTTTTCCTGCGCGACCGACGAACGGCTCACCCTGTTCGTCTTCATCGCGCCCCGGCCCTTCACCAACGAAGACGACTTCCGCCTTTGGATTCCCGACGCCGAAGACGATCTTGGTGCGCGCCTTATGTAGCTTACAGCGCGTGCAATTGGGACCGATGTCTTCGCGGGTGCGATCCAGCGTATCGCCGGAAATGCGCTCATCGAACAGCGATGCCCCGGTCCCAAACGGGAGAACGGGGAGCGCCGAAGCCGGCTTGGGTGCGGGAGCGGGAATTTGACGAGTCGGCGCAGCCGCGAGCACCGGGGACGCGGGCAGGGCGGGGCCTGCGATTTCGGGCTCAGCAAGCTGTTGCGCCTGTGCGTGCACATTCTGACCAATTGGGCGGTCGCGGTAATAGGGACTGAGCCCGAGGTTATCGGTGTAACGAAGCCACGCTTCCACACGGGCACGATTGGCCGGGTTCATCGAGTCTCTCCGTTTGTGCAGCAAACAGATTGTACTACGGGGAATTCCTGTTGCGACGGGGGGCCGACGATCTGCTTGTTCGCCCGACCGTCAACGGGAAGGGCCATACTGGTGAAGTTCCAAGACGTGATCAAGGATGCGATTTGCGACGTCCAATTTGGTCAGTTTGGGAAGAGGTATCTCGCGGCCATCACGAAGAAATAGAGTAACGATGTTCGTGTCCGTGTCGAAACCGGCACCCTCTTGCGTGACGTCGTTTGCGACGATCATATCGGCGCCCTTGCGCGAGAGTTTCGCGCGCGCATTGTCGGCGACGCGGTCGGTCTCGGCGGCGAAGCCCACCAGGATGCGAGTGCCCTTTTCGCGCCCCAGCTCGGCGAGAATGTCGGGCGTGGGCTCTAGCTCGAGGGTGAGCCGCTCTTCGGTGCGCTTCAGTTTTTCGGACCGCGTCGCCGTCGGGCGATAGTCCGCTACCGCTGCGGCCATGATAACAACGTTCGCTTCGGAAGCGCGCTCGCGAACGGCGTTCCGCATTTCCTCGGTCGAGCGTACCGGAACCCAATCGACACCTTGGGGAACCTGCAGGTCGGTCGGACCGCTGACAAGCACGGCGCGAGCACCACGATGAACGGAGGCCTCGGCCAGCGCGTAGCCCATTTTGCCCGACGAGCGATTCGTGAGAAAGCGCACGGGATCGAGGTCTTCGCAAGTTGGTCCGGCGGTGACCAAAATGGTCTGCCCCGCGAAGTCGTGGCGCAGTCCCAACACATCGCAAACTTTCTTGGCGATGGCTTCGGTCGCGGCGAGGCGGCCGGCTCCCGTCATTCCGCAGGCGAGGTAGCCCTCGTCGGGATCAACTACATGGACGCCGCGGGCACGGAGTGCTTCCAGGTTCGCTTGGGTCGCAGGATGCTCCCACATGTTGACGTTCATTGCGGGAGCGACGACGACCGGGGCTTTGGTAGCGAGATAGAGAGTGCCAAGGAAATCTTCGGCGATTCCGTGCGCGAACCGTCCGAGAACGTCTGCCGTCGCAGGTGCGACCAGTAGCAGATCAATGCGCTGCGCGACGGCGATGTGCTCGATGGCGCTTTCGACATTGGCGGGCGCCGCCTCGTCGGCACCGAACATCTCGGTGATGACTTTGTTTCCCGTGAGGGCGGCAAACGTGAGCGGGCTGATGAATTCCTGGGCCGCCCGGGTCATCACCACCTGCAGGTCAAGCTTCTCCTGCTGCAGGCGGCGGACGAGCTCGGCGGCCTTATAAGCCGCGACGCCTCCGGTGACCCCCAGGGCAATCTTCATCGAGTTCGCGGCGCATTAAGACTTCCGCCGCTTTCCGTCCTTATCTTCCGGCTCCGCCGTTTCAGGCAGCTGGTATTCGAGGAGCCCTTTTAGCAGTTCTTCTTCCGCAATACGCGACGTCTTGCGCGACCTCGGGTTTTCCACCATGGGCCGCCCGCCGATCATCAACTGCCGGGCACGGCGCGCAACAACGACGACATACGCGAACTGGCTCTCCGGCGCCTCTTTCAAAACAGTCATGAGAAGGTCAGCCTCCAAAGGACTTCAGGATTTCACGAATCCGTTCTTCTCGCCGCGCCACCAGGCAGCGCGAGCCGAGGGCTATGGATTGGACTTCTTTGCCCGCACGCTCGAGATCGTCATTGATCACCGCAAAATCGTAACTGTGGAAGGTCATCATTTCCTGCCGGGCGCGTTCGAGCCGGCGCCGAATCTCGTCTTCCGAATCTTGCCCGCGCGCCCGGATGCGTTGCTCAATATCGGCGCGGGAAGGCGCCAGCACAAAGATCGCAATGGCATCCGGCAGCTTTTGCTTTACCTGTAGGGCACCTTGCACGTCAATCTCGAGCACCAGATCTTTGTTTTGCGCGAGAGCTTCGTCAAGCCATTTCCTCGGCGTGCCGTACCAGTTCTTGCCGAACACCTGTGCGTATTCGAGAAAATCGCCCCGCGCCGCCATCTCGTGGAATTCGGCTTCGGATACGAAATTGTACCACTTGCCGTCGCCCTCCGTCTCGCGCGGCGACCGCGTGGTGCACGAAACCGATAGCAGCATGTTCGGCAGCTGAAGAATTTTCTTCACGAGCGTGGATTTTCCCGAACCGGACGGCCCGGAAACGATGAGGACAAGCGGCTCCGCTTCGCTCATTCGATATTCTGCACCTGTTCCCGCAATTTTTCGATCTCCGATTTGATCTCCAGCGCGAGCTGCGTGATTTCGAGGCCTTCGGCTTCATTGCCTGGAGTCTTCGAGAGCAGCGTGTTTGTCTCGCGCTGCATCTCTTGGAGCAAAAAATCGAGCTTCTTGCCCACATCCGACGTTCCGGTGAGTAAGGATTGAAATTGTTGCACGTGACTCCGCAACCGCACCAGTTCCTCCGACACATCACTGCGCTCGGCGGCAATCGCCGCTTCTTCAGCCAGACGCGCGAGATCGAGCTCCGCTTCGCCGAGCAGCTCCTTCAGACGCATCTCCAGTCGCTTGGCAAAAGCGGGGCGGGCGCGCTCGGCGCGCGTTTCGACTTCCGCGGCGAGGGTCGCGATGCCCCCGAGGCGGCCCGACATCTCCTCGCGCAGGAGATTCGCTTCCCGCTCACGCATGACGTCGAGCTTGTCGAGGGCTTCGAGCAAGCATTGCGCCACGACAACTTCGAGGCGCGCGAGCTCTTCTTCGAGCGAAGCAGCCGGCGGACCGATCACGCCGGGCAGGCGGAGTATCGCAGCGAGATCCGGCTCGGTTTCGATCCCAAATTGTTTCCGCAATAGGTTAACGGCTTGCACGTAGGCCGCGGCCACATCCTGATTGACTCCGATGGCCGAAGCTCCCGCGAGTTCGTAGTGCAAGGTGACATCGAGATGGCCACGGCGGACGCGCTCGCGGACAAGCTGCCGGATGCGCGGCTCGATCGGCTCGAAACCCTCGGGCACGCGCAAGCGCAGGTCAAGGAACCGGTGATTGACGGCGCGCACGGAGATGCGCAAGCTCCAGCCGTTCTCAACGGCGCGGGCCTGCGCATAGCCGGTCATGGATCGGAGGACTTCGCTCGGGGACTTGAGGTTCTCAGCAGGCGATCGCACCTGGGTAGCTGAGGCCGTCGAGGGGTTCGTCGGCGTGGGTTGTGGGCCTGTGCCGGGCATGATCACACCGGGCCTGCGGCGCGCGATGCGGGTTCGGCATCGCGGAATTGCATGTCATAGAGCCGGGCATAAACGCCGCCGCGAGCAAGAAGTTCCTCGTGCGTGCCCAGTTCCCGGATGGTGCCATTGTCGAGCACGGCGATTATGTCCGCCCGACGGATGGTCGATAGGCGGTGCGCGATGACAAAAACCGTGCGGCCGGTCATGAGATTGTTGAGCGCACCCTGAACGAGCAACTCGGATTCCGAATCGAGTTCCGACGTCGCCTCGTCCAGAATGAGGATGGGCGCATCCTTGAGCAGCGCCCGTGCGATAGCTAGCCGCTGCCGTTGGCCGCCGGAAAGCCGCTGGCCGCGATCGCCGATGACGGTCTGATACCCACGCGACATCTCGGTGATGAAATCGTGTGCGAGCGCCGCTCTCGCCGCGGAGATCACTTTTTCTTCCGGCATGTCCGGGCGGCCGTAGCAGAGATTGTTCCAGATGGTGTCGTTAAACAGAATCGTTTCCTGCGTCACGATGGCCATTTGCTCGCGCAGCGTGCGCAGGGTGACGTTGCGCAGGTCGTGGCCGTCGATGTGGACCGCACCAGCGGTCGGGCTATAGAAGCGCGGCAACAGATTGACGAGCGTCGTTTTCCCGGCACCGCTCGAGCCGACGATGGCAACGACGGTGCCCGCCGGGACGCGCAGGTCAACCCCCTTGAGGATGAGCGGTCCGCCGTCGTAGGCGAAACTGGCATCGTGAAACTCTATCGATTTCGCAAAGCCCGGCAGCGCCCTCGCACCAGGCGCATCCATCGCTTCTTCGGGCAAATCGAGGAAGGCGAATACCTGCGAGGAAGTTCCCACCGCTTGCAGGAAGAGCTGATAAATGTTGCCGATGCGCTTGACCGGCTCGTAGGCTTTGAAGAGCGCAAACGTGAACGCGCCGAATGAGCCGATCGTCATGCGTCCGATCTTGATTTCGCCGCGGGCGTAGAGCAGGATCACCGAGATGACGATCGCTCCCAGGATATCCATCAGAGGCGATGTGGCCGCGAGTGCCTGAATCCAACGCATATTCTCACGGAGCAGTTTTCTCGAGGCATCACGAAACTTGCGGATCTCAAACCCTTCCATCCCAAAAGCTTTTACAACGCGATTGCCGCTCACCGTCTCCTGCAGGATCTGGCTCAGATCCGCGAGTCGGGAACGGCTCTTTTCGGCCGACCGGCGGATGCGGCGGCCGAGCTTGCCGATCGGCCACACGACCAGTGGAATCAGAACCGCCGAGCCGACGGCCATTCGCCAGTCAATGAAAAGAAGCACGAGGACAAAAGCGATCAGACCGAAGACTTGACGGAAAAAATCCGCAAGCCAATCCGAGAAGGCGCTGCGCATCTGCTCGATGTCGCTGATCACCGCCGACATCACGCGGCCGACCGGGTTGTGCTCGAAAAAGCCGACGGGCTGCTGCACGACTTTGCCGTAAACCTTGTTTCGCAGATCGGTAATGCTCGAAAGGCCCACGTATTGGATCAACGTGCCGCCGAAAAACTCAGCGACTCCCTTGATCAGAAAAAGCAGCAGAAGCGCCAAGGCGAAAACAGACCAAACGTGGTGGATGCGCGACGGCACAAAGGAGTTCAAATAGACGACGTGTTCGGTGCCGGGTATCTTGAACATAGCCAGCGTCTGCACGGTGGAATGGGGATTTAGAACTACATCCAGGGCAGGTTTGATGGCGAAGGCGGCCAGCCCGTCGGCGATGCCCATGACCGCGGTCAGCAGAACTCCGAGGATCAGGAGGGCGAGGTAGGGACGCAAATACTCCACTAGCTGCCGGATTTCGTCCCGTTCTTTCATGCGCGGAATGGCTTCCATGGTCTCAGGCTATGATACGGAAACCTTCAACCCTAGGTTCGCTGACAAGAAAAGTCAAGATACCGACTTGTCCAGGTCACGGTGCACGACCTTTGTCGCGTATCCCCGCCGCTGCAGGGCGCGGCGAATCACTTCTGCCAGCGCGACCGATCGGTGCCGCCCACCCGTGCATCCGAGCGCGATGGTCAAATAGCTCTTTCCTTCCCGAATGTAGTGCGGGATCAGATACGCTAGCAATCCTTCGATGCGGCGCAAAAATTGTCCCGTCTGCGGAAAGGAACGAATGTAGCGGGCCACCCGAGGATCCTTACCGCTGAACGGGCGCAGGCGCTGGACAAAGTGCGGATTCGGAAGGAAGCGCACGTCGAAAACCAGGTCCGCATCGGCCGGGTTGCCATAGCGGAATCCGAAACTCACCACGGAAATGAGCAGGGGCTGACGTCCCGGGTTCTGGAAGCGGTCAATGATAGACTGACGCAACTCGTGGACGTTAAATTTCGTTGTGTCGATGACGACATCGGCGAGCCGGCGGATAGGCGCCATGCGGCGGCGTTCCTCGCGAATGCCATCGGAGATCGAGCCGCTGGCTCCGAGCGGGTGCGGGCGGCGCGTTTCGCTGAAGCGGCGCATCAAGGCGTCATCGGTCGCTTCGACGAAAACAAGCGTTGCAGGATGCTCGGTGCTTAATTTGCGATACACCCTCGGAAGCTTCTCAATCTGCTCGCCCTCGCGGGCGTCGACGAGCAAAGCCGCCCGCTCGATCTCGCCCCGGCCCTGCTCGTATAGCTCGCTAAAAGTGGGGATCAGGGCGACGGGAAGATTATCCACACAGTAAAAGCCCAAATCTTCGAAGGTATTTAGCACGGATCGTTTGCCAGAACCGGAAAGTCCGGTGAGGATGACCAGCTGTCGCGCGTCGCGTTTCCTGGCAGAGCGCGTCACGGCAGCCAGTCGCTAGGCCTTCACCCGGCGGCGATGCGTGCTCGGGATGCGGAGGTCTTCGCGGTATTTTGCAACGGTGCGACGCGTGACGTGTATACCTTCTTCGCTGAGCTTCTTGGTAATCTGCTCGTCGGTGAGGGGGTGTGCCGTGTCTTCTCCTTCGATCATTTGTCTGACGCGCCGCTTGAGCGACAGAAGGGACATGTCACTCCCCTGCGGCCCGTTGACGGATTCGGAGAAAAAGCTGCGGAGTTCCAGGACGCCCTGCGGCGTGTGCACGTATTTGTTTGCGACAGCGCGGCTGACCGTCGAGGGATGCACTCCGACCTCTTCGGCTACCTCCTTGATCATCATCGGTTTCAGGTGGTCAGGTCCGTAGTCGAGATAGTCGCTCTGCCGCCGCAGGATCGAATGGCAAACGCGAACAATGGTGTGTTTTCGCTGCTCGATGTTCTTCATCAACTGGATGGCGGCCGTGAAGCGCTCCTTCACGTAGTTACGCACGTCACGGTCGGCGGCACCGCGGGCGAGCAGGCGGCGGTAGGTTGGATTCAGACGAAGCTGCGGCAGGTCGTCGTCGTTCATGAAGACCTGCCATTCGCCATCCACCTTGCGAAACTGAACATCGGGTTCGACGAGCCGGGGCTCGATCTTGTTGTAGCGCAGGCCTGGCTTGGGATCGAGGCGCTTAATCACGTCGACGGCGCGCTTGACGAGCTCGACTGGCCGGTTGAGGGCGCGCGCGACTTCCTTGAGCTGATTGTTCTGCAGGAGTTTCAGATGCTCGGCGACGATCTGCTGCGCCAGCGTATTCTGCGGGTCGATCACTTTGAGCTGCAACAGCAGGCATTCCTCCAAGGTCCGCGCGCCGGTGCCGGGCGGATCGAACTCCTGCACCATGGCCAGCGCTTCTTCCACATCTTCCATGGAATAATTGCCGGATTGCGCTATCTCATCGAGGGTTGCCGTCAGGTAGCCGTTTTCGTCCAGATTGCCAATGATAGATTCGGCGATCTTGCGGACTGTTTCTGTGCAGATGCTCATGCTCAGTTGCCAGGCCAGATGGTCGGTCAGACTCGCTGGCGAAGACAGGAACTTGTCGAACGAAGGTCTCTCGATGTCTTCGTGCTCGCTGCTGGCTGTGCGGTCACCGCCGGTATCGAGGTATTGGGTGAAAAAAGAGCCGAAATCAAATTCGTCAAACGGATTTGCTGCCTCGGTTTCAGGGACCTTCTCGGTCTCTTTCTTAAGAAACGCCTCGTCCGTGTAGCTGTCGGCTGCGGTATTCTCTTCGGCGACTTCTTCTAGAACCGGGTTCTCCATGATTTCCTGGTTGATCATCTCCCGGAGTTCCAGGCGATTCAGTGCCAGCACGCTGACCATCTGAACAAGGCCCGGCGTTAGAATTTGCTTCTGAGCCAGCCGGAGATGCAGTTTGGGTGCTAGCCAATTCATAGTGTCTAGTTTAGGCGGAAGCCTTCTCCCAGATAGATACGGCGCACTTCCGCGTTGCCCGAAAGTTCAACCGGCGTCCCCGCGGCGAGGATTTTCCCCTCGCTGATGATGTAAGCGCGGTTCGTGACAGCCAGCGTGTCTCGCACATTATGATCGGTAACCAGAACGCCGATCCCGGCTGCGCTCAGGTCCGCGATGATTTGTTGGATATCGACCACGGTCAGCGGATCGATTCCGGCAAACGGCTCGTCAAGGAGTATGAACGATGGGGAAAGTACCAGCGAGCGCGCAATCTCCAGCCGCCTCCGCTCCCCACCCGACAGCATGTATGCCCGGCTATACCGAACGGCTTCGAGTCCCATCTGCACCAAAAGCTCCTCAACCCGGTCGCGCCTCTGCTCTTGGGTCAGGGACAACATCTCGAGAACCGCAAGCAGGTTCTCTTCGACCGTCAGTTTCCGAAAAACAGAAGGCTCTTGAGGGAGGTAGCTGATGCCGCCGCGGGCCCGGAGATACATGGGAAGGTCCGTAATGTCCTCGCCGTCCAACAAGACACGCCCGTAGTCGGGACGGGACAGTCCGACCAAGATGTAGAACGTCGTGGTCTTTCCCGCGCCGTTCGGCCCGAGCAGCCCGATCACTTCGCCCTGTTGAACCTCCAGATTGACGTCATCGACAACCTTCCGACCTCGGTACGACTTCCGTAGATCGGCTGCTTGGAGTTTCAACATGCCGGTTCATTTCTCAACCCGGTGCTTGGTCAGCGTGCGGGAACCTTCCTGGGAATCAATCAAAATCGTATCATTCGCGACGAAGAAGGTCAACGAATCGCCGGTGGTTGTGTCGCTAGAACCATCAGTTAGAGTTGGCTGACCGCCAGAAAGCACGAACTTTCCGTCAGCCGTCGTGTATTCGGCCCGCTCTGCCATTCCCCGGCGGTCGCCTTGGCGCACAACGACGGCTCCCTGGGCCATGACGCGACTCAACTGCCGGTTTCCGGAGAGGTTTAGAGGGCCGGCCGAAGCCCTGGGCGGACCCGGTGAGTCGTTTTTGGTGCCCGGTGTTGGTCCCGCAGCAGCTAGAAATACATCCAAGGTGCGGGATTCCAGCGAGCCCTGGTCGGAACTGGCATTGACGCCGCCCTCCAGATGAGCCTTGCCCTGGTCGCTCCAATACGTCAGGACCGGGGCGCGGACATTCCAAAGCGTTGGCCGGGAGGAGACACCGATCGACTTGCCTGGGGGTTTTCCAAAGGGACTGGAAGCTTGCGGGAAAATCGCGACCACATGGGAGGTGGCCTGCATTTTCTTATCGTCCCGCCAGATTTCGATCTGCCCCGCTTCCAGAATCGATTCGCCCTGCCACAGTCGTGCGTGGCCGGCGTAGACGACGTGACCTGCCGCGGTCGAACCGGAGAGCGAGTCGGCGGAAATATGAACGGGGCCCGAACCCAGGCTGACAACGTCCCCCTGGTTGCCCGACAGATAGGTCGAGACAACGCCGCCCGTGGCACCTAGCTCCCCCGACTCCTGGTTGAGGGTCACGCTTGCGGCCGTTGTGCGGCTCATCGAGTCGGAAATCACCGGCGAACCGTCGAGCGTAATCCTGCCTGTGGCGCGGATGATCTCGGCACGGGCGGCGCTTGCGGTGCGGGCGGCTTGCTCGAATCGAACATTTCCGGTTTCATCGAGCGTCTGCCACGCGCCATTGGATCCGAACGTCGCGGCCAACTCCGCGGCGGAGCTCCGCTGGGGGACGCCGCCTCGAAGTTGTCTGCGGACCTCGACGCCGGAATGCCCCAGTAACTGAGCGACACGGCCGCTCGCGCTCAACTGCGCGACGAATTTTTGGGCGTGAAGGCTGGTGGTTTCGTTTCCACTTTTCGATTCGATGGTCGCCGGAGCGAGAGTTTCGGCGCTTTCGATCCGCTGCTGGTCCGTCCTTTGCCGGGAGGATTGACCCGGGGAAAACCTGACGCGCAGCGAGTCCGTCTTGAGCAGATGCGAATCGCCGCCCTGCTCTGACTCGACGGTGACGCTGCCGGCAGCCGTCATTTCTTTGATGAGATTATGTTCCGGCAACATCGCGAATTCGGCATGCGCAGCCGAGAAACGCTCGGTTCCGGCAGCAGTTTCGCGCGTTCCGACGACACTCCCGCTAGCGACGAGCCGCTCGGCCCAACCGTGTGGGGCAAGCACGCTATCGAATTTGTCGGCCGAAACCGAAAATCTGGCGGGCCCCTCGGCGGCGCGAATTACGGGATGGTCTTCGGCGATAGCGCGTCGCGCTTGATAGTCGTCGTCCAGCTGGACTGAAATTTTTCCTGCCGACAGCTCGCGCAAGCCTAGGTGGACAATGGCCGGGCCGTCGAGTTCGACGACGCGCTCATTCCGGTGCATCTCTAGACTGTTACCGGTAACCCGGAGTGGAAGACCATCGGTAGATGGGGAAGCGGTCAGATCAAATTCAACCGAGTGCTGGACACGCACAATCGAATCGCGTGTGCTGTAGCTGACGCCCACGCCGCGGCCCTGGCCCGCGGGGAAGCGAAATTCCACCGCCTCTTTGGTGGAGGCTTCCCCGGTATCGCGGTTAAACGAGAGATCACGTGTTTTCACTTCGAGCGTCTTGTCCGCGGACCTGCCGGGGCCAGGGTTTACGCCCTGAATGTCGATCTGAACCTCGCCTTCGCAGCGAATCGCACCCGTTGCCGGCTCATAGCTGCATTCGCGCGTGTGAATGTTGTCGTTGCGATTTCCCAGGCGGCTGTAGATTGTGATCCATACATCTTCCAGCACAGCGCGATTCTGGTCCTTGTACTGCGTGGCGCGAGAGGCGCGGATCGTGTAGAGAGTTCGGTCTTGCTCCACTTTGGAAAAGGAGAATTCGCCCTGCTGCCGCGCGACGGTCGCCGGGACCATCTGAGGAGCAGCATGGCGCGCGCGGGTCTGCAGAACCGCACGCTGCACGTAGGCACCTGCAACCACGAGCGCAATCAGGCCGGCGGCTACTGCCGCCCAGCGTGCATATCGGGCTGCTTCCTGATTCCGCAATGCGGGGCTGCCTCCGCTGTCAGTTTTTGCGCCGTGCCGGGCCAAACATCGGCGCTACGATAGTTAGAAGCCGAGTATAGGGGAGTGGTTTCCAGGGAACAACTGCGGCGACAGAGTGGCTTGATGACCAGCGTGGGAATTGCTCCTATCCGAGCCAAACTTCGTGATGGGATCATCCAGTTTAGCCGACTATGACTGCGGGAGGAGACCGGCACCGGAGACGGCGACGCTGTCGCGAGTGGAGTTCTTCACCATATACATCGCTTCATCGGCTAGATGCAACAGCTCGGCTTTTGTCCGGGAGTCGGTGGGGTACGAGGCCACGCCCACGCTCGCGGTAATGTTCACCTTAATACCGGGTTCTTTGAGCCATACCGTTTCGCGGATCAATTTGTGGAGGCGGCGCGCGACCCCGAGAGCGTTCTCTTTGGCGGTTTGTGGGAGCAGCACGACAAACTCGTCACCGCCGTAGCGGAAGGCCATATCGATCATCCGGCACTTCTCCTTCACCGCCTCACCGATTTCCGACAACAGTTTCGAACCCATCAAATGCCCGTAGGTGTCGTTCACGTTCTTGAAATGGTCGAGGTCGATGAAGATCAAGGAGAATTCGAAGGCATAACGGTGCGAGCGGTAAATTTCCGTATCGAGCATGAAATTCAAGTGCCGGGCATTGTAGAGGCTCGTACAGTCGTCGGTGATCGTCAGCTCGTGAATCCGCTGGACATGCCGGGCATTCTCGATGGCGATAGCGGCGTAATCGGCAAGCGCCTCAAGCAACGCCAGGTCTCGCTGGCTGAAAATGCCGTCCGGCCCTATGCAGTTGATCAGTTCGATGACCCCTAGGCACTGGTCGCGGAAGCGCACGGGAACGGCGACGATCGAGCGCGTCTCCATGTTGGTTTTCTCGTCGACTCGCCCGGAGAAGCGTGGATCCTTAGTCGTGTCCGGCACCACAACGGCTTCTCCCGTCTTAGCCACCCAGCCTGCCAGTCCCTGCCCGACCTTGATGCGGACATCCTTTAGTGCTTCGGCGCCCTTGCCTGTGGCGATCTCGAAGAACAGTTCGTCTTTTCCGATGTCCATCAGCAGCAGGGACCAGGTGTCAGGCCGAAGCACCTCGTTGATCTTTTCCATGATCGTGCGCAGCACCTGATCGAGTTGAAGAGACGACGTGAGAGCCTTGCCAAGCTCGTGGAAGACTGTGACTTCATTGCTTTCGGCGGTGTCTCGGGCGAGGTCTGGAATGCGGCGTCTTTCGACGCCCTCGAACGGTCGTAAATCGTCGGCTCTGCGCATCAGCTCAGCCGGGGCAACCCGCTCTGCGTCCGTAGATTCTCCAGGCAACATTCGCATTATAGTGAACCGTTTTCGCCTACTGCAACGGGCATTGGCGATTCGATTGCCAGAAGACCAATGGCTTGATCAGGCAATAGGGTAGCCGAGCAGGATTGACACTCCAGAGAGCGACGCCTATATTTTTCATTGGTCCTGGATCCGAGCGGATGTCCTTGACACCTTTCGGCGAACACCTGAAACGAGAGCGGGAGATGCGTGGCGTTTCTCTGGAAGAGATTTCGGCGGCCACACGCATCAGCACCCGTTTCCTCGAAGCTCTGGAGAACGGGCAGTGGGACCAGTTACCCGGCGGCGCGTTTAATCGGGGGTTCATCCGCTCGACTGCTCGCTTTCTGGGTTTGAATGAAGACAGCATGGTCGCTGAATACGCGCTCGAAATGAACGAGCAGGCCGATGGCCGGGCTTCTGCGACGCCTGCCGCTGCGGCGATGCCACGCGACTTGCGTCCTCTGGGAGCCGCGATTGGTGCGCTAGTGCTGCTCGTTGGAGGTCTCTGGTATGGCTACCATCGGTATCGCGGCGATCGCCTCCATCGGCAATTTGCCGCATCCGCTCGACCGGTCGCTAAACCCGAGCCAGCGCCTGCGGGCGCAACCACCTCGGGGAACCGGACCAGTCCCGCGGCGAATGGATCAAGCGGGGGAGCCGCCGCGACTCCCGGCGCACCCGATGTGTTGAAGTTGAAGATCGAAGCCGGCAAGACCGCTCGCGTAAAGGTCGTAGCCGACGGAAAAACGGTGTTCGACGGGCGCATGCGGGCAAGATCGGTTAAGCTGTTCGCCGCTCGCGACGGTTTCCAAATCACGTCCCCTGAATCGGGAGTTCTGCTGTTTGAACTGAACGGGCAAAGCGTCCGCCCGAGCGGCAGCACCGAGCAGCCGGGCTTCACCACGCTTAGCAGGAAAGACCTGAAGCCGGCAGCGGAATTGCACCATTAGCAAAGCAGGGGGGCCTCCTAGGAGGGTCCAGACACGGTCCGAACTCCGCATGTAGGGAGAGGCCACGCGCCACTGGCTGGTAGATTCTCGTACCCACCGACGCGGTCCAGACGCCTTTGTGCCCGGGCCGACCGGCAGGCTAGGTGATGCCTTCTACAATTCGTACGTCCCGTTCCGCTGCGCCGGTCAGTAGCTTTAATGCGGCGTTGTAAGCGTCACTCTCATAGGCAGCGATGGCCTTCTCGACACTGTCGAACTCGGTTACGACAACTCGCTGGTTCGTTCCCGCCTCATAAGCCTTCCGAGTTCCGCCACGAGCCAGAAAGCGCCCTCCCGCCGCCTGGATTGCTGGCCCAGCCACTCTGGCATAGTCGGCCAGCGCTGCCGGGTTCGAAATCGAACGGTAGAAAGTGATCCAATATCCCTTAGCCATTCGTCCCTCCTTGGAGATGGAAGCCGAAAGATGGTAGTCGCTCGACCGCTATGGCGTCCAATGATTTCTGTCGTTCCTAAGGGGTGTCTGGACTGCTTAGGTCCGAATCGAGCCGTTCTTTGTATTCCCTCCCTAGACTGGATCGCGCGGCCCGATGTCGGCGTCCACAACCGACTGTGGAGCATTGGGCACTCGAATTCGAATCGATGAGGCAACGCAGGCGTTCGCATGGGAAAATCAATACTCGGAGCTGGTCTTGCTTGGGCAACAAAATAGGTGTTACGGAGGTTACCGATGTCACCTCTCGAATTGCTTGAGCGGAATCCGTTAAAGCCGCGCACCAAGGAAGAGAAGCTCGCGATTTGTTCCGGCAGCGTTTCGCTCAGTCCGGAAGATCGCGTGGAGTTGCTCGCGGTGCTGGCCGCCGATCCCGACGCCGATATTGCAGATCGCGCACAAAACGTTCTGTTGATCCAACCTGTAGAGAATTTCCTTGCGGGGATCGCGCGCGAAGATGCAGACCTGCATCTATTCTCCTACTGCGCCGACAACCTGCAGGAAACGCCCGGCATCGCCGACGCGCTCGCGAAGAATGCCGCCTGCCCGGCGGCGCTGATTACACCTCTGGCGGCCCATCTGAGCACCCATGGAATTCAGGCGCTACTCGATGATCTGGAGCGGTTCAGTTCCGATCCGCAGTTGGTCGACGCCGTCGCGGGCTTGGCGGCGCTCAGCGCAGAGCAACGGGACCTGCTCGGAGAGATGACAAAAGGAACACTGGCCCTCCATGAGATGGAAGAGGCTGCGGCGGAGATCGAACCGGATCCGGTGAAGCGCGAGACTCTGTTGCAGCGGGTCGGGCGTATGAATGTGCTCGGGCGGCTCACACTCGCGCTGAAAGGCGGCCGCACGGAACGAATGCTCTTGATTCGCGACCCGAACAAGCTGGTTCAAAGGTGTGTGCTGCAATCGGCACGACTGACCGATTCGGAAGTCGAAGCATTTTCGTCGATGACTAATTTGTCGACCGAGGTGCTCCGCACAATTTCGCTCAACCGAGTCTTCGCCAAAAACTATACCATCGTGAGGAATCTCGTCAACAATTCGAAAACGCCGCTCGATGTTTCGCTTCACCTTTTCCCCCGGCTCAACGCGACCGATCTACAGAAGCTGACAGCCAACAAAAATATTCCAGAAACGCTCCGATCGACGGCCCTGAAACTTCATCGAAAGCGGAAAATGGGCGCCTAGCAGGATGCTAGAAAGGACGCTTTCGGTTTGGAGAGCCGCGAGAATCTGCATTTTGCAAAACGCAAAGAGGGCAGCAGATTCGACCCATCTCAAAACCACAGGTCTCGCGTCTGTAGCCAGCCGCTAGAGAGCGGCTGGGCTGCCGCGAGCACTGCGGCAGTTCAGGAACAAAGATCCGGCGAAACGGAGGGCACGATAGGAACGCGGGAGCTTCGCAAGCCGCCCGCCCCAGCCCCTGTGGAAACGGTGCGGTTCACAGGAATGAAGAATCGAACGGACGCGGCAACAATGTTCCCGAGCGCTCGTGCTCCACTTTCCCTTTCAGATTCGCGAGGATCACCGGGACATCGCCGCAGAATTCCCAGATGATTTGCCGGCAGGCTCCGCACGGCGGCGTAAGCGCGTCGGTATCCGAGACCACGGCGATGGCATCGAATCCGCGTTCGCCTTCCGAGATGGCCTTGAAAATAGCGACACGTTCGGCGCAGCAAGTGAGGCCATAGCTCGCGTTTTCGATGTTGCAGCCGGTGTAGATGCGCCCCGATTTTGCTCGCAGCGCTGCTCCCACGCGGAACTTGGAAAAGGGCGCGTGTGCATTCTGCCGCGCTTGCTCTGCTGTTGCGATCAATGCGTGGTGTTCGCTCACGGTTTTGCTCCTCGGGCCTTGCGCGGTGCCCGACAGGACAGACCAATGCAGATCCAGGGTGGGGGCCACACGCTTCGCGCGGACCCACTATTTTACGTCTGATGCGACGCGAACGAACGTGCCAAACACCAAACTGAGTCCTAGCCGAACTTCCCCACGGTCGGTGACGAACTTCGGTTAGCGAGTAACCACCTCGCGGTGGTGCGCGGGTCAACCAGGTAAGGAACTCGGCTTTACAAGTTATTCTTTTGTGCAATTTAGCGAAGCCCCTCAGAGGCCAAGCTGAGTAACCAGTTCACCTTATCGCCCGCCCACCGGAACATCAGAACATCCATCCGGCCGGGGATCATGGCGTTTCTGCGGAGCCGATAACCTTGTGCACGAGCGGCGAAGCGGGCGGCGCCTTCGGACCGATCTGGAAACTCTTCGCCAGGAGCGCCATCACCCCGGCGAGCCGCGCATCCTGGTTGTAATGCACGGTGCAGAGCGCCTCGCCGGACTCTACGGCATCGCCGATCTTCTTCTCGAGCTCGAGGCCCACAGCCGGATCGACCGAGTCCTCCTTTTTCTCGCGGCCGCCGCCAAGCATCATGCTGGCGGTGCCAACTTGCTCGCAATCAATCCCGGTGACGTATCCTGCTCCCGGCGCTGTCAAGCGGGTTCGGTACCGGGCGCGCGGCAGGCGGCTTGGATCGTCGACGATCTGAGAATCTCCTCGCTGCAAGCCGATGACCTCGCGGAATGTATCACGGGCGCGACCGGATGCGATCATTTCCATGGCGAGTTCCCTGCCCTCGGCGACACTTCTGGTCCGGCGGCCAAGAACGAACATCCACGCCGAGAGCTCGTCGCAGAGCTCGCGGAGGTCGGCAGGTCCTCTGCCGTGGAGAATCTCGAGGCATTCCTCGACTTCCAGCGCGTTACCCACTTTGCGCCCGAGCGGCTGATTCATGTCTGTGAGCAGCGCGACGATCTTCTTGCCCATGCGCGTTCCGGTCTCGACCATCAAATGCGCGAGGTATTCGGCGTCGGCGAGCTTCTTCATGAACGCGCCGTTGCCGGTCTTCACGTCGAGCACGAGCCCATCGATGCCCTCGGCCATTTTCTTGCTCATGATGGAAGCGCAGATCAGGAACGGGCTTTCGACCGTGGCGGTGACATCACGGAGGGCGTAGAGCTTTTTGTCGGCAGGCGCAATTTCGGGAGTTTGTCCGATCAGAGCGCAGCCGCACCTCTCGAGCACGCAGCGGAATTCCCGGAGCGAAAGATGGACGTCGAAACCGGGAATTGACTCGAGTTTATCTAGCGTGCCGCCGGTGTGACCAAGTCCGCGGCCGCTGATCATGGGTACGTAAACGCGGGGGACTGTGACGGGCGTTCGCCGGGGAGGAATGCTTGAGCCTGCCGCTGCGACGACCGGCGCGACCACGAGAGATGTTTTGTCGCCAACGCCGCCCGTTGAGTGCTTGTCAACTTTCGTACCGGGTAGGTCGGAAAAATCGATGACCTCGCCCGAATGCAGCATGGCCTCGGTCAAAGCCGAGGCCTCGGCGAGGGTCATGCCACGCCAGACAACGGCCATCAAAAAGGCGGCGAGCTGATAATCGGCGATCGTGCCGTGGGTCGCCCCTTGGATGAGGAACTCGATTTCTTCGCCGGAGAGTTCCCCGGCGTCGCGCTTCTTACGGATGATATCAACGGCGCGCATCGAGTGGAATCGTCGCGCAGGCTAGCATCGCGACCGCGGCAGCGTCAACGAACCCACGCGCTTCGCTTTCACGATGTCAAAACTCATTAGAAATGTCTTCCCTTTTTTTTCTCTTGCGTTGCTGAGGTGTGCGCCGAAGCGAAGCCCAGCGACGATTCTGCGACGCCTCTAGCGCGAACCGGAGGCGGACACCCAGTCGCGACCTGGCACCTGATTCCGGCGACCACCCAACTGAAACTAAGAGCTCGATTTCGAGGCGGAGATGCGCTCGGCGATTTGGGCCGCGATTTGCTGCATCTCGGCATGTACGTGCCCGTTCGACGCCAGGATATCGCAGTCGCCCGGGTGATAAGGCCGGCCGGAAAGATCGGTCACCGTCCCGCCGGCCTCCGTGACGAGAAGCATGCCCGCGGCCGAATCCCACGACTTTAAACCGAATTCCCAGAACGCGTCGAAACGGCCGCAGGCAACCGAGCAAAGGTCCAGGGCAGCCGAACCATCGCGGCGGACGCCGTGCGAGCGGAGCGTGAACTCCCAGTAATAATTGATGTTCCTACTTTCTTCAAGCTGCCGGGTCGGAAAGCCAGTGGCGACTAGGCTGTGGGCGAGCTTTTCGATCGGCGAGACGTGGATGCGCTTCTGATTGAGATAGGCGCCTTGTCCGCGCACGGCGGTGAATAGCTCTTCGCTCAAGGGGTTGAGAACAGCGGCGACGATCGGCTGGCCTTGTTCGAGCAGGCCGAGCGATACGGCAAAGCAGGGGTAGCCATGAGCGAAGTTCGTGGTTCCGTCTAGCGGGTCCACATGCCAGCAGTACTTCGCGCTTGCAGCGGCCGCCCCGTTGCTGCCTTCTTCGGCGACGATTGCGTGGTCCGGGAAACAACTGCGCAGCCGGGCGACGAGCAACGCTTCTGAGCGATGGTCGGATTCGGTGACGATGTCAACTTCGTCCTTGTAGGAAATTTTCTTGGGCCGATTGAAGTCGGCCCGGAGGAGGGCTCCGGCTTCGCGGGCTGCGTCGATGGCGACTTCGAGGAAACGATTCATGGGTGTGAAGACTGCCCCGGCCCTGAGCGAAGCTCGGCCGTGTACTCGGGATCAATTCCGGCCGCCGCCCTTGTCGAGACGTGGGGGCGATTCACTCCGGCCGGCCGGCGGTGAAATACTCCTTGCGGTAGCGCACGGAGTTGCCGCTCTTCACTCGTAGGTCCAGGTGCCGGAGGGTTCCGGGTGGCGGAACCGGATTTGGATAGTAGCCCAACAGGTACTGCGTCCGCAGCTCGCGGCCGATGCGATCGAACATGGCTTCGAGCTGATCGGGAGCGTCCAATATGAACATGGCGCCGCCTGTGCTATCGGTTATGGTTATCAATGCGTGTTCTCCGGCCGTGTTGCGCCCGCTTTCGCTCTTGATCGGGCGAATGACGATCGAATAGAGCAGCGCGCCGGAGGCAATCGCTGCTCGGCGGGCGTCGTCGAACTTCGAGGTGCTGGTTGTCTCGCCCGCGTCGGTGACAAGCACGACGGCCCG
>Ga0209526_10000394_pt1 | contig 28062 bp, 21 predicted proteins | sample JacPinW_OM2H0_M1_FD_188566 | JGI IMG/M metagenome (GOLD analysis project Ga0209526, IMG submission 188566) | Forest soil microbial communities from Algoma, Ontario, Canada - Jack Pine, Ontario site 1_JW_OM2H0_M1 (SPAdes) (version 2) | ecosystem: Environmental > Terrestrial > Soil > Boreal... | reverse complement strand
CGAAGTAGAGGTGCCCGCAGACTCACCACGGCGAACTCGCCGCCCGGCAGCGCGTCGTGCGATGGTTGGAGCCGCGACTGGGATCGACGCCTCCAACGACGTCGGTGGCGGCTGCGTTCGTGTCCTGCGCGGAAACGCAACAAAGAGGTCAGGTTTGCGAGGGGGAGGGCTCGGAAAGTACGAGGAGCTGCTAATCGAGGCGGAAATTGTGGCGGTTGATCGAGCGGGCGCGGCCGGTAGCTTCGTCAACTTCGACCAGTGCCGTATTCATCTGCACATCACCTTCGGCGACCGCGAATCGCGCGGGCAGGGCGTCAAGAAAGCGTTGCAAGACGCCTTGCTTTTCCATGCCGATGACCGAATCGTGCGGGCCGGTCATGCCCACGTCGGTCGTGTAAGCGGTCCCGCCGGGAAGAACATGATAGTCGGCGGTGGGCACGTGCGTGTGGGTTCCCAATACGGCGGACACTTTGCCGTCGAGATACCAGCCCATGGCCTGCTTCTCCGATGTGGCTTCTGCGTGCATATCGACAACGATCACTTTCACCTCAGGCGGGATCCTTGCGAGTTCGCGGTCGGCCGCGCGGAACGGATCGTCGAGCGACGCCATGAACGTGCGGCCTTGCAGGTTCAGCACAGCGTAGGCGACGCCACTCCTTGCGCGGCCAACGTAGAGTCCGCTGCCGGGCAAGCCATTCGGAAAATTCGCGGGCCGCAGCAGCCGTGGTTCGTGCGGAAAGAAATCGAGGATTTCGCGGCGGTCCCAGATATGGTTTCCGCCGGTGATCACCTCGATCCCGCAGGAGAATAATTCTTCCGCAAGACGCGGCGTGATGCCGAAGCCGGAAGCGGAGTTTTCGCCGTTCGCTATACAGATGTCGATCTGACACTGTACGAGGATGTCTGCGAGGCGTTCGCGAACGATTTTGCGACCGGGCGAACCAACGATGTCGCCGACGAATAGTATTTTCACTTTTTGGGGTCTCGAATCCTTAACCGGGCTGAAAAACTTCCTCCGAGTCGTTCAGGGCTCAAAATCCCGGAAAGAAAACAGGCGGTTTCCGCTGCGGTTACAGTCCGGCTGATTCTCGGCGCTTCCAGTACCTCCGAACTGCCATGCGCCGCACTTCCCACGCTTTTCAGCAGGCTATTAACACTAGGGAGCGGCCCACTTCGCCGTGCGCTGCTAGGCCCTGAACCCCACGAAATAGGTGGGCACCCTGCGCCTGCTTTAAGGCTTTCCCTACCGGCGGCAAGCCGGTTTGGGACGTGCGCAAGGGCAGGACGACGCGGGCACCCTGGGATCCAGTGTTGGTTCAATAGGCTTTCGCAACGTCACCTGCGTTGCAGGCCAACTCCGGCTCTCATTGTATCAGGGAAACTCGGCGCCTACGATTTGAGGTGCGTGGGGATAACCTGGCCGGCCCGGTAGTTCGGGATCGAATGTCAGAACTGGAATTTCAATGCAAACGGAAGTTGCCTGGGGTCCTGCGCGCTCATAATTACTCTTCCAAAGTTCCGGCCTGGCAGATTGAAGTTCGGATTCTTCAGTGCGTTCCAGGCGTCGAACCGGAATTGCAGGCTCGTCGACTCATGTACAGCCCATTTCTTTTGCAGCGAGAACTCAATGTCTACCAAGCCGGGCCCTACGGCATCGTTTCGGCGGGCCGTCCCGAAGGCAAAGGCGCCGGTAGGCCAAAAGCTGAGGTGTTAGTTAGACAATCGGGTTGGCGGTCTTGGGCCCTGCGTTGGGATCGCCGGCAACATTGGGACGCTCAAGGTGATTCCCGTTGACCAGCCCGATATTTGCCGCATCGTGGGCGCGAGACAAATGGACGGCAACATCAATTTAGATAGATATTCCGCGGGAGGTGCAACTCCGCATTGATCCCGCCGGCATCGGAAGCATTTCCACCCGGCAGGATTGCTCCCCCGGCGCCTGCGACTACAGCACGACTACCAAAGGACTGCAGCTCCCGCTCGGACGGCTTCTGGAACGGGGTGGTCGGCACAAGGCAGGTGCAGCGTGAATGTGCTTCCGCGTCCCGGGGCACTGGTAACGGTAAGATGTCCTTTCATCGCTTCGGCGATGCTCTTCGCAAGCGGCAAGCCCAGGCCAGTGCCACGAATCTGTGCCGCGGTTACCGAGGGGCTGCGATAAAAGGGCTCGAATATGTGCGACAAATCGGTTGAACCGATGCCAATACCTCGATCGGTAACACTGATTTGAATTTCCTTGCCTCTCACGCCATGTTCCGCCAGCCGGGCCCGGACCCGGATCCAACGCTGTTCGCTGCCGTATTTTAGTGCGTTGGTTATCAGATTCTGCAGGCACTGTGAAAGGGCTGCGAGGTCCCCCATGACGGGCGGTACGTCGGGCGAAATGTCCCGCTCGACCGTGAACTGAGAGGTTCGAATCAACCCTGCGGTACTTAGAAGTGCTGCATCGATGATTTCAGCTACCTTGAGCGGACGCAGGCTGTATCGTTGCTGGCCGCCTCGGGTCGACGCAAACAGAAGAATTTGCTCGACGAGCGCAAAAAGCTGCCGCGCCTGAGTTCCTATGACGGACCCATATTGGGTCAACTGCTGTTTGCCTTCGACGACGCCATGGGCAATATTATCGGCTGCCGAGCTGATTACGGTGAGCGGGGTTCGAAGCTCATGAGAGACGGCTGTGACAAAGTCCATCTGCAGCTTTGCCAGACGTTGGGCCCGATGACTCGTGATGATCAACATCGCCATGCTAATCACAAGTAGGAAGAGTACCCCAAAGCTGATCGTAAGATCGCGGCGGCGCATTTCAGCCACGAAAGCCCCCAGTGGCCCTCCCCTTCGATGCTTCACGATCAATTGCCAATCCTGGCTCTCGGGAGTCCCTTCGACCAGCTGAAACCAGGAAATGCCGACCGATGTGGCCGGCCCCTTATTTTCAGATAGTTTATATTTATAAAAGATACGGATCGGCGATCCGAGCGTCTTGTCCTGAAGGCGCCCAAATAAGTCCATGGTGCCGTCCGCATCGACAACCTTCTGATCCCCAAAGCCCGGATCAGAAGAGTAGAACACGCGTACCGGTTTGCTGCCGGCGACAACGGCAAGCTGATAGTCAAGTCCGTCGGTTCCTTGAAAATATCGTTGAGCCAAATCAGGAAGAATTTGGGTCTCAATTACATTGCGGTTTAGTTCCATTACGATCCAATCGACAGCCCTACGATTGGCGCGTTGCCCGGGACCCGATGACACTGCGGTGTGGACGATCGGGTGGAGAAGGGCTGGGAGGCTTGGCTCAAACAGCCATCCCGCCAGCGGATCGCCTGGATAGAAGCGACTGACGAATTGCTGGCTTGGAGTCTCGGGGTGCAGTTCATGAAGATGTTGCAGGGCCGAATCCGGTACCGCGGGTCCAACATAGGGAGACGCCTGCTGCACCTTTTCCCGCAAGGGCGCGAATTCGGAAGGCTGGGGATCCGCCTCAAATCGCCGTGTGGATAGATTCAGCCGAAGCACCCGAGGGCGTGCCCCTTCCTCTGAGGTCAATAGATAGAGGTCTGAGACCAGACGAGGATAAACTGCCCGCGCCTTCCACTCAGCGAAGCGGCGGATATATTGATCCTCATCGGCTCGCTGATCATTTTCCGGATCGATGTGCATCGTAAGGCAGATCTCGGAAAAATCGCGGAAGAAGTCCAGATGCCAGTTAATCATCGACATCTGCAGGCTGTCGGCAAGCCGGATGCTGGTAGCCTCGCTGATCTGGTCGCTCCAGCGATACTGCAGCGCCGCCAATGCGATCACGATGATCACAGCAGGTATCACGACAGCCGTAGACGTCGCCCGCCATCGCACTGGTATTTTCATAAAGTACCTAGCCGTAAGAGTCCGAGACACACCCAGCCGAGTCGGGAGCCCCAAGGCATCAAGGCTTTTTATACGCCAACAGGCCCGAAGCCGCAATCCGGGCCACGGAAGTTCGCCGAGTCAGGTTTCTGCAAACCGAGCAGAACAGGGAACTTCGCTAGAGTCGCCCATTGCGTAGACGCGGGTGAAAACGGTCCAGTTCCGAAGGCTTCAAGCACCGACAGGGAAGAAGCGTGGGATCGGTCGCCCGGCAATCTCAGAGAGTGGCCCGCAAGGCCGGATCGACTAGATCGCAGCAATCCGAGAGCAGGCGATGGCAGTGCGTTACGAATGCTGTCGTTAAACCGCCGGGACGAGATCAAACCTGCAAGACATCGCCTTCGCGTGCAACGGAACGGTACAGAACCGGGTCGACAAAGATGGCGATGAAAAGCCGCGAGATCAATCCCGCGACGATAACGATGGCGAAGGGTTTTTGCGTATCCGAGCCGATACCGGTGGAAAGCGCGGCAGGCAGCAATCCCAGGCAGGCGACCAGGGCCGTCATCATGATCGGGCGCAACCGCATCAGAGCTGCTTGACGGGTTGCCGTCCGGATATCGTTGCCCTCTAGTCGCAGCTTGTTGATGAAGGACACAAGGATCACGGCAGTTTCGACAGAGACTCCCATTAGAGCCAGCAAGCCGAGAACAGACGAAACGCTCAGTGGTGTGTGGGTGAGCTTGAGAGCGATCAGAGCGCCCACGGGTTCGGTAATCACCACGCCGAAGGCGATCGCCACCGGAAATTTGAAATTGCCGTAGAGCGCGAACAGGATCATGAAAATAAGCAACACGGCAAGGGGACCGATGATGACTATCTGGTGTTTCGCTTCGAGGAATTCGCTGTACTCGCCGCCCCAGGTGAGCCGATAGCCGGCCGGGAGCGATGTCTCGACGTCCGCGATGGCGCGCTGGCCTTGATCGACGGCACTTTGCAGATCGCGCCCTTCGATGCTGTACTGCACGCCGATGTAGCGGGAATTGCCTTCGCGATAGATGAAGGACGCGCCGCTAGCTTCGTGTATGTTCGACAGCTCGGCCAGAGGTATCTGCTGGCCTGTTGGCGTGCCGACGAGCAGCTTACCAATCTGCTGCGCGTTCTCGCGGAATTCAGGCCTCATGCGCACGACGAGATCAAACAGTTTTTCTCCTTGGATCACTTGCGTGGCCGCTTGGCCGCCCACGGCCGCCTGTACGATGGCTTCTACGTCCGCGACGTTGATGCCGTAGCGGGCAATTTTTTCGCGGTCGACGTCGATCAGCAGGCTGGGCTGGCCAAGTTCGCGCACAACGGTCAACTCCGTGAATCCCGGCACCTGCGAGAGCCGCCGCTTGATCGCGAGCGCCTTATCCTGGAGAACGTTCAGGTCGGGACCATAAATTTTTACGGCCAGCGCGCTCTTGAGCCCGGTGAGTGCTTCATCGACCGCATCTTCAGCCGGCTGCGTGTAGTTGAATATGACGCCGGGAAAAGCCTGCAGCTGCTTCTGAATGTCTTCGGTGAGCGCAGCCTTATCGTGAAACGCGCTCGATTTCCAGGAGGCGTCGTTGTACGGTTTCAGTCCGACATAAAACTCGTCGTTAAAGAAGCCAGTGGGATCGGTGCCATCGTCTGGGCGGCCGAGCTCAGAGCCGACATCCGTCACTTGAGGATACTTCACCAGAATGGCGCGAACTTGCGGCGAGAACTTGCTTGCCTCCTCGAACGAAATCGTATAAGGCATTGTCGCCCGGACCCATAGAGCCCCTTCGTCGAGGTGCGGCATGAATTCGCCGCCGATGAATGGGATGAGCAGGAGCGTGGCGCCGAAAATAATCACGGCTACAAGGATCGTCATTTTCGGATGATCGAGGCACCGATCGAGCTGATTTGCGTATCTTGCGCGGACCCATTCAAACGGCTTATTCACGCGTTCGTGCACGCCCTTCTTGAACCAGTAAGCGCACATGACGGGAACGAACGTGAGCGTTAGGATGAGGGCGCCCACGAGCGCGATCGACATCGTGTCGGCCATCGGATGAAACAGCTTCCCCGAAGGCCCGCTCAGGGCGTAAATGGGAATGTAGCCGGCGATGATGACCGCCACGGAGTAGAAGATGGGGCGGTCCACATCTTTGGCGGCCGCGAGGATCACTTCCTGCAGGTCGTAGTTCCGTCCTTGACGCAGGCCAAGCTCGCGGAACACGTTCTCGACCATGACCAGGGTGCCGTCGATGATGATTCCGAAGTCGATGGCCCCGATCGAAAGCAGGTTTGCTGCGACTCCGCGCGCGTGCAGAAAAATGAACGAAAACAGCAGTGCGAGCGGAATGGTGAGGGCAACGATCACGGCAGCGCGGATGCTTACGAGGAAAAACATCAAGACGATCAGTACAAGGGTCATCCCAAGCAGCAGGTTGTGCTCGACGGTGGCGATTGTCAGCCCGACCAGATCGCTGCGGTCATAGAAGGGCCGCACCTTCACATCGGGCGGCAGGATGTGCTCATTGAGCTGTTTCGTTTTTTCCTCGACGCCCCTCAGAACGTCTTGCGTCTGCTCGCCGCGGAGCATCAGGATAACGCCTTCGACGGCGTCGTCGGTCCGGTTGAAGCCGAATTCGCCAAGGCGTGGCGCGTTGCCAATGGTGACTTCGCCGACATCGCGCACGCGCACCGGCACCCCGTTCTGCGCTGCGACGATGACGTCGCCGATCTCTCGGGTGTCGCGAATCAGCCCGAGACCGCGGACGTAGTAGAACTGGCCGCCTTGCGAATAGAACCCCCCGCCGGCGTTGGCATTGTTGATGCCGAGCTGCTGGATGATGGTGGGAACCGTGACGTGATAGCCGTAGAGCCGCGCCGGATCGAGCAGAACTTGATACTGCATCACTGTCCCGCCGAAACCGGAATCGTCTGCCACCCCGGACACTTGCCTGAATTGTCGCCCGATCACCCAGTCTTCGTAAGTTTTCAGTTCCTGCGGCGAGCGGTCGGGACTTTCGATGACGTAACGATAGACGAGACCCGAGGCGCTGAAAAGCGGCGCGATCGAAGCTGCCACCCCGGACGGAAGCTGCACGTCGCTCAGCCGTTCGAAGACAACCTGGCGAGCAAAGTAATCGTCAGAGCTTTCATTGAATGTCAGTCGAACGTCAGAAAGCCCGTAGAGAGAAATCGAACGCATGACTTCCATCTTCGGCACGCCATTCATCTCGACTTCGATGGGCAGCGTCACCAGGCGTTCGATTTCCTCGGCTGCGTGCCCCGGCCATTGCGTGATCAGTTCCACCATCGGCGGGGAGAGGTCGGGGTAAGCGTCCACGGGCATGCGTTGGAACGAGAGGGCTCCACCAACCGCGACGAACCCGACGAGCATCAAGATCAGGAAACGTTGCCGTAGCGCGAATTGGACCAGGTGATGGATCATGCGAAATCGGCGCCTCAGCGTTGCAGGGAATTGGCAAACTGAAGGAACAAACTGCCATCACCGACAACTTTTTCGCCTACCGAAAGCCCCTTCAGAATTTGCGTCTGGCCGTTCTGGCTATCACCGATCTCTACCTGGCGGCGGCCGAACTGGTTCGAGCTAGCGGCCACATAGACGAAGGGTTGATTCTGGTCATCGCGAAGGACGGCCGCATCGGGCACGGCAATGGCGTTCGGGACCGTGCCGGCGGTCACGGTCACGGTGCAATACATGTCCTTCTTCAACTTATCCCCTTTGTTATCGACGACGATGCGGGCCTGCAGGGTCCGCGTATTGGGGTCGAGTGCGGGCGATATGTACGAGATTTTTCCTTGGAAACTGTCTGGATAGGCGTCGGTCTGCACCACGACTTCGTCGCCGGTGTGCACATAAGCCAGGTCCGCCTGGTAGACATTGGCCAGAACCCATACGGTGCTCATATCAGAAATCGTGAAGGCCTGTGTTTGCCCCGCCTGCACCACCTGGCCCGGCGAGACGAGCCGCTCGACCACTTCGCCGCCTAGCGGCGCAAGGACGGGGATTTGAGCCGAGTAGGGCGCTTTCGCCAGGTCTGCCGGATTCTTGACCCCGAGGATTTTCATTCCCTGCTCGGCCGCGTTCAGGTCCGCCTGGGCCTGATTGTGGTCCGATTCCGCCTGAAACAAATCGCGCTCGGCGATAGCCTGGTGCTGGTAGAGGTCCTGTGCGCGAGCGTAGTTCTTGTCTGACAGGCGGAATGAATCCGCCGCCTTCAGGTAAGCATCCAGCAGCTGCGAATAGTCCGGACTGCTCACTTCGAGCATTGGCTGGCCTTGCTGGACTTGCTGCCCCGGCACAACCAGAATCCGGCTGACGGGCCCGCCCACCTGGGTGATAACAGGCGTGGTCTTGAATGCGTTATAGGCGACCGCGCCCGTGAGTCGCAGCCTGCGGGTCATTTTGATGGGCTGAACGGGCACGACCTGCACGTGTGACATCTGGTCTTGCGGGATGGTGAACAGCTCGGGCGTCTGGGATTTTGCGCTCTGCGCGGAAAACGAAGTCATCTGGGACGCCCGTCCGCCTTCGCCCGAGCCGCATCCCGTGAGCGGGAACATGAGCACGGCCGCAATGCCCAGTCCGCACGCGCGGTGTGTGATTTTTGGAGTCCTCATGGCAATCTCCTGGTTCCTACGGCTTGACGAAGCTGCTCGAGTGCAAGCAGGTAAGAGGCGAGCGCTTGGCGATAAGCAATCTGGGTGGCCCGATAGCTGCGTTCGGCATCGAGAAAATCAAGCAGGCTTGCGGCGCCGCGCTTGTAGGCGTATTCGCTGATGTCGCGGTCCTGCTGCGCCTCATCGAGATAGCCTGAGCGATAGAGGCCGACGACTTGGTCATTGGTGCGCAAATTTTCAAAGGCGTCCCGCACATCGGTCAGCACCTGCCCATTGGCGAATTTCTCCTGCTCCTGGACTTGCGTGACGGCATAGCCGGCGCGCGCGATTTCGCCCTGGTTGCGGTCGAAAATGGGAAGCTGAATTTGTCCGAAGTACGAAGCGAGGTTGAGGCTGTAAATATGCGTGTAGTTCATCTGCGCCGTAATGTCCCTCTTGCCAATGGACCTTTGCAGCTGGTACTGGCTGTTTGCGGCGGTCACACTCTGCTGGGCGGCGAGCAGATCCGGACGACTCTGCAGGGCTTTCGCCTGGAAGTCCTCGAGGTTGCCCTTGAGCGGCGCGTAATCGAACTGGCCGGCCACATCGTAATCGAGGGGCACCGACTCATAGCCGAGCAATTGCCGCAGGTCGGAGAGTCCCTGGACCCTGGCGAGCTGTGCCTGCGAGACATCGGTCTGGAACTGGAGCATCTGGAGCTTGATCTTTAGCAGATCATCCTCGCTGATGTCGCCCGCTTGGTAGCGCGCTTCGCTGATGTCGACTGTGTTCTGAAAGCTTTTCAGGTTTTGCTGCGCGATCTCCAGCGTCGATTCGGCGAGTTCGACGTTGATGAACTGCGAGGCAATGCTGAACGAGAGGACGCGCTCGTTATCGGCGACTTGCGAACGCGTCACCGCCGTCTGATCCTTCGCCGCCTGCAGACGGTGCTGCCGCTTTTTACCGCGTTCGAACAGGTAGCTTATGCCGAGATCAAATTGCGCCGAACTGTCGAGAAAATCCGAGTTGAACTGGCTCGGCTGGAAGACCGGCAAAAACAGCGCGTCACCCAGGATGACGGGATTGGGACGCAGGTTCGCCGTAATTTCCTGGGCCTGGTTCTGCTGGATCGTGGTGCGAGCGGCCAGTAGATTGTGGTTGTGCTGCAGCCCCAGTTGAATGGCGTCGTCAAGCGATATCTTCACCGCCCCTTGGTTCTGTGCCAGCACCTGGGCAGGCGGCGCCGATTGGTTCTGTGTAGGTACCTCAGCTCGATTCCCGGCAGGCGGCGACTGCGCGCCGGCCGAACCAGCAAACCACGCTCCCATGGCCAAAACAGCAACACGCACTCGTTGTGCACGCATAAGCGCTCAGCTCTCTCTGGACGTAAATTACGTGGATCGGGGTGCCGTGAGCGACACGCGGGATGATCGGAGATTACGCGGCAGGGGGTGCGCGAGCGGGAACGCGCCGGGTCACAGGACACGGCGCGTAGCCGTGGTCCTGCGGTTCTTGCTGGGGTCCGAGGGGAGCCAGTGACGGTGCGCGATTGGCTGCGAGCGGCCGCTCGAGCGGCTGGTGGGTCAGATGACAGATCGGGCAGTTCGTTTCAGAAGAATTGAGATGATGGTGCCAAACTCCGCCGAGCGTCGTGGCGGCGACCAGCACCGCAACGAGGGCAAACGCGGCTACTAAGTTTCGAACTCGCTTTCGGCTCGACATGCTCAAGGCGGGCGAGACGCAACCGCTCCACCAATCATACAGTAGATGCGGTCGCATTCGAAACGGTTACGCAGCAGGTGTTGGGAAAGGTAGCGGACGTTCAGGTCGATTGCTCGAGAGCCTTTTCCACCAGGGTCACGCATTTCTCGACGCGCTGGCGTATAGGCCCCTCGATCTCCCGCTGACGTTCGCGCAGAGTGAACATCTCGTCGGCAATATTGAGCGCCGCGAGCACGGCCACCTTCAGGGAATCTACCGTGCGTGCCGCCTCCCCGACAGCGCGCATCTTGCTGTCTACGTAAGCGGCCAACTCCTGCAAATATTCTTCATTCTGATCCGTGTTGACGTTATAACTCTGGTCGTAAATGTCGATTTTCACGCTCTCGCTCCCGGGCTAGGACGCCCTAGGGTCGGCCACCGCAGGCGGCAGATTTGGTGTTTGTTTTTTGTGTTTCTGCTAGAGCTGACAGTTTGCTGGCGGCCAAACACAGACGCGAGGAAGGGTCGCAGGGAACCCCACAGGCTGCGAGAATCAGATTTCGCACCGACGGTGCGGACCGTCTCGCCGAGCATTCAGTCAAACATACTGTATCGCACCGTGCACCATATTCCCGGCAATGCGTCGCGCCAACCAATTTTCTTGCCTTCCGCGTAGGTCCGGCCAGCATAGGAAATCGGCACTTCGTAGACGCGCCAAAGACCCTTGGCCACCTTCGCCGTGATCTCGGGCTCGAATCCGAAGCGATTCTCCTTGATCACGAGATTCTCGACCACTTCCCGGCGAAACACCTTGTAGCAAGTCCACACGTCGGTCAGGTTTAGACCGGTGAACATATTCGACACTGTCGTCAGGATCCAATTGGCAAGCGAGTGCCAATAAAACAGAACACGGTGGGGGCCGCCGAGAAACCTCGAACCGTAGACGACATCGGCCGCCCCTTTTAGAATCGGAGCGAGCAGCTCGTGATAGTCTTCGGGATCGTACTCGAGGTCGGCATCCTGGATCAGGATGATTTCGCCGTTCGCCTCTGCTAGTCCACGACGCAGCGCCGCGCCCTTGCCGGCGTTCTGTGCTTGGAGAAACACGCGGAGGTTATCGATGCGAAGCTGACCGCCGCTCGACGGTAGAGCGCGCACGGAAGGATTCTGCTTACGCGCTCTCTCGATTCGGTCGAAGAAATCGCGGGTACCGTCGACGGAACCGTCGTCGACCACAATGATTTCCTTGTCTTTTCCAACGTCAACCGCCTGCACTCGCTCGAGAATCTCCTCAATGGTTTTTTTCTCGTTATAGACCGGTATCACCACCGTCAGCCAAGGTCGTTGTGAGTCGGATTTCAAAAGCCCGTCCTCCCCTATGCGGAGCGGCGCGCCGCTCGGTTCTCAGACCCCGGAATCGGTCGGAGTTTGCGAACCACACGGTCCAGCGAGACGGCCTCCACCATGTTTCCACCGTGGAGCGATGGGAGTATACATTAAATTGCACTCGAGGTTACTTGCTCGATACGGCAGCTGAGCTTTCTGCCGCCTGTTTTTGTGCTTCGTGCGCGGCATCGGCGTCGCCACGCAGGCGTCCTCGCGAGCCCCAACCTAGGAGGCGCGAAGAGTTGCGCCCAGCCGCTTTGCCAGTGCATCGACGATGCGCGCGGAAAAATCCGGGAGCTGCGCTTCGCTGAGCGTCGCCTGCCTGCTCTGAAATGTCACCCGAATCATCAGCGAGTACTTTCCGGCCGGCACTTGGCCCCCGCGGAAAAGATCGGCGGCTTCGATACGCTCGAGCTCCGGGATTGCCAGAGCGCGGATCGTGTCCGCAACTTGGGCGAACGGTATTCCGTCGTCCAGCACCAGCGAGAAGTCCCTTTCGACGGCAGGGAAGCGTGCGAGCGAAGAGAAGCGCAGGGCGGCACGCACCGCCTCGATACCCGCGAGCAGCGGATCGAGCCGCAATTCGGTGAGAAAGATCTCCTGGCGCAACTTTAGCCGCTCGGCTATCCGGCGGGCCAGTTCCCCGGCGACGCCCAAGCGATTGCCAGGGTCGGTGCTCGTGCCGTCATCGGATCCGAGCCAGATCTGCGCCGCACGCCCACCGGCGAGCCACGCGCAGCCGCCCGGTTGCCACCGGAACCCCCCGGCAAGCTCTCCGATTCGATCGAGGTCGCCCTTCAGATCCGCGAACGCGAACGCGCGCGCCGGTTCGTGAATCGTCTTCTGGCGGGCAAGTCCCGTTGCCCCCATCGTCAGCACCGGGGTTTCCACCGGCTCGCCGCTCGAGAGCTGGTAGGTGTTGCCGATTTCGAACAGACGCAGATTGCGCTGGCCGTGGTTCAAATTCCATTCCAGCGCGCCGAGCATGCTGACAATTCCGGTCGAGCGCATGACCGAGGCATCTTCGGCGAGGGGGTTGCCGATAACGGCGGGCACAAGCTCCTCGGGACGAAACAGTGCATCGCGTTCTGGGTTCACCAGGGGAATCTCCACAATCTCCTGATAGCCCAGGGCCACCACCCGCTCGCGCAGCCGATCTTGTGCTTCCGCGTGTGGCAATCGACGGGCCGGCTGCTTTGCGGGCGGCAGCCGCGCAGGAAATCCGTCGTAGCCGTGGAGTCTTGCGACTTCTTCTACCAGGTCGATCCCGCGCGTGACGTCGCGCCGCCACGAAGGCTTCCGGCATTTCCAAACCGCGGCGGGCGAGCCGACGCTTGGGCCTTCTGCATCCGTGCGAACCGGGTCGAACCCGAGCGCGCCGAGCATCTCCTCGATTTCGCGATCCGGGACATCTGCGCCCATCACGCGCAGCAGCTCCTTGCGTGCGAATTCCAGCTTGAGCGGCGGTTCGGGGCGTGGATAGACATCGACCGCACCGGCGAGAATTTCGCCACCGCCCAAGCGCTGGATCAGCTCGGCTGCTCGCCGGGAAGCCAGTTCCGCCATTTCCGGATCGGTGCCGCGCTCGAAGCGGTAGGAAGCCTCGCTGCGCAAGCCAAGCGCCCTCGACGTGCGGCGGATCGAGACCGGATCAAACCACGCGGACTCGAGCAGAATGTTGCGGCTGCTGAAACCAATCTCGCTGTGGGCACCGCCCATCACACCGCCGATGCCGACGGCATGCGCCGCATCGGCGATCACGCACATGCCCTCCCCAAGCGTGCGCTCGGCCCCATCGAGCGTGCGTATTTTCTCGCCGGGTCGCGCATGACGCACGATGATGCGCCGCTCCTGCAGCTTGTCTAGATCGAACGCATGCAGCGGCTGGCCGAGCTCGAACATGATGTAATTGGTGATGTCTACTACGTTGTTGATCGAGTTCTGGCCGATCGCTTCGAGGCGATTCCGCAACCAGTCCCCGGATGGCTCCACCTTCACGCCCCGCAGGATTCGCGCCGTGTAGCGCCCGCAGAGCTCGGGGGACTCGATTTCCACGCGCGTCGCGTCGGCGGCTTTCTCGGCGGATTCGTTAAGCTTCGGTCGCACGGGCTTGAGCGGCGTACGATAAATTGCTGCAATCTCACGGGCCACGCCGTAGTGGCCGAGGCAGTCGGGTCGGTTCGCTGTAATTTCCGCGTCGAACACCGGACCCGCCACAGACTCTTCGATCGAATCAACAGCGATGCCCGCGAGCGAGAGCCGTGCGCGCAGCTCGGTCGGCGGTGCGTTCACGTCCACAAATTCCTGCAGCCAGTCGTAGAGAAGCTTCATGGCAGTGGATTGAACCCTTATCCGGTGCCTAACGCAAGGATGGCGCTCCGGAGGCCGGCCTTGCGACCGGAGGAGTGAAACGGCTGCCCTGTAACGAGGATGTCGGCCGAGCCCGCGACGGTTCGGAACCGGGGATATTTTGGCAGAAATCGCTCGCCGGTGCCGCGCATGCCAGCGTTGGCCTCAATGCCGTACACCAGGTTGCCGTTCGCGCAGAAGAGTTGGGTGAACAGGTCCCTGTGGTCGCGCAGCAATTCCAGGACTGCGCTCGGACCACCGGGCCGGCGGCCAGCATAGTCATCCACACGTTTCAAGAAGCGCTTTCTGGGGTCGGCTGCGAGCATCGAATGCGTCGTCACCTAGGGGAACTGGCGCAGGAAGCGGACGTCGTTCTGATACAGCAGCGGAAGTTCGCTGATGCCGTATTTCATCATGGCCAGGCGGTCGACGCCCATTCCGAACGCAAATCCCGAAAGCCGCTCCGGATTGTAATTCACGAAACCATACACCGCGGGGTTCACCATGCCCGCGCCGAAGAGTTCGATCCAGCCCGAAAATTTGCACACGCGGCAGCCGCTCCCGCCGCAAACATGGCATGTCGCATCGACTTCGGCCGAAGGTTCGGTGAACGGGAAATAGCTCGGCCGGAGGCGCGTCTTCGCCGTGGCGCCGAGAAATTCGCGCACGAAATATTCGACCGTGCCCTTGAAATCGCAGAACGTGATGTCGGTATCGACGGCCAGGCCTTCGATCTGGTGGAACATGTAGCCGTGAGTCGAATCGGGATTATCACGGCGGTAGACTTTTCCCGGGACGACGATGCGCACCGGCGGGGGCTGTTTTTCCATTGTGCGGATTTGCATCGGTGAGGTATGCGTACGCAGAAGGTGCGACCCGCGCGCTCCCGCGATGTAGAAGGTGTCCATGCTGTCTCGCGCGGGATGATGCTCGGGGATATTTAGCGCCTCGAAGTTGTAGTAGGGCGTCTCGATTTCCGGTCCTTCGACTACGCTGAACCCGATCGATAGGAAAATGCGTTGAAGCTCTTCGTAGGTCTGGCGGATCAGGTGACGAGTTCCGATCGCGCGCTCGACTCCGGGAAGCGAAAGGTCGATCTGCTCGCGCGCCGCCGATGCCCGCTCCGCAGCAGCTTCGATCTCGCGCCGGCGCTCCTCGAGCGCCGCTTCAACGAGCGCCCTAAGCTTGTTGAGTTCTTGCCCGACGGCTCGCTTCAATTCCGGTGGCGCTGGCTTCAGCCAGTTGTCGGTGATTCTCGAGAGTACGCCTGATTTCCGCCCGAGCCAGTGGTCACGGGCTTCTCTCCACCGCGACTCGCCGGGGTCATCGCCGCCGAGACAAAGCGTCGCAAGTTGCGACCCAATTTCGGCGAACAGTGCGGTGACGCCGCCCGGCGTCGACACGCCCTGCTCAGACAATGTTTGGTCGATCGATGGTTTCTGAGACACTGTTTCTTCCAGCTCGGAGACGGGATGCCGCACCTGGGCCGGCATCGGGCAGTTGGCCGCTACACCACGACAGAGAATCTTCCACGCGAGCGAGCCGTTCTAACGCACTCAAGCGGCCGGCGGAGCGGCTGGCGAGGCGCCGAGATGCTGTTTCGCCGACTCGACGAGCGCTGAAAATCCCTCCGCATCGCGGACGGCGATATCGGCGAGAATCTTGCGGTCGATTTCGATGCCGCCGGCCTTCAGGCCATGAACCAGCTGGCTGTAAGTCATACCATTGTTGCGCGCTGCCGCGCCGATGCGCTGGATCCACAGCCTGCGGAAATCGCGTTTGCGGGTACGGCGATCGCGATAGCTGTACCGCAACGAGCGGTTCACCGCCTCTTTGGCCGACCGGAACAGCTTGCCCTTGGTGAGGAAGAAGCCCTTCGCGTGCTTTAGCAGCTTCTTGCGCCGGGCTCGACGCTTGGTGCCGCGTTTGACTCTAGCCATTGCCTCGATTCTCCTGGTGCGCGCCACAGAGGCGATCGCAGTTTTGCGCCAGATGGCGCAAGCCTTTCATGGGTGTCGCTGGACCGGTCCCGCCACCGCGTACAGATGGCACGAGCAGCAAGACGGGTGTGTCTCGCGGACTGCAGTTGTGCCCCGCGAACCCCCGGGGCGACCGGCCCGTAGGCACCTGTTAGGCTGTGCCTGGCACGGCAAAAACGAGAAAACTAGATGCCATAGGGAAGCGCGCGGCGCACGTTCGGGACGTCCGCCGGACTCACCAGGACCTTGTTGGCCAGCTTGCGCTGACGCCGGGGTGACTTGGTGCCGAGCAAGTGGCGCTTGCCAGAGTGCCAGCGCATCACCTTGCCCGTCGAAGTCAGCTTGAAGCGTTTGGCGGCGCCCCGATGGGTCTTCAGCTTCATCTTCTTATTCTTCTTCACGATCCCCCCTTGGGGCACAAACATTCCTGCTGGCCAGCCTACGATGTGCTCGATGACACAGGTCGCACGGTTAGAGAGCGGCTGCGCTGCCAGAAGATTCCTCAGGCTTGTCCGCCTGCTGCTGACTGCACCGAACGCGCCGGCGGCGAGGTGATGGCGCCCTTTTTCGGTGCGAGCAGAGCGAGAAGAATATTCGCTTCCATTCGCGGTCCGAACTCCACCTGAGCGTGGTCGGTGATGTCCTTGAGCAACCGGTCCATCTTGGCCCGGCCCACATCTTGATGAGCCATCTCGCGGCCACGATGGAATATCATGGCCTTCACTTTGAATCCGTCGCCAAGAAACCGGATGATCTGGTTCTTCCTCACCTGGTAATCGTGCTCGGCGGTGGAAGGCCGGAACTTCACTTCCTTGATGTGCGAACTCTTCTGATGCTTCTTCGCCTCGTGGGCCTTCTTATTTTGTTCGTAGAGAAATTTGCCGTAATCGACGAGCTTGCATACCGGTGGAACTGCGTTCGGTGAGATTTCCACGACGTCGAGCCCGGACTCTCGCGCCGTCTTCATCGCGTCAAACAGGGACATCACGCCCAGCTGATTCCCTGCGTCATCGACGACGCGGACTTCGCGAGCACGAATGCGCTCGTTAACGCGAAGACCAGCACCAGGACCACCCCGCTCTGCGATAAACCCACCTCCCGGGCCGGCGATACACCGCGCTTCGCTGCCCGCTCACCCATCCCTACAGGTACCGAAAAGCCTCCGAGGAACCACAAACGCTGGAGTATAGCACGGCCCTACCGCTCCCCCGCAATAGGCCGTTTATCCGCTTCATCCGCCCTTAATGACCCTGAACTGCTCGTTCGGCCGGCCTCCCAACCAGAACGAATCCCGCGACGATGCGGCTGCGGCTCCCGAAACCGGGGGAAGCCTCTGCGGTTCCGCGCGCAGGAAAGGAAAAGCCTAGCGACTCCTTGCATCGATCTCGGTGCGCAGGTCAGCGACGAACTGACCGAGAGCGCGCGCCCCGAGGTCTCCCTTCGTGCGGTGGCGCACGGCGACCGTGCCTGCCTCGGCCTCTTTGCCACCGACAATGAGCATGTAGGGAATTTTCTCGAGCTGAGCGTCGCGAATTTTCGCCTGCAACTTTTCGTTGCGATCGTCGAGATGGACGCGCAGGCCGGCATCTTTAAGTTGCTGCGTCACTTTCTGCGCATACTCGATGAACTTTCCGCTTACGGGCAGCACGGATGCTTGCACGGGGGCGAGCCATGCGGGAAACGCTCCCGCGTAGTGCTCAATCAGCACGCCGAAGAAGCGCTCGACCGAGCCCCATAACGCCCGGTGAACCATCAGTGGTTGGTGGCGCGAGCCGTCTTCACCGACGTACTGAAGATCAAAACGCCGCGGCAGGTTGAAATCGAATTGCACGGTGGTAAGTTGCCACGGGCGGCCGATTGCGTCGACGAGCTTCACGTCGATCTTGGGGCCGTAAAAAACAGCTTCGCCGGGCATATGCTTGTACGCAACATTCATACGCTGGAGCGTACGGACGAGCGCAGCTTCGGCGCGTTCCCATTCCTCGACTGTTCCGGCGTACTCGCCCGGCCGCGAGGCGTCGCGTGCTGACAGCTCCACCTCGTAGCGGTCGAAACCGAAGACGCGCAGAACTTCGAACGCAAATTCCACGCAGTCCTCGATCTCCCGTTCGATCTGTTCGGGCATGCAGAAAATGTGGGCGTCGTCCTGGGTGAAACCCCGAACGCGCAAAAGGCCGTGCAGCACGCCGGAGCGCTCATAGCGATACACGGTGCCCAGTTCCGCTAACCGGATCGGCAGCTCGCGATAGCTCCGCAGTCGCGATTTGAAAATCAGGATGTGGCCGGGGCAATTCATCGGCTTGAGCTGATACTCGGCTTTCTCGACTTCCACGGGACCAAACATGTTCTCGCGATAAAAATTCGCGTGGCCACTGGTTTTCCAAAGATCGAGCCGCATGATGTGGGGAGTGAAGACGAGGTCGTAGCCTCGGCGAATCAGCTCCTCGCGCAGCCAATCCTCCATTTGCTTGCGGACCAGACCGCCCTTCGCGTGCCAGAAGATCAGCCCTGGCCCGGCTTCGTCCTGAATGCTGAACAGATCGAGTTCCTGGCCGAGCTTGCGATGATCGCGTCGCTTGGCCTCTTCAAGCTTGGTGAGGTAATCGTCGAGATCTTTCTGATCAACGAAGCACGCTCCGTAAATCCGCTGCATCTGCGGATTGCCTTCCTGCCCCTTCCAGTAGGCGCCCGAAACGCTCATCAACTTAAATGCCTTGATGCGCCCGGTCGAGGGGATGTGGGGCCCTCGGCAGAAATCAAGGAATTGTCCAGTCGAGTAGAACGACACCACGGGCTCGCTGGCTTTTTCCTCGACAAGTTCGCATTTGAATTCCTGGTTGGTCCTGCGATAGAGCTCAAGCGCTTCGGGCTTCGGAATCATCTTGCGCTGGTTCGGAATGTCTTTCGCCGCCAGTTCGTGCATCTTGGCCTGGATTTTCTCGAGGTCTTCGGGAGTAAACGGCTCGTTGCGTGCGAATTCATAGAAGAAACCGTTTTCGATCGGCGGGCCGACACCGAGCTTCACGTCGGGATAGAGTTCGAGCACGGCGGCAGCCAGCAAATGCGCCGCCGAGTGGCGGAATACCTGCACGGCTTCGGGATCTTTGGCTGTCAGGATCGAAAGCTTGGCGTCCTCGTCAAGCGGCCGCGAAAGATCGATCAGCTCGCCGCCGGCGCGCGCCACAAGCGCCTCGTGCGCCAGACGAGGGGAGATCTGGTGCGCGATTTCGGCGGCCGTGGTCCCGCGCAGCACCTCCCGGGTCGCCCCATCGGGCAACGTGATTTGAATGGTCTCCATGCTGCGTCTTCTGCCAGAGCAGAACCAGATAGCTTACCGGCGCAGGCAGAGCGGGTCAAGGCAGCGAATCGAGCCGTCTAAACTTGACCAGAACACAATTGCATCGCGGTAGAAATCCTCGCCGCTGATGGGTGGCAAAGCACTGGCAGACTCGAGATGGCCCCCAGCATGGTCAAACGCTGGGCCCTGGATGAAACCTTCGATGGCGGTTGAGCAAGGGGATCGCGCTTGGCGGCAAGACACCGGTTCGGCGCTCTTGCGCGGCCGAGGGACCGGCGTTCACTTCTTGCGAGCCTGATCGAGCATTTCCCAGGTCGCATCGGGGATATCGACGAAGTCATTGAATTCGCCCGCGCCGCGGAGCCACAAGCCGCCGTCGATGACCACACATTCGCCGTTCACGTACTCGGCCTGCCGACTTAGCAGATAGGCGGCCAGATTCGCCAGTTCCTCATGTCTGCCGAAGCGCTTCATCGGGTGATAATCCTTCGCGCGCTCTTCGAATTCCTTCCGTGGCAGCAGCCGCGACCAAGCGCCTTCGGTCGGAAAGGGCCCCGGTGCGATCGCGTTCACCCGAATCCGATGCCGCGCCCATTCGACCGCCAGAGAGCGCGTCATCGCGAGCACTCCGGCCTTTGCGCACGCCGATGGAACGATAAATCCCGAGCCGCAATTCGCAGCGGCGTAGGTGGCCACAATATTCAGAATGTCGCCGGGTTGTTTCGCGGCGATCCACTTTCTGCCGAGCGCCAGCGTGCAGTGGAAAGTTCCTTGCAGGACGATGCCGAGCACGGCGTTAAAGGCATTGGGCGAAAGGCGTTCGGTACGCGCCAGGAAATTCCCCGCGGCATTATTGACCAGGGTGTCTACGCCGCCCAACTCCTCATCCGCCGCTGCAATCGCCCTTTCGACGGCTGCAAAGTCCCGGATGTCGGCCGTCGCGTATGCCGCGCGCGCTCCGCTGCGGCGAATCGCTTCGACCGTTTCCTCGAGCGGCGGCTCACGCCGCGCGACGAGAAACAGACTAGCGCCGAGTTCGGCAAACCGCAGCGCCATCGAGCGGCCGAGCCCGGTCCCGCCGCCGGTGATCAGAATCGTCCGCTGCTTGAGCAAGTCATTTTCGAACATAGAACCAGCCTCCCGAATGGCTCCGTATTCTTGCTGGATGGGCGGCCGCACCGCAAGCCGCATTTCCAATCTTTCAGACAAAGACTCGCGGAAAAAAGGAGATGGCAACCTGCCAACGGTTGTGTTATTCAGTTTGACGCACGCCGGAGGAATCGAACAGGGAGAGGATCATACATGAAAAGATTTCCCGCGGGCTTTATCATTGGTCTGTTTGTCCTGCCGATCATTGCGATCGTCTATTTCTTAGGCGGCTTCGTGCCAGTGGCCGCGACGGATAATCCTATGCCATTTGAAAAGAGGATCGCCAATAGTAGTCTGAAGGCCCGACTCCGGCGAGAAGCACCGAAGCGGGATCTCTCTAGCTTCACGACCGCCGACCTGGTTGCCGGTGCTCGGGTCTATCAAAAGAATTGTGCGTTCTGCCATGGCCTGCCGAAGCAACCCGCTGCTCCTGTCGCGGACGGGATGTACCCGCACGCCCCTCAGCTGTTCACTGCCGACGGGACCGTCACGGATGATCCAGTTGGCGTGACCTTCTGGAAGGTGCAAAATGGCATCCGCTTGACGGGCATGCCCAGCTTCAAGGCTACGCTCACAGACCAGGAGTTGTGGCAAGTCTCGGCGATCCCGGCACTCGCCGACAAACTTCCCGATGAGGTACTCGAATTGCTGAAACCCCAGGTTGCGGCTGCCGCTCCCGGTTCTGAACCGGTGACAACCACCAAGCCCAGAAAATAAAGTGAGCTGCGATCCCGGCCGCCGCATCCCGGCAAGGTGATCGCGCCTTTAGAAATCGACGTGTAGCCGGACGGCAGGAACGATGACCGGACCACGGTCTTTGTTGTACCCGGGATTACCGATGTGCTGCAGGACGAACGAAGCAAAGAAGCCGCGCCAGAGGTGCGCCGTATAGAAGCCCTCGAAAATTTTCTCCCGCCCGTAGTGTAGAGCGCCGTCGCCAAGCAGGAATCCGAGCCCACCGAGCGCGAGGTAGTCGCGATGGTCCGGTACGACGGCGTTCAGAACGAATGCAGCACCCGCCCGGTCGTTCCCTCGATGCCAGACATGGCCCCGGATTAGTCCGCCGAATTCGAGCGTGCGGTCCACTTCGGTGTACGCGAACGATTCGTTGCGGCCATCGCTCCATCCGAGGCGCCCGAAGACGCCCACCTGCGGCGTAATTTCCTGCTCGAGATTGAGTCCAAAGCCGTATTTGTGCCGCCCTTGCCGGCGCGTCGAAACAATGTCCGGCGTGGAGGTTGTGCCATCCAGGTAAGCGTTGATTGCCTGGCGGTAATTGCCCATGTCGGCGTGATTGAGATAGCCCAGCAAGCGCACGACCCCGGCGCGGTGAGCGATCAGATTTCCGCGGGCCTCCAGTTCGAGATTCTCCGAACGGGCTCGCGCGATCGTCGCATCGAGATGGATACCATTGGCTACTTTTGGCATCAGCGCCTCGGCGAACCTTACGGTCCACCAGTGGTCGTCATATTCAACGATGACTCCGTCGGTATAGCCACGCGTGTTGGCGGCGTAGTCGTAGGCGCCGTTGTTGTCGACAGTCCAATTCAAAAATTGCAGGTGGCTGTCGGTGCCCCGTGTGTTCGAGTCAAAGAAATCCGTCAGACCAAATTTGCCGATGCGGAACTCGAGCCGCCGGGCCGGAACGGATGTGGCGAGGTTCAAGGGCCCGCGCTCGGCTTCGATCCGGTCCTCGCTGAGCGGGATCACCTGCCGAAGCATGACCCGCGCGAGGTAGGGAACTGGGCCGAGTTCCGGGTTGCGCACCACATCGAGATTGGTGAACCCTGCCACTCCCAAAGCTTCGCTCAGTCCGTGACCACCGGCGCTCTCGGCGTCCAGAAAGACCTCGGTCGTGGGCGTAAGCGCGTAGCCGAGGTAGAGCGTGTAGAGTTTCGACGTGGCATTCTCGGCATGCGCTCGCAGGCTGTTCTTCCCGCTATATCTCGCCGGGAATTCCGGATGCCATTGCAGGATGATGTTCGCCTGCCCGGAAATCCAGTAGCGGCTGCTTTGTGAATGCGGGAAAACTGTCAGCCGAGGGTCGGACTCGGTCGACGAGGACTCATCAGCAGTCGGTGCCTTCGCCGGGGACGCGGGGTTCTGCTCCTCGGACTGGTCAGCTACCAGGTCTTGCGCGATCGCCCGATAGGGGGCAGCGAGACAAACCAGCAGCAGACAGCTGGTTCCCAGTGCGAGTTGGGCGAGAGACCGGCGCATTGTTTCGCGAGACCGGTGATTCTCGGGCAAGAAAATCGACAAAGCCACATTCGAACCATGCGGCGGTCCCCAAGGATAAGTCAAATAGTACAACAAGAAAGGCCGGGTTCTAGGGCGTGCTTTCTACGTTTCCATATCCATATCGAAAATTCAAGGCCGACTGAGCAGACTCGCCTTGTCCCACTACGGCCTGTTCTGATCTGACATACTCGAGCGCCTCGCAGCGGCGCGGGGAGATGACCTCCGGAAGCACCCGAGGACGCGATCGAAATTGGCCCGGTCTGAAATAGGCTGGGGCCAGGATTCTGGGAGGAAGCAACCGGCCCCGAGGCATCCCGATTGCCCGCGAGGGTCATCTTTAGTAGTCTCTATCATTGCGCTTACGTTAGTGGCTCCGTCCTACGGATTCAGGGGTGAGAACTTTGCGGGGAAAACTTTGTCTTCAATGTTGGTTTATCGCTGTCGCGACCATCGTACTGACCTGTTGCCAGCAAACGATCAACTATCCGGGGCCGCGCATTGCGACGGTTTCTCCTACCAGTATCAGCGCGGGCCAGCCGACCTTTACCCTAACGGCGACCGGTTACAACTTCACTCCGGCCTCGACAGTGAACTGGAACGGGGGAGCACTCATTACCCTATTTGTGAACACGAACACGCTCACGGCGCAGGTATCTTCGGGCTTGATCCAGAATGCCGCCGCAGTTTCGATCACCGTCTCGACCCCGTCGCCCGGTGGTGGCGTAACGGCCCCGATCGCCTTCACCATTAAGCCAACCGCAAGCCCGCTGCCGCACATCACGAGCATTTCCCCCTCGTCCGTGCTCACGAGGAGCGGCGCTTTCGCTCTGAGCGTAACGGGCACGAACTTTGTCGCGCTGTCGAATGTTCTCGTGAGCGGTTCCATACAAACGACGACATTTGAAAGCTATACCTCACTGCTGGTGTCAGTGCCAGCCTCCTATGTCGCTAGTACCGGCTCGTTGCAGGTTGTCGTCGTGAATCCACCGCCGGATGGAGGCAGTTCGAACACCTTTACGCTGACTATTACCAATCCTGTTCCGAGCATCGCTTCGCTGAACCCCACGAGCGGGCAAGCCGGAACCACGTCGACCGTGGTCTCGTTGACCGGTACGGCGTTCGTGCCTGATTCCGGGATCCTGATCAACGGCGTCGGGCGCACGACCAGTTTCGCTAGCTCGACACAGCTAAGTACCGAGCTCATCGCTTCGGATTTCGCGGCCGCCGGAATCGATCAGGTCCAGGTGGTGAACCCGGGGCCCGGAGGCGGCACGTCAAACACGCTGACGTTTGCGGTCAATCCGACGAAGTCAGCTGGATTGCCCGTGCTGGTCGATGTCGCACCGGACGGTTCGCAGGCGAACAATGGAATCTGCGGAGGAATCAACAGCTGCCAGAGTGGAAGCCAGGGCCTTACGCTGACAACCGCAAGTCCGTCGGTGAGCCAAACCGGTCAGTTTGTCGCCTTCGCATCCATTTCGAATAACCTCGTCGCGAAGCAGACGAATTCTTCGAGCGAAATTTTCTATCGCAACACCTGCCTCACGGCCACCTCGGGTGGCTGCACCCCGGCCACCTTTCTTCTGAGCACAGCGGCCAATGGCGGCCTCCCCAACGGGCCGAGTTCCGAGCCATCGCTTGATGGCTCTGGCACTCACGCGGCCTATACTTCACTCGCCACGAACCTGGTGAACTACGTAAACATGAGTTCAGGCCCGGCCGCAAGCGAGGTCTACTGGCAGCCGGTTTGCACCACTACTGCCATCAATGGCGTCCCCACTTGCGCGACCACGGGTTCTGCAACGAGTACGTCTACGGCGCCGGCTGTGCTCGTTTCGGTCGCCGTCGACGAAGCAAGTCCGGGAAACGGCAACAGTTACAATCCGGTGATCAGCCCGGACGGGCAATATGTCGCCTTCGTCTCGCTGGCCACCAACCTTGTATCCAATGTCGTAGTCGACGGGGTCACCCCGCAGGTCTATATCCGCACCATCTGCGGCGGCGCCATACCCACGACGGTGAACCCGACCTGCCATCCGACAACGTACCTGGTCTCTTCTTCCGATGGAATCCATCCCGGCAACGGCCCAGGCTCCCATCCCGCCATCTCAAACAACGGACTCTATGTTTCTTTCTCGTCATCGGCGACAAACCTGGGCACGGCCGCACCCAATCCCCAGGGGGCCGAGGAGATTTTTCGGCGGTCCACCTGCAGCACAACGATCGGCCAAGCCGGTAATACGTGCGCCCCGGCCACCACTCTGATCTCCACTCCCGATGCGAGCATTACACCCACGGCCCCAGCGGGAGGCGCAAACTCGGAGCCTGCGATCTCCTACGACGGCCGCTTCGTCGCCTTCGCTTCTACGGCCGCGAATCTTGGCACCGCATCGGCGGGTGTCCAGCAGATCTACGTGCGCGACACGTGCACAGCCGCCACCAGTTGCACCCCTTCGACGCGGCTTGTCTCCACGCGTGACGGCACAACGCCAGCAAACGCCTTGAGCGAGTCTCCGAGCATGAACCGGATCGCTACAGGCTCGGGCCCGCTCGTCGCATTCGCGTCGGCTGCTTCGAACCTCGCGACCAACGTTTTAAACGGCGTCGAAAGCATTTTCGTCCGTAACACTTGCGCGGTGGTTGCCTCGAGCACCACCTGCTCAGCTGGGCTTGCCCTCACGAGCCAGCCCGCGGGCACTTCGCCCCCTGCGGCCAACGGCCTCAGCATTGGACCGGCAATCAGTGGCGACGGCCACACGGTCGCTTTCCTATCTTTTGCGAGCGATCTGGTGGTGCGCGATGACAATGCACTCGAGGACATCTTCCTCGCCTCCACTTCCTTCTAATTCTGAATTTCTAGGTTTGCGCGCCGGCGCGGCGATGGCCGAGAACGGCGATGCGCAGCAGCCTCGAGCTCTTCGAGTCCTCTGGAAGTCGCAGCTGGATCCGGTAGGGACCGGTTATCCTCTGGGACCTCCGCCAGGCGCCACAGGCCAGCCTCGACCGAAGCTCGTCCTCTGTTGCAAATCACGGGATGCTCACTTGGTGAGTCGGAGTGTGATCTGCGTTGTTTTGCCCGAGCGGATGAGGGCTCGCTTCAACCACTCCGAAGAGGCCGTGTTTGAGTAAGCCCGCAGATCGTACTGCCCGCTTTCGAAGCGAACGAACGCGAAGTGGCCGTGTGCATCCGTATGCGTGGCGTGGGGATGCCGGCCGTCGGAGGTTTCGATCGTCACAGTTGCGTTCGCAACGGGGTTGCCCTGCGCATTGAGCACCGTACCGGCGACTGTACCGACGCGGGAATTGCCGTTCGCCGTTGTGGCGATCGCTAGCGCCGCGACGAGCAGGAAACAGAACTCGGACCGTTTCATCGCAAGTCCTCGAGACCGAGATTCATTCCATTGTAGTCGGCATCGCGTTTTGCTGGTGACCTGCGCAACGCGGGCGTTCAATTTCAGTCACCTGTGCTGTCGTTCGGTCCTCGGCTTGCGCGCTTCCAAGCGGCTTTCGTGGGCTTCGAAGACCGGCCTTTCGTTGACGGAAAAAACGCGCTGACCTATAACTAACATCGCTCGGCAGGACTACCGTACGCACGGAGGCCCGTGCCTTCTGGTGCCGGGAGGCGTGTTGATCTTGCCTAGGCAGACGCCTACGAAGTCTTCGGTGATTTTCAAAGTGAGCAGAAAGCAGTGTCTCGAGCGACACAGGAATCAAGGGACCCCGCAACTCGCCGGCTCGAGGCTTCCGGCGAAGGGCCCGGCGGCGCTCAACCCCGGGGAGAGCAAGGAGACCGCAGAGCTGCACAGTCAGCGAAATTGATCTGCGTTGCTACCTAGGACCGGAATGGCGAGCCCTTTCTGCACGGGGTTGTAATTTTCTGCAAACGGGGAGACCGAATGGCTCGCTACATCTCGCAACACACGCTGGCCTGCCTGACCCGCCAGGGTGCAGAGGAACTCGCACGCAGGCTGCATGGAGGCACGCAGGTTAGGGCGCGACGCGTCCTCATCAATTTGCAGGAAGGGAAGATGCTCGTTGAATTCGACGCACCCGGACGCGAAGAGCTCGAAAAATGGCTGGCGGCGGAAAAGTTTCATTTCGACTGGCTGCTGCGCATCGAGCTCGAATCGGCTGGTAGCGGTCTCGAGCGGGTCGGCTAACTAAGGCCCCGTTTTATTTGCAGCCAGCGGAGCCGAAGCAACCACCTGCCCGCGTCCGGTTGCTGACGCTCGAGCCGCCGACCCCCGCAACGTGCGATCCCGTGGAGTGGACCATGGGTGGACCATGGCCATTGCCGCACCTGCAATTCCGGTGTATGCTCGCCTTCATGATCTGCCAGCAAAGGCCGGCTCGCGGCTGTGATTGTCTGTGTTGCACCCCTGCATGCTCTGGCCCGGGCAGTCTGGAAATTTAGGAAGCCGATTCGAGCTTCGAATTTCTCAACCCACCGCCAGAGAAGACCTGGTTTGGTGGGTTTTTGTTTGCAAGGCGCACCGAACGCAATCGATCTCGTTACTTTTTGGAGGAGGAACTCACATGGCTGATTATGCGCATCCAGAAGTGTTGGTCACGACCGAGTGGGTGGCGAACCACCGGAGCGATCCGACGATCCGGCTGATTGAAGTCGATGTCGACACGACCGCCTACGAGCAGGGTCACATCGATGGAGCCGTCGGATGGAACTGGCAGACGCAGCTCCAGGACAATATTCGTCGCGACCTGATTGAGAAGTCGGTGCTCGAACGGCTGCTCGGCCAGGCCGGCGTCTCGAACGACACGACCATCATCGTCTACGGCGACAACAATAACTGGTTCGCGGCCTATGCCTTCTGGCAATTGAAATACTACGGACACAAAGACGTTCGGCTGATGAATGGCGGCCGCAAGAAGTGGCTCGAGGAGAAACGCCCGCTTACCACCGACGCCGCCAAGGTGACATCGACGACCTATCGCGCAACGGGACCGGATGAATCGATCCGCGCGCGCAAGGAACAAATTTTCCCGATCATCGAGCGCAAGAGTACCGCCCAGCTTGTGGACGTGCGTTCTGTCGATGAGTTCACCGGGAAAATCATCGCGCCACCGGGTATGAACGAAACCGCGCAGCGTGCCGGCCACATTCCGGGCGCCGCAAACATCCCGTGGGCGCAGGCCGCAAACGAGGACGGCACCTTCAAGTCCTACGACCAGTTGAAGCAGCTCTACCAGGCGAAGGGCGTCAACGGGTCCGATCCAGTGATTGCCTACTGCCGCATCGGCGAGCGTAGCTCGCACACGTGGTTCGTGCTCAAATATCTGCTCGGCTACCACAACGTGCAGAACTACGACGGATCCTGGACCGAGTGGGGAAACCTGGTCGGTGCGCCCATCGAGAAGGAGATTGCCGCGGCAGCGCGATAATCGGTGGCATGGCTAGCCGGTCGCGCCTCCCTCGATTCGGCACTGGCCCTGGTTAGGGTTAGGGCCGCGCGTTCGTGG
>Ga0209526_10000393_pt1 | contig 28069 bp, 23 predicted proteins | sample JacPinW_OM2H0_M1_FD_188566 | JGI IMG/M metagenome (GOLD analysis project Ga0209526, IMG submission 188566) | Forest soil microbial communities from Algoma, Ontario, Canada - Jack Pine, Ontario site 1_JW_OM2H0_M1 (SPAdes) (version 2) | ecosystem: Environmental > Terrestrial > Soil > Boreal... | reverse complement strand
CCGCCGGGCGGCCCGCCGGCGGCCCGGCGGGGAGCCGGGCCCATGCCGCGGAACCGTTGGCTCGCGCCGAGCCCATGGCCAGCGCGACCCGGGCCGGATCCGCCCCCGCTGCCGGAGACGGCCCCGCCGCCCCTGACGGCCGGGCAGCAGGCGCTGACGGGCGGGTGGATCCCCGGTCCGCGAAGAGGACGTAGTGAAAAATCACGAACCTCGTGACGAACGTTACGCAGTTCGCCATGAGGTAGGCAACGTCCACGAACAGCACCCGCATCGGATGCGAGAGACCCATCCGCAGGGCCTCCTGGTTCGCGAACTTCGCCGTCAGCGTCAGAACGACCGCGGCACCGACCGATACCGTCCAGAACGGCAGGGTCTCCCGGACCAGATTCGGCCTGCCCTTCCGCTCCCACGCCCAGCGGCTCAGGAGGTAGCTGACCGCCGCGCCAGCGAACCACGCCGCGACCGCCGAGATGCCCGCCGTCGCGTGCGCGGGCCCGAGCAGGAGCGTCAGCGTGATCTGGCTCGCCGCGAAGGAGACGACCGCCACGGGCACGAACCTGCTGAACCGCCTGCCCATCGAGGTCCGGAGCCGACGCCGCAGGGACGCGACAAACCGGGGCGCAACGAGTGTCATGGGAGTCCTAGCTACTCGGAAGACCGACAGGTCATCCAGACAGGTATACAGTACGGGAACCGAACGAGGCTGGAAGTAGGCGACCTCCGCAGTGAGGCTGGGCCGCGTCGGCGCGGACGCCGGCAGCGGGCAGCAGATGTAGGCCATCGCGGACGGGCACCCCTACTATCAGGCGCCGACCGGGGAAACACAGGCGCCGCGTGACGGGAACAATCCAAGCGACACACACCGACAAGGCAGGAGCAAGGTCATGAGGATCTTGGTGTTGGGCGGGGACGGTTACCTCGGGTGGCCGACCGCGCTTCACCTCTCGGCGTGCGGCCACGACGTCGCGGTGGCGGACAACTTCGCCCGCCGAGGGTACGACCACGAACTCGGCGTTGACAGCCTGGTGCCCATCGAGACCCTGCAGAGCCGTGTCGCGGTGTGGCGGGAGTACACGGGCCAGGACATCAGGTGTTACATCGGCGACCTCGTGGACGCGCCGTTCACCTACCACATAGTGGAAGACTTCCGACCCGACGCGGTGGTTCACTTCGCCGAGCAACGCGCCGCGCCGTACTCGATGGTTGACCGGAAGCACGCGGTCTACACCCAGACCAACAACGTGATCGGTAATCTCAACCTGCTGTATGCGATCGCCGAGACCAATCCGGACATCCACCTGGTCAAGCTGGGCACGATGGGTGAGTACGGCACGCCCAACATCGACATCGAGGAAGGCTGGCTGGAGGTTGAGCACAAGGGGCGCAAGGACCGGGTCCTGTTCCCGAAGCGCCCGGGCTCCTTCTACCACCTGTCCAAGGTGCATGACAGCCACAACATCGAGTTCGCCTGCCGGATCTGGAATCTCCGCGCCACCGATCTCAACCAGGGCGTCGTCTATGGCCAGCAGACTCCGGAAACGGCCAGGGACGAGCGGCTAGCCACCAGGTTCGACTATGACGCGGTGTTCGGCACCGTGCTGAACAGGTTCGTCATCCAGTCCGTTCTCGGCCAGCCGCTGACCGTGTACGGGGAGGGTAGCCAGACCCGCGGCCTCATCGACATCAGAGACACGGTCCGATGTGTCCAGATTGCCTGCGAGAACCCAGCCGACCAGGGCGAGTTCCGGGTCTTCAACCAGATGACCGAGTCCATGTCGGTCGGCCAGATCGCCGAGACCATCGCACGGTGCAGCCCCGACGCGGTCAAGATCGAGCACCTGGACAACCCCCGCGTCGAGCTCTACGGCCACTACTACAACGTCACCCACACCAGGCTCGTCGAGCTCGGCCTTGAGCCGCACCTGCTGTCCGACACGCTGATCGACTCGCTGCTCGGCATCACGAAGCGGTACGCGCACCGGGTCCGGCTTGAGGCGCTCCGCCCGACGATCCAGTGGCGCAAGCCCGCCAGCGAGGCGACCAAGTAGCACGCCCGGCTGTTAGCAGGAGAGCAGCGTCAGGGTGACAAGCCCGTCAGGCGACCCTGGCAGCGCATGCTGTGCTCGAAGAACGCGTCCCGGTCGGTGATCACGTTCTCGAACTGGCCGAAAAGCTCAAAGCTCACCATGCCGAACAGCGCCGTCCAGCCCGCCACCGCCCGCGCGGCCACGTCATCGGGCACCTTCGCCATCACCGAGGCGCGCAGCGCGGCCGCGTCCGGGCCGAACGACTGCGGGGGCGGCGGGCAGATGCCGGGCGGGTCCAGCGCGCCCGCCCGGTGGGCGTCACTGATGATCTTCCCGTAGACGGTGGCGGCCCGGGTGGCGGGCGCGATCGTCTGCTGCGGCGCCTGGTAGCCCGGCACCGGCGAGCCATAGACCAGCGCGTACTCATGAGGATGGGCCAGCGCCCAGTTCCGCACGGCGCGGCAGACCGCGAGCCACCGCCCGGTGTAGTCGCCCGGTGGGTATGCCGCGTCCGCCTGTTCCGCGGCCACGCCGATCGCGTTGTACCCGTCGATGATCAACGCAGTGAGCAGGTCGTCGCGGCTCGGGAAGTACCGGTAGATCGCCGAGGAGACCATCCCCATCTCCCGGGCGACCGCGCGCAGCGAGAGGCCGGCCGCGCCCTCGGTGGCCAACTGGCTGCGCGCGATCTCGGTGATTTCCCTGGTGAGTTCCTCGCGGACTCGCTCCCGCGCGGTGCGGCTTGCGTTCACGCCCAGGATTCTAGCAGAGCACCGTATCCATTAAAGAGCACTGCTCTGCGAGATAGGCGAGGCGCTGATCCCTAGACTCGCCCGCATGGCTGTTGGCCCCGGCCACCACAGGCGCATGCCGCGCCGCCGGTTGCTCAGCATCGAACTCGGTGGTGCCGCCGCGCTCTGCGCGATCGCGGTGGCCGTCGCCGTGGGTATCTCGCAGGCGACAAGCTCGCCGGCGTGTGCCTCGGCCGTATCGCAGAGCCAGACCAGCGGCCCGGCCGTATCGCAGAGCCAGACCAGCGGCGAGGCCACGCACTACGTGCTCCAGCCTGGCAACGGCAACTGCTCATACCCGGCCGCGAACACCGATCAGATGTACGCCGCGCTCTCCCCCGCCGAGTACGGTTCGGCCGCCGCGTGCGGCAGTCACCTCGAGGTCACCGGCCCGGATGGGTCGGTGACAGTGGAGGTTGTCGACCAGTGCCCGGAATGCCGGCCGGGCCACATCGACCTGAGCGAGCAGGCCTTCGCGCGAATAGCGCAGGTCTCCGCGGGTCTGGTCCCGGTGACCTATCACACGATCATCGACCCGCCGCTTCCCGCGCCGCTGTCGCTCCGGGTCAAGGAGGGCTCGTCGCTGTACTGGTTGGCGCTGCTGCCGATCGGCAGCGGCAACCCGATCACGAGCGTGCGGGTGAGCAGCGCCTCCCACCGCGGGCAGGATCTAGCCCGGGCCAGCTACAACTACTGGCTCGCGCCGTCGGGCATGGGCGCGGGCCCGTTCACCGTCCAGCTCACCGATTCCGTCGGCCACCAGGCCACCGTCGCCGGTATCAGCCTGACGCCTGGCGTGGTTCAGGGCACCGGCAGGTGGATGTACGGCGCGGGCGCACCGGTAGCCGCCGCGGCGCCGGCCGGGCCCACGGCGGCACGCACGACGCATGGTCCTGCGCCCATGCGCACGCCGGCCGGGCCCTCGGTGGCACGCACGACACATAGCCCTGCGCCCATGCGCACGACAGCAAGCCCCAACCTGGCGGCGGCCTCCCCACGCGCGTCCTGCTAAGTCCTGATCGAGCGGATGATGACGGCGATCCCGAGCGCGCCGGCCGGCGCCAGGGTGATGAGTGCGGGCAGCTGGTACCGCCAGGAGAACTCGAACACGTCGGATACCAATGTCACCGACACTGCCGAGGCGAAGAACAGCAGGCAGGCCAGGGCGAGCTGGCGGGTCCCCGGGTCCGCCCGCCGGCGCAGCAGGGCAGCTGAGCCGGCCAGCCCGGTCAGCGTGAATACCACCAGCAGCGGGCCGGGGGTGTAGCCACCGCCGAGCTGGTAGGCGCGCAGGAATGTGGCCACGGGCCGCCACACGGTCGGCGGGCCGCCGCCGAAGCGCTCGATCACGCCCTTGACGATCGGCATCGTGGCATGCGGCGGGTGGTACGGGTACGTCGTCTGGAACTGCCAGCGGTAGATGGGCGTGTCGCCTGGACTCGTCGTGCGGGTGATCGCGAAAACCTTCACTACGTCACGCCGGTACGTATCAAGCACCCGCAGCGGCTGCTGGGTCAGCACCCTACGGTTGAAATCGGAGACCAGTGTGTTGGTCTCAGCGCGCGGCAGCTTCGAGTAGTACGGCTGGACCGGGGAACCCTGGGCGTACTCGAGCCAATCGGGCCCCTTGGCCTGCTGCGCCTTCGTCGGGCACATGGCCCGCTCGGCGGAGGGCAGCCTGATGGTCGCGCAGTCGACGGATTCCGCCATTCTTCCGTAGAGGGATGTGCCGCCCACATGGGACAGGGAGAAGCTCCCAGAGAGCACGTAGGAACCGGTGCAGTAGGCCAGGATGGGCAGCGCGAAAGCCGCACCAAAGATGGCTGCCTTGCCGATCGCAGGCCGCCACCCGCCACTGGCCACAAGCACGTAGATCGCTGCAGGCAGGATCAGCGCTTCGCCGACCTGAGCGATGGTGGCCGAGGTTCCCAGCACGATGCCCGCCGCGGCGGTGCGCCGCCAGCTGGCCCTCGGCGGCCAGAGCAGGATGGCCAGGCCAGCCACGATGAGGGCCTGGAACCAGGTGCCCGGCATGATCGTCTGCTCGTCTTGCAGCTGGTAGGCGTCCAGCAGGACCGGTGCCATGGCCAGCGCGGCCAGCCAGCGGGGCGCGCCGCGCCGCAGAAGCAGCAGGTAGATGACCACCGCCATGGCCAGGCCCAGCAGATGCTGGACTGCGACGACGGCGTCGAAGTTGCCCACCAGCAGGATCGTCCGCAGCGGTCCCTCATAGCCGACCGGATCGTTACCGTAGGCGTTGTACAGGTACCTCTCCGCGTCGAGGAACAATGCGGGGCGGTAGGCAAACTGGGCCAGCACCCGGAGCGCCACGCCGCCGGCCAGCAGCGCGGCAGCCAGCCAGTGCCGCCGCAGGGCAGCGGCGGCCTTGGCCGCGTGCCGACGGGCCGCCTGGCCGCGCCGGGCCGGGCCGGGCTGGTGGGCCTGGCGGTCCGCGTCTTCGGGCTTCACCAGGCTGTTCGATCTCACCATTTTCCTGCAACAAGCTGCCCGCCGCTGGAATTGAAGAGGGCGAGGAAGACCGTGACAATCGCCAGCCATCGGGTCATCCGGTTGCGCGGAACCTGGGTCAGCGCGGCCCATGCGATCGCGGTGTACCACGCAAATACCCATGGGGCGACGAGGACCCAGGCGAATGTCAGAGCGAATGGCGCCACGACTTCGCGCGGCTGATCCGAAGAGATCCGCCGATAGATGAACCCCGCGACCACGACCATCGCGATCGGCCACAGAAAGCCGATGACCGTGGCCATGCTCGCCTTATCGACGCCCAGCGCCTGTCCCAACAGCTGGTAGAGCCGCCATGGCGATGGCAGCGTGACCAACTTCAGCCCACCGAAGAGCGGTTTGAGCGCGTCAAGCCCGTAGAAGCTGTATTGCAGGGCCACCGTCACCAGTGACACCACCGCGATCCGGCTGGTGCGCATCCACTCGTGTCGTCGAAGCAGTGGCCACGCGAGCCCGACCGCGACCAGCACCGCGTTGGCCTTGACCCCGCAGGCCAGGCCGATCAATACGCCGATCAGTACGTCGCCCGACATACCCGAGACGCGACGCGCCACCTGGATCGCGCAGATGGCCGCCGCCGCCACGAACGTGTCGAGATGACCGCCGCCCACCAGCTGCTGAATGAGGACCGGGTTCGCCGTCCAGAACAGCGTCGCCCGCACAGGATCGTCCGAGGTCTTGAGGAGCAGGAATCCGACGCCGACGAACACGATGCCGTTGAGGATCATCAAGACCCAGACGGTGGTGGCGACGTGCGCGCCGCCGATCGTTGCCGCGAATCTCTGGACCATGGTGGCGAAGGGGCCGTAGACGGACGGCTGCCTCTTCCACACCGCCCCGACGACATGGGTATATGCGGAGTGACGCCCGAGCCAGGCCATCGGGTTGGTCGTATAGGGATTGCCGCCCAGCGACGCTATGCGACCATACGCCGCGTAGCTCGCGGTATCCGATGAGCCAACCGGGGTGAGGCTGACCATGACCGCGACGACGCCCGCGCTGACCAGCAGCAGGTGACGCGGGTCGGGGCGCCACCCTTGGCTGTGCGCCCACAGCATCCCGGCGAGCCCGGCGCAGGCGAGGATGTCTCCCGCATAGAGCAACACCATCGCGATGATGCCGTGGTGGTTGAGCGACGGCAGGAGGTACGACAGCGGCAGCTTGATGGGCAACGTCTCGGCGTTCGGCGCCGTCGCCCCGACGATCATGCCCAGCAGCAGACCGACCCCGGACACGGTGATGGCGACCTTGGGGTTGGCGAGCCCGCTCCAGGCGAGCTTGCGGATCACCGCGCTCATGAGCCGCTCGATCGGCCCAGTCGGACCGCGCCCTTCGACGGGACCGTACGTCCCGGATGGGCTGGCCTGCTCGGTCGATCCGGACGAGCCGGCCGGCCGGCTGGACACTTGTGTCACCTGGGCCATACCTCCGTTGGGCCCTGCGCGGCTTCTGTCGGTGCAGGTATCACCACGCCACTGGTCTTTAGGGTCCCAGATGCCCTCATTACTTTTTCGGCTGGCCCCGCCCGCACGTCTATGCCCAGCGTAGGGGGACAACCCAGGGCTCCACGCCAATTTGCCAGGAGATGACTGAAGTTCGTCAGGGCGGTGCTCCCTGTTCACGGCACCAATTGCTCAGGCAGGTCAGATATCCAGGGGCAAAGCCGGTGGCGATCCGCAGCTGGTGATCGGCATCGGGGAAGACGACGGCCTGCTGGGGCCGCGCTGTGCGGGCAGCTGTCTCGTCGTAGCGCACGATGCTGGCCTGGATGGGTACCAGCGGATCGCTGCGACCGAAGATAGCCAGGGTCGGGATCTTCAGCCGGACAAGGTCGTCGTAGGGGTCGTGGTCACCCCACGCGCTCAGCTGCGACCAGACCGTGCTGTCCAAGGTGAAGCCGACGGTGCGCAGCACCGCGTACCAAGGCTCGTCTTGGTAAGCGTCGATGATGCGCTGTCCTTCCTGGTGCCCGTGGCCCGCGCTCGCCGCCGCAGTCAGCTGCCGCACCAGGGCCGCAGCCACGCCCTGCTCGACGCCCACCCTGGTGAGGGCGAACACCGCGGACTCGGCGAAGGACACCGCCGGGCAGGAATTCAAGATCAGATGCCGCGGCGCGCCTGGCCGCGCGCACAGGCGCAGCGCAACCCACCCGCCTTCACTGTTCCCCAGCACCCCGACCGCGCCGGAGGCGACCCGGGGATGGGCCCGCAAGGTCGCCACGGCGGCGGCGGCGTCTTGCGCCAGTTCGCCGACCGTGGCCGCAGGCCATGCACCTGTGGACTTGCCAACGCCACGCTTGTCGTAGGCGAGCACCGCCACGCCGACGCCGGCCAAGTGCTCGCGTAGCGCGTCAAACAAGCCATCGCTATGCCGGTCCGAAGGTCCCGAGCCACCAATCAGAATCACACCGGGAGCCGAAGCCGTGTCGGGACACGTTATGGTCCCGCTCAGCCGCACCCCCGCACCTGAGAATTCCACCTCCTCCGTCTCCACCCGGCTACCTCTCTGCGGCCCGTATCAGCGCCCGTCGGCACTGGCGCCTTCTTTGCGTTCGGAATAAATATCAGTCGCCTGGCGACCAGCCAGCCATCGGGAACGCTGCGAGCATGTCGCGGACCTCGCCCGCGATCCGCTCAATGGACGGCTCGTCATCCTTGACCGCGGCCGTGATCGCGTCGTCCATCCACGCGGCGATCTGCGGCATGTGCTCCTCACGGAGGCCGCGCGTGGTGATCGCGGGGGTCCCAAGCCGGACCCCGGACGGATCGAAGGGCTTGCGCGGGTCGAACGGCACCGTGTTGTAGTTCAGTTCGATGCCGGCCCGGTCCAGCGCTTTGGCCGCAGGCTTGCCGGCGATGCCCTGCGGGGTCAGGTCCATCAGGATGAGGTGGTTGTCAGTGCCACCGGAGACGAGTTGATAACCTCGCGCTGACAGCGCCTCGGCCAGAGCCTTCCCGTTGGCCACGACCTGATGGGCGTAGTCGCGGAACTCCGGCTCCGCCGCTTCCTTGAGCGCGACCGCGATCGCGGCCGTTGTGTGGTTGTGCGGGCCGCCTTGCAGGCCGGGGAATACCGCCTTGTCCAGGGCCGACGCGTGTTCCGCGGTCGACATGATCATGGCGCCGCGCGGGCCGCGCAACGTCTTGTGGGTGGTGGTCGTAATCACTCCGGCGTGGCCGACAGGCGTCGGGTGCGCGCCGCCCGCGATGAGCCCCGCGATGTGCGCGATGTCCGCCACAAGCACCGCGCCGACCTCGGCGGCGATGTCGGCGAAGGCCGGGAAATCGATGGTGCGCGGAATCGCCGTGCCCCCGCAGAAGATCACCTTCGGCCGCTCGCTGCGGGCGAGGTCGCGCACCTCGTCCAGGTCCACCCGCCCGGTGTCGGCACGCACGCCGTATTGCACGGAGTGGAACCACTTACCGGTGATAGACACCGACCAGCCGTGTGTGAGGTGCCCGCCCATGGGCAGCGCCATGCCCATGACCGTGTCTCCCGGCTGCAAGAAGGCCAGGTAGACGGCGAGGTTCGCCGGTGATCCCGAGTACGGCTGGACGTTCGCGTGGTCCACGCCGAACAGCGCTTGGGCCCGCTGCCTCGCCAGCGTCTCGATCTGGTCGATGAACTGCTGGCCCTCGTAGTAGCGGCGACCTGGGTAGCCCTCCGAGTACTTGTTGGTCAGCACCGTGCCCGCGGCCTCGAGCACCGCGAGCGATACATAGTTCTCCGAGGGGATGAGCCGGATCTTCTCGAACTGCCGGCGCGCCTCCTCGTTGATCAGTTCGGCGATCTCCGGGTCTGTACGTGCGACATGCGAAACAGGCGGCTGGTGCATGGTGACCTCCTCGCAGTGAGGCTACACACGCACGGCGAACAAGGCAGCAAGGCGTGGCCCGGCGGCGGCACGGCCCCGCACGGCGGCACGGCCCCGCACGGCGGCACGGCCCCGCACCACAACACGGCCCGCACGGCGGCGCTTGACACTGGCGGGTGCGCGACTTGCGGACTACCTCGCCGACAACTATCGAATTTTTCTTCGCTCAAGAATAGTATCTGATGACAAGATACGCTACTATGTTCTATAACCGATGCAAGGAAGAGCCCTTCGTCGATCGGAGGTGCGTCCCATCCCAGGTCTAGCCAGCAACGATCTCTCCTCCCCGGACGATCTCCCCACCGGGCTGACCCTCATGTGGCCAGGAAAGTCGGCGCTCGATGACATCATGCATGCAGCCGCCGACACTCAGCGCGAGATGGCCGCCTCGGATGAAACGCCAGCCGACGATCGCGTATCGGCCCGGGACCGGCAGCCGGTGTCACTTACCGAGATCGCCGGCAGCATGGTCGAGGAGATGGTGCCAGGGCCGGAGTTGGCGCAATGGCTGGCTACGACAAAACCAGGAGAGCTGAACGGATTCTCGCTGGCCGGTGCCGCAGCAGCCGCACGGCGCCTTGCGTCCTGGGCGCAGGCCCGCGAGCTGGCGGCTGTCGCTGAGATCGCGGCGCGTGCCGCGGTGCGGGACGACTCGGTTCCCGTCGGTCCCAACGGCGGACCTGCGCGGGTGCCGGACGACGCCGCGGATGAGGTGGCATTGGCCCTGTGCATGTCACGATTCGGCGCGTCATGGTGGACCAACACGGCCATCACGCTCTCATGGCGGCTGCCTAACACGCTGGACGCCCTCCGCACCGGAACAATCGACCTTTCCCGCGCCAAGCTGATCGCCGAGGCCACCAGCCTGCTCGACGACGATGCGGCGCAGGCGGTCGAAGACCGGGTTCTGCCTTCGGCCGGCCAGCAGACGCTGGGCCAGCTGCGCGCCGCGCTGCGCCGGGCCGTGATCAGCGTGGATCCTCAGGGCGCAGAGAGGCGGCGGCAGGAGGCCGAGCGCAGGGCCCGAGTTGGTCTGTACGGCGACGAGGAGGGCACGGCGACTCTGTCTGGCCAGAACCTTCCTGGTGCCCAGTCCGCCGCGGCCATGGCGCGGATCAGCGCGCTGGCCCAAGCGATGAAGTCGGCAGGGATAGAAGGCGGGATCGATCTACTGCGCGCCCAGGCGTTCCTCGGATTGCTGCTGGGCACGCTGCCCCTGATCCCTCCGTCGGGCGACCCAGGCGATCCAGGCCCAGACGAGTCAGGTCCAGACGACAGGGGCCCGGATGAGCCCGGCCCAGGCGACGGGCACCCCGGCAACCCCGGCCTAGGCCCAGACGACAGAGGCCCGGATGAGCCCGGCCCAGGCGACGGGCACCCCGGCAACCCTGGCCCAGGCCCAGACGACAGGACCCCGGATGAGCCCCGCCCAGGCGACGGGCACCCCGGCAACCCCGGCCCGGGCTGGCCGCCCGGGCCTGGCCAGCCGTGGGGTCCTGGGGGCAGGTTCGATGATCCGACGGATGAAGACGCCCCGGACATCGAGGACGAGCCCGGCGACCCGCCATGTGGACCGGCGGACTACGAAGACATTCCCGTCACTGAGGGATCCCCACCAACCTGGCCGGACCTGCTACTTCCCGGTGGCGTTCCAGGCCCCGGTTGTGCTCCTCAATGGCCCGGCATGGCCGAAGACGACCTGGCCAGAGGCTCGCCCGGCGGCAGAGGTACCACAGATAACGCGGAATCCGCTGGTAGCGGGGAATCCCCCGGCGGCCAGGAGTCAGCCGACCGAGCAGCCTCCCCTGGCGGCAAGGAATCAGCCAACGCCAGGGGCTCACCCGGAAATCGGGGCTCGCCCTGGAAGGAGCCTCGTGCGCGACTGACTGTCACAGTGCCCTGGCGGACCCTCGCGGGCCTGTCCGGCGAGCCTGGGAACCTGTACTGGCTTGGCCCGGTCACCCCGCTCACCGCGCTGACGCTGGCCAGGACGGCAGCCGAGGATGGTGCCTGTGAATGGCGGGTGATAGTGACCGGACCGACCGGGCAGGCGCTAGCCGTAACACGCGTGCGCCGCAGTCGAATACAGCGCTCCAGCGCGGCGGGTGGACTGTTCAGCCGGATCACTCTCACCGTCCCGGCCGAGATCCTGGAGAGCGTCACCGCACCGGCTCTTTCCCACCTATATGCCCTGGGTGCCCTCGGCGAGATGCTCATCCGGGCCTGGCAGGCTGCCCGTGACGCCGCGACGGAAGCCTCCGGCTGGCAGCCGACGGGTACCTGTGCCCACCTGCACGCGAGCCCCGCCTACCGTCCCCCGGCCCGACTGCGCGACTTCATCGTTGCCCGGGACCAGACCTGCCGATCCCCGATCTGCGGACAGCCGGCCTGGCGCGGTGACCTGGACCACACGATTGCGTACGAGAACGGCGGGCCTACGTGCGCCTGTAACCTCGGAGCTCTGTGTCGCACACATCACCGGTTGAAGCAACGCCTGGGCTGGCAACTAGAACAAACCGCGGCCGGCGTCCTGACGTGGACCACGCCGACTGGGCGAAAATACACAGCCACCCCGGATTCTTACGCCGCCTAGGACCGCGAGCTACGGCCCCAGACGATGAGTGCCAGCCGCCAGCCGTGCTGCCGATCGAGCCACGCCTCCACCAGATGACTGTAGAGCGGACCCGGAGAAATTACGACAGCGAGAGTCCGCGCCGGGCCAAGCCCCCAGACCTACCTCACGTCAATGCTTGGGAAGCGGTCTACAGGAAAGCCTGGGAGTCGGCCCCTCAGGAAACCAGCTCTGGATCAGTCGTCGTGCCCCTTCCTGTTCATCGCCCGCCGGAGGACCGTCCGCTCGGTCACCGTCCATGCGGTCGTGGTCAATAGGTACAGCCCGGCAGCGAGCGGCAGCACGGCCGCCATCAGCACAGTCCCGAAAGGCATGAACCGGGCCAGGGCTGCCATCATCCAGCCGGGCTGCGCTGCTCCACCGGGCTGCGCGGCTCTCCGTGCGGCCCGCACGGAGAACACAGCTACCACGCAGAGCAGCACGAAGAGGATCGCGAAGACCCCACCCTGAGCGCTGAACGGGCCCGGCGCGCTGAACCAGTGGCTACTGAGCGGCGCGCCGAGCAGATCGTGAGTGAGCAGTGTGTTGGGCCCGCCGCCGACCCTGCGGGACAGGAAGAGTCGGTACACGACACTGAAGAACGGTATCTGGAGCAGCGCGGGAAGGCATCCGGCGAACATCCCGGTGCCCTCCGCCCGGTAGAGGACAGTGAGTTCGCGCTGCAATCGTTCGGGCTGGCGTGCGTGTCGCCGCTGCAGTTCCTGAACCTGCGGCGCCAGCCGGGCACGGGCCTTCTCGCCGCGGAATGCGTAGTAGCTGAGCGGCAGCACCAGCAACCGGACGGCCATGGTGAAGACGATGATCGCTATGGCGACGGCCAGGCCGCCAAGCAACGGGGCGAAGGTGGCCGCCAGTGCGGACACGAGGTTATAAGCGGCGTCCACAGGAACACCGAAAAGACTTGACATAACGAGAGCCCTCCAGCGGGTCAAGGAAATGGATGACTTGCTGGAAGCGGCCGCGGGCACGCCGGGACCGGGGCGTCAGCGGGCAGCGACAGAGAGCGCGGCCGGCCAGCGGCGGATCACGGAAGGCGGGGTCAGGCGGCCGCCGGGCTCGCCGTGGGCGCTCGGGGGCGGGACCGGCCCGGCGCGTCAGGGTCACGCTGAGGGAGGAATCCGGCTCGCCATGACTTGGCGCGCAGCGCAGCGGCCCGGCAGCCGAGAGGAACCGCAGCCGCCGTGGCGGCGATCCGCGCGCCCTGAGCGAGCAGCGCCACGAGCATGCCGGTGAGCGTGATGGCGGCCAGCACCATCAGGCCGGACTGATGCCCACCGGACGGCAACACGAAGTCGTGCGTGAGGACGCGCCCGACGGCCGCGAAAAGCGCGAAGCCAGCAGCCCGCCCGAAGCCAGCAACGTGCTCGAACGCGCCGGACAGCGCGCCAAGCCCGCCCTGCGCTGTCGCGATCACGGCAACCTCCGTGCGTACGTATGCGCCGCGCCGGGCCCGCGACCGGCCCCGGACAAGGCTCAGCTTAACTCGGCGCACCGCAGCCAGGCCATGCTCAGAGCCCGCGCCCACACCGCAGCCGGGCCGTGCTCGGAGTCCGCGCCGCACCGCAACCAGGCCATGCTCAGAGCCCGCGCCGCAGGCTCTGGTAGATCCCATCGACCAGCGCCATCCGGCGCTCATCGTCGAGCAGGTTCATCCCCATCCGGTTCATGACGTAGGCACCGGCGACCCTTGTCTCCGGATCGGCCCACACCGCCGATCCGCCGAAGCCGTCGTGGCCGAAGGCGTCTGGGTTGGGGCCGTAGTGGTGCTCCGGGCCGGACAGCCCGAACCCGAGCCCGAACTCCAGCGGGATGCCCAGGACCAGATCGGTACACCTGCCCTGACCCGCGCAGGCCTCCTGAAGGGTGGACGCGGAGATCAGGCCCTCTGACCCGTCCACGAGCGACCCGAAGATCGTGGCCAGGGCGAGCGCCGTCCCGTGCCCGTTCGCGGCCGGGATCTCAGCCATCCGCCAGCCCGGTGCGTTGGCCTCATCGCCAGTCAACGGCGGGTTGGCCAGCGCGGCCATCGCCGCGGGATGGGCGTTGGCGTAGGCCTCGGCCATCCCGGCCTGCTCCTCGGCGGACGGCCGGACCCCCTGCAGATCGGAACAGCGTTCCAGATCTTCTTCCGCGAGACCGATGTGAAAATCGGCACCCAGCGGGCCGGCCACCTCCCCGGCGAAGAAGCTGCCGAGGCTCTGCCCGGTGATCCTGCGGACGACCTCGCCGACCAGGAAGCCGAACGTGATCGCGTGGTATCCGCTGACCGTGCCCGGCTCCCACAGGGGTTCCTGGACGGCCAGCAGCGCCGTGATCTTCTCCCAGTCCTCGTAGTCCGCGGCGGTGACCGGAACGGTGAGCCCGGCCAGCCCGCTGCGATGGCTCAGCACCCAGCGCAGCGGGATCTCCCCCTTGCCAGCGGCCGCGAACTCTGGCCAGTACGACGCCACGGGCACGTCTGGGTCAATCCCGGCCCGATCCATCAGGATGTGCGCGCACAACGAGGTCATTGGCTTGGTCGTGGACCAGACGTTGGTCAGGGTCTCCTCCTGCCAGGGCCGGGTGCCAGCTGGATCGGCCCAGCCTGCCCACAGGTTCACCACTGGCTCGCCGTGAGCGACCACCGCGGCGCTGGCGCCAATCTCGTCACGGTCCGCGAAGTTCTCGGCGAAGGCGTCCCGCACCGGCTCGTATCCTGCCGCGCAGGTTCCCTGGATCTCGGTCTCGGTAACGCTCATGCCGGCCTCCCTGCCGCCCGAAGCGCTGGCCGGAACCCGGTCTTCCGGAGTTCTGCCTCCGGCCGCGAGTAGCGCCGACGCTCTGTGCTCCTGGCGCAAGTTCATCTGGCCCACGTGCCTGTCCGCAAGTAGCTCTTTCCCAGGCCACCAGGTACGGCTGGCGCACGGAAACAGCCGCCCAAAAAGTGTTGGCGCCGAGGCCTGCACAGCTCTAACAGGTGAGCCCACGATGGCGTCCGGCACCCGGCCGACGCCACGAGGAACCCGGAGGCACAGATGTTCACCAGTCGTCACGCGCGCCACGCCCGCCCCGCCGGCCATCCTCGCCCGGCCAGGTCCGCCAGCCCGGCCGACCCGGTAAGTTCTGCCCACCCCGCAGGTTCCGCCCGCCCCGCAGGTTCCGCCCACCCCGCAGGTTCCGCCCGCCCCGCTGGCCCGGCCCGCCCCGGACGCCACGCCCGGCCGGTGAACAAGGTCAGCCGCACGCGCCTTGGCGCGAGGGTCGTGGCCTTGCTGGCCGTCGGCACCACCGTCTTCGGGCTTTCGGCCTGCTCCCCGGGCGCGCCCCTCCCGAACCCGGGCGTGACCGCATCCCAGCAGGCAGTGGCGGCACAGGCGCAGGAGGCCAGTTCCACCGCCCCGACGCTCAGCCCCAGCCAAGGATCGAACACGCTTACCGCCGTGTCAGGGACGCCGAAGCGATAAGCGGAACGGTCTGCGGGCGGGATCACAGGCGGCCTCAGTAGGCGGCCCAGTCCGTGGCCGGGCCCGATGAGGGTGCCGAGTGCGCCCCTCACCGCGCCCCGGTGACGGTCCCGTTTGGGTCGCTCACAGCGCGGCAGCAGGCGCCCCAGTCCGTGGCCTGCCCGTCAACGCTGTGTGTCCATCATGTGACCTTCACCCTGCACAATGAAAGGCAGGCGCCTGTAGCTCAGCTGGACAGAGCGGCTGCCTTCTAAGCAGCGGGTCGCGGGTTCGAATCCTGCCAGGCGCACTCAAGATCAAAAACCCTCTCCGCGCAGGTCAGCCCCCTATCATACGGACGGCATGAGGCGCAGCCAGTGGCCACGCGGGACCTTCGAGCATGCGTTCGCCGCCCTCGGCATCATGTTGTTCACATTCAGGCGGGCGGCAGTGGGGGAAGTCGAGGGCGGCCTCCTATCCGCTGGCGCAAGGCGTGATCTTGTGGCGCGCTTCGTCAGCTGACCACGGGTGCAGACCGTCGCTCGGCCGACGGCCTGCCGTGCACGGGGGCGCGCTCGTCGTCAGCCGGGTCGGCGGCGGCCCGCCAGGCCAGCAGACCGAGCCCGCTGAGCCCGGCCGTCATCAGCACGAGCGGGAGCGCCGACCCGGTGACCGGATGCCAGCTCCCTAGCAACGGGTTGATGGCGTGGCCGGGACCAACCCCAGACTGCCATCGATCCATCACGTGCCCGAGGCTTAGCAGCTGGAACGGCAGTAGAAGCACAATCATCGCCCGGATGACGCGTACCTGCCGGATCGTCGTCATCCGGCCAGAACTGCCGATGATGAAGGCGGCCAGCATCGGGGTGCCGACCGCCAGCGGGAGTATGTATCGTCCCTGGAACGACAATCCGAAGGTGTTCGCGGCCACGACCTCAAAGAGCACCGGAATGGCCAGGGTCCCGGTTATCAACGCCGCGAGCCGCCACCGATCGAGCAACGTGCCCCATGAGAAGGCGGTAGCGAGCAGGAAGCAGATCGCGATCGCCCAGACCACAAGGATCAGATGCGGCGGCCTCGTGTCGTAGTAGGAGAAGCCATCAATCATCTGCTCGACGACCCTGAGCAGCCGGCCGTTGAACTCGAACTCGGTGCGCAATATCAGCCCGGTCGTGTACTTGCTGTGTGCGATATTACCGATATCGCCCACTCCAGAAATAATTGTCCATGTCACCCCCAGCACGCACGAGGCCAGCACACCGGCGGACCACCACCGAACCGAGTGCCGTTTCCATAGCTGGCGGAACTGGGCCCGCCGCGGCGGGAGGAGCAGGACGACCAGCAAGCCAGCGATCAATTCGGGCCCCATGGACCGGAACTGGCCGATTGCGATGGCTGCCACCGCCGTGCGGCGCGTCCACCCCTGGGCATACGTGGCGCCCGTGTCAAGCAGCAGCGGAATCGCAGCCGCCACAAGCGAGATTCCCGCTGCGATCTCCAGCGAGTTGGGGTTCACCGCGCCAGCCAGTTCGAAGAACGCTGGCGTGGCCGCAACGAGCAGGCCGGCGATCAGCAGCCTGGAACGGCGCCACTCAAGGCAGCTCAGCCAGGCCGACGCGAGGAATGCGGCGCATAGCGCGGCGCTGATGAGCCGGGCCAGCAAGATCCCCGTCCAGTCGGGCCAGAGAACGAGCGGTTCCCCGACAGCCGCATAGTAGACCGGGTTGTACCGCCCCGCGCCCGTGATGACGGTGGCCGGAGCCTTCCCGCCACCGCCGGGGACCGGGGCGCAGGCCGCACTGCGGGCTGGGAGCCAGTGGTAACAGTAGTTGTACCTCGATGTGGGGGCCTGGCCCCGAACCAGACCCCGGGGAACGGTCTGATATGCGCCGACGTTGCCGAGACCCGGCTTGATGGCTGGCCTGGCGAAAATCTGCCCTTCGACTACTCCCGCTGCCCGGATAAGATGCCGCACCTCGTCAGGCGCTCCGTCGTACGGGCTGGCAAAGACCCATGCAGCGCATATGAGGAAGAACACCAGGAACGCCAAGGGCCACGCACGGCCGACACGTCCTGGCCTCCCAGCGCCCATCCCCGTCGCACTCTCCAAGTCTCCAAAGGGCCGAATTCGGGGGGAACTCGCGTGTAAGCAGCGGGGACTAATCACGTTAGTACCCTGGTGACGAGAGCGGGAACATCACGCATGCCGCCCGGTGCTGGACATCCGCCGGCGCAAAAGGAACCAGCCAATGCCGCCGATCACCACGAGGCCACCGACGATGAAGCCGGCGATGACGCCTGGGGACATGGCGCCACCGCGGGCAGCCGTGGGTTGGCTGCTCGGATCGACCGTGGGGACCGTGTTCCCGGTCGTCGTGGGCTTGCTGGTCGACGGGGCCGGAGCAGTGGCGGTGAAGGCGACAACCTGGTTCGCAGAGGCAGCCAGCAGGAGACCATCGCCCACGCTGGGGGTCGAAAAATGGTTGGCTAGCGTGCCGATCGATGTCTGCTGTCGCACCCGGCCCGTAGCGGGATCGAGCCCGTAGAGGGAGCCGCTCTGGGCGAGAGTCCAGACCAGGCCCGCCGCCACGATGGGAGGGCCGCCACCCGTCCCAGTACTCCATAGCAGGCGAGACGCGGCCGGAGACCTCGCCACTCGTACCGCGGAGATGCCGGTAAGGCAAGGAAGGTAGACCGTCATGCCCACCACGGCGTCGCCACCGTCCATGTCGCCGCTGCATACCGATCCCACGGCGGCCTGCTGGCCGCCGATTCCGCCGAGATGCGCAGCGTTGAGGAGATACGCGGTGTGGGTCTTCCCGGCTATCAGCACCTGGCCGCCGGGCAGCAGCGCCGGCGGCGTCGACAGATCGAGATCGTTAGCGTTGTTCGACCTCCAGTCGCTCGGTGCGAAGAACTGCATGAGCTGGAGGGACGGCGAGAGCTCGAGTGCTGAATCGCTGTTGTCGTATGCGTGGCCAGCCGAGGTGACCGAGCCGTTCCCGACACCCACCCAGAGGTGGCCGCTGCTGTCGACGACCGGCGCCGCTCCGCCCATCCAGATCGCTCCCTGCGACTCATCGGCCGCGGCATCGACGGCGAAGTCCACCGGCGTGCCGCCCGTCTCGCCGACTGCCACCAGCCAGCCCCGGTAGGTAGCGCAGTCCCCGTCGTTACCACCGAAGCCGAACACCACCTGGCCGGCGTCGAGGGTCAGTCCGGTACGTTGCAGCAGCGCCGCGGTGTCCACCCCGGCCGGGTCCACGTCCTGGGTCATCTCGCTCTTGCCTGAGGCCGCGTCGAGGCCGACCAGCATGTGCGCTGGTACTCCGTTCACCAGTTCGTCGGCCACCACGAAGATCTCATTCCGTGACTGATCTATGACCGGTGTGCCCGTGATTCCCAGGGTGGGCGAGATGTCCCCGCACGGAAGGGATCCCGAGGGCACCGGGGTGCCGACGTGCGATGACCAGACCACCGCACCGGTGGCGGAGGAGAGCGCGTACACCGTGTCGTTCTCTGTCGCCACATAGACCCGCCCCGACGACACGAGCGGCTCGCCGTAGATCTTTCCATCGAGCGTGGGCGAAGTCCACGCCCGGGTCGTGGTGTCGACCGCGGCCACCGGCGCCGCGACGCCGGTGCCCGCGGCATCGTGGTGATAGACCGTCCAGGAACGAGGGTCGACGGGCCGGGGCGAGAGGGCCGCCGCGCCGGCCTGCCCGCCTCCGAGCACCCAGGTCGCCGAGGCCAAGGCGAGCAACCCGGTTATTCTCCGCAAACTACCCGGCCGGCCTGTCATGGCAGAACGATAGCGTTACAGGTGTGCATCCAATGGGCCTGGCGACTCACTGCTAACCCGCGGCGGGAGATCATCTGATGAGCCGACTCATCGACGGTAAGGCCATCGCCGCCGCTGTGTCGGCGCGGACCACCGCGTCCGCTGCCCTTCTGCGCGAGAAGGGAATCACCCCGGCTCTGGCGGTGGTCGTGCCCACCGACGACGAGGGCGCCGCCTGGTATGTGCGGTCCATCGGGCGAATCGCGGCCAAGGTTGGTATCGAATGCCAGGTTCACCGGCTGCCCCTGCCTACCGACGGGGCGGAAATCGCCCGGCGGCTTTCGGATCTGTCACACCACCCCGCTGTCCACGGAGTCATCTGCCAGACCCCGCTTCCAGACGGTGTCGATCTGGCCATCGTCGGCTCCAACATCACGGTCGCCAAGGACGTGGACGGAATCAATCCTGAGTCTCTGGGCATGGTCGCGGCGGGCGTACCGGGTGCCTTTCCCCCAGCGACTGCCGCCGCCGTGCTGGAGATCCTCGTCCACGAACGCGTGCCCCTGCAGGGCCGGCGAGCCGTCGTGGTCGGCCGCTCCAACATCGTCGGCAAACCTGCGGCGCTGCTGCTGCTGGCCGAGCACGCCACCGTCACGATCTGCCATTCCCGGACGCTTAACCTCCCCGAAGTCTGCCAGGAAGCTGACATCCTCGTCGTCGCGGCCGGCCAGCCCACAATGATCGGCGCCGACCATGTTGCCCCGGGTGCCGTCGTCATCGATGTTGGCATCAACTCGGTAGAGGGCGGCCGTCTCGTCGGTGACGTCGACACGGAAAGCGTCCTCGGTATCGCCTCAGCGATCACCCCAGTCCCCGGTGGGGTGGGGCCGGTGACGACCGCCCAACTGATGCAGCACACAATCCGCGCGGCGCTCAGAGCCAACGTCATGGACGAGACAGCTTGAGCCCCGCACTGGGCGATGCACTGCCAGTCAGCCGCGTTAGCTTCCTGCCGCGCCCAGCGCGGCGAGCAGTACGAGCAGTACCGTCGCCGCAGCGAGCAGGCCGTGTCCGATGACCACCAGGACGGGAACGCCGCGCCTGGCTGCCGCCGCCGGGGCGGCGCGCGGCCCGGCCGCTGTGACAGTGCCCACCGTAGCGGTGCCGACCGCAACGGTACTGGGCGCGACCGTTCCAGCCGTGACGGCGCCAACCACCCCGGCGCTCCCCACCCCGGCGCCGACGTGCTCGCCCGAGGATCCGAGGGTCACCAGGGCCATGCCGAGGCCGGCTACTGGCAGGAGCAGCCCGACTGCGGTCCAGGCCAGGGCGGCCTCATCGGTGGTCAGATAGACGATCCACACCATGAGCCCGGCAGCGGCCAGTGTGACGTGCCCGACGATGACTACCGGCTGGAGCCTCGGGCCGCCGGTGAGAAGCCGGCGGATGCCGCCGTGGGAGATCCAGACACCCAGCATGTAGGAACCGCTGCCGGCGGCGAGGAGCCAGGCGCCGAGGGAGGCGAAACCCAGAGCGACGTCGCTCCCCCGGCCTGCAGGCGCGGGTGATCCCGGGATCGCCGATCCACGCGACCGTGAACTGGCCGTCCGCTGAGGCGGACTGGTCAGGTAAGCGAGCCGGGCGCCCGCCAGGTATGCCTGGCGGCGCCAGACGGCCTTGTGCCTTCCGCCGGCCACCAGGTAGACGGCCTTGCCGACCGCTTGATTGACCTGCGCCTTGCTGAGGCCGCGGCACGCGGCAGGCATCCAGGTCACCGTGACGTGATGCTCGATTGCCCGCACTCCATAGTCAGCGCAGGCCTGCACAGTTCCAGGTTGCGCGGCGGGACTCGGGGCGCCGCAGCCAGCCGCCAGGAACGCAGTGAGCACGGCGCCCGCGATCGCAGCGGCCACCCGGACGACGTTCACCGGCCTGTCACTCGATGAGTCTAGGCCGCGGGCAGCGGGGTCAGGCGAGCCGCGGATCCATGACCAGGCAGCTGCTGCTGGCCGTCGCTACGACCTTCCCGGCCTGGTCGACGATCTCCGCGGCGCAGTACGCGACCCGGCGCCCCGGCTTGATGACACGCCCTGTTGCGCGGAGCACCCCGCTGTCCTTCGTGACCGGCCGCAGATAACTCACGTTGATGTCAATGGATGTGTAAGCGACACCTGCGTCGAGCGTGGTGTGCACCGCACATCCCGCGACCGTGTCCGAGAGGGTGCAGACGAGGCCGCCATGGACAACACCGATCGGGTTGTAGGCGGACTCGTCCGGCTCGCACTCGAAGACCACCTGGCCCACCTCGACCTCGCGGATCTGCATGCCGAACAGCATGGCGATCGGCGGCGGCGGGATCGCGCCATCCCTGATCGCGCGGATGAAATCGACTCCCGACAGCGGCCTGCCTGCCGCCGCGGTGATCATCGGGTCATACCAGTGCACCGTCTTGCTTCTCGGCTCACCCCAGGCGGCCAGGGAAGGGTCGATGCTCTCTGCTGCGGTCATCAGGCGTCCTTTCTGAGTTCGGGCGCTGGCCGGTGGCGCACAGCAACACTCTACCGAGTTGTATCATGCAACGCACTATTGCCGGGTAACATCCGGTCGTGCCGACATCGGGGGGAGCGCCGCAGATGGAAGGCCTGGCCGCGCCGCCACCGGGCGGGGCTCTGCGGCTCGGCGAGCGCTCGTTCGGGCCCCGGCAACGGGTGATCATGGCGATCGTCAACCGGACCCCCGACTCGTTCTACGATCGCGGCGCGACCTGGCATGAAGCCGCCGCCATGGAGCGTGTGCACGCGGTAGTCGCCGAGGGCGCCGACATCGTCGACATCGGCGGGGTGGCAGCCGCGCCCGGCGCCCAGGTGGACATCGCCGAGGAGATCCGCAGGACCGTCCCGTTCGTCGCGGCCGTCCGGGATGCCTACCCCGACCTGGTGATCAGCGCGGACACCTGGCGGCACGAGGTGGCCCGCGAGGTCTGCGCGGCCGGCGCCGACCTGCTCAACGACACATGGGGCGGCTGGGATCGTCGGCTGGCCGGGGTGGCCGCCGAGCACGGGGCCGGCCTGGTCTGCGCGCACGCCGGCGGCCTGGCGCCGCGCACCCGGCCGTTCCGGGTCGCCTACGACGATGTGCTGGCCGACGTGCTCCACCGGACGCTGGCCCAGGCATCCCGGGCCGCCCGGATCGGCGTGGACCCCTCGCGGATACTGATCGACCCGGCGCACGACTTCGGCAAGAACACCTGGCATTCGCTGGAGGTGACCCGGCGGCTCGACGAGATGGTGGCCACCGGCTGGCCGGTCCTCGTCTCGCTGTCCAACAAGGACTTCATCGGGGAGACGCTGGGCGTCCCGCCGGAAGGCCGGCTGACCGGGACCCTGGCGGCCACCGCCATCTGCGCCTGGCAGGGCGCCCGGGTCTTCCGGGTCCACCAGGTCACGGAGACCCGCGAGGTGCTCGCTACCGTCTCCGCCATTCGCGGCGAGGTCCCGCCCGCCCGGGCTGTGCGCGGGCTCGCCTAGCCACCGATGATCATCGCTGCCGCGCTGTGCCCCTCGCCGCCGTTGCTGGTTCGCGAGTTGACCGGAGCCGATCCCGTCGTGGCGGACCTGCGGGACGCGTGCGCCGCGGCTGTCGCCGCGCTGGTGGCGGCGCGGCCGGACGTGATCGTGGTCGTCGGGCCGGGGCCGGACACCACCGAGTGGCCCGCCGACGGCCGCCTCAACATCGCCGCGTTCGGCGGCAGGCCCGCCCCGCCGGCGGGCGGCGCCCCGCTGCCAAAGCCCGTACCGCTGGCCGTTGGCCTCGGCGGCTACCTGCTTGACCAGGCCGCGTACACCGGGCCTCGCCGGCTGCACTCGGTGAGCGAGGACGACCAGCCGGCCGACTGCCTGCGCCTGGGCAAAGAAATCGGTGACACCGCCGGACGGATCGGCCTGCTGGTGATGGCCGATGGCAGCGCGCGGCGCGGCCTCCGCGCTCCGGGCCACTACGACGAGCGGGCCGAGGCCTTCGACGCCGGGGTCGAGCGCGCCCTGCGGGCCGGTGATCTGCGGAGGCTCGCGGCGATCGATCCTGTGCTGGCCCGGGAACTCCTGGCCACCGGGCGCCCCGCCTGGCAGGTGCTGGCCGGTGCCACCCGCGGGACCAAGCTGCGGAAGGACGTGATGTACACGGGAGATCCGTTTGGCGTCATGTATGTGGTTCGCTTTTTTTATGTTCTCAGCGAGCTGAGGGACCCGCTGATCCCCGGGTGATCCCGCCACCGCCGGTGAGCCGCGCCGCGATGATCACCGGCACCACGGTGAGCAGCAGGACCGCGACCACGACCACGTTCACCTCGGGCAGGTTCTGGCCGAGCCGGATGGCGCCGAAGATCCACAGCGGCAGGGTGTTCTGCGCGCCGGCGGTGAAGGTGGTGACGATCACCTCGTCGAAGGAGAGCGCGAAGGCGAGCAGCGCCCCCGAGATCAGGGCCGTGGACAGCGTCGGCAAGGTGACGGTGCGGAAGGTGAACATGCCGTGCGCTCCGAGGTCGGCCGAGGCCTCGTACAGGGAGCCGGAGACCCGCCGCAGCCGGGCCAGAACATTGTTATAGACCACGACGATGCAGAACGTCGCGTGCCCGATGATGATCGTCAGCAGTGACAGGCCTATCCCGGCGAAGTGGAAGGCCGAGTTGAGCGCGATCCCGGTGATGATGCCGGGCAGTGACAGGGGCAGGACGAGCAGCAGCGAGACCGCCTCGCGGCCGAAGAACCGGAAGCGGTGCACGCCGAACGCCGCCGCCGAGCCGAGCAGCAGCGCCAGCACGGTGGCGAAGACCGCGGCCTTTAGCGAGAGCACGAACGCGGCCCGCACCTGGGGATCATGCCACGCCACCGAGAACCACCTCACGCTGAGCCCGCGAATCGGCCAGCTCTGCACGTTCGAGGAGTTGAAGGCGTAGAAGCAGATGATCCCGATCGGCACGAACAGGAACGCCAGCACGCCGCCGACCCAGATCCGCAGCCCGATGCGGGCCAGCCGCCCCTCCATCAGAGCGACTCGAACGCGCCGAGGGCCCGCGCGCCGAGCAGGTAGAAGACCATGATGACGATCGGCACGACGGCCAGCGCCGCCGCGAAGGGCAGGTTGCCCGCGGTACCGATGTTCGAGTAGATGACGTTGCCGATGAAGTTCGAGCTCGCCCCGCCCACCAGCAACGGGGTGATGAAGTCGCCGAGGGTGAGCGAGAACGTGAAGATCGAGCCGGCCACCACGCCGGGCAGCGCCAGCGGCAGCACGACGCTGCGCAGAGTCCGCCAGTTGCGCGCGCCGAGGTCGCCCGAGGCTTCCAGCAGCGAGTCGGGGATCCGCTCCAGCGCGCCGTAGACGGGCACGATCATGAACGGCAGCCAGATGTAGGAGAAGACCAGCCACATCGCGATGTTCGTGTACCCGATGTTCACCGGGCCGACGCCGATCTTCTGGAAGGTCCAGCTGAGCGTGCCGCCCTTCTGCAGGATCACGATCCAGGCGTACACCCGGGCGATGTAGCTGGCCCACAGCGGCAGCAGCACCGCGGTGAACAGCAACTCGCGGCCGCGCCGGGACGCGATGCGGGCCATGTAGTAGGCGAACGGCAGCGCGAGCAGCGCGTCGGTGACCGTGACGATCGCCGCCATTCCCACCGTGCGCCCGATGATCGTCAGGTACGTGCCGGTGAATAGCTGCCGGAAGTTGGCCAGCGTCCAGTTGTGTACCAGGGTGTTGGTGAACGGGTTGACCGTCCAGAACGCGGTGACCAGCATGACCGCCAGCGAGGCCAGGTAGATCACCAGGAACCAGGCCAGCGGGGGCGTCAGGGTGAGGGTGGCCCGCAGCCACGCGCGGCGCCAGAGCGCCGCCGAGACGCGGGCCGATCCCCCGGTGGAGGGCCGGCCCGCGCCGGGCCGGCCCTCACGGACCGTGGTCACCGTCATGCGAGCGGCCCGCTACCCGACGACCTGCGTCCAGGCCGTGACCCACTGCTGGAACGGCACGCAGTCGCTCTTGCCGTTGCCGCACTGGGCCAGCGGCGTCTTCCAGAACTTGATCGTCTGGTAGTACAACTCGGGAGCGTTCGCGTGGTAGGCCGCGCAGGCGCCCTTCTGGATCGAGTCCATGATCGGGCAAGCCAGCTTGTTCGCCGGGGTCTCACCGAAGTAGACGGCCTGCTGGGCCTGGACCGTGGGCGTGGTCGCCCACTGCATCCACTTGTACGCGCAGTTCGGGTGCGGCGCGTTCGTGGCCAGCATCCAGGTGTCCGCCCAGCCGGTCGCGCCCTGGGCCGGGATCGTGTCGGCGACCTTCGCGCCCGCGGCGACGAGGGTGTTCGTCTGGTACGGCCACGCGGCGCCGACCACGGTGGTCCCGCTCTGGAACAGCGAGATCTCCTGCGAGGCCAGGTCCCAGTACTTCTTGATCAGCGGGTGCTGCTGCTTGAGCAGGTTCACGGCCGCGTTGAACTGGGCCTGGGTCAGCTCGTACGGGTCGGTGATGCCGAGGCTCGGCTGCGTCTTCGACAGGTAGAGCGCCACGTCCGCGATCTGGATCGGGTTGTTCGGCACGGTGATCTGGCCCGCGTACTTCTTGCTGTAGAGCACCGACCAGGAGGTCGGCGCGCTGGGGAACGTCGGCTTCGAGTAGAGCAGCACATTCGGGCCGAACTGCAGCGAGACGCCGTAATGCTTGCCCCCGATCGTGTTGAACGGCGGCGACTGCAGGAAGGGGTGGAAGTCCTTCCAGGACGGGATCAGGTTGATGTTGATCGGCTTCACGTCGCCGCCGTAGATCAGCCGCAGGTCCGCGTCCCCCGAGGCTGAAACCAGGTCGTACTGGCCGCCCCCGCCGTTCGCCATCAGCGACACCATCTCGCTGGACGACCCCCCGTACTTCGTGCTGACCTGGCAGCCGGTCGCCTGCTCGAACGGCTTCACCCACTGCGGCTGGGCATACCCCTCCCAAGCGATGAGATTGAGTTTGCCTTCCGTCTTCCCGACCGATGCCGGCACCGGCTTGCTCGCCTCGGGAGGCGCCAGGCCCCCCGTCGCACTTCCCCCGCCGGACGTGCTGGCGGACGTGCTACCCGACGAACCGCATCCGGCGACCAGCACTACGGCCGACGCCGCTACGAGCAGTGCTCCTGCTCTGGTACATATCCTCATGGCTTTTCCTTCCCCTCATCCTGGGCCAGTGGCGGGTCATCCGGCGCCGCTGGCGCGGCCAGTGCCGCCGCGCTGGCCCGGCCCTCGCCCTTGACCTCGTAGGTCTGCTCATCGCGCCACGCGACGCTGACCGCCCGCCCTCGCGCGCCCAGCGCCTCTGCCGCCGCGGTCTCCATGTTCTGCCGGACCGCGGTGAGGGTCCCGCCCTCCGCCAGCGCGATCACATAGCGGGTCAGCATCCCGAGGTAGACGACGTCCTCGATCCTGCCGCTCTCCACGTGACTGCCGGGCGGCGCCTGCTCGCCGTCGGCGAGCAGGCGGATCTTCTCCGGGCGGATCGTGATATGCCGCCCGCCGCGCTCCAGCACGTTGGAGATGCCGATGAAGCCCGCGACGAACTCGCTGGCGGGATGCTCGTAGACGTCGATCGGCGTGCCGACCTGCTCGACACGGCCCTGGTTGAAGACGGCCAGGCGGTCACTCATGGTCAGCGCCTCCTCCTGGTCGTGGGTGACATAGATGAAGGTGATGCCGACCTCACGCTGGATCCGCTTCAACTCGACCTGCATCTCCTGACGGAGCTTCAGGTCGAGCGCACCCAGCGGCTCATCGAGCAGCAGCACCTCGGGCTCGTTGACGATCGCCCGGGCGAGTGCGACGCGCTGCCGCTGGCCGCCGGAGAGCTGGATTGGCTTGCGCCCGCTGAACCCGGTCAGGCGCACCATCTCCAGGGCCTGCTGCACCCGGCGGCGCCGGTCAGCCTTGGCCACCCGCCTGACGCGCAGGCCGTACTCGACGTTCTCCAGCACGCTCATGTGCGGGAAGAGCGCATAGTCCTGGAACACGGTGTTCACGTCGCGGGCGTAGGGGGGATCGCGGGTCACGTCCGTGCCGCCGAGTTCCACCGATCCCGCGTCGGGCCGCTCGAAGCCGGCGATCAGCCTGAGCAACGTGGTCTTGCCCGAGCCCGACGGGCCGAGCATGGTGAAGAACTCACCCTCGGCGATCTGGAGGTCGACCCCCGCGACCGCCGCGACCTGACCGTAGGACTTGCGCAGCCCCGCGAGCCGGACAGCGGGGGCAGCCGCGACAGGCACAGCGCCAGCCACTCCGGCGTCAGCAGGCCGAGCCCCGCCGCCGGCTGCCATTGCCTCTTCCCGCATCTCCGCCGCCGTCCCGCCCTCCCGCAGTGTGGCCACTGCCGTAGTGGCGGCCATTGCCGGTAACCTACAGGAATAGATGTTTACGCTGTCAAGCACCTGATGCGCGACTGGTTCCCCGCCGTGACCAGCCCGTTGCCAACGCGACGGAGCCCGCCGGGAGCTACCGGGGAGGGGAGCCGGACGTGCCACCTCCCGCGCTGACCACCGTGCGGGCTCGCACGCTCTTCGCGCCCCTCGACGAGGGCGGCCGCGCCGAGACGGTCGCTCGCCGGCTGGCCAAGGCGATCCGGCTCGGTCTCCTGCTCGACGGCGAACGGCTGCCTGCGGAGAGCCATCTGGCTGGCCAGTTCGGCGTCTCCACCGTCACGCTTCGCGAAGCGCTCGCCTCGCTTCGGCAGATGGGCCTGGTGGAGACCCGGCGCGGGCGGCGCGGCGGCTCCTTCGTCCGCGCGCCGCAGGAGCCGCAGTCCGCGCGCCTGGTCCGCCCGCTGTACCTGCTGTCCCTCCATGAACTGCGCGACATGGGCGATCACCGTGCGGCGGTCGCGGGCGCGGCGGCCAAGCTCGCCGCCGAACGCGCGCTCCCGCCAGACGTGGCCGCACTGCGGGAGTACGCCGGACGGCTGCGCGGCGCAGCGACCCTGACCGAGCGGCGGCGCG
>Ga0209526_10000392_pt1 | contig 28097 bp, 21 predicted proteins | sample JacPinW_OM2H0_M1_FD_188566 | JGI IMG/M metagenome (GOLD analysis project Ga0209526, IMG submission 188566) | Forest soil microbial communities from Algoma, Ontario, Canada - Jack Pine, Ontario site 1_JW_OM2H0_M1 (SPAdes) (version 2) | ecosystem: Environmental > Terrestrial > Soil > Boreal... | reverse complement strand
CCCGCCAGCCCAGTCGGCCGTGCCAGGTCCGCCATCTGTCCAGAATCCTTCCGTCGCGCCGGCTGCGCCCGTCCCGCAGGGTCAGCATGGTCAGCAAGCCATGCCGGGACCGTCCACCGCGCCAGGCCCGCTGGGTGCGGCGGCTGCGCCGGGCCAGCGAGGCCCATCCGCCCCAGGCCAGCCAGGCGTCCAGGCTCCGCAGGGCATGCCGGGCCAGTCAGCCGTCCACGCGCCGCCGGGGATGCCAGGCCCGGCCCGCGGCTCGCACGGGCTCACGTCTCGCGCTGACGAACAGAACAACCAGGCGGCGAGCCCGCAGATGTACCCGGCTCCGACCGCTCCGCAGTTCCGCGGCCCGGCCCAGGACATGCAGACGGGCCAGGGAGGATCGGGACCACGGCAGGCGATGCCGGGGCCGGGCGGTCCCGGGGCACAGAGCGCCCAGCCAGCCCAGCCGCTCCATGGCGCCCCGCGGCAGCAGTACCAGCCGGAGCAGTACCAGCCGGAGCAGTACCAGGCGGGCACGTTCCCTGGCGTGCCCCAAGATCAGGCCGTCCCTGGGCCGTTCTCCGGCGCGCCGCCCGGCCAGCATGAGGCGACGAGCGCCGGGCCGCCCGCATACGTGCCGCAACAGGGCCCCTACAGTGGGCCGCAGTCGGCTGCTCAGCATGCTCCCGTTCCACAGCCCGTGACGGTGTCGCTGGCGGACGCGGTCCAGTCGGCGCACTCCGAGGGCTTCGAGTTCGGACAGTCGGTGGCCCGTGAGGCACCGGCGCTATGGCTGGAGGCTGTCCTTGCCCGCAAGCCGCGCATGCCGTCGGATCTGGAGGCCAGGCTGCTTCAGGATTCCGCGCTGCCCATCGACTCCCTCCTGCACGACGAGGTGCGGCACGCGCTGCGCCGCGGGTTCTGGGACGCGTTGGAGCGGTCACGCAGGTAGCTGGATTTCTCCGTGACTGAGTTCATTCGCGGCGTTGAAACTGGGTCTGGGCTGGGTAATTTTCCGGGTGTGGTAGTGCTGACCCGTGACTTGTTCGACACCATCGAGTTCGATGCCGCGTGCAGCGGCGATCACCGGACAGCGGCGCAGCAGATGAGCGATCTGGCCGCTACGGGCACGCAGACCGATGCCTTTCCCCGATCAGAGGCATTCGTGAGGGCAGGCGAGCAATGGCTGCTCGCGGATGACCCCGCAGCTGCCGCGACCGGGTTCCGGTCCGCGCTCGCTATGAAGGGGGAAGGGGAGGTGGGCGGGGGCCCGGCCCTCAGCGATCCGCGGGTGCCCTTGGCGCGTGCTTTGTTCCTGATGGAACGGCCGGCCGAGGCGGAGGCGCTGATCGGCCAGCTGGAATCGGAGCAGCCACGTGATCCCCGGCTCTGCGACCTGGTCGCGGAGCTCCTGGTGGAACGTTCGGATTTGCCTCGCGCGCTGCGCTGGGCCACCGTCGGCGTCGAACTGTGCCTCGGCGGCGCAGTCGGCTCGGATTCTGGCGGCTCGGGTTCTGGCGGCTCGGGTTCTGGCGGCTCGGGTTCCGGCGGCGAGGACACCAGTGCCGCGGTGGCGGCAGCCGAGCGCTTGCCGGTGCTGCCCGACGGTGACCGGACCGAGTTGCAGCTTCTGCTGCGGCTGCGGTACCGCGTCCGCAACGATCTCGGCCTGCCGGAGGACAGCTACGACCTGCTGCTCGACGGGTTAGGCGGGTTAGGCGGGTTAAGTCACGAGCCGGCTGGCACGCCTGACGCCGGCTGACCGCCGCGGACAGTCAGCGTGTCGGACGCAGGATCCAGATCGGCGGTCACCTGGTCGCCATCGCTGATGTCCCCGGCGAGTAGGGCCCGGGCCAGCTGGTCGCCGATGGCTGACTGAATAAGCCGGCGCAGCGGCCGCGCGCCATAGATCGGGTCGAATCCGGTCAACGCCAGCCACTCTCGCGCGGCCGGCGTGACCTGGAGCGCGAGCCTGCGCTCCGCGAGCCGCCTGCCCAGCCTGCTCACCTGCACGTCCACGATCTGGGTGAGTTCCTCGGTGGACAGCGCGTCGAACAAGATCACATCATCGAGGCGATTCAGGAACTCAGGCTTGAAAGTGGCCTGTACGACACCCATGACCGCGTCCCGCTTCGTTTCCTCGCTAAGAGCCGGGTCGGCGATGTACTGGGAGCCGAGGTTGGACGTGAGGATCAGGATCGTATTGCGGAAGTCGACCGTGCGTCCCTGGCCATCGGTGAGCCTGCCGTCGTCGAGAACCTGGAGCAGGATGTCGAAGACCTCCGAGTGTGCCTTTTCCACCTCATCGAGGAGGACGACGCAATAGGGCCGGCGCCGGACCGCTTCCGTCAGCTGGCCGCCCTGCTCGAAGCCGACGTATCCGGGCGGGGCGCCGACGAGCCGGGCCACCGAGTGCTTCTCTCCGTACTCGCTCATGTCGATGCGGACCATGGCGCGCTCGTCGTCGAACAGGAACTCGGCGAGCGCCTTGGCCAGCTCGGTCTTGCCCACTCCGGTGGGGCCGAGGAACAGGAACGATCCGGTCGGCCGGTCCGGGTCCGCGATGCCGGCGCGTGACCTGCGGACCGCGTCGGACACGGCCTGCACCGCCCTGGCCTGGCCGACCAGCCGCTGGCCGAGCTCCGCTTCCATCCGCAGCAGCTTGCCTGTCTCGCCTTCGAGCAGGCGGCCAGCCGGAATGCCGGTCCAGGAGGACACCACGTCCGCGACGTCGTCGGGACCGACCTCCTCCTTGACCATGGGCGCGCCGTCGGGGACCGTCGGATGGCCGGGCGCCTCGGACGCTGCGGCCAGTTCGCGCTCCAGGGCCGGAATCTCCCCGTACATGATCCTGGACGCGTTCTCGAAATCGGCGTCCCGCTGCGCGCGCTCCGCCTGGCCCCGGAGGTCGTCCAGGCTCTTCTTCAGCTCGCCGACCCGGTTAAGGCTGGCCTTCTCCTGCTCCCAGCGGGCGACCAGCGCGGTCAGCTGCTCCTGGCGATCGGCCAGATCCGCGCGGAGCCGCTGCAGTCGCTCCTTACTGGCCGGGTCGGCCTCCTTGGCGAGGGCCAGTTCCTCCATCTTCATCCGGTCCACCGACCGCTGGAGCTCGTCGATTTCGACGGGCCGTGAGTCGATCTCCATGCGCAGCCGCGACGCTGCCTCGTCGACCAGATCGATCGCCTTGTCGGGCAGGAAGCGGGCGGTGATGTACCGGTCGGACAGTGTCGCCGCCGCGACCAGGGCAGCGTCGGAAATCTGCACCTGGTGATGGGCCTCATAACGGCTCTTCAGGCCGCGCAGGATCGCGATTGTGTCCTCAGCTGATGGTTCGCCGACGAACACCTGCTGGAAGCGGCGCTCCAGCGCCGCGTCCTTCTCGATCCGCTCCCGGTATTCGTCCAGGGTGGTCGCGCCGACCATCCGCAGCTCGCCACGGGCCAGCATCGGCTTGAGCATGTTGCCCGCGTCCATCGACCCTTCCGCGGCGCCGGCGCCCACTACCGTGTGCAGTTCGTCGATGAACGTGATGATCTGGCCGTCGCTGGCCTTGATCTCGTTCAGCACCGCCTTCAGGCGCTCCTCGAACTCACCCCGGTACTTGGCCCCGGCGACCATCGCGCCCAGGTCGAGGGCGACCAGCCGCTTGCCGCGCAGCGATTCGGGCACGTCACCGGCGACGACCCGCTGGGCAAGTCCTTCGACCACCGCGGTCTTGCCGACGCCCGGCTCGCCGATCAACACCGGGTTGTTCTTGGTTCGCCGGGACAGGACCTGGATCACCCGGCGGATCTCCGCATCCCGGCCGATGACCGGGTCCAGCGCGCCGTCCCGGGCCAGCTTGGTCAGGTCGACCCCGTACTTCTCCAGCGCCTGGTAGGTCCCTTCCGGGTCCTCAGTGGTGACACGAGCGTGGCCGCGCACCTTCTCGAACGCGTCGAGCAGCACGTCCGGTCCGGCGCCCACCTCGCGCAGCAGGGTCGCCGTCGGCCCGCCGTCTGCGGCGAGGCCGACGAGCAGATGCTCGGTGGACACGTACTCATCGTCCAGTCCCCGGGCCCGCTTGGCCGCCGTGGCGAGCGCCGACAGCAGCGGGCGGGACATGTCGGGCGCGCTCACGGTGGTGCCGGCCGCCCGGGGCAGCCTGGACAGCAGGTCCTCCGCCCCCTTGAGCACGGTCGCCGGGTCCACCCCGACCGCCCGCAGCAGCGGTGCCGCGGTCCCCCCGCTCTGCTCGACCAGGGCAGCGAGCAGATGGAGGGGGTCGACGTGCGGGTTGCCGCCGGCCGTCGCACGCCGGACGGCGTCTGACAGCGCCTCCTGGCTCTTGCGGGTGAGCTTGTCGTCCATGAGCTGCTTTCCGGATCTCGCGGGAGTCTTGTGGTCGGTTTGGGTAAATCGGGTGACTGGTCGTCCCGGGCGTCAGCCCGGGTCGGTGGGCAGACCCTGCGTGCGGGGCCTGCCCGGGCTGGCAGCCGGCAACGCCCGGCGGGCCGACCCTGACGATCCTGACCCCGGGCTGGCCTGATCTGGCCGGCTGGCGACACCCGGGTCGCGGACCGGCACCAGCTGTGCGCTGCCGCCACGGCTGCGCAGCAGCCCGGCGAGCCGGGCCGCGACGGAGCGGGTCGATTCGAGCTCCATCCGGAGCTGTACCCTCTCCGCGTGCATCTCGGCCAGCCGCTCGCGGGTCTGAATGAGCTCGTGCTCGAGTTCCAGGATCCGCTTGATCCCGGAGAGGTTGACGCCGTCTTCCTGGGAGAGCCTCTGGACCTCGCGCAGAGTCAGGATGTCGCGTAGCGAGTACCGGCGTCCCCGGCCGGTGGCCCGGCCGGGGGAGACCAGGCCGAGCCGGTCGTAGGCGCGCAGGGTCTGCGGGTGCAGCCCGGCTAGCTGGGCAGCCACGGAGATGACGTACACCGGCGTGTCGTCGGATAGATCGAACGGGCTGCTCATGTCGTCACCCTCCTCACCCGCTCTCGCCTCGGCCTCAGGCCTAGTCGCCTCACGCGGTCTTGGCCCTCTGCAGCAACTCGTCCCGTGGATCCTCGGCCGCCGTTGCCTCGCGGAAGGACTCCAGCGCCTGCCTGGCCTTCCCGCTCAGTTGCTGCGGCACCTGCACCTGAACGGTGACAAGTAGGTCGCCATTCGTTCCGTCCGAGCGCCGCACACCCTTGCCGCGGACCCGGAAGGTGCGGCCGTTCGGCGTGCCTGCCGGGATGCGCACGCTGACCGGTGCTCCTCGGTGGGCAGGCACCTTGACCTCCGCGCCGAGCGCCGCCTCCGGGAAGGTGACCGGCACGTTGACGGTGAGGTTGTACCCCGACCTCCCGAACACAGGATGCGGCGTGACGTGCACCCGCACGTAAAGGTCACCGGCTGGACCGCCCCGCTCGCCGGGCGCGCCCTTGCCCTTGAGCTTGATCCGCTGGCCGTCGGCGACACCGGCCGGGATGCGGGCCTGGATGGTGCGCGTGCTCATGGCCCGGCCGCTGCCGGAGCACACGGGGCACGGGTCGTCGACCACCAGACCGCGGCCGCGGCAGGTCGGGCACGGCTCTGAGAAGGCGAAGCTGCCCAGGTTCTTGCTGGCCTGGCCGGTCCCTTCGCAGGTGGGGCAGACCCTCGGCACGGTGCCCGCCTTGGCACCCGTGCCATGACACGTCAGGCACGGCCCTTCCCCAGCCAGCCGCAGCGCGACGGTGACGCCATCGATGGCGTCACCGAACGTCAGCGAGGTCTCGGTCTCCACGTCGGCACCGCGTCGTGGCCTGTTTTGCGTGGTGGGGCGCCCCCCGCCGCCGCCGAACATCCCACCGAACAGGTCACCAAGCCGGCCGCCCGCGCCGCCCGGTGCTCCGGTCCCCGACTGGCCGAGCAGGTCGCCGAGGTCGAAGCCGAATCCGCCGGGGCCGCCCGCGCCGGTGCCCGGCCTCCGGAACCCGCCGCCGAAGAGGGAGCGGGCCTCGTCGTACTCCTTACGCCGCTTCTCATCGGACAGGATCGAGTGAGCCTCGGAGATCTCCTTGAATCGTTCCTCCGACGCCGTGTTGCCCTTGTTCGCGTCCGGGTGATACTTGCGGGCGAGCTTGCGGTACGACTTCTTGATCTCGTCGGGGGTCGCGGTCTTGGAGACGCCCAGAATCTTGTAGTAGTCCTTCTCGAGGAAGTCCTTGGTGCTCACTGGCCTCTCCTGGGCGTCATTCGTTTCCTGCTGGAGTCCTCCGCGATCCGGGCGGACCTGGCCTGCCCCCGCCTGGCGCGGCGTGGCCAGCCGAGCTGTCCTGGCCGGCCTCGTCGTCACCGGGCTCCGCGACCGCGACCCTGGCCGGCCGGATGATCCGGTCGCCGACCCGGTAACCGGGCTGCAGGATCTGGACGCAGGTTGGCTCGGTGACCTCCGTGGAGTAGGAGTGCATCAATGCCTCATGCACCCGCGGGTCGAAGGGCTCACCCGCATCCCCGAAGGTCTCCAGGCCAAGCTTGGCCGTCGTCGCCTCCAGGGACTCCGCGACCGACTTAAAACCGCCGTTCAGCTCGCCGTGTTCCCGGGCCCGGCCGATGTCGTCGAGGATCGGCACCAGCCCGGCGAGCACATTGGCGAGCGCCTGCTCGCGCACTGCCACCCGGTCCCGCTCGACGCGCTTGCGGTAATTCGCATATTCCGCCTGAACGCGCTGCAGGTCGGCGGTGCGCTCAGCCAGCCGGTCCGCGGCGGCGCGTGCGTCGCCGTTGCCCGGCCCGCCCGCGGGCGGCCCGTCCGGACTTCCCGGGCCCGGTGTCCCGGGACCCGGTACGCCCGGACCCCGTGCCGCAGAGCCGGGTGCCCCGGAGCCGGGTGCCGCAGAGCCGGGTGCCCCGGAGCCGGGCGCCGCGGAGCCCGGGGTCCCGGCGGGCCGCGCCGCCGGGCCAGGCGTACTCCCGGCCCGCTGGCCTTCCCGTGGCGCCGCGCCACCTGGCTTGGAGGCCGCGTGCCGGCCGGGCCGTGACTTGGCTGGCACGCGGTTCCCCCCAGCAGGCTGGGCCGGGGCGGGATTCCTGACCTGTCCAGTCGCCGGGTCAATGCGCCTGAGGTCCCGGATCACCGGTCCTATGTTGGTCTCCTCATCCGGCGAATTCATTAGGCGGCGCCGCCTTCTTCGTGACGCCTGTCCTTGTCCTCGTCGACGATCTCGGCCTCGACGACCTCGTCGTCGTCGGATGGGGTCTGGGTCTCATCCGTAGCAGTCCCGGGCTCTCCCGCCTGGGCGCTGGCCTGGGACTGGGCGTAGATGGCTGTGCCCATCTTCTGGCTCACCTGGGCCGCCTTCTCGCTGGCCTCGCGGATCGCGTCTGTGTCGGTGCCCTCGAGCGCCTTCTTCAGGTCGGCGATCGCGACTTCCACCTCGGACTTGATGTCGTCGGGCACCTTGTCGGAGTTCTCGGCGAGGAACTTCTCCGTGGTGTAGGCGAGGCTGTCCGCGCGGTTGCGGACCTCTGCCTCCTCACGGCGCTTGGCGTCCTCCTCGGCGTACTTCTCCGCTTCGGCCATCATCCGCTCGATGTCGTCCTTGCCCAGCGCGGAGCCGCCGGAGATGGTCACCCGCTGCTCCTTGCCGGTGCCGAGGTCCTTGGCGGAGACGTTGACGATCCCGTTGGCGTCGATGTCGAAGGCGACCTCGACCTGCGGGACGCCGCGTGGTGCCGGGGCGAGGCCGGCCAGCTCGAACATGCCCAGCTTCTTGTTGTACGCCGCGATCTCCCGCTCACCCTGGAACACCTGGATCTGCACGGAGGGCTGGTTGTCATCCGCGGTCGTGAAGATCTCCGACCGCTTGGTCGGGATCGTGGTGTTGCGCTCAATGAGCTTGGTGAAGATCCCGCCCTTGGTCTCGATGCCCAGCGACAGCGGGGTGACGTCCAACAGCAGGACGTCCTTGACCTCACCCTTGAGCACGCCGGCCTGCAGGCACGCGCCGACGGCGACGACCTCGTCCGGGTTGACACCCTTGTTCGGGTCCTTGCCGCCGGTCAGGTCCTTGACCAGCTCGACCACGGCAGGCATCCGGGTGGAGCCGCCGACGAGGACCACGTGCTGGATGTCGCCCAGCTTGACCCCGGCGTCCTTGATCACCTGCTTGAACGGCGCCTTGCAGCGGTCCAGCAGGTCCGAGGTCATCTTCTGGAACTCCGCGCGGGTGAGCTTGGTGTCAAGGTGCAGCGGGCCCTGCTCGGAGTGGGTGATGTAGGGCAGGTTGATCTGGGTCTCGGCCGAGCCGGACAGCTCGATCTTGGCCTTCTCCGCCGACTCACGCAGCCGCTGCAGCGCCATCTTGTCCTTGGACAGGTCGGTGCCGTAGTTGTTCTTGAAGTCCTTGACGAGCCAGTCCACGATGCGCTGGTCCCAGTCGTCACCGCCGAGGTGGTTATCGCCGCTGGTGGCCTTCACCTCGACGACGCCCTCGCCGACCTCGAGCAGTGACACGTCGAAGGTGCCGCCCCCCAGGTCGAAGACAAGGATGGTCGCCTCGTTGGCCTTCTCCAGGTGGTACGCGAGCGCAGCGGACGTCGGCTCGTTGATGATCCGCAGCACGTTCAGCCCGGCGATCGTGCCGGCTTCCTTGGTGGCCTGCCGCTGGGCGTCACTGAAGTACGCCGGAACGGTGATCACCGCGTCAGTGATCGTCTCGCTCAGGTAGGACTCGGCGTCCCTCTTCAGCTTCTGCAGGATGAACGCGCTGATCTCCTGGGCGGTGAACTTCTTGTCGTCGATCTTGACCGTCCAGTCGGTGCCCATCTGGCGCTTGACCGACCGGATCGTGCGGTCAACGTTGGTCACCGCCTGCCGCTTGGCGACCTCGCCGACCAGCACCTCTCCGTTCTTGGCGAAGGCGACCACGGACGGCGTGGTCCGTGACCCCTCCGCGTTGGCGATGACGGCGGGCTCGCCGCCTTCGAGAACTGCGACGACAGAGTTGGTCGTCCCGAGGTCGATACCTACCGCACGTGCCATGTGTAGTCCCTATGGTTGATCGTGGTCCAGAGTTGAGTGCTGTCGACGCAAGTTTGCCAGCGCCTGCGGGCCTTGGCAAATGAGTTGAGTCTATTGGGCTCAACTTCTCTGAGCGAGAAGTCATTCCCGCCGCTTCCCAGCCGGCCAGGCGCGCCCGACAAAGTGCGAATCGGGCAGAACGCTTCCGGGCCGCACCTGCCGGTAGCGGGCTTCGGGACCAGCCATGGCCAGTCAGCCAGCCGGGCCAGCCAGAGCCGTCCACTGAGCTACAACGCCGGACGCGTCCTCGCCCATCCCGTGAAGACATACCGGGCTTGGTGTGGTTGTGTCAGTGAAGTCCATGCCTGGCGAGCGGCGGCGCGAAGTTACTAGCCGGTACGATGCCGGAGTCGCCGTGTAAGGCACCTCTTGATCACGAGGCGGGCGGAGGCGCGGCGTACGCTGGCAGCCGGCCAGTGCTAGCCGACCATTGGTCCGGATCTCGCCCCGGTGCCGCATGAGGAGGTCTTGGTGGCCCTGCGTATCATCATCGGACTCGCCTTGACGGCTCTCGCCGCCGCGCTCGCCGGCCGGCGGATGTGGTGGCTGTTCCGGCTGGGCCGCAGTGGCCAGCCGGCGCCGGAGCGGATCGAGGCGGTGCGTGCGCACCCGGCCCGGGATGCTGAGGTCCAGGCGGCCGAGGTGATCGGGCAGCGCAAGCTGCTCCAGTGGACGGTCCCGGGCGCCGCCCATGCGCTGACGTTCTGGGGATTCATCGTCCTCATCCTGACCATCATCGAGGCGTACGGGGACCTGTTCAGCCGCACCTTCGCGATCCCGGGGATCGGCCACCAGGCGGTGGTCGGCTTCGCCGAGGACCTGTTCGCGGCCGGGGTGCTGGCCGGCATCATCACCTTCGCCGTCATCAGGTTGCGTGAGGACCCGAAACGAGAGGGCCGCAAGTCCCGCTTCGCCGGGTCGCACACCGGCGCGGCCTGGCTGGTTTTGCTGGGAATCTTTCTGGTGGTCGCGACCCTGCTGGTCTACCGCGGCGCGCAGGTCAACACGGGCGTGTTCCCGTACGCGCATGGCGCGTTCGCGTCGCAGATCGCAGGGCACTGGCTGGCTCCGCTCGGCGTGGCCGCGAACAAGGCCATCGAGACCGTGGGCATCTTGGCCCAGATCGCGGTGATCCTGGCGTTCGGGGTTTTCGTGACCTATTCCAAGCATCTGCACATCGCGCTGGCGCCGGTGAACGTGCTGTTCTCCCGCCGCCCGGACGGCCTCGGCGCGCTGCAGCCGATGCGCAGCAATGGCAGGGTGCTGGACTTCGAGGAGGCCGACCCGGACACCGACGTGTTCGGCCGGGGGAAGATCGAGGATTTCACCTGGAAGGGGCTGCTGGACATGGCGACCTGCACCGAGTGCGGGCGGTGCCAGTCGCAGTGCCCGGCGTGGGCGACCGGCAAGCCGCTGTCCCCCAAGACGCTGATCATGGACCTGCGGGACCACGCGCTGGCCAAGGCCCCCTGGCTGCTGGCCGGCAGCGACGAGGAACGAGCCGCGCTGCCCGCTCACATCAAGAAGGAAGCGGAACGGCCGCTGGTGGGTGACGCGGCGGCGGGCGGGGTGATCGACCCGGATGTGCTGTGGTCGTGCACCAACTGCGGGGCGTGCGTGCAGGAGTGCCCGGTCGATATCGAGCACATCGACCACATCACCGACATGCGCCGTCACCAGGTGCTGATCGAATCGGCGTTCCCGGCCGAGGCGTCGTCGATGCTGAAGAACCTGGAGAACAAGGGCAACCCGTGGGGCATGGCCGGGAACAAGCGCCTGGAGTGGGCCGCCGGGCTCGGCTTCGAGGTGCCGGTCGTGGACGGGACGATCGGCGGCGACGTGGAGTACCTGTTCTGGGTCGGCTGCGCGGGCGCGCTGGAGGACCGGGCCAGGAAAACCACCCAGGCCATCGCCACCTTGCTGCACGCCGCGGGGGTGCGGTTCGCGGTGCTCGGCCCGGCCGAGACCTGCACCGGCGACCCGGCCCGCCGCATCGGCAACGAGTTCGTGTACTCCATGCTCGCCCAGCAGAACATCGCCACCCTCAACGACGCCGGCGCCAAGACGATCGTGGCGTCCTGCCCGCACTGCTTCAACACCATCGCCAACGAGTACCCCCAGCTCGGCGGCACCTACCAGGTCATCCACCACACCCAACTGCTGGCCCGCCTCGTCCACGAGGGCCGCCTCACCCCGGTCACCCCCGTGACCGAGAAGATCACCTACCACGACCCGTGCTTCCTGGGCCGGCACAACAAGGTCTACAGCGCGCCGCGGGAAATCATGGAACAGGTCCCCGGCGTCCAGTCCCAGGAGATGCACCGGTGCAAGGAACGCGGGTTCTGCTGCGGCGCCGGCGGCGCCCGGATGTGGATGGAAGAACGCACCGGCAAGCGCATCAACACCGAACGAATCGACGAAGCCCTCACCACAGACCCTGACACCGTCTCCACCGCCTGCCCCTACTGCCTCGTCATGCTCGGCGACGCCATCGCCGCGAAGAAGAGCTCCGGCGAGGCGAAGGAATCGCTGGAGGTAGTCGATGTCGCCCAGCTGCTGGCCCGCTCCGTCCAGCCACCAGCAACCAAGGACTGAGCCCGCCCTCCCCGACTGCACACGACCGAGTTCAGCTAGTCGTCGCGCCAACCCAATATGCCAGCGATGCCAGGCCTTTCCACTGCGGAACATTCGCGTCACATGTGGCCGCGAATGTTCCGTGATCATGGAACTATGCCGACAGTCTCGGGGGCACCGGCAGCCAGCGCGGGACGCCTCGGTCGGCGGGGGCGGCGCCGGCGGGCCTGGCTGGACTGGCGGATCACCAGTTCTGGCTCGAAGACAACCTGGCGGTGCTGGTGGGCCTGCTCACCGAGCGTCTCGTCTATGAGCAGCTGGGCCGCCGACCGGCCGAGCTGATGGCGGGGCTGGCGTACCGAGGAGAGCGGCACCGCCGCCGCGGCGGCGAAGTCGATGTCGTCGTAACCAACGAGGGCAACGTTCTCCGGGACCCGGATCCGGTGGGCCGTCATCTCCTGAAGCACACCGAGCGCGAGCAGGTCGTTCGCGCAGAAGACGGCAGTTGGCCTGGTTTCGGCCGGGAGTTCTGCGAGGGCCGAGCCCGCCTGCTGCCCGGCCGAGACATTAAGGGCCGGAGTTTCAATAACGTACAGGTCACTCCCAGTGCCGTCGGCGCGTTCCAGCGCCCGGACGGCGCCATCGCGGCGGTCGGCCACCTGCCGGATGCTCATCGGCCCCCCGACGAACGCGATCCGCTCGTGGCCCACCGCCAGCAGATGAGACACGGCGAGGTCACCGCCGAGCACGTCATCAACCGATACCGAGCACTGACCACGCGACGGTGATCTGCTGTCGACCAGCACCACGGGGGTGCCCCGGCGCTGCAGCCGGGCCAGGCGCTCGTCGGCGCCGTACACCGGCGTGATCAGGATGCCCTGCACCCGGTGCTCTTCGAGCAGCTCCAGGTACCGGGATTCCTTCGCCTGCTGGTCGTCGCTGTTGCACAGGATGACGGCCAGCCCGGATTCGCTGGCCGCATCCTCGACGCCGCGGGCCACGTCGGTGAAGAACGGGTTCGCCACGTCGAGGACGACGAGCCCGATGGTGCGGCTCCGCCCGGCGCGGAGCTGACGCGCCGACTCGTTCCTGATGAATCCCAGCGTCTTGATCGCCGCTTGGACCCGGCTGCGGGTGGACTCCGCGACGACATCGGGCCGGTTGAGCACGTTGGATACGGTGCCCACGGAGACGCCGGCCAGGGCGGCGACCTCCCTGATGCTGACCGGCGCATCGGCCACGGCGTCCTCCTGTGGTGTCAGTGTCATGGGTCTATTGGAACGTGTCAAACCGCCTTGCCGCGTAGCGTGCGTACCCGCGACGGCACCCTCTACGTGGACTCGCAACAGCCGTGAAACCTGTCTGTAACGATTCAAGCATCATGGCCCGGCACCTATTGACAGGCCCGTGACATGGTCCGACACTACTTCACATATTTGAAACGTTCCACGAGATCACAAGCGCACCCCACAGGCCGACGGCCGTAGGCCAACCGGACCCGCACGCCAACCGACACCAGCCGACACCCGTAGGCCAACCGGACCCGCACGCCAACCGACACCAGCGACAGCCATAGGCAACCTGCAGTCGTAGGCCAACGACAACCGAGGGCCCAACCCGGCCGCCATAGGCCAATCGACAACCGAGAGCCAAGCCGGCCGCCGAGGGGGCCGGCCGACCGCCGGAGGCCAAAGCCCACCTTTCCGGCCCAGGATCGGTGAAAGGTTTCATATCGGATGAATCAACACCTGACTGATGAGCGCGACGCTGATGAGCGCGACCCGGCCCCGGTGCTGGTGCTTGAGCACGCGACCAAGAGATTCGGGGAGGTCCGTGCCCTGGAGGACGGATCCATCACCCTGTACCCGGGCGAGGCACACGCCCTGCTCGGCGAGAACGGTGCCGGCAAGTCGACGCTGGTGAAGATCCTGGCCGGGGTGCACGGCGCGGATAGCGGACAGCTGCTGATCGACGGCGAGCCAGTGGCCTTCAACGGGCCCACAGCCTCACGCGCGGCGGGGATTTCGGTCATTTACCAGGAGCCGACGCTGTTCCCCGACCTGACCGTAGCGGAGAACATCTTCATGGGCCGGCAGCCGCTGCGCGCCGGCCGGCGAATCGATCGCGCCTCAATGAACCGCCGCGCCAACGAACTGTTCGCCCGGCTGGGGGTTCAGCTCGACCCGGACCGGATCGCGCGGGGGCTGTCGGTCGCGGACCAGCAGATCGCGGAGATCGCCAAGGCGCTGTCGTTCAACGCCCGCGTGCTGGTGATGGACGAGCCGACCGCAGCCCTGACCACCGTCGAGGTGGAGCGGCTGTTCGAGGTGATCCGGGCGCTTCGCACCCAAGGCGCCGCCGTGCTGTTCATCTCGCACCGGCTGGAGGAGGCCTTCGCGAGCTGCCAGCGGGTCACGGTCATGCGCGACGGCCGCTTCACCCGCAGCGCGCTGATCGAGGACGTGACCGTCGACGACATCATCCGGTCCATGGTCGGCCGCGATCTCGACGCGATGTTCCCCAAGACCGCGACCGTGCCAGGAGAGGTCGTCCTCGATGTCGCGCACCTCTGCCGCGAGGGTGTCTTCGACGACATCTCATTCGAGGTCCGGCGGGGCGAGATCGTCGCCCTGGCGGGTCTGGTCGGCGCGGGCCGCAGCGAGGTCGCCCGCGCCATCTTCGGCATCGACAAGCGGACATCGGGCCGGGTCCGGATCCGGGGCTTGGAGCTACCCAACGGGAGGCCACTGGCGGCGATGAAGGCCGGCGTCGCGCTCGTCCCGGAGGATCGGCGGCAGCAGGGGCTGGTCATGGACCTGAGCATCGACCAGAACGTCGCGCTCGCCTCGCTGGGCCGGCTGCGCCGATTCGGCCTGATCCGGCGATCGAAGGAACGAGAGCTGGCCATGACGTGGGCCGCTCGCCTGCAGCTGAAGTTCGCGCGAATGCGCAACGCGGTCTCGACGCTCTCCGGCGGCAACCAGCAGAAGGTCGTGCTGGGCAAGTGGCTGGCGCGCAGCCCGTCGCTGCTCATCATCGACGAGCCCACCCGCGGCATCGACGTCGGCACCAAGGCTGAGGTCCACCGGCTCCTCGACGGGCTGGTAGCCGAGGGCCTGGCCGTCCTGATGATCTCCTCCGAACTGCCCGAAGTCCTCGGCATGGCCGACCGGGTGCTGGTGCTGCGCGAAGGCCGCATCACCGCCGAGTTCACCCGCGCCGAGGCGGACGAGAACTCCATCATGCGCGCGGCGACCGGACAGAACCCGGCGGCGGCAGCATGAGCACAGCTGTCATCACGCCTACCCCCACCGCGCGCCCGCGGCGGCTGGAGTCACTGCTGCGGGCCCGCGAACTCGGCATCGCCCTCGCGATCATCGTCGTCTTCGGGCTCACGACACTGAACAACCACGCTTTCGCGCACGCCAGCAGCATCCAGCAGTTGCTGACCGGCGCGGCGCTGATCGCCCTGCTCGGGGTCGGCGAGACCATGGTGATCGTCACCCGCAACGTGGACCTGTCGGTCGGCTCGGTCGTCGGACTGTCGGCCTACATCGTCGGGGACCTCTTCAAGCACCACCACCAGATGCCGGTGGTGGCAGGCTTCGCCGTCGCCATCGGGCTGGGCGCGGCCATCGGCGCGATCAACGGGCTCGTCACCACCGTGGCCCGCGTTCCGAGCCTGGTGGTGACCCTGGCCATGCTCTACATCGTCCGCGGCATCGACGGCGTGATCGTCAACGGCACGACGATCGACCCCGGCAGCATTCCGCAGGCCTTCATCACGTTCGGCTACCGGAGCCTGCTCGGCATCCCGTGGCTGGCGATTATCGTCGCGGTCGTCGTGGCGGCGGCCGGCTATGCCATGCGGTCATTCCGCTGGGGTCGTGACCTGTATGCGATCGGGTCCAACCCGGACGCAGCCGCGCTGGCCGGAATCCCGTCCGGACGCCGGGTTTTCACCGCCTTCCTGGTCAGCGGCGCGCTGGCCGGGCTGGCTGGCGCGCTGTTCCTCGCGATACACGCGCAGGTCGATGTCACCGGAGGCATCGGCTACGAGCTGAGCGTGATCGCGGCCGTGGTGGTCGGCGGCGTGGCCATCTTCGGCGGCAGCGGCACCGTGCTCGGCGCCGCGCTCGGCGCGCTGCTGCTGAACACCATCAATCAGGCGCTCGTCGCGACCAAGATCTCCTCGTTCTGGAACGAGGCGATCGCCGGCGCCCTGCTGCTGGCCGCCATCGCGTTCGACCGGTGGCTGAGCCTGCGGGTCGCGCGGAATCTGCGGTCAGCCGAAGGAGCGCACCGTGACCTCTGACGTCGCGACCAGGACTCCGGGCAGCCGCAGCGACAACGTCGACGGCCGCCGGGGACGCGCCGCACTGCGTGGCCTGCTCCGGTGGGAGACCGCGCTCGCCGGAGTATTGATCGCCACCCTGATCTTCGGCTCGTCCACGTCATCGACCTTCCTGAGCTCGACGAACCTTTTCTATATCGGCCTCAACATGGGCGAGATCGCCATCATGGCGCTGCCGCTCACGCTGATCATCATTACCGGCGAGATCGACCTGTCGGTGGCCTCGATGCTCGGCTTGTCCGGCACCGTCATGGGCGTCCTGTTCAGCCACGGATGGCCGGTCTGGCTGGCGATGGCCGCGGCGCTCGTCGTCGGGGCGCTCGGCGGCACCCTCAACGGGGTACTGGTCGCCAAGCTCGGCCTGCCGTCGATCGCGGTCACCATTGGCACGCTTACCCTGTTCCGCGGCATCGCAGAGATCCTGCTGGCGCCGCGCACGATCACCGGGTTCCCGCCGTCGCTGACGAAGATCGGGGTCGCCCCGGTCCCGGGAACGCAGGTCGCCTACTCCGCGGCGATCTTCCTGATCCTGGCCGTCATCGCCGGCATAGTCCTGCACGCCGCGCCGCTGGGCCGCGCGCTGGTCGCCATCGGCCTGCAGCGGGAGGCCGCGCAGTTCGCGGGCATCCGGGTGAACCGGATCAAGTTCTGGCTGTTCGTCCTCTCCGGCGTGATGTGCGCGTTTGCCGGGATCTTGTTCACGCTGAAGAACGCGTCGGTCAGTTACGACGCCGGCACCGGGCTCGAGCTGAACGTCGTCGCGATCGTCCTGTTCGGCGGGGTGTCGATCTTCGGCGGCCGCGGCACGGTCGTCGGCGTCGTGCTCTCGGTCGCGATCGTCGGCTGCCTGACGCAGGCCCTCACCCAGCGGAACGTCCAGCCCGAAGTGCAGAACATCATCCTCGGCGTCCTGCTGCTGATCAGCGTGGTCATCCCCAACGGCGGTGAAGCCATCCGGCGGATCCGCGACCGAGCCAGACGGCGCGCCTGAACACCCCGCACCCCATCCACCGAACCCGCAAGCTCAACCATCCTCAGAAAGGCAACGGCATGCACAGACTATGGACCGCGCGCCGCACGGTGACAGCCGCCCTCGCGGCCACGCTTCTCGGCACGGTCGCTGCGGCCTGCGGCTCATCAGGGACCACGTCCTCCTCGGGCGCGTCCGCCACCGCGAGTTCCGTCAAGAAGGGGCTGACGGTCTACTACATCCCGAAGGACACCCAGAACCCGTACGAGGTCATCGCCGACCAAGGTGGCCAGACGGCGCTGAAGGAACTCGGCGGCAAGGTCGTCGTCAGCAGCGGCACGGCGGACACCGCCGCGGCGCAGATCCCGTCGATACAGGCGGCCATCCAGGCCCACGCGAGCGCGATCGTCATCGCCGGCAACGACCCGTCGGCGCTGTGCCCGTCGCTGAATCAGGCCGCCGCGGCCGGGATAAAGATCGTCGCATTCGACTCGGACGTCAACTGCGGCACCAGCCCGAGCCACTTGTTCATCAACCAGGCCAACACCCAGCAGATCGGCACCTCTGAGGTCGACCTGCTGGCCAAGGAGATCGGCAGCAAGGGCCAGATCGCCATCTTGTCGGCCGCGGCCAGCGCCACGAACCAGAACGCCTGGATCGTGTACATGAAGCAGGAGTTGAAGAAGTACCCGAACATGAAGCTGGTCACCACGGTCTACGGCAACGACGACCCGGCGACCTCGCTCACCGTGCTGCAGGGTCTGCTGTCGGCCTATCCGAACCTGCGCGGCATCATCTCGCCGACCACCGTCGGCATCTCGACCGCGGCGCAGTACCTGGACACGCACAAGAGCCTGCTCACGCACCTGACGTTGACCGGGCTTGGCCTGCCGTCGCAGATGAAGACCTACGTGCACGATGGCACGGTCAAGCAATTCGAACTGTGGAACCCGAACAACCTGGGCTACCTGGCCGGCTACGCGGCAGCGGGACTCGCCTCGGGCACCACGAGCCTGACCACCGGATCCACGTTCAAGGGCGGCAAGCTCGGCACCTACACCGTTCTCGCACCGGCCGGTGCGACCGGGCCGTCGGTCGTGCTGGGCCCGCCGACGGTATTCGACGTGTCGAACATCGATCAGTTCAAGTTCTGATCGCAGACCCGGTGCCCGGCCGGCGTGATACCCGCGCCGGCCGGGCACCGCCACCAAGGACGCTGGCCGGTAAACGAGGAGTCATGAATCGGTACTGCTTCCTGCTGCAGGTACGCCCGGAGCTACTGGACGAGTACTCCGAGCGCCACGCGGCGGTGTGGCCCGACATGCTGCGGGCCCTGGATGAGAGCGGATGGCACCGCTACTCGATCTTCGCCCGTCCTGACGGCCTGCTCATCGGCTACGTCGAGGCAGACGACCTGGCCCGGGCGCAAGCCGCGATGGCCGCCACCGAAGTCAACGCGCGATGGCAGGCGGAGATGAGCCGGTACTTCGTCGGCCTCCAAGGGCAGCGTCCCGACGAGGGCCTGCTGCTGCTCAAGGAGATCTTCAACCTGGACGACCAGCTACGGCGGCGGGCCGATCCGCAGCCAGGACAACAGCCAGGACAAGGACAACAGCCAGGACAAGGAGAGAGGCGATGACCACGACCGCCCCGACGCCCGCTGGTCTGGCCACAGGCGTCACGCACATCGCTCCACGCCGGGTCAGGGTCGGCCTCGTATCCGGTGGGCTCGGCGCGTACTGGCCGCAGTTCCCGGATCTGCTGCCGCAGTTGCAGCGCTCGGCGGCTCGCGTCAGCGAGCGGATGAGCGCGCTCGACTGCGACGTGGTCGACGTGGGCTTCATCTCCGATGCCGAAGACGGCGCGCGCGCCGCGGAGCAGTTGCGGGTCGCTGGCTGCGACCTCATCGTGGGCTTCCTCACCACCTACATGACCGCCTCCATGCTGGTGCCGGTCGCGCAGCGCAGCGGCGCGCCGGTGCTGCTGATCAACCTCCAGCCGACCGAGGCGATGGACCACGCCAGCTTCGACACCGGTCAGTGGCTCGCCTACTGCGGTGCCTGCCCGCTGCCGGAGATGGCCAACGCCTTCCTGCGCTGCGGCATCCCGTTCCGCTCGGTGTCGGGCTACGTCGAGGACGAGCGGGCCTGGGCGAAGATCGGCCGCTGGATCAAGGCCGCCGGTGTGCGGGGCGCGCTGCGGCACGGACGGCACGGGCTGATGGGCCACCTGTACCCGGGCATGCTCGACGTCTCCACCGACCTCACCCTCGTGCCAGCCAACTTCGGCGGGCACATGGAGGTCATCGAGTTCGACGACCTGCGGGTGCGGGTCAACGCCGTCACCGACGCGCAGGTCGCGGCGCGGGTTGCGCTGGCCCGCGAGGTGTTCGAGATCGACCCGTCCGTGCAGGACGAGGACCTCGCCTGGGCAGCCCAGGTGTCGGTCGGCCTGGACCGCCTGGCCGAGGACTTCGCCCTGGACAGTCTTGCCTACTACCACCGCGGACTGGAGGGGGAGCAGCACGAGCGTCTCGGCGCCGGCATGATTCTCGGCGCCTCACTGCTGACCGCCCGCGGCATTCCCGCCGCAGGCGAGTACGAGCTGCGCACCTCGCTGGCCATGCTGATCGTCGACCGGCTCGGCGGCGGCGGCTCGTTCACCGAACTGCAGGCGCTGAACTTCCGTGACGACGTGGTCGAGATGGGCCACGACGGCCCGGCGCACCTGGCGATCAGCCAACGGCGCCCGCTCCTGCGCGGCCTCGGCGTTTACCACGGGAAACGCGGCTGGGGCATCTCCGTCGAGTTCGACGTCACCCACGGCCCGGTCACCACGTTCGGCATCTCCCAGCAGCGTGACGGCAGCTTCCGCTTCGTCGCCGCGCAGGGCCAGGTCGTCCCCGGCCCGCTGCTCAAGATCGGAAACACTACCTCCCGGGTGAGCTTCGGCTGCGATCCGGGTGAGTGGGCCGACGCCTGGAGCGCCACCGGCGTCTCACACCACTGGGCCCTCGGCACCGGCCACCTGATGGCCGAGCTACGCGCGACCGCCGAGCTTCTCGGCGTCGATCTGGTCGAGGTGAATCCCTGACCGTGCCGCCGCCATTTCGCTCTGGTCACCACCACATCGAAAGTGAGTCCCGTCATGGCCGATCGTGAGGCCGTCAAGCAGGCCCTCCGCGCACAGAAGATCGAGCTGCCTTCGTGGGCGTTCGGCAATACCGGGACCCGGTTCAAGGTGTTCGCCCAGCCGGGGGTGCCCCGCACGCCGCAGGAAAAGATCGCGGACGCAGCGCAGGTGCACAAGTACACCGGGGTCGCCCCCAGCGTGGCGGTGCACATCCCGTGGGACAAGGTCGATGACTACCGTGAGCTGGCCGCGTTCGCGGCGGACGCGGGGACCGCGATCGGCACGGTCAACGCGAACGTGTTCCAGGACGATGACTACAAGCTGGGCAGCGTCGCCAACCCCGACCCGGCCGTGCGCCGCAAGGCCCTCGATCACCTGCTGGAATGCGTCGACATCATGGACGCCACCGGATCGCGGGATCTGAAGCTGTGGTTCGCTGATGGCACCAATTACCCCGGCCAGGACAACATCCGGGCCCGCCAGGACCGGCTCGCCGAAGCGCTGCACACCGTGTACCAGCGGCTGGGCCCCGACCAGCGGATGCTGCTGGAGTACAAGCTGTTCGAGCCGTCCTTCTACACCACCGACGTGCCCGACTGGGGTACCTCCCTGCTGCACTGCCTCGCGCTGGGCCCGCAGGCCGCGGTCGTCGTCGACACCGGCCACCACGCTCCCGGCACCAACATCGAGTTCATCGTCGCCATCTTGCTGCGCGCCGGGCGGCTCGGCGGGTTCGACTTCAACAGCCGCTTCTACGCCGACGACGACCTCATGGTCGGCGCCGCCGACCCGTTCCAGCTGTTCCGCATCCTGTACGAAGTCACCGCCGCCGACGCCCTCGGGCCCGAGGCCGGGATCGCGTTCATGCTCGATCAGTGCCACAACATCGAACCCAAGATCCCCGCGCAAATCCGGTCGGTCATGAACGTCCAGGAAGCCACGGCCAAAGCACTCCTCATCGACACCGAGGCCCTGGCCACCGCCCAGCAGAACGGGGACGTGCTGGGCGCGAACGCGGTCCTGATGGACGCCTACAACACCGACGTGCGGCCGCTCCTCGCGCAACTGCGCGAAGAGATGGGCCTGGAACCCGACCCCATCGCCGCCTACCACCGCTCCGGCTACGGGGAGAAGATCACCGCCGACCGCATCGGCGGCACCCCGGCCAGCTGGGGCAGCTAGTGGTCTGTAAGGGGGGTCTTTGGAGCGAACGGCGTCCAGGTGGGTGCATCGCAAGGCGGAGGAGGAGCCGATAGTGGTTGCTATCGGCGACGACGACAACGCCGCGAGGTGCCCGCCTGGGCGACGTGCAGCCCAAGAAGACTCCCCTTACAGACCACTAACCACATAAGGAGCACACCATGGCCCCGCAGGCACCACCCGAGGTCGCCGCGCTGCTGTCCCGCAGCAACCGGCTCGGGTCGGATCCGCGCAACACCAACTACGCCGGCGGCAACACCTCCGCGAAGGGGGAGGTCACCGACCCGGTGACCGGCCAGCCCGCCGGGGTGCTGTGGGTGAAGGGATCCGGCGGTGACCTGGGCACGCTCACCGAGGATGGGCTGGCCGTGCTGCGGCTCGACCGGGTCCGCGCGCTCACCGGCGTGTACCCCGGCGTCGAGCGCGAGGACGAGATGGTCGCCGCCTTCGACTACTGCCTGCATGGCCTGGGCGGGGCGGTGGGGTCAGAACCAGCAGAACGCGGGGCGGCGCCGTCCATCGACACGGCCATGCACGGGCTCGTCGGCGCGGCGCACGTCGACCATCTGCACCCCGACTCCGGGATCGCCTTCGCGACCGCCGCCGATGGGCCGGCGCTGACCCATGACTGCTTCGGCGACCGGGTCGGCTGGATTCCCTGGCGGCGCCCGGGCTTCCAGCTCGGCCTGGACATCGCCGAGTTCTCCCGCGTCAGCCCCCGCGCCATCGGGGTCATTCTCGGCGGGCACGGGATCACGGCCTGGGGCGATACCAGTGATGAATGCGAAGAGCGCTCCCTGGAGATCATCGCCACGGCCCAGAAGTACCTGGATGAGCATGGGCGCACGGAGCCGTTCGGCGATATTGTTCTTGAATTTCAGCCGCTGCCGGACGCGCAGCGCCGCGAGCGGGCGGCGGCACTGGCCCCCGTGCTGCGCGGGCTGGCGGCCACCGACCACCCGCAGGTCGGGCACTTCACCGACAGCCCGGTGGTGCTGGATTTCCTGGCCCGAAGCAAGCACCCCGCGCTGGCCACGCTCGGCACCTCCTGCCCCGACCACTTCCTGCGCACCAAGGTACGGCCGCTCGTCCTCGACCTGCCGCCATCCGCCGCACTGCCCCAGATTTCCGAACGTTTCCATGAGCTGCATGCCGCATACCGTGACGAGTACCGCGCGTACTACGAACGGCACGCGGACGCCACCACGCCGCCGATGCGCGGCGCCGACCCGGCGATCGTCCTGGTGCCGGGCATCGGGATGTTCAGCTTCGGCGCCGACAAGCAGACCGCGCGGGTCGCCGGGGAGTTCTACGTCAACGCGATCAACGTGATGCGCGGCGCGGAAGCGGTCTCCAGCTACTCCCCCATCCCGGAGAGCGAGAAATTCCGGATCGAGTACTGGCCGCTGGAGGAAGCCAAGCTCAGGCGGCGCCCGAAACCCAGGCCGCTGGCCACCCGGGTGGCCCTGGTGACCGGGGGCGGGTCGGGGATCGGGCGGGCCACCGCGCGGCGGCTGGCCACCGAGGGAGCGTGCGTGGTGGTCGCCGACCGGGACGGCGACGCGGCCGAGCAGGTCGCCGAGTCGCTGGGCTCGGCGGATGTCGCCGCCGCCGTCACGTCGGATGTGACGGACGAGGCCAGCGTGATCGAGGCGTTCCGGGTCGCGGCCCTGGCCTTCGGCGGCGTGGATCTCGTGGTCAACAACGCCGGGCTGTCCATCTCCCGGCCGCTGCTCGAGACCACTGCGGCCGACTGGGACGTGCAGCACGACGTGATGGCGCGAGGCTCATTCCTGGTCTCCCGCGAGGCGGCCCGGATCATGCTGGCCCAGCGGATGGGCGGCGACATCGTCTACGTGTGCAGCAAGAACTCGGTCGCCGCGGGGCCGAGCAACCTCGCCTACGGCGCCGCCAAGGCCGACCAGGCCCACCAGGTACGCCTGCTCGCCGCGGAACTCGGCGAGCACGGCATCCGGGTCAACGGGATCAACCCGGACGGCGTGGTCCGGGGCTCCGGCATCTTCGCCGGCGGCTGGGGGGCCCAGCGGGCCGCGGTCTACGGCGTGCCCGAGGACGAACTCGGCGCGTTCTACGCCCAGCGGACCCTGCTCAAGCGCGAGGTGCTGCCCGAGCACGTCGCGGCCGCGGTCGTCGTGCTGACCGCTGGTGACCTGCCCCTGACGACCGGGCTGCACATCCCGGTCGACGCCGGAGTGGCGGCGGCGTTCCTCCGGTGAGCGGGCCCAGGGCCGCGGCCGCCGCGGTCGCCGCGGTCGATCTGGGCGCGTCGGGCGGGCGGGTCATGGTCGGCCAGGTCGGCCCCGGCCAGCTGGAGCTGCACGAAACGCACAGATTCCGCAACGTTCCGCTGCCCGTGCTCGGCACGCTGTACTGGGACATTCTGCGGCTCTACCGGGGCGTTCTGGACGGCCTGCGCACCGCGGCCAGGGACTTCGACCTGGCCAGCCTCGGGATCGACTCCTGGGGAGTGGACTACGGCCTGATCGACGGAAGCGGTGCGCTGCTCGGCAACCCGGTGCACTACCGGGACGCCCGGACCGACGGCATGGTCGCGGAGGTACACGCCACGATCCCGGCGCAGGAACTGTACGCGGCCACCGGCATCCAGCAGCTTCCGATCAACACGATCTACCAGCTCGCCGCGGCGGCCCGGACGCCGCAGCTGGACGCGGCCCGGACCCTGCTGCTGATCCCCGACCTGCTCGGCTACTGGCTGACCGGGGAGGTGGGCGCGGAGGTGACGAACGCGTCCACCACCCAGCTCTACGACATCCGGGCCCGGTCCTGGGCGGTAGATCTCATGGACCGGGCCGGCATCCCGGCGCGGCTGTTTCCGGCGCTCCGCCAGCCCGGCACCGTCATCGGTGACCTGCTGCCCGAGGTCGCCGGTCTCGTCACCGCGGGTGGCGCGCGCGCGCCGTTTCCCGTGGTGGCGGTCGGCTCGCATGACACGGCGTCGGCCGTGGTCAGCGTGCCAGCGTCCGGTCCCGGCTTCGGCTACATCTCGTGCGGCACCTGGTCCCTGGTCGGCGTGGAGCTGGATGAGCCGGTGCTGACCGAGGCCAGCCGGATCGCCAACTTCACCAACGAGGTGGGAGTCGACGGCACCATCCGCTACCTGCGCAACGTGATGGGCCTCTGGCTGATCCAGGAATCGGTCCGGACGTGGTCGGACGCTGGGCGGCCGGCCGACCTGGAGACCCTGCTGGACGAGGCGGCGCGGCTGCCGCCGTTGCGGGCCGTGGTCGACGCCGATGATCCGGTGTTCCTGCCGCCCGGTGACGTCCCGGCCCGCATCGCCGAGGCGTGCCGCCGGACCGGCCAGCGCCCCCCACAAGACCCCGCGGAAACGGTCCGGTGCATCATCGACAGCCTGGCGCTGGCCTTCCGGCGAGCGATCGGCCAGGTCCAGGAGCTGTCCGGCCGTCAGGTGGAGACCGTGCACATGGTCGGCGGCGGGGCGCGCAACGCGCTGCTCGGCCAGCTCACCGCGGATGCCTGCGGGCTGCCCGTGGTGGCCGGGCCCGCGGAGGCCGCGGCCCTCGGCAACATCCTGATCCAGGCCCGCTCGCTCGGCGCGGGCCCGGCCGACCTCGAAGGGATGCGCGCGCTGCTCCGGTCCACCCAGCGGCTGCGGCGCTTCGAGCCAGCCGGCGACCCCTTGGCATGGGACGCCGCCGCGCGCCGGGCCGACCTCCGCTAGTCCTGATCGGCTGGCTATGACTTCCCGATATAGCTGGTGCTTACGGCGAAGTCAGCGAAGTAGGCGTTCTCGTCCTTCGAGGGTCCCCAGGTGGTGTCGTGCCCGCCGAAGAACGTGGAGAACATGATGCCGGAAAACGGCACGCTGGCGGCACCGCCCAGCGCGCCGGTGGTGGACAGTACCTGAACGCCGTCGTACCACACCGTGATGTCGCCGTTGGCCCGGTCCACCCGCTGCTCGACCATGTGCCAGCGGTCGTCGCCCGGCCAGTTCCACGTGCCTCCCACGTCTAGCCCATAGCCCTGACTGATCTGCGGGCCGTACACGTAGACCTCCGCGCAGGCTACGGCCGAGGAGCAGTTGCTGAGGCTCCCGGCGACGGGATGGTTCCGCCACATGTACCTGGTGCTGAACGCCTGCCCGTGGTGACCACCGCTGGCCTGGCCGGGCGATCCGCCGTACAGGCCGGGCAGCTTCCCGCCGCGGCCGAAATCGAAGCCGGCCGGGAACTTGACGTAGTAGCGCAGATACAGCACGCTCGCGGCGGCCAGGCCCGGCTGCCCTGCGCTGGCGAACGAGGTGTAGAACTGGCCGCCGCCAGGCTTGGGGCAGTTAGCGCAGGAGTTGGCGGACGAGCCCCGGCCGTATATCACCTGCAGCGCCGAGCTGCCGCCCGGCGCGGAGGGGTCAGCCACCGCGCTGAGCTGGGCCTGCCCGTAGCTGCTCTGCGACGTGTACCCCCACGCGCGCTGCCACGCAGCCCCGGCGTAGCCGGCGAACTGCCCGCTCCAGTTCGCGGCCGCACCCCCTGGCGGGGGGCTGCTGCCCGGCGGGGATGGGGAGCCTGACGGCGGGGACGGGGAACTCGGTCGCGGGGACGCGGGGCTCGGTCGCGGCGACGGAGAGCCCGGGTGTGGCAACGGGGAACCCGGTCGCCGCGACGGGGAGCTCGGTCGCGGCGACGGAGAGCCTGGCCGCGGCGACGGGGAGCCCGATGCCAGGGACGGGGATCCTGACCGGGACGGGTAGCTCGGTGACAGGGACGGGGAGCCCGATGACGGGGACAGCGAGCCCGATGACGGGGACAGCGAGCCCAGTGGCGTGGACGGGGAGCTCGATACCAGGGATCCCGACCGGGACGGGGAGCCCGGTGACGGGGACAGAAAGCCCAGTGACGGGGACCGAGCGGCGGCGATCCTTGGCCCGCCAGCGGCCGCTCCTGAACAGGCGGCGACGAACAAAAGGGATCCGCAGGCGAGTGCCTGTATCACGCGCTTCATCGCTGTCGGCCGACCTCACCCGTGAGTTCGGAGCCAGGACGGGAGCCCGCCCGGACTATTCCTCTTTACCCGGCGCAGGATGTCGTAAAGCGACGCCGACCTGGCCAAATTGTAGGATTGAGAGAAGTTTCAGCACCCGGCTCCTGGGTGAACGCCACATGCCAAGTCGCTTACGAGCCGGGTGCGGATGCCGTCGATCACCTCGCACTTGAACGCCAGGTGTTCTGAGGTAGGTCGACTGGCCGGATTCTGGCCGGACAACTCCGCTGAACGACGCCGTGTTCTGGTTACCGAGCCCGCATCGGGGGCACTAGCAGGCATTATGATCCGGGTGTGTCAGCCAGATGGGCGCGTCTGTGGTTTGCGGCAACGGCGCTCTGCGTCGCCGCCGGTGTCGCTATCAGCATCTATACCGCAGTTCAGACGCCTGGCCGCTTCCACTCGGGTGTTGAGCGCGCGTTTAACACCTTCGCGTTCTTCACGGTCCAGTCCAATCTGATTGTCGGGGCCACCACGCTCCTGCTGGCGGTGAAGCTGGACCGGTCGTCGACTGTGTTCCGAACCTTCCGGCTGATCGGCCTGGTGGCCATCACGATCACGGGCATCGTGTACCACGTGGCGCTCGCCCGTCTGCTGGACCTGGAAGGCTGGCACCAACTCGGCGACCAACTCGTGCACACGGTCGTACCTGTTCTAGCTGTCGTGGGATGGCTCATGTTCGGGCCGCGCAGGCTGACCTCGGCACGGATCGCCTGGTTGTCGGTTCTGTTCCCGTTCTGCTGGATCGCCTTCACGCTGGTCCGCGGCGCCGTCATCGACTGGTACCCGTATCCCTTCATCGACGTGACGAAGCTCGGCTACGGCAAGGTCATCCTCAACTGCTTCTGGATCTCGCTGCTGCTGTTCGGTCTCGCCGCAGGGGCCACGGCCATCGACCAGCGACTCGGCCGGGGGGCCACGGACCCCGAGCATGCGCGTCTATCGAACGCGCCTCATTGAACTGTCCGCGCTGGCGGTCGGCGTGCGCGCCGTGCCTACCGGGGTAGCGTGCTCGGGCGCGGTGCTGGTGGCGTCAGGTGCTGGGCTCCGCTATGCCCAGCCGGTCAGAGCGGAGCTGGCTCGTCTGCCGGGAGAACGCGCTTGGAGGATCCGGTCAACAGAGCGGCGATGCCGAAGGCGAGGAGGCACAACCCGGCCCCCAGGCCAGTGATCGTCGATGGCGCCACCGTCGAGGCGAGACCAGCTATCAGGGCCGCCGCAGCCACAGCGATGAGCAGCATCCCGAGCCGACGCAACGACGGGTTTCCCAGGGTCGAGGCGAGCGGGAAGAAATGCACCCCGACACCGAAGCAGATCCACACCGGAGTCCACTGATACCGCCCAGTCACTCCGAGCACGGTTGCGCCGGCGCCCAGCAGCCCGAACTCCAAGCCGACGATGATGCCGTACCGGCGCCGGACCGCTGGGTCATTCATGGCCGGCAACCGGCCGGCTGACCGTTTTGCCGTCAAGACCCCGGCCACCGTGACCGCCGATATCGACGGAACTTGCCTCCGCGCCAACGTCCTGGCCCCGCTGACCATGATCACGGTATTTTCTCAGCCACCACGACTGAGAAAATAACCGGGCTCTGGCGCGGATTTGGTGATCGGGTCGTAGCGGGATGGCTTGTGGGTTAGTCGGCCAGGAGGACGCGCTTGCGGAGCAGGCTGAAGCCGGCCCGTCCGTACATCTGGCGCTTGATCATCTTGATCTTGTTGACGGTGCCCTCGACCTTGCCGGAGCTGTAGGGCAGGGTGAGGCCGTTGGTGACGGCCTGCTGGTCGTTGCGGATGCCGGCGGCG
>Ga0209526_10000391_pt1 | contig 28102 bp, 20 predicted proteins | sample JacPinW_OM2H0_M1_FD_188566 | JGI IMG/M metagenome (GOLD analysis project Ga0209526, IMG submission 188566) | Forest soil microbial communities from Algoma, Ontario, Canada - Jack Pine, Ontario site 1_JW_OM2H0_M1 (SPAdes) (version 2) | ecosystem: Environmental > Terrestrial > Soil > Boreal... | reverse complement strand
CGGGGCCGCTGATTAGATGCCGTAACCGAGTAATTGTACGTTTCCCCGAACGTGCTGTTTCTCTGGCCATCCGCGGCTGGAGTATTCCTAGCCGGATTTGCGGTAACTCACCGCGAACGACCTGTCTGAAGCAACGCGCGGCATGCCAAGCTCCGCGAACAGCTGGGTCAGGTTCGCATAGGTGCGGTCGTTGTGCACCAGGAAGCCGGCCCACGGCGCGTGGTCCGCGGCGGGATTCCACCGTGATATAAAGCCTAGGAAAGTCGCGAGACAGGACGCCGCGAGGCATAGAAACGGTGAGCTCGGACAGTAGATTCTAAAGGTCCCCGCGCGAGGCCGTCGCCTGTGGGTTGGCCCCGCCGGGAGCGACGAATTTGCCGCGCGGTTCATCCAAAGCAAGGTCATGAACCTCTTCTGCAATCTATCGGGCGCCTGGCCTGCGCTCGCCCCGAACCCGGAGGTCATGGCCATGTCGCTCTACGTGCTGCTGCGGCTTTTCCGGCCCCCGACGGACGAATCCGCTTCCGCGTTGTTCCGGCAAAAGGCGGTATGAAGAAAGGCTTCTTCCATCGGCGCCTGGTGCGCCCGATTCTCGACCTGCTGCGGCAGGGAGTGACCCCCGAGAAGATTGCGCTGAGCATCGCGCTCGGAGTGGCGCTGGGCGTCTTTCCTGTGCTGGGATCGACCACCGCGCTTTGCGCGCTGGCCGCACTGGCCTTGCAACTGAACTTGCCCGCGATTCAAGTTGTGAATTACTTCGTCTACCCGCTGCAGATCGGGCTGCTGATTCCTTTTTTTCGCCTCGGTGAAAGACTGTTCCGCGCGCCGCATCTTCCCCTTTCCGTTCCGCTGATTTATGCGATGATGCACGCCAATATGTGGGGCGCCATTCGCTCGCTAGGGACCACGATGTGGCACGCCGTGGTGGTGTGGTGTCTCATCGCACCGGTCTTCGCGGGCATCGCCTACGGCCTTGTTCGGCAAGCGCTGCGGCGCGTTCTGCGCAAACCAACATCGCCCGTGGCGGAGGCTCTCTGATGCTGGCGCAAGTACAGCATCTGGCGTTGATGGGCGCGGCCATTGTCGCCGGGATGATGCTCGTGCTGTGGCTCATCCACCTGCTGATTCTCAATGCCGCCATCGTCGACGTCGGATGGGCGGCGGGGTTGGGGATTCTCGGAATCTTCTACGCCGTAGCTGCGCCCGGATATCCCGCCCGGAAATGGGTGATGGCTTCGATGGCCGGCTTCTGGGGCTTGCGGCTGGCCGCGCACCTTTTGTTTACCCGCGTGGTTGGTCAACCGGAGGAAGGGCGTTACGTCCAGCTTCGCAAAGAATGGAAGACCAACCTGCCGCTGCGTTTTCTGTTCTTCTTTGAGTTTCAAGCGCTGCTCGATGTGGTGCTCTCCTTGCCGTTTCTGCTCGCGTGCATGAATCCCAGGGCGCCGCTGGGAGCCTCGGAAAAGGTCGGCGCGGGAATCTGGCTGGTCAGCATTCTCGGAGAGGCGTTGGCCGATCAGCAGCTCAACACCTTCAAGAAAAATCCGGCGAATAAAGGCAAGACGTACCGCGCGGGCCTTTGGAAATATTCGCGGCATCCGAACTATTTCTTTGAATGGCTGATCTGGGTTGGTTTCGCGGTTTTCGCGCTGTCCTCCCCGTGGGGATGGCTGGGACTGATGTCCCCGGTGCTGATCCTTTATTTTCTCCTCGGCGCTACGGGAATCCCCGCCACGGAAGCGCAGGCGCTGCGCACCCGGGGAAGCGAATACCGCGCCTACCAGCGCGCCACCAGCTCGTTTGTGCCGTGGTTTCCGAAAAAGGAGCAGGTATCCTGACGGCAGCCAGGCGCGGCGGGATGGCTGGCTCTCGCCTGGTTACAGGATGTCTAGGATTTCTTCGTAGCGCTTGAAGGGTGGAATCAGGTAGGCGCCGGCCATTTCCGTGCGCGACCAAGCCAGCATGTCGCGGGCCAGCTCGAAGCCGCGATCGCGGGCGGCGGCCCCGGCGGCTTCCAGCGACTTCAGCAACGGTTCCGGGATCACGATGCCCGGTACTTCGTTGTTCAAGCGCAAGGCCTGCTTGTAGCTGTTGAGCGGCCAGATGCCGATGAGTACGGGGATGGCGGGCTTCCCACCGAGTTTCTTCACAAACGCGTGCCAGTGTTCGGGATCGAACAGCGGCTGGGTCATGGCATAGTGCGCGCCGGCCTCGACCTTGGCGTGGAAACGCGCGATCTCCACGTCGAGATCGTCGGCGACGGGGTTCAGCGCGACGCCGATTGTGAAATTTGTGGCGCCGCCAAGCGTTTTTCCCGCCCAGTCGGTTCCCTGGTTCAGGCGGTGGAGAACCTTCACGAGGCCGACGGAGTCGACTTCATAGACGCCGCTGGTCTCCGGGTAGTCGCCAACCGAGGGAGGATCGCCGGTGATGGCCAGGACATTGCGGACGCCGCCGACGGTCCACGCCCCGAGGAGCATGGCTTGCAGGCCGATGATGTTGTAGTCGCGCGTGGTGAGGTGCGGCACGGTTTCCACACCGCGGGCTTCCAGTGCGCCGGCGGTCATCAAGGCGTCCATGCCGACGCGGGCCATGGCGCCGGAGTTGATGTCGATGGCATCGACTTTGCGCGAGGCCATGATCTTGTCGACCTGCTCGAAAATTCTGTCGAGCGAAATGCCCTTGGGCGGATCGATTTCCACGCAAACTGCGAATTCTTTGGCTTGCAGCTTTTTCCAGAATTTGCTTTCCGGCTCGCGTTGCGCGATGGGGGCAGGCTTGGCGATGACCGCAACAGAGTGCGAAAGAGCGCTCGCTTTCGCCGGGTGCAGGGATTTTACCGCCTCGGCCATGGCGCGAATGTGCGCCGGCGTGGTGCCGCAGCAACCGCCGAGAATGCGCACGCCGAAGGCGGCCGCTTCCCGTGCAAAGAGCGCGAAATATTGCGGAGATGATTTGGGGTAGACGATGCGGTCGCCTTCGCGTTTCGGGAAGCCCGCGTTGGGCATTCCGCTGACGCGTAAATTATTGACCCGGGCGAGTTCTTCGAGAATCGGAAGCAGCGCCTGGGGCCCCAGAGTGCAGTTCGCGCCGACCACCTGGACATTGGTGTTCTTCAGCTGGGCGGCGGCATCGGCTGGCCGCAGGTCGCCGTAAGCCGTGCCTTCTTCGGAATAGGTAACCTGCGCAACGATCGGCAGACCGGAGAAGGAGCGAATCGCGTCGACGGCAAGCAGCAGCTCTTCGATGTAGGTGAACGTTTCGAGGCAGAACAGATCGACGCCGCGCTCTTCAAGGGCCAAGGCCTGTTCGCGAAAAATGTCGCGGATTTCGTCGGGTTCGGGGTGGCGGGCCTGCACGCCGATTCCGAGCGGGCCGATCGAACCGGCGATCAGCACTTCGTGCGAAGCGGATTCGCGCGCCTCGCGGGCGATTTTTACGCCCCGGCTGTTGAGACGCTGCACATCGTCGCCGAGGCCGAGCGGCGCGAGCTTGAAGCGGTTTGCGCCGAACGTGTTCGTTTCGATGATCTGCGCACCCGCTTCGATGTAGGCCTGGTGAACGCGGAAAACCGCCTCGGGCTCGGTGGCATTCAGCTCATCGAAACAGCGCTGCGAGCCGACGGCCTCGTGCAGCATCGAGCCCATCGCGCCATCGGCGATAAGAATCGAGTCTTGCAAACGTTCGTTGAAATCGTGGATTTTCAAATGTCACAGTTCCAGTCTGTTGAGATAACAACGTGGGAATGGCCGTTCAGCGTTTTTGTTCCATGAGGCTGGCAACGGTGCTCATCAAGTCGTACTTGGTGAGAATTTCGAAATGAGCGTCGCCCATCTCGACGAAAACCGCGGGATTTTCGTGGCTCAGGATGTGCGTTACCCGTTCGACGGGCGCCGTTCTGGGTACCAGGGGCAGCGGCTTGCTCATCACTTCACTGACGACCAGTTTGCGAAGATCCTTGCCCTGCAGGGCGAGATTGAGGATTTGGTCTTCGTAGATGGTCCCGATCGGTACATTCTCCTCAAAGACCGGGATCTGTGAAATGTCCTGCTCCTGCATGGTTTTGAGCGCATGAAAAACGGTTTGATACGGGCGGGCGATCACCAACTCGCGCACTTTGCCGGCGTGGTGCTTGGCGTGGACGACTTCTCCGGCGGTGATCTTCACGGCGGCATCGACGTAGCCGCGCTCGCGCATCCATTCGTCGTTATAGAGTTTGCTGAGATAGCGCATGCCGGTGTCGGGAAGCAAGGCGACGATGAAGGCCTCCGGTCCGAGGTCTTTGGCCAGGCGCAGGGTGGCCGAAATGCAGCCGCCGCCGGAACCTCCGGTGAACAGGCCTTCCAGCTTGACCAGGCGCCGGGCAACGGCGAAGCATTCCTCGTCGTTGACTTGGATCACGTCGTCGACGATCCTCAAGTTCATGGTGGCGGGGAAGAAATCCTCGCCAATGCCTTCGACCACGTAGGTCTTGGCTTTCACCGTCTCTCCGCGCTTTACGAAGTCGTAGTACAGCGATCCGTAGGGGTCGACACCGATGATTTTAACGCTGGGATTTTTCTCTTTGAGATATTTGCCGGCGCCGCTGATGGTGCCGCCTGTGCCCATGCCGCAAACGAAGTGCGTGATTTTGCCTTCCGTGTCTTCCCAGATTTCCGGTCCCGTAGTGCGGTAATGCGCCTCGGGATTCATGGGGTTGTCGTATTGATTGGGGTAATAGGAATTGGGCATGTCTCGGGCGAGTTTTTTCGCCACCGAATAGTAGCTCCGGGGATCATCCGGCTCGACCGCCGTCGGGCAGACAATCACTTCCGCACCCAGGGCCTTGAGAAGATCGACTTTTTCCTTGGACTGCTTATCCGTGATGGTGAACACCATCTTGTAGCCGCGAACCGCTGCGACGAGCGCCAGCCCCATCCCGGTATTGCCGGAGGTGCCTTCGATGATCGTGCCGCCGGGCTTCAACAGGCCTTTTTTTTCGGCATCGTCGATCATGGTGATGCCGATGCGGTCCTTCACCGAGCCGCCGGGATTGATGTATTCGGCTTTGACGTAAATCTCCGCTTTCACACCCTGATTGATGCGATTCAGCCGCACCAGCGGCGTGCGCCCCACGGCTTCGAGGATGTTGTGGCATTTCATTCGTTTTCCCGGGCAGGACGGCGCACCAGCGGCGCGCTTGGTCTGTGCCATAATTTCTACAGTCTAACATGTGCTCGCGCGGCGATGTGCAAGGCGCGACGAAGGAGATACGCGTGGCTCGTCAGAACATCTCGAGCGGTACACCGTGGGAGCCCATCGTGGGCTATTCGCGCGCGGTGCGAGTCGGCAACATCGTGACGGTGTCGGGAACCACGGCCACCGGTCCGGACGGCAAGATCATCGGCGTGGGCGACCTCTACGCACAGACCGTGCAGACCATCAAGAACATCGAAGCGGCCCTCGGCAAGGCCGGCGCCAGCCTGAAAGACGTGGTACGGACGCGGATTTTCCTCACCAACATCGCCGAGTGGGAGAAGGTCGGCCGCGCCCATGGCGAATTTTTCGGCGCGATTCGTCCGGCGACGAGCATGGTGGAAGTGAGCAAACTGATTTCGCCGGAGATGCTGGTCGAAGTGGAAGCCGACGCGGTGGTGTCCGAGTGACGGTTGGCTTCCCTGCTCGATCGTGAACGCAGCGAGAAGCAGAACGACATTTTGCCGACCCGACAGACCCTCTACCGCTCCAAGGAACGGACAAAAGCGGGGCGTCGCCCGGATGGGGCGCCCCGGTGCCGCGCCCCGACCGCCCAGGCCAGCAGAGACTACCAGTGGGCGCGGATGCGGTACTTCAGCACGGAGGTGGCGTTTTTCTCCACCGGGACCTTGAACTGCGCTGCGAAAGCGGCGGTCTTTGTGAACTTGTAGCTGGAAGAGAGCATTTCCCAGTCGCCGCCGATGGGCTCGTTGACTTCGACGGCAATGGGCGAGTCTTTGTGGTTGCGCAGGGTGATTTCAAATTCCATTTCCCAGGTGTGGGTGTCGAGCTTTTTGAAGTCGGTTTGCTTGCGCTCGGCAACGACGTCGAAGGCGTTGCCGATGTGCACCGTAACGATTTCATCTTTGGGAGTGTGCTCGATGTGATCTTCGCCGATGAACAGAATGCCGCCCTTGGAATCTTTCTGATAGACGCGCAGGTTGCCGGCCGGCAGAGGCATTCCGAGATTGGCTTTTTCCTCGTTCTTGAACTTGTAGAAGACCATCACGGGATCTTTTTGCGGGGAACCCGGATTTTGGTAGTTGTGATAGTAGAAGTTCTGTCCGTTGACGACAAAAACCTTTTCGACGGGCACACCGCTGCCTTGCAGCAGGCTGATCTGCTTGGTCTCCTTGTCTTCGACCGACGTGCGGCGGCCGAGCGTGTACAGGTGATACTCGGAGAAATTTTCTTGCTGAAATTGCGGAGCCGCGGTAGCAATTCTGGACATTTCTTTCATGGCCACCATGTCACTTCGACCGTTGAGCGGCAGCCGGTTCAAGTCTCCCGCGACGAGTTGCAAACGCGCATTGTGAAACGCTGTGCCGCTGTTGTTGGCCAGCGTCACCCAGCCGTCGAGGTCCGCGGCCTTGTCGTCACGGGCGACGGTGAGGACGTAATCCGCGTTCCACGATAAGTTCGAGGCCAGATAGGAGGCTTCGATTTGGTGCTTGCGGGCGCCGGAATTGTCAAGGGACATCAGCAGCGTCGGGCGATCGAACAGATTCGCGGGCACCTCGGGGAAGCGGTAACTCTCGGCGTACACCCCGGTGACGATGTCGTTGCCGATTTTCCAGACCGGGCCGTTGTTATCCGCGAGCAGCGTGGCTTTGATTTCTTCGTGCTTGGTAGTGCCGTTGTCCTGGTAGGCGCGGACGAGCGTGACTTCCTTGCCCACGTACTTGTGAAGGAGTTTCGCGGGTTCGAGGAGATCGTACTCGTAGTTTTGCTCGAGGACGAAGAGTTTTTCCGGCTCGCTGAGGGAGCGGAAATGGACCGTGGCAGGATTGACAGTAGCGGCAATGTCCATGAACTTCAGGCGGAACGAGCCTGGCGGGAGGGTCAACTGGCGGACGTCGCGTACCAGCGCGATGTTGGAGTTGTAGACGGTGACGGCCAGATCGGTCTGATCGTTGAGGCTGGTGGACTGGTCGGCAGCAGCGGAACGCGCGGAGTCTTTTTCCTGGGACGCGTTTGTGCCGTGGGTGCGCAATGCGGGATACCACACCAGGGCGGCAGCGGAAAAAACGAGGGTGGCAAAGACCAGCCGGCGCACTCGCCCGGGCCGCGTGCTTTGGGGATTTTTCATGGTTTTGACCTCATCTTGAGTTTCACTCTCTCCCTTAGAACGAGGCCATGGGAATTTCTTGCAGGCCGCTACGGGCGTACCGGTCGAGGGGCATTCCCTATGGCCAGCACGCGCCGTTGAGACTCGAGAAAAGGAAGGTCGGCACAGCGAGTCTCACTGGCTCGCTTGCGGGCTCCAGGTACCCCCACCGTCCAAAGTTTTGTAGCCCTTGCCCTTGGGGGCGGAGACGGTGGCTTCGAGGGCGTCGACGGCGAAGACGGCGGAGAGATCGTCGGCGACCGGGGAGCGCACTTTGAGCCAATGCCCGCCGCCGTCGGTGGTGCGCAGAATCGTTCCGGAGCGGCCGACGATCCAGCAAATCTTGTCCGAGGGCGCCGAGCCGGCGATCAAGTCGGCCACCACGCCGGTTTTCTGCAGCATCCAGCTCGATCCGGCGTCGGCGGAATGTTCCACGATGCCGGCGGCTTCGATGCGCCAAACGGCCTTTCCGTCAGGAGCGGAAACCGTGGTTGGATTTTGGCTGCGGGTCAAACGCACTACCTCCGCCGTCGTGCTCGATCGCGGCACGCCGTTCAGCAACTGCGGCGTCGGTACGGTGACGGCATCCGCGGTCGAGGCCGCAGCTTGTTTTGCCGCATCGCCGGACGCTTGGCCCTGCCGAGGCTTCGCCGGTGCAGCGGGATTCGCACTGGCCCCTGCAACTTCAGAGACGGGCGGCGCGCCGGCGCCTGCCGCCACCTCCACTTGCTCTCTAAATTCTTTCGCGTCTTTGTTCGCATCCAAACGGTCGGGCGAAAGCTCCTGAAGATCCTGCACCTGGCGACCCGACAGGGGGAGGGATTTGTCCGCGAGTGGATCGCCCGGGCGATCGAATTTCCTTTTGGCCAGGGGCGCGGCCGGAATCGCCTGTTTTAGTGCGCCCTCGAAATTCGCTTCCTCCTGGGGCTTTTTCTCTGCCGCAAGGTCGCCAGCATCGGACCCCGTGGAGGAGGGAGAGCGGGTGTTCCCCGCCTGCTGGGGCTCTGGGGACTCGCTTCGGCGGGGAGAGGGCGGAGGAGCAGGGGGAGGAGTCGCCGGGGCCGCGACAGGCGCGGGTTGCTTCTTGGCCATTTCGAACTGTGGCGCACCGTTTTCCCGGTAGGTTACCCACAAAACAAGCCCAGCCGCGACGGCGCACGCCGGGGCAAGCCATCGCCAATTGGCAGCTCGCCGTAACTGCGGCACTCGCTGCGGCCAGTTGGCCGCGCCGCCGGCTTGGGGCTCGGCCAGTACCGCGGCCGAAGCGGCACCATCGGCAAGCGCCGGAGGATCGGACGGTTTCATCTTCACGATGTTGTCTGCCTGGTAGGATGGCGCGCTCGGATCCAGGGGAATCTCATCGGCCCGTGCAAGTTGCGCAAGGATTTCCTGACATCGCGAGCAGCGGGCGACATGCTGTTCCGAGGAAATCATTTGTTCCGGCGCCAGCAAAGACTCGTGGTAGGCGGCCAGGAGCTCGCTATCCGGGCACGGGTATGGCTCGGCAGCGGCACCGGCCGGAGCATCGGGCCCGAGATGGCGCGCGAGAGCATTTTCGAAATGGCGTTCGCGGTCGTCACGCGCCATGGCCGCCTCCCCTGTTAGAACGAGCCGCTGGGGCTTTCTTGCAGTACGAGCTCATGGCTCGCGCCTCCCTGCTTTTGGATTCGGCTGGCTTTGCGGAGAAAACAAATTGTCGAGATCGATGGGCGCGTCTTCCGAGGCATATTCGAAGCACAGCGAAATTTCCTCCTCGCTTAAGCCGGGTTCCGATGAGGAGCCGTTCGCCGCGATGCGATTGTTGCGCAGTGCTTCCTCCACGTCCTGGCGCAGCTGGCGGCGGATGCGCTCGAGGTTGCGGGAAACGCTCGATTCGTGTTCGTCGAGCTTGCGACCGATCTCGGCGAGGGTGAGCTCCTCGACGTAGTACAAACGCAGGCGTTCGTTGTCGCCTCTGGCCAGGAGACCGAGAGCGATCGTCAAGGTACGCGTGAACAAGGTGACGTATCGCTCGCGGTGGGGATCGGGAGGAGATGGCGGGTGTGCGCTGTCCGGCGCGTCGCGGCGTGTATTTCGCGCGCGCTCCGGCTCGTCCTGCAACCCGGTGAAACGCCGTCCCGCCCGGATCGCGTCAACATGCCGCTGCGCGAGGACGGCGCGCAGCCAGGTTTTCAGGGAACTCCGTCCGTGAAAATAGCGAAATAAGGAGCGCTCGGCGGGCTGGCCCTCGCTCAGTCCGTACAGGTCGGTGAACAGGGAATCGGCGAGGTCCGAAGCGGCTGGGGCCGTAGCCGAACATCGCAGCATGGCCCCGGCCGATGCGCGCAAATAACCGCGATACGTGGCCATGAAATATTCCCAAGCTTCGGGATGTCCTTCGGCGCAGGCGCTGGCCAGCGCCAGATCGCGCAGATGCAAGGCCCCCAGATAGTCTTCCAGGGTCTTCGGGAGTGCGGGTTCGCCGCAAAAGCGTTTCCTCGCGCTGCGCTCGAGTGCGAGCTCAAAACGATCGCGTGTCAGCTTCCAACAGTAGCCTTCGGATTCTGCGAATAGGCGGTCGACCAGGGTTTGATGTTCTGCGAGGAGCCGAGGTGTGCTCCCGGTGCCATGCCCGTCTTTTCCAGCCTCGCCTTGGCTCATAGCTGCGGCACCCAATTACCGATCCCCGGCATCCTAGAACATACCGCGGATGGCAGGATTCGGCGCGAAAAAGACGCGGTGTACGGCTATCATTTTCGAGTATCCTAGGATGAGTTGCACCCCAACCTGCAACTACAAATGCTCGCGCGGGTTTCAAGACGTTGCGCGGGCGGTTCGCTCGCAAAGGCATTAGCGACTTCGCGACGCTAGTACCATAGTCCTATTAGGGTCCCCCCAGCCCCGCCGGTACTCTGGTTTCGATACAGCAGAACCTCTGTCCTGGCCAGCGAACTACGGACACTTAGGTATTTGTAGAAGACCGTGTCACCGGACGGAATCTCTCAGGGGCAGAAAGCGGATGACTACAACCATCATAGATGATCCACCACGGAGCAAGACGCGACTGGGCGTCGGCTTCGACACGGATCGGAACCACTGGAAGGACAAGGATGCCTGGAAACAGGCGCTGGGCACAAAGCAGATCCCTGCGCGTCTAGGCCTGCTGCCGGAGGGCGAATCGCGGTGGAACCGCGTCGGTGCAAGCGCCGGGATACAGGTGGCTTTGCTGATATTCTTCGTCGCGCTTCCCATTTTTTTCCCGGAACGGCTGAAGACCGCCATCAACTGGCAGGTTGTGCCGCTGGCGATGCCGGTGACCGAGGTACCCGTCGCAAAGCCCCCGCAGGTGATCAAGGCGAAAGTGGCGCCTCCGAAACCCGTGGTCATCGAGGAACCGAAGCTCAATCCCAAACAGCCACACATCTTCGTACAGCAAAAGGTGCTGCAGCCTAAAGTGGACCACGTCGAAGCGAAAGCTCCCGAGCTGAACCCGACTCCGGCGTTCGAAGCGAAGTTCGACACGCAGACGAATCAGCCCAAGCGTCCAAAAGAGGAAGTGAAAGTCAATACCCTGAGTACCGGCAGCGCGGCTGCCCCCACGGTGAATCTCCCGGTCAACAAAGTACAGACCGGCGGCTTTGGCGATCCGAACGGACTTCCCGGGAAGGGCGATCCGAACAAGACCACGAACGTGAATCGGCTGGGCTCCCCCGCGCTTCCGGGCGGACCGGGCTACGGCAACGGCACTGGCGGCGACAAGGGCGTGCGCGGCACGGTGGCCAGCACGGGTTTCGGGAATGGCACGGCGAATCCGCCTCCGGGCGGGAGCAGACGCGGCGCGGTGCAGAACACAGGTTTTGCCGACCAGAGCGTGGTAGCTGACGCTCCTAAGAAGAAAGCCGCTTCCGCAGATTCCGGGAATGGCATGGTGGACATTCTGGACAAGCCTCGTCCGGAGTACACCGCGGAAGGGCGCAGTCTGAAGCTGGAAGGCGACGTGGTCATCGACGTGGTGTTCCTGGCGAACGGTTCCGTGCAGGTCAACCATGTGGTGAGCGGACTGGGCCATGGACTCGACGAGTCCGCCGTCCGCGCAGCACAACAGATTAAGTTTAAACCGGCAAAGCGGGACGGCCAGCCGGTCGATTTTCCGGCCCGCGTGCGGATTGAGTTCCGCCTGGCCTACTGAGGGGAGCGAGAAAATGCGTAAGGTGTCAATAACAGCCATCCTCGTGCTGGCATCGAGCGGGCTGGGAACCATGGCCGCCGCAGCGGCCCCCAGGCCGTCCGAGCAAGCGCGAACCATGGAAGAAGTCATCGACCGGGTTACCGCGCGGGAGAATGAACTGAACAAGGACATTCAGAAGTATTCTCCGCTCGTGGAGACCTATATACAAAACCTGAAGCCGGACAAGGATCTCGGTTACTCGCCCGCGGGTGACAAGTATTTTCTGGGGAAGGCGGATTTCGCCAAGGGCGTCAATCTGGTCTCTTTGACGGACACCGATCCGAAGGGCAAGAAGATCTTCACCGGGATCGGCAACTTCTTTTCGTTCGCGATGCAATATCTGCCGGATGGGTTCCTGCAGATGATTTTCATCGACACGTCGGGCTTCGACAAACAGCACTACAAGTTCGACTACGTGAAGAGGGAATTCCTCGGCGAAGTGCGCTGCCTGGTGTTTGACGTCACACCGCTGCCGAAATCCGGAAAGGGCAGGTTCCTCGGGCGCATCTGGGTGGAAGACCAGGATTACCACGTGGTGCGCTTCAATGGCGGATATGGCGGAGGCGGCCGCTCGAGTTGGTATTTCCATTTCGATAGCTGGCGCACGAACGTTCAGCCGGGGTTGTGGCTGCCGTCGTTCGTCTACAGCGAAGAAAAAGAGCTGCACTACGCCTTGACCAAGAAGCTGGACTTCAAGGCGCAAACACGGCTGTGGGGCTACAACATCGGCCACTCCGCACAGGAACAGGAGTTGAGCAAGATCCTGGTGGAAACGCCGGTGCAGGACGACACCAAGACGGCCAACGATCTTTCCCCGGTGCTGGCCCAGCGCTCTTGGGACCGCGAAGCCGAAGACAACGTCGCCGACCGCTTGCAACGCATCGGACTGATGTCTCCGAAGGGGGAAGTCGACAAGGTTCTCGAAACGGTGGTCAACAATCTGGAGGTCACGAACAATCTGGACATCGAGCCGGACGTGCGTTGCCGCGTGATGATGACCACGACGCTCGAATCGTTCACTCTCGGCCACACGATTGTGTTGAGCCGCGGATTAATCGATGTGCTTCCAGACGAGGCCAGCTTGGCCACGGTCATCGCGCATGAATTGAGCCACGTGGTTCTCGGCCACCGTATGGACTCCAACTTTGCCTTCTTCGATCAGTTGCTCATCGAAGATAAGGACTCGTTCCGTCATTTTGGTTTCGCGCGCACGCCGGATGAAGAGAAGGCGGCGAGCGACAAAGCCATTCAATTCCTGAACAATTCGCCGTACAAGAACCAACTGGGCAACGCGAGTCTTTTCCTGACCGCCCTGGAGGCGCGTCAGAAGGAGATTCCGAACCTCATCAGCCCGCACTTGGGCAATCGAGTTCCCGTGGTGAGCAACCTGAAATCCACCGCCCCGGTGGACCAGAAGCAGAATCCGCAGCTCATCGCCGCGCTGCCGATCGGCGGCCGGGTGAAGCTCGATCCCTGGTTGGACCGGCTCGATCTGCTGAAGAGCAAACCCGTGGGGGCGGTCGCCGAACGCGAGAAGATGCCGTTCGAGGTGACGCCTTTCATGCCCTATCTGACGCGCTTCGGCAGCGAGCCGGTGAAGCCCATCAATGCCAGCGCTACGGACCCGAAGACACCGGAAGCCGCAGCGAGCGATCCCAAGGCGCCGGACTCCGCCGCGAACGCGAGTGATCCGAAGACGTCGGAACAAGCCGCCAAGCCCTGATCGAACCTCGCACTTGGCAACCGCTTCGGCCCGGAGAATGAGGTTCTCCGGGCCGTTTTCTTTTTCATGATCCGGCGGCCGCGCTTCGATCGACCTCGTGCCGATCAGCGGTTCCCACCGGACAGTTCGCGGATCAGCCGATAGTTGAATTCCACTCCTTCGTAGAAATCCTGAATGCCGATACGCTCGTCTTTGCCGTGGGCTCGATTGTCGCTCCTGTCGAAAAAGAGGCAGGCAATTCCGTAGGTGGGTATGCCCGCGATGCGCGTGATCTTGCCGTCGGTCGCGCCGGTGGACATGGTGGCGACCACCGGAAGGTTACCCCACACGGCGCGAACGGTTTTTTCCACCGCCAGCGTCAGCTCTGGAAGCAACGGCGAGGGCGGCACGGTCACCAGCGGTACCAGCGTTCCGTCGGCTGCCTGCTGGGGTACGGCGGTGACGGCAACCTGGGGGTCGGCGACGATTCGCTCGAGGGTCTGGCGCACTTTTTCGGGATCCTCGCCAGGGAAAATCCGGCAATTTACGTTTGCGCCGGCGCTCTGCGGAAGGGCGTTCGGCGCGTGGCCGCCCGAGAGCAGGGTGGCCACGCAGGTGGTGCGCAGCAGCGCATTGTAATAGGGCATGGAGGAGAGGCGCTCGACTGCCGCTAGGTTGGGCGGTTGCTTGGCCGCCGCTCGCAGGTCCGCCGCCATCTGGCCGGAGGCCAGCTCCGCGGTGCGCGCGAAGTAGTTGCGCGTGATTTCGTTGATTTCCGTCGGGAATGAATATTTCTGCAATCGGGTCAGACCGCCGGCGACATGATAGATCGCATTGTCAGCCGAGGGCACCGAGCTGTGCCCGCCGGGGTTCCGCGACTCGAGCTGAAAGTCGGCATAAACTTTTTCGCTGGCTTGAATCGCCGCGAGCAGGCGCTGGTCCTTCTGCTTCTCGAACTCGCCGCCATCGAGGTTGATGCAGTATTCGGCGTCGATCCCATCGCGATGCTGCTTCAACAACCAGTCGATGCCGTTATAATTCCCCCCTTCCTCGTCGGCGGTCAGCGCGAGGATCAGATCGCGATCGGGAGCGAAACCTTCCTCTTTCAACCGGATGAAGTTCGTAACCAGGATGGCGTCGCCTTCTTTCATGTCCTGGGTGCCGCGTCCGTAGAAGTAGCCGTCTCGTTCGACGAACTGAAAAGGGTCGGTGGTCCAGTCTTCACGCCGTGCCTCGACCACATCCAGGTGGCCAATGAAGAGTAGGGGCTTGCGGGCGCCGGTGCCGTGGAGACGCGCGACCAGATTTTTCTTGCGCTCGTTAGGTCCGGCTACCATGACGTCCTGGTCGGCAAAGCCGGCATCCCGCAGACGCACGGCCATCGCTTCGGCCGCGGTGGTCACGTTGCCTACCGAGTCGGTCGTATTGATTTCGATGAGTTGCTTCAAAATTTCGTGCGCCAGCTGGTTCCGGGCTGGCCCCTGTGCCGGTACCTCGCGCGGAAGGACAAGAACGATCCCCAGCCAGACCACCCAAAATTTTCCTCGATACATTCTCGGCTCCTCCGTTCACGTCATTCTGGTGGTGATGGGGCTGGCCGATTTTGCGATGCGGCGAAGGCCCGGCGCAAGCATTCCGACAGGTACGACATGGGAAAAAACAAGAGGATCAACCCGAATCCGGGATCGAGGATCCGCAAGATGAGCGCGGCGATCACGGCCACGCCGATCGCCACGGGCTTCATGATCGGTTGCGGCAATCGTCCGTTCACAAACTTCGCTATTTCCTGCGGCCACTTGAACACCCAATACATGTTGTAGAACGGGATGAAGTGAAAGCCCACCGCGCGGGCCGGGGAAATCGGGTGCTTCCATCCGGGTGCGCGGGCCATCACCACGTGGTACCGGTAGACGCATACAAACCAGTACACTCCGCCGACAAAACTCACGAGAAACAGATACAGCGGCGGAATGCCACCCTCTTTTGCCAGTTCGGGATGAAGACGTACGGCAATAAACTCCGCGACAATCGTGGCTACACCGAGCAGGTAGCCAATCCAGATCCGCGGTAACGGCGGCGGTGCCGTGGCGCGCTCGCGCGGTTCAGGTGATTCCGCATCCCAAAGGCTCATTCCACACTCAGGAAAATCAGTCGTGCGAGGGTAACGTCCTCGTGGTGGGCGCGTCAAACCCTTTGCCCTGCGCGCCCTACGCCGTCCGCCGCCCGAGCGTCGGTGCCATCGTATTGCTTCCGGTGCGATGTCTTCCTTAGACTGTGGCCGTGTTCAAAAAGAGGAGGAAGACCATGAGGTTTGCCAACCACCGCCTTGCCAAGATCGCTTTGGGCGCGGCTCTGTTTTTTGCGGGACGAGCCGTCGGCGCCTGGAACGCCGGCAGCGCGATCGCACAAAACAGGTTTGGTCAGCCGAAGACGGTGATTCACGTGGTGGTGTACAAATGGAAGAACACCGCTTCCGAGGACGACAAAGAGCAAGCGCTCCAGGGCATAAAAAAGATGGCCGCACAAATTCCCGGCGTGAAGAATATCTGGCTGAAAACGCAACGCAATCAGCTGCGCGACTTCGACGGTGTGTATGCCATCGAGTTCGCCGGCCCCGAGGCCGCCGCAGACTACGCCGAAAGCCCGAAGCACGAGGCGTGGAGAAAACGCTGGGAAGAGCTTCGAGAAAACAGCTTGTCGTTCCAGGTTTCCAATCCCTGACGTGACCAGATCCGCTCAGGGGCCCCGCGCGATTCCGAATCTGCGCCGGAGCATGGCGTCGATGGCGCGGTCAGACAGCAGACGCTTGCTCCATTTCGCGAACGTGGCGGTGGGGGTGACCCCATAGCGAGCCTTCGGCCGTGGCGCTTCGATCGCTTGCAGGATCACCCGCGCACATTGTTCCGGTGTGGTCTTCGATTTCGCGCGGGCCTTCTGGACGCTGGCCATGAATCCGGCATACAGCGCGGCGTAGGGACCGGTTTCAAATCTGTCCGCGTAGGGCTTCGACAACTCCTGAACCACCTGCTGTATCCCCGTCACGATATATCCCGGCTCGATCAGCACCACGGCGACGCCGAAAGCGTACATCTCGAGCCGCAAGGCGTTGCTCAACCCTTCCAGAGCATGCTTGCTGCTGCTGTACGCGCCCTGCGCCGGCGGAGTTAGCAGTCCAGAAACCGAGCTCATCATCAGGATGCGCCCGCGCCGCCGTTCCCGCATGCCCGGCAGAACCGCCTGGGTGACGCGTACGACGCCGAAGAAATTCGTCTCGAACTGACGCCGCCAGTCTTCCATGCGGAGGTCTTCGACCGTGCCCACGTAGCCAATGCCGGCATTGTTGATCAGCACGTCGATCGTGCCGGCTTTGGCCAGCACATCACGCACCGCGTGTTCGACGGATTGCTCGTCAGAGACATCCATCTCCACGGTTTCCAGCGCCAGCTTTCGATCGCGGGCCAGGGTATCGAGCTGCGCGCGCTTTTGCGGCGAGCGGCCGGCCGCAAAGACGCGATAGCCGCGCTCCGCTAAGAGCCGTGCGGCGGCTTTGCCCAGACCATCGGTCCCTCCGGTAATCAAAACCGTTTCGGAGCCCTGCGCGATTCCCATTCTTTCTCCTGGCAACGCCGCTATCCTATCCTGAAATTGCAGTACGGCCGATCCCTCCATGCCCACGCCGGGCGGGACACATCGTACGGGGCGAATTCCTCTTATGGCTGATTGGCGAAAAGAAGCTTGCCGCCGCTCTCTGCGATTTTCTGGAGTGGACGGCCGTCGACCAGAGCAGTGAGATGCGGCACGTCTTCGTGGTCGGAAAGAACGTAGAAGCGCTCGGGTTTCGACCACAGCGCCACAAACTCGGGGTCATCGATGAAGACGCCGGGGCTACCCGGTGCGTAGGAGCCGTACTCGAGATTGTTGACCCGGCCATGGAGGAGCAGCGCGGTCTTGCCGGTATAGAAAAAGACCGAAGAAAAAGAGTAGTACTGCCCATTGAGGATCAAGCGGCCTCCCGGGGCATGAAGCAGCGCCTCAGCCAGCGGCCGCGAGGAGAGATAGGGGTCGAACCTAACCAGGGCCAACCGGCTCGCGTGGAGGAACACCACCATCATCACCGCAAAACCCAGGAACGCGCGCCGCCCTTTCAGCAGCCAGGAGCTCAACGCGCCCACCAGAAATGCGGCTCCCGCCACCATCAGCGGCACGCGCAGGTAGGCGAAAGAGGAAATCGTCAAGTCACCAAGGTGGCCAAGCGAAAGCGTGTACGCTTCCGGGTGTTGTTGCAACGCATTTGAAATGTCGCCCGGAGTGGCGACGCCGCGCACGGCGTACAGAATCGCGAGGATCACGAGGAAGGCCAGGCCAGAGACGACGCCCAGGGCACGCGTGCCCATCCGCAGCCAGTTGCTCTCTCCGGACATCGCGGAGCCCAACAGCAGCGCCAGCGCCGGGTACACCGGCATGGAATAGTATTCCTGGGTGGTTGAAAAGGTAAAAAAGACCAGCAAGAAACCGGTCCAGCAGAGCGCCAGCAGCCGGGTGCGGCCGGCGCGGTCAACGGGCTGGAAGTGCAACCCTGCAACCGCCGGAAAGAATGCGCTCCAGGGGAACAACCAGAGAAGATGCAGCAGCCAGAAGGCTGCGCGCGGCACGGTGTTGTAGTCGCGCGGGTATCGCAGGTTCAAGAAGCGCAAGACATGTTCGTTGATGAAATAGAACCAGAAAAAACCGTGATACTCGCCCGGGCCGCTGTGCATCGTGAAATCGAAGTACGGGGGCATGCGCAGGGTGGCGAGAAGATGCCACGGCGCGGCGATAGCCAGAACGACCAGGGCACCCGTCGGAACATGCAGCCTTTTCCAAACTTCTCGCGAAAAAAGCTGCCGGGTGACACTCCAATAAACGATCACGCCACCCACGGGCGCGACCACCGCGATCAGTCCTTTGAGCATCATCCCGACGCCGAGGCTGGCAGCGAGCACCGCGGCCCACAGGCGCGGGTGCGGCTCATCCGGTTCCAGGGCGCGCTGGAAAGACCAGAACGCCGCACACACGGCGAGCGTGAGCATCACATCGGGAATCTGAATTCGCGTGAAAAGGAAGAGCCCGACGCAAGTGGCCAGTGATAGCCCGGCGTAAAACCCGGCTGCGGCGCCGAATGCCCATTGGCCATAGCGCCAGGTCAGGGCGACCAGCAGAACCGCGGCGAGGGCCACGGGGATTCTGGCCGCCCAGTCGTGCACGCCAAGAATCCGGAAGGAGATCGCCATCAGCCAGTAGACGAGAGGCGATTTTTCAACATACGGCACGCCGTCGAGGTGCGCGATCACCCAATCCCCGGACTCTAGCATGGTGCGCGCGATCTGCGCCTGCACGGCATCGACATCGTCCATCAAGGCAGGCGGAGACGCTATGCAGCCGAGGAATATTGCGGCTGCGAACAGAACGACGACTACGCCCGACTCAAAGCGGTGTCTAGGCTCTTCTCGGTGAGTCGCGGTCCGGGCGCCGTTTGAATATTCCACTGTTTGATCCATAGGAACAGAATTAGCAATCCCCAGAGGTGATATCCGAGGTTGGCGCGTCGTTCCATATGCTCCTGAATGAGAAATTCGACGCGACCCTGCCGGAACAACTGCGTTTCTGCGATCGCCTGCGCGCTGAGCGTGTCGAGCAGCAGCGGGCGCAACGCGCCGCGCAGCCAGTCATGCGTGGGGATGTCCAGACCCGTCTTGGCGCGCCCGAGGACGGAGGCAGGCAAGCGGTTTCTCATCAACCGCTTCAAGATCACCTTCTGGTGCCGTCCGCTGATCTTCAAGTGTTCCGGCAAACGAGCGGCGAATTCCACGATGCGATGATCCAAAAATGGCGGCCGGATCTCCAGCGAATGGGCCATGCTCATGCGGTCCACTTTTTGCAGGATGTCATCCACCAGGTAGTAGCGCTGGTCGAAGGCCAGGTAGCGATTGAGCGATCCCGCCTCGTCCGCATACGGCAGATCCGGGTGGAACAGGTCCTCGACCGTCGCGCCATGACCGGCGCGCAGAAGTTCCGCCTGCTGCGCCGCGGAAAAAGTGCCGTTCCAATACGTGTGCGCTTGGTCCGGCGGCAGCAGCGTGCCCTCGAGGAAGCGTTTGGCCTTGTACTCAAAGCTGATCTTGTCGTTCGAGACCGGCCAATGCCGCAGCAAGCTCAGCAGTCCGCGTCGCATCGTCGCTGGCACGCCTTGTGCCGCCGCGGCATAACGATCCGCCCGGTAGGTGATATATCCGCCGAAGAGCTCGTCGGCGCCCTCTCCGCTCAGCGCGACCTTCACATGTTTTCTGCTAAGCGCCGCGAGAAACCACACGGGCAAAGCGCCGGCATCGGCGAACGGCTCATCGGAATAGTGGGCCAGTTCCTCGATGGCCGTGGCCAGATCCAGGCTGGGACTTACGTCGAGCTCATGATGTTCCGTGTCGTATCGTTTCGCCGTCTCGCGGATCGCAGGAGTCTCATCGAAGCTGCGTCCCGGGAACGAAATGGAAAATGTCTTTATGCGTGACCCGCATGCTTGCCGCGTGTAGTGGAGAATCGTCGAGGAATCGACGCCGCCGCTCAGCCAGATCCCCAAAGGCACGTCCGCAATCAAGTGCTCGCGGACCGACTGCTTCAAAAGGAAATCCAGCTCCTCCTGGGCGTTCTCACTCGATCTGTGTTTCTGGGGCTCGAAGCGCAGATGCCAGTACGCTTCCGATGCCACGTGGCCGTCCTGCCATTCAAGCCAGTGTCCTGCGGGCAGCTTCTCGATGCCCTCGACCAGCGTGCGCGGACAGGGAACGTAGTTCAGAGCCAGGTAATAGTGCAAGGCGGTGAAATCGAGGCGCCGCTCCACCTCCGGATGCGCGAAGATGCTTTTCAACTCCGAGCCGAAGTACAGCTCGCCCTCCCGGCGATGAAAATAGAGGGGCTTGATTCCGAGGCGGTCACGGGCGAGCACCAGGCGTTTGTCGCGTTCCGACCAGAGGGCCAAGGCAAACATCCCGTGAAGGCGTTGCAAGCAGTCCTTGTCCCAGCGCAAAAAGGCCTGCAGCAGCACTTCCGTATCGCTGTTGGTCTTGAAGCGGTGGCCGCACGACTCGAGCTCGGTGCGCAATTCGCGGTAGTTGTAGATCTCGCCGTTGAAGGCCAGCACGGTCTGCCCGTCGCCGCTCAACAGCGGCTGTTCGCCGGCCTGCAAGTCGATGATCTTGAGGCGCACGGCGCCGAGGGAAATCCGCTCCGACTCGTAGATGCCCTGTTGGTCTGGGCCCCGATGTATCAATGAGTCCGTGGCGGTGCGGATCCGCGCGGGATCAGAAACACCACCACGGTGTGTAAATCCGGTTATGCCGCACAAATTCTGCTTGTCTCCGTCTCCAGCCCTGGCAAGCGCCTGGCGATCTGGTCCCGACGATCACAAACGACCCTGTTGGGCTATAAGAATTGTTTCAGCCCGTTTTGGTTGCCTCTGGTTCGACCTGGCGAGGAACCTGATGGCGGGGAGTCTACCTCAAGCGCCACGATCGCGACACTCAATTCGGAGCAAGTTTTAATGATAACCAGCCCATACCTGAACGGTAAACAGGGAACGGGCGCCAACGGTGGCGGCCCTCCTGGCGGTGCTCCAGGTACCTTCGCTCGGTCCGGCCTGGTCGAGAGAGTTTCTTGCAGCGCTTGCTTTCTCTGCTCCTGGTTGCACTTTCCCCAGCAAGCGAGAAACGAAAACCGCACAGCGCGCCGCCAGGAATACGGATGAATTCGCGGGAACGTGGATGCCGGCAGAGGGCCCCGACGCCTTCCGCCATGCACGAAGATCACACCTCGAGGAATGTGGCAGCGACGGCCTGGTCGGGCGCGCGGGCCTAGGGCGCGATTAGAACTTCAGCCCCCAAAAAGAAGCGTCCGGCTTTACCAACTCGAGGCCAACGTCCCAAGCCTCGTGGTCACGCCAGACCACCTGGGCTTCGGCCTTCCGACCGCTCTCGGGATGAATCAGGCGCACGCGCCGGTGCAGCGGCAGATCGGCGCCCACTACCGCCATGCAGCCGGAGTGGCTGACGTCGACGGTGACCGCATGCGCGCACTGCGGCGCAGAATCTTCGTCCCATTCGACCAGGAGTTTGACTTTGGAAATGATGCGTCTGTGCGTCCGCAATTTGATCCAACGGTCCTGCAGAGAGGTTCCGAGTGTGGCGGACGCGGGGTTGATAGCCATGACTGACCTCACAACCGAAGGGTGACCAGGGGCCGGGGAAGGGAGTTCTGAACTTACTGCGGCTCCTTGGCCCGGGTCAATAGTACTTTTTCCAAAATCCTGGAGGGCCACATCCCGCGACGGCATGGCTCATGCTTTGTGAGGGTGGCACTCCTTTGCTTTTGGTTCGCCACCGGCTTGCGCAGTGGCCGGACCCAACCGATTGGATGATGGCAACGCATGAAAAGTTCACCAGGAAGATTTTTCAAGGCGGCCGCCTCTAGACGGAGTAGAATCGTCGTCGCCCGGCGAGACGTTCTCCCACGTCTGAGCTAAACGAGGGTTCCTGCCCGCTTCGTCCCGCCCGCATCCGAATGGGGCTGGACGGCTTCTGGTCCCGGCAAGGAGCATGCGATTGAACGCCGCTTGCAGCCGTTTCACAGCAAGTTGCTGGCTCATCCTGGCCGCAGCGTTTTTTCTCTGCGCTCCCGTTGCGTGGGGGCAACAGAAAAACCAGGCTCAGCCGAACATGCAGCAGTCGGCTGCCAGTCTCACCGTGAACGTGCGGTTGCCGGATGGGTCGCCCATCGATCACAGCGTAGTCGTCAACTTGTACAGCTTCACCGGTGGCTTTGCAGGAATCGCATCGATGCGAGCCGGCCAAGCCGAATTCGGTACTTTGCCGGTCGGACGTTATACCGTCGAAGTGATCGCACCCGGATATCAGAAGCTGACCCAGCAAGTAGAAGTCTCCTTTGGCGGGCAGCATGAACTCGTGTATGTCACCCTCGTGCCCGAATCTCCCCGAGAAAGCGACCCCGGGCCGGGCGGAGCTCCCATTCTTGCCCCCCGAGCGCAGAAAGAAATGAGCAAGGCTCTCGAGGTAATTCGCGCAAACCGACCGGAAGAAGCCAGAAAACACTTGGAGAAACTCTCTCGTGCGGCTCCCTCGAATCCGGACGTGAATTATCTGTGGGGCATGTACTACCTGCAGTCCAACGATTTGGTGAAGGCCAAGAGCTATTGGGAGAAGGCCATCCAAATCTATCCGCGTCACGGCTTTTCGCTGGCTGCTCTGGCGCAACTCGCTCTGGAAAGAGGAGATTCGGCCGCGGCGATCGACTATCTTGGACGGGCCGTCGAAGCCGCGCCGTCCTCCTGGCGTTTCGAGGAACGCTTCGCAGAGGCTTATCTGCAGCATCAAGAATACGAGCAGGCGCAAAAGCACGCCGAGCGTGCCATCGAGCTGGGCAAAGATCGCGCGATTCAGGCGCACCTGATTCTCGCGAAAGCCTTGGTGCAAGGAAACGACCCGCAGCGCGCCCAGAAAACGTTGGACGCTTTTCTTGCCGAAAAGCCGGCCGACCCGTCGGCCGCCGAAGCGCGGCGAATGCTCGACGCCTTGCGGCTGCCCGCCGCGGTGGCTCCCGCTGCACGCAATCCCGTGCCTCTCCCGGTGGCTGCGATTGCACCCGGCGGTAGGAGCGCGGCCCCCCTCGCGGAGGATCTTGTCCCTCCTCCAAAATGGATGCCCCCGGACATCGACGAAAGCATGCCGGCGGTCGAACCCGGCGTGGCTTGCCCTTTGCAGACCGTCCAGAAGGAAGCGGGGAGGCGGGTCCACGATTATATCGACGCCGTGAATCGCATCAGCGCCACGGAATCGCTCGAGGATGAAGTCATCGACCATTTCGGATTCCCCACCAAGCGCGAATCGCGAAGATACAGTTACGTGGCCTCCCTCGAAGAAATTCGTCCGGGCATGTACAACGTCGAGGAATACCGCAACGGCACCATGGGCCTGGATATTTTCCCCGAGCACATCGCCACGCTGGGATTGACTTCGCTGGTCATGATTTTTCACCCCCTGTATCGCGAGGACTACGAGGTTTCCTGTGAAGGCCTGAGCCGCTGGCACGGCGGACTGGCCTGGCAGGTGCACTTCCGTCAGAAGCCGGACAAACCCGCGCGCCTCCGCGAGTATCGCGTGGGAGGCCAATCGTTTCCGGTCTCGCTTCGCGGGCGAGCGTGGATAGCCGTCGACACGTTCCAAGTGGTCAGCCTGGAAACCGACGTGGTCGCGCCGATCCCGCAAATACGGCTGAAGGCGGAACACACCGCCATCGAGTACATGCCTGTGAACTTTCCTTCGCACCACCAGGAATTGTGGCTTCCTCGGAGCGCTGAACTATTTTTCGATTTCGGCGGGCGCAGGATGCACCGGCGCCACCATTTCCGCGACTACCTGTTGTTTTCTGTCGATGAGAAACAAAAAATTTCCGCGCCGAAGATCGAGGCGGAAACGGATCTCGATCGAGATCCTGCCGCTCCGCACCAGGACTTCTAGCCGGTTCCGACATCGAAGTCGATGTCGCGACGCGTCGTTGGCGCCGTGCCGGTAGATTCGCCCCCCATCGGATTTTTGGATATCGGTAATCCGTTCTTTCCCTTTGACTCACGAGCGCGTTAAAGGCAGCATGCGCTGCAACAGCAGCACCGTCGGCTGCAACTACTTCTTCTCCCACCTCCCAGACGAGGACGCAGATGAACAAAAGCTGCGGGTGTGGCGAGGTGTCTTTTTCCGGAGCCTCGTTTACGCGCACCGTTGCGGCGGCGAACTGTCCCCGGGGGCAGCGCTGGGCCGTCGACGGGTGGTCTCGGGGGCGTGTATTCAAATTCCATTGTGAGGTACACCGATGCAACGTTTCATCCTAGCCGTGCTGTTCGTCCTTTCCTTCGAGCTGCCCGCCACGGCGCAAACATTTCGCGGTGCCATCAACGGCACCGTCACAGATCCCTCCGGAGCAGTCGTTGCAAACGCGCAGGTTACGGCAACGGACAAGGCCACCGGTATCGACCACTCTACCGTGGCGACCAGCGACGGGCAGTTCGCCTTTCAGGACCTTCCTCTCGGCAACTACAAAGTTATGGTCACCGCCAGTGGATTTCCGGCCACCACGGTAAACAACGTCTCGGTCATCGCAGGCTCCATCTACAGTTTGACGATCAAACTGTCCATGGCCCAACAAGCCACCACCGTGGAGGTTTCTGCGGCGGCCCTCACGCTCGACACCACAACACAGACGCAAACCATGGCGATCCCGGACAGTGTCGTTCAGGATATTCCGCTGAACGGCCGCGACTTTACGCAACTCATCGCCATTGCGCCCGGTTATTCGGGCTACTCCGTGGGGGGCTACGGCTCGCTCAACGGAACGCGCCCGAATCAGATGAACTGGCAGATCGACGGCGTGGACAACAACGACTTCTGGCATAACATTCCGGCGGTCAACCAAGGCGGTGTGTCGGGGATTGCCGGCATCATCATGCCGGTCGATGCGATTGACGAATTCTCGGCGCAAACGCAATCGGGCGCAGAGGCCGGACGCAACGCCGGTGGGACGGTAAACTTATCGATCAAGTCGGGCGGCAATACCATCCATGGCTCGGTCTACTACTATAACCGGAATGAATTCTATGCCGCGGCTTCGCCCTTCTTCCGGCCCAGCTCGATCATCTCGAAGCCCCCGAGGCTCCGCAACGAGAACTACGGTTTCACCGTAGGTGGTCCCATCCTCCAGAACAAGACGTTCTACTTTGCGGCCTTTGAAAAACAGGAATACATCATCGGCCTCTCGGGCGTGGCCACCGAACCGTCGACGGCCTGGGTGCAAAGCGCCCTGAATCTCCTGACGGCCCGTAATGTTCCGGTGAGCTCGATTTCCCAGAACATGCTCGGTGCGCTTTTTCCCGGGGCCACCAGCAGCACTCCCGGCCTGTGGCCCAGCTCGATCACCTCTCTTGCGGCCACGACCAGCAACTTCTTCAGTTCTTCTCCGTCGACCGGTTACAGCTACAATGGCATCGCGAAGTTAGACCACAACTTCAACGATAAGCACCATCTTTCGTTCCATTACTTCGTGGGACAGGGCAGCCAAACTGCACCGCTCGGCACCAGCACCGCCCTCGCCGTGGCGAGCTCGAATCTGCCGTACTATTTCGAAAAAGCTCCCATCCACGTGCAGAACTACTCCCTGGTGCTCAACTCCACGTTCACACCCAGGATGACCAACCAGATCCTGTTCGGCGTGAACTATTTCAATCAGACCTTCCGCGATGCCAACGCCAGCTTCGACACCAAAGCGATGGGCTTGTTCCAGAGCCCGGACGCGCTCATTCAAGGAAAGCCCATTCTCGGGGCGCCGAACATCGCCATCATTCCTCCGGCCGGAGGCGGGTTTGAGCAGGTGGGCATCACGCCACCGGAAGGCCGCAATGACATCACCGGCCACTTAACCGACATCGTTTCCTACGCCACGGGGAAGCACCAGTTCCGCTTCGGAGGTGAGGTCCGGCAGGGCCGGGTGGATGAATTCTACTTCCGGCACTCTCTCGGAAAATACGTGTTCGACGGAACCCAGGGACCCTGGGCTGGTTCCTGCGTCGCTAACGATCAGGTATGCCTCAATACGCTCGCTCTGGCGGACTTCCTTGCCGGCGATGTGTCGAGCGCCAACCTCACCGTCGGAAATGCAGAACGGAAGGTAACCGTTAACGCTTTCGACTTTTTCGGCGGAGATCAGTGGCAGTTGACCCGCAAGCTGAACATCAATTTAGGTCTCCGCTACGAATACTTCGGGCCGCTGCACAATGGCAGCAAGGACCTAGCTGTCTTTATTCCTGGGAAAGGCGTGGTCATCCAGGGAAATGGTATCGATTCCCTATTCCCACCGGATCGCAACAACTTCGCCCCGCGATTTGGCTTCGCTTATCAACCGACGGCAAGGAGCGATCTGGTGGTGCGCGGCGGTATCGGAGTCTTCTACGACCAAATCAACATGAACCCGTTCCTCGACTATCGTCCGCCGAACAGTGCCGCCGATGGGCTGGAGGGCAATCCGGCAGGTCCGTCCCCGGTGTCCGGCTACAGCGCCAGCGCATTCACCTGGCAACCCGGCACGTATATCTTTCCCGGTGTCACAACCTGCGCGAGCGGCAACCCGGCCAGCGAGCCTAGCTGCGCGAATGGTCCTTTCGGCATCTACTCCGTCAATCAGAATTTTCGGGCACCCTACTTCTACAATTTCAACTTGCAGGTCGAAAAGAGCCTCGGCAACGCCGCCGTATTCCAGATCGGCTATGTCGGCAGCGCGGCCCACAAGCTTTCGGTGATGCAGAACATCAACCAGGCACCGCTCCGTGGGGGACCACGGCCTTTCGCCACGCAGTATCCGGCCTTCGGCGACATCAACCAGCTCAACAGTGTGGGAAATTCCAACTACAACTCGCTCCAAACTACCTTCAAGATCAGGACGTGGCACGGGCTCAGCTCGCAGTTCGCCTTCACCTGGGGGCACGAATTGGATATGGTCAGCGAGTACCGCGGGGTCATCCCCCTGGACAGCACGAATCTGAAAGCCGAGTACGGGAACGGCGACTACGATACTCGCAACAATTTTTCCGCAGCCCTGACCTACGACGTGCCGGGTTCCTCGTGGGGCCCGAGAATCCTGACGCACGGTTGGCAGGTGAGCAGCTTGATCATGCTACACGGCGGACAACCTTTTAATATCACCGGCAATACCAATCGCCCGGGCTATGACATCACCGGCGATCCATTTGCCGGCGTTTCTCATACCTTCTCGGCCGCCAACGGAGGTGAGCCGTGGGTCAACCCGAGTGTATTTGTGCCGTCGACGGGTCTCGGCAACCTCTCTCGCAACAAATACTATGGCCCGAGCTTTAAGGACGTGGACCTGTCGGTCTTCAAGAACATCCCGATTACCGAGCGGATCAAAGTGCAGCTCCGCGCCGAGATGTATAACCTGTTCCATCGCATCAACCTGGCCTCCGGGGCTGGAGCCGTGGGGCCGAACGGCATGGTCACCGACACCATTGGCGACTTCAACGGCGCTCCCGGCCTCGGGCCCGGTGAGCCGTTCAACATGCAACTCGTAGCAAAAATCATCTTCTAACCCCCCAACCCTTCCGCGAGTGCGCGACGTCCATACCCCTGTCGCGCACTCTCTGGAAGAAACCTCCGATCCCCGACGTTGCAACGGCACCTCCCTAGACGCAGGGATCGCACACTCCACTCGAAACGGAATTGGCGCACAAAAAGTAGCAGGTTTCCCGGCACCCGGCACCCGCCCGAATCTTGAAAGCGAATCGCAGAAGGTATCTGATGTTGCAGAACCCCAGTCGCTCAGTCGCTCAGTCGCTCGTGGTGCTGTTGTCAGGTAACTCACGAAGGAAAAAAGGGCGCAAAACAAAAAAGGCCGCCCTGATCTCTCAGAACGGCCTTTTGTATTTTAATCCTGGCGACGACCTACGTTCCCACACAGTTACCCGTGCAGTATCATCGGCCCTACGAGGCTTAACTTCCGTGTTCGGGATGGGAACGGGTGTGACCCTCGCGGTTTGATCACCAGGAAACTGGAAGCTCGCGCGAAAAGCTCGCGCGAGCCTGACAACAGAAGCGGGCTGGCATTACAAGTTGACTCTTTATCGAACGCACTGTGTACTTTGGCGTTGTTTCTTTGCTCTTCCCCAAAGACGGTTTGGGAAAGTTTTATGATTAAGCCGAACGGGCGATTAGTACTGGTCAGCTTCACGCATTACTGCGCTTCTACCTCC
>Ga0209526_10000390_pt1 | contig 28111 bp, 20 predicted proteins | sample JacPinW_OM2H0_M1_FD_188566 | JGI IMG/M metagenome (GOLD analysis project Ga0209526, IMG submission 188566) | Forest soil microbial communities from Algoma, Ontario, Canada - Jack Pine, Ontario site 1_JW_OM2H0_M1 (SPAdes) (version 2) | ecosystem: Environmental > Terrestrial > Soil > Boreal... | reverse complement strand
TCTCGGGCCTCCGGGCGCGGGAAAGGGTACGCAAGCGAAAGAGCTGGCCAAGTATTACGGTGTGCCGCATCTTTCGACCGGCGACATGCTCCGCGAGAATATCGCCAAGGGCACGCCGCTGGGCATCAAGGCCGAGCCGATCATGAAGCGCGGCGAATTGGTTCCCGATTCGCTGGTGCTCAAGATGGTGGCCCAGCGTATCGAGCAGGCGGATTGCATGCACGGGTTCGTGTTCGACGGTTTCCCGCGAACCGTGGCGCAAGCGCAGTACTTGATGATTCTGCTGCGGCAGAATGGGTACAAGCCGGCGCTCGTTGTGCACTTTGTGATTGATCCGAAGCTGTTGTTGCGTCGGATCACCGGCAGGCGGATGTGTAAGGTGGGCGGCGAGATTTACAATATTTACGAGCGCCAGCCCAAATGCGATCTGCGCTGCGACAACGATGGTGGCGAACTCGAGCAGCGGCCGGATGATCGCGAAGAAATTGTCGGGCCCCGGTTGCAGGCGTACGAAAGACAGACCGAGCCGCTAGTGGCATATTATCGCCGGCTGGGACGCTTGCACGAGGTGAACGCCGCGAAAAGCGTCGACGAAGTAAAACGGCAGGTGATCGATATTGTGCGCGGGGCGCGTTGAGAGATGGCGATTCATTTGCGCAGCCGTGACGAGCTCGAAAAGATGCACCGTGCGGGACTCATTGTGCACGAAGTCTTGACAACGTTGCGCGATGCGGTGCGGCCGGGAATTTCGACGATGGACCTCGAGAAGTTGGCCGAGGAGAAAATCGCCAGAAAGCCTGGCAAGCCGGCGTTTAAAGGATATCGCGGGTATCCTTGCTCGCTGTGCACTTCGGTGAACAGCGAGATCGTTCACGGGATTCCGTCGCCGAAACGCAAGTTACGCGAAGGCGATATCGTCTCGATTGATTTCGGGATGGAAGTGGACGGATATTTCGCGGATTCGGCGGTCACCGTGCCGGTCGGGAAAATTCGGCCGGAAACACAGAAGCTGCTGGAAGTGACCCGCGAATCGCTGGACCGCGCCATTGAAAAAATGCGCGCGGGCAACCGGCTCGGCGATGTAGGCAACGCGGTGCAGAGCTGGGTGGAAGAGAACGGATTTTCGGTGGTGCGGGAATTTGTCGGTCACGGCATCGGCACCAAGATGCATGACGAGCCCAACCTGCCGAATTACGGCGATGTCGGGCGCGGCGCGCGGCTGCAGGAGGGTATGGTCATAGCCGTCGAGCCGATGGTGAATGCAGGGCGCCCGGAAGTGCGGATGCGCGACGAGTGGGTGGCGGAAACAGCGGATGGCAGCCCCTCAGCGCATTTCGAGCACACCGTGGCGATCACCGCAAACGGCCCTTGGATTCTGACGCGGCCGAAAGAAGTAACCGGCCCGTCGTGGTGAAAAGGTTGTAGCGCGGCAGCACAGGAGACTATGGCGAAGCAGTTTAAAGACGAAAAAAAGAAAGGCGACTCCGGCAACTCCAAGGAGGACGCCATCGAAGTAATGGCCACGGTCATCGAGCCGTTGCCGAACGCCATGTTTCGCGTGGAGCTGGAAAATAAGCATCAAGTGCTGGCGCACGTTTCCGGCAAGATGCGCAAAAATTTTATTCGTATTCTCGCGGGAGACAAAGTAGCCGTAGAGCTTTCGCCTTACGATTTGACACGCGGCCGCATCGTCTACCGCTACAAGTAGGAGCCGTAGGAAGAGGGATCCATGAAAGTACGGGCATCGGTTAAGAAGATTTGCGACAAGTGCAAGGTGATTCATCGGCGGGGCGTGGTGCGCGTGATTTGCACCAACCCGAAACACAAGCAGCGCCAGGGATAGATCGGTGTTCGAGAGAGAATTTTAGGAGACATGTTTCATGGCACGTATAGCAGGAATTGATCTTCCGGTTCAGAAACGGTTGTGGATTGGTTTGACCTCGATCTACGGCATCGGGCGGGAGCGCGCGAAAAAGCTGGCGGCGAAAGCTGGCGTGGATTTCACGAAGAAGATCCGCGACCTGACCGAAGAGGAAATCAACCACATTCGCCAGGCCATTGAGCAGGAAGGCCGCGTGGAAGGCGATCTCCGCAAAGAGATCCAGATGAACATTCGCCGGCTGATTGAAATTCAAGCCTATCGCGGCATTCGCCACCGCCGGAATCTTCCGGTGCGTGGGCAGCGTACGCACACCAACGCGCGCACCCGCAAGGGACCGCGGCGCGGCGCCGTTGCAGCGAAGAAGAAGACCGTCGGCAAGAAGGGCTAATTTTAGTCCATGTGGAGGCCGGGCTTTAGCCCGGGCCAGCATGGGCGGGTTTTGAATCGGGCTCGAAGACGCGAAACAGAAACGGAGTCGACAGTGGCAAAAGAACCAAAGGCCGCAGGAACAGCCCCGGATACCGGAGCGCCGGCAAAACCGGCAGCGGCAACGAAGCGCAAGAAAGAGTTCAAGAAGAAGCGCGAGCGTCGCGTCGTTCCGCACGGATACGTGCATATCGCCGCGTCGTTCAACAACACGCAGATCACCATCACGGATACAGATGGCCGCGTGATGTGCTGGTCTTCCGCCGGCGCGATCGGCTTCAAGGGCTCGCGCAAGGGCACGCCATACGCTGCGCAGCAGGCTTCGCTGGCTGCCGCGGGCGTCGCGCGCGACCAGTACGGGATGAAGAGCGTGGAAGTCCGCGTAAAGGGCCCGGGCTCGGGACGCGAGTCCGCTGTGCGCGCGCTGGCCGCCGCCGGCTTGCACATCGTGGTGATTCGCGACGTCACGCCGATTCCGCACAATGGCTGCCGTCCGCCAAAGCGTCGCAGAGTTTGATTTCGCGCACAGCCAGAAATGGCTGGGCCACAAGGAATTCTTAAGGGTTTGAGGAAGGGAGAATAAGAAGTTGGCAAGACATCGAGAAGCGGTTTGCCGCCTGTGCCGCCGGGAAGGGCAAAAGCTATTTTTGAAAGGTTTGCGGTGTTTCACGGAGAAGTGTGCGATTGAGAAGCGCAACTTCATTCCGGGACAGCACGGACAGTCGCGGCGCCCCAAGGTAGCGGGCTACGGCCTGCAGTTGCGCGAAAAGCAAAAGATGAAGCGCACCTACGGGCTGCTGGAGCGGCAATTCCGCGGCTACTTCCAGAAAGCTCTGCGTATCAAGGGCCCGACGGGTGAAAACCTAATCATCACGCTGGAGCGGCGCCTGGACAATGTGATCCGTCGCGCGGGCTTCTCCGGCTCACACGCGCAAGCTCGGCAATTTATTTTGCACGGGCACGTGCGGGTGAACGGCAAGAAAGTGAACATCCCGTCGTACCTGGTGAAAGCCGGGGACGAAGTGTCCATGAAGGACAATATGCGCCAGAACGTCATGGTGATGGAAGCGCGCAACGTGGCGCAAAGCCAGAACACCGTGCCATGGCTGGAGATCAACCGCGATGAGCTCAAGGCCAGAGTGGTGGCCATGCCGAAGCGCGAAGACGTGCAAACCCCGGCATTCAACGAGCAGTTGATCGTCGAGTTGTACTCGAAATAACGTCCCTGTGGAGGCCGGGCTTTATCTCGGCCAGTTCGTAGGCGATGTAAAAAGTTTTGGGTGGCCGATAGCCTCGGCTGCCAGAAGGAAGGAACACGATGTGGAAGGGTTTTCAAAAGCCAAAGCGTCTTGCATCCGAGCTGGAGTCGTTGACCGAAAAGTACGGGCGGTTTTCCGCGCAGCCGTTTGAGCGCGGCTGGGGCACGACGGTAGGGAACGCGCTGCGGCGCGCGCTGCTCAGTTCGATTGAAGGCGCAGCGATCACCGCGGTAAAAATCGAAGGAGTGCTGCACGAATTTTCTTCGATTCCCGGCGTGGTCGAGGATGCCACGGACATTATCCTCAACCTGAAGCAGGTGCCGATCAAGTTGAACACGGATCTGCCGAAGACCATTTACGTAAACGTGGAGAATCCCGGCCCGGTGACGTCGGCGCAAATCGAAGAAGACGCGGACTTCGCGGTGCTGGACAAGAGCGTGTACATCGCTACGGTCAGCGAAGGCGGCAAGCTGCAGATCGAGATGCGCGCTAAGAATGGGCGCGGCTACATACCGGCGGACCGCAACTACGACGAGGACCTGCCGATTGGCTACATTCCGGTGGACTCTGTGCACTCTCCGGTGCGCAAGGTCAACTACTCGGTAGAAGCGGCACGCCTTGGCCAGATGACCGACTACGAAAAGCTGATGATCGAAGTGTGGACCAATGGGGCCATCACGCCGCAGGACTCGATTGGGTTGGCGGCGAAGCTGGTGAAGGACCACATGAGCATCTTCATCAATTTTGAAGAGCCCACGGAGATGACCGAGCTCCCGGCGGAAATCGCCAACGATCCGCGGCTGGAGCACCTGGACCGTTCGGTGGAAGAGCTGGAGCTTTCGGTGCGCTCGTACAACTGCTTGAAGAACGCGAATATTCAAACCATTCGCGAGCTGGTGCAGAAGAGCGAGAACGAAATGCTGAAGACGAAAAACTTCGGCCGCAAGTCCCTGAATGAAATCAAAGATATACTGACCAAGATGGGCCTCAGCCTGGGCATGAAGTTCGATGAGCACGGCCGGATTATCTGGCCGCCGCTGCCGAGCCAAACAGCGCCACCGACCACGTCGGAAGATACGGTCGGATTGTAAGCTCAGAAAATTCCAAAGCCTCAGGCCCAAAAACACCGGCCTGAGCTACAGGGGTGCGATGCGATCCAGTCGCACCCGTCGGGTAAAGGAATAGACGATGCGACATTTGAATTCGGGTTCAAAGCTGGGACGCAATCCGTGGCATCGCCGCGCGACGCTGCGGAACCTGGTCACCAATCTCTTCGAGCATGGGCGAATCACCACCACGCTGACGCGCGCGAAAGCGGCGCGGCCGGTGGCGGAGAAGATGATCACGCTGGGAAAGCGCGACACGCTGCAATCGCGGCGGCAAGCGGCTTCCTACATCATGACGCCGGGCGTCACGCAAAAGCTCTTCAGTGAGATCGCGCCGAAGTTTGCGGACCGCGCGGGCGGTTATACGCGCATCATTGCCGCTGGCGTTCGCGTCGGTGATGGAGCGAAGGTGGCCATCCTGGAGTTGGTCGGCTACGAGCTCAAGCCCAAAGAAAAGAAGGAAAAGACGAAGAAAGAAGAAACCGCTGACGCCAGTAGCTAACAAACCGCACAACACATTCAGAAGCCCGCTTCGTCCTTTCGGAGCGGGCTTTCGTATTTGCAGAAAGAGTATAGCGGCTAACGGCAGAGTGCGTTGAGCTGCTCGTACGGCTTCTCCGTATGCGAAGGAAACGTCAGGTGCTTCGCTTCCATCATTTGATCTAGCAGCGTGCCCCCTTCTTTCAGAGCCACATCCGGATCGCTCTTGTACGCTGGATCTTTTTCAGCCTCCGGCAGCGTCACAAACTTAAAGTTTTGCCGCTTCAGGAAATCCAACAGTTGCGGCAGCATTAGCGTCTCGAATCCGCCGATGTGCAGCAGCAAAATGTGCCGGATATTGCGGCCATAAACGAGGTTGGCCATCCGCCGGTCGAGCGCGATGTACTCCGCGGCCGTGCTCATGTACGTCGACTTCAGCCATTCGATCGAAGCCTGGTCGTTCTTTTCCATGCAACGCGCGTAAGGCCCATTCCACAGATAGTCCTCGAAATCCAGCGTGACCTGCGCGATGTGGTACTTGTGATCCTTCAAGTACTGCCGCACGGCATGTCGTTTCTCGAGCGTGTCGCCTTCCCACAAGTAGGGATAGCGAAACCAGTGCCAGTTCTGGTGACCCATCAGCGTCTTGAGCGTCGCCTCGTCCGCCGCAACGTTTTGCTCGAATTCCTCTATGCTGCTCGTGTTGATACTCAAATGGGCGTACGTGTGATTGCCAAGCGGGAAACCTGCACCGCGCCAGAGCTTGAGCACCTCTACGTCTTCGGGATGCTCTTCGAGTCTCTTGGCATTGACAAAGCCATAGACCTTGGGGACATGCGCTTGTCGCAGCGTTCTGAGGATACTCTTAGCGACGTCGGTGCGCGTCATGCCAGGGGGCAGTGCGCCGTGGGATGGCAAGTCGTCTATCGTGATGGCGACAGCTTGCGGGAAAGCGGCAGGGGAAAAGATCAACATGCACGTGCAAACGAACCAGAAAAAGCCACGGGACGCTTTCATTGAGATTCTTTCGGGTACGCGAAAATTCAAAAATATTCACGCTGCGCGGAGAGACTATAAGCGCCCCATCGCTAACTTGCGAGTGGAAACCTCGGACTAGCTAAGCCCGCGATGGAGCTGCAAGCTTGCGGCCGTGGAAGCGGAACCATAGCCAGATGACGACGAAAGCGACGAAGGCGCCGACGGAGTCGAGAAGCGAATCGTATGGAGACGCTTGGCGGCTGCTGACGAAGGCTTGATGGATTTCGTCTAGCGCGGAGTAGCCAAAAGCTATGAAGAGCGCCGTCAATCCCCAGGTCCAGCGCCATCCAACCCGGCTGCCACGAACGCCACGGTACAGGAGCAGGCTGAAGACAAAGTATTCGGTAAAGTGGGCGGTCTTGCGAATGTAATGGTGAATGACTTCGAACTGATGAGCGGTGATAGAAGGCTTGAACCAGCGGATGATGTGCTCGAAGAACGACGCGGTGTGTCGTGCGGAGAACGTGTCGGTGGACATGGTGAAGATGATGGCGGCCCAGAGAAGAGCGGGCCACCAGGCGCGCAGCCATGCGGGGAGTAAGAATTGCGCGAGGCGTGGTTGCACTTCGGGCAGGTGCGGCGCGGGGCGGGGATTGCGCCAAGGTTGGAGGTCAGACAAGTAGAGAAGCTCCGTTCATTGGACTATTCCTTGCATAATTGCGTTGCCGAGATCTTAGGCAGGGATCGCCATGATTGGCTGTCCCACAATTTTTTATTCCATGCGGTAATTAGGGGCTTCACGGGTGATGATTACGTCGTGAACGTGACTTTCGCGGAGCCCGGCGGAAGTGATGCGCACGAATTTACTGCGCGCGGCCAGTTCCTTCAGGTTTTCTGCGCCGACATAACCCATTCCGCTGCGCAGCCCTCCGACTAATTGATCGGTGAGTGCGGCGAGCGAACCTTTGTAAGGAACCCGGCCTTCGACTCCTTCCGGGACGGACTTCCCGCGCTGGACGTCTTCATCTTCCTGCGCGTAGCGGTCAGCGGAGCCCTCTTCCATGGCAGAGGTCGAGCCCATGCCGCGGTAAGACTTGAAGGTTCGGCCCTGGTAAAGAATCGTCTCGCCGGGGGCTTCTTCGGTGCCGGCGAAAAGGCTGCCGATCATCACACAAGATGCGCCGGCGGCCATAGCTTTGGTGATGTCGCCGGAAAATTTTATGCCTCCGTCGGCAATGATGGGAATGCCCGTGCCTTCGGCGGCGCGCGCGGCTTCCGTGATGGCGGTGATTTGCGGCACGCCGGCGCCGGTGACTACGCGCGTGGTGCAGATAGAGCCGGGGCCCATGCCGACTTTTAGGCCGTCGATGCCGAGAGCGATTAAATCCTTTGCGCCTTCGTAGGTGGCCACGTTGCCGGCGATGAGCTGCACATCAGGCAAGCGCTGGCGAATCACTTTTATGGCGTCCATCACTCGCGCGGAATGGCCGTGAGCGGTGTCGATCGCGAGGACATCGGCTTTGTATTTGGCCATTTCGACCGCGCGCTCGAGGAAATCGCCAGTCGCTCCGATGGCAGCGCCTACCCGCAGGCGGCCGTGCTCGTCTTTTGCGGCGCTCGGATACTCGAGCTTTTTCTGGATGTCTTTTACGGTGATCAAGCCTTTGAGATTGAAGTCTTGATCGACGACCAGAAGTTTTTCGATGCGATGCTTTTGGAGGAGACGCTCCGCTTCGTCCAGCGTGGTGCCGACGGGAACGGTGACCAGATGATCTTTGGTCATTACGGAGCTGACGAGCTGATTGTGATTTTTCTCGAAGCGCAGGTCGCGGTTGGTGAGGATTCCGGTGAGGCGGGTGCCGCGCGTGACCGGCAACCCCGAGATCTTGTACTTGTTCATGATCTCGAGAGCTTGCCGGAGGGTAATGTCAGGCGAAATCGTTACGGGGTCGACGATCATGCCGCTCTCCGAACGCTTGACGCGATCGACTTCTTCGCCCTGGCGGTCGATGGGCATATTCTTGTGCACGATGCCGATGCCGCCCTGGCGCGCAATGGCGATGGCCAGGCGCGATTCCGTTACGGTGTCCATGGCCGCTGAGGCGAGAGGGATGTTCAGGGCGAGTTTGCGCGTGAAGCAGGTGCGCGTGTCGGTGTCGGCGGGGAGAACCGCGGACTTGCCGGGAAGAAGCAGGACGTCGTCGAAGGTCAAACCTTCGGGGATAGAACCGTTAATCATGAGTGCCTCTTAGTGCGGATGATGTGTGTCGCGGGTGCGGCAAGCAGCTGAATGGCGCCCGCCAGCCCATAAAACAGCGCAGCCCAGCGGGTGGCCGCTGGGCCGTAAGAAGAATTCATAAGATCGAAAAAATGCGTCACTGTGAATCTTCAATTGTAGAGATAGCCGTACCCTCCGGTCAAGTTGAGGACCAAATCTTTGGGCGCGGCAAGATCATTAGAAATGCCGCAATAAGAGTCACTCTACTGCACCTGAACTAGCTCATTTGCGCAAACAACGGGGCTGACTCAAACGAGGGCAATCGGGGGAGATCTGAAATCTCAACGGCCCAGCCAGCTTGTATAGAACTCCCAGGTCAAATAAAGTTCCCACATGGATGCTCCAGCATTTGAGCCGCATGCGTTCCTGCGGAATGGGCATGCGATGACGATTGCGGCGGCGTATTGGCCGCGGAGGTTTGCGCTGCCGCGACCGGAGGCGCGGCTCTTTCGCGTTGCGGAGGATTCGCAGTTACTTGCGGCATGTCACTGGCAGGAGGGGAAGCGCAAGGATGTGCCCTTAATTGCGATTGTGCATGGACTCGAAGGCTCGTGCGATTCGAATTACGTGCTGGGAATCGCGGAGAAGGCATATCAGCGTGGATTTCATGTCGTGCGTTTGAATCAACGGAATTGCGGTGGTTCGGAAAAGCTTACGCCCACGCTTTACAACTCCGGAATGAGCGGGGATTATCGCGCGATTTTCGAGGAATTAGCCGAAGGCGACGGGTTTACGCAAATCTTCTTTGCAGGATATTCGATGGGCGGAAATTTGGTGATGAAGATGGCAGGGGAGTATGGGAATGCGGCGCCCCGTGCGCTTTGTGGCGTTTGTACGATCTGTCCGGCCCTTGATTTGGCCGCTTGCGCGGATGCGCTGGATAAGCGCGAGAATTATTTTTACCAGAGGCGCTTTGTCAAGGGGTTGATGGCGCGTTATGCGCGCAAGGCGGCGCTGTTTCCGAAGATTTATTCGCGGGATGGATTTGGCAGGATTCGATCGGTCAGGCAGTTTGACGATGCAATCACGGCGCCGTGCTTTGGGTATCGCGATGCGCAGGAGTATTACGAAGCGGCGAGCGCGCGCAAAGTGGCGGCGCGAGTGCGCGTGCCGATGCTGATGATTACCGCGCAGGATGATCCGTTTGTGCCGTACGAATCGTTTTTGGCGGCCATGGTGGCAGACAATCGGGCGATCAAGTTTGTGGCGCCACAGCGCGGCGGGCACTGTGCATTTATTTCGAGGCAAAGCGGAGTCGAGAGATTTTGGGCCGAGGCGCGCGTCGTGGAGTTTTGCGAGGTTCACCGTCTGTAAGAGCGTTTTCGAGTTCGCCCACGCGAATCGTTGCTGCGGTGCGATCGCAAAAGCCGCCGCCCTTCGCGAAGCTCACGATAAACCCGCCCCAGTCCAAGCTAAGCGAACGGCTTTTCGAGCGAATGCGCAAAGCCGGCGGTCAATAGCTGCGCAGGACCGTCCGCGGTGATGGCCATGTCGTCCTCGCACCGAAGACCGAATTCGCCGGGGACGTAGATGCCGGGCTCGTTCGAAAAAGTCATCCCGGGTTCGAGGACGGTTTTGCTGCCGCGAACGAGATACGGATGCTCGTGGCCGTCAAGTCCGATTCCGTGGCCGAGGCGGTGCGTGAAAAATTTGTAGTCGGGACCGAAGCCGCCATTGACGATGACCGTGCGTGCGGCATCGTCGACCGTGCCCGAGAGGTGGCCGGCGCGCGCCGCCTCCAGCGCGGCGTCCTGTGATTTGCGCACAAGTTCGAAGGCGTTCGAGATTTTTTCTGTGGGCTTGCCATAAACGCTGGTGCGCGTCACGTCCGAGGCATAGCCTTCCACTCCGCACCCTCCATCGATCAAGACGACATCGCCTTCCTTTAGCTTTTGCGGTTGCAGCGTTCCGTGCGGTAGCGCGGCAGAAGCGCCGAGAAGCACGAGCGCTCCGCCATGCAAATTCATCTTTGCGAATCCGGCTTCGATGAGGTGTGCAATATCATCCTGCGACATGCCCTCTTTGAGGGATGCGAACGTGGCGCGGAAGACATCGAACGTGGCTTCGCAAGCGAGACGCATCAGTTCAAGCTCATGCGCGGATTTGTGCGCACGGCAGGCGATGGTGACGGAATCGGCGGAGGCGTACTCGAAACCTGGCGCGGCATGGCGCAGATGATCGAAAAAGGTGAACCCGGCGGTCTCCTCGATGCCGATGCGTCCGGTGCGAATATTCTGGTCTGCCAGCGCTTTGGCGGCGATTTCCGTCGGGCTTTGGTCTTCCTGCCAAATGCGGACTTCGATTGGCAGATGGAGTTTTTCGCGAAGCCGTCCTTCTTCAAAGGCCGGGACCACAAGAACGGGACGGCCCACGCGAGGGATGACAAGACCCACGAGGCGCTCGCTAAGCCCCCAGCGAATCCCTGTGAAGTAGTAAAGCGAAGTACCCGGAGCAAAAAAGAGCGCGTCATAGTTTGCCCCTTGCGAAGGTGAGCCGCTCGCCGCGAGCGGCGCTTCGGCCATCAGGCGTTGCGCCCGTTCGATGCGCAGGCGAAATTCGTCGCCAGTGATGGGGTGAACTCGGTCGCCAAGCGGCTTAAGTGCGGAGAAAAGGGGAGGAAGGGAAACGCTGTCGTCAAAGTACCCGCCCGGCACTTTGGGCGCGAGGGCCGCCGCCGATAAGAAGCCAGCAGACTGAAAGAACCGGCGGCGGGATCGATTGTCAGGGTGACTCGGTTGCTGAATAGTCATGGCGAGAAGAGGTTTTAGCCGGGCAGGACTCCGAATGTCAAGCAGCGCGGAAGCCGGCCTCCGCTACTGAATACAGAAGACTACGTAAGGATGCGTCTGCAACACCTGTAGAATCATGATTCGTTTAACAGTAGTTATCCCGAGAGGCTATATGGAATTTTGTATAAACCAAGTCTAAACATTAAATCGCGTTATTGGCAATTCATACCAAACAATAGAGTTAGCAAACTTTTACGAGCAACTTATCTTTGTGTGAGATTGGAAGATGCCGTGCAAATGTAGGCCTCCGAGATGGGTGGTCCGCTTTTCCGTTTTTCATCTTCAGCGAAATTAGCGAAATTCATGGGGGAAATAGATATGAAGCGTGTCCAGCGAGGATTGCTTGTGCCAACGGTAGTGGCGCTGGCAGCCGTTTTCGCATTGGCGTTTAGTTCGATGACGATTCAGACGGCGAAAGCCGACGAATTGTATGGGCGGGTTCGCGGGACAGTTTCTGACAGGACGGGCGGTATTCTCCCTGGCGTCCAGCTGAAGCTGACTAATATCGCGACGAATCGGGGCGAGGAGTTAACTTCGGCTCCGGATGGCAGTTTCCAGTTTATTAACCTGAAACCCGGCTCCTACAAGCTCACCGCTACGAAAACTGGTTTCAAGACATTTGAAGTCAGCCCGATTCAAGTAGCGCAGAACCAAATCTTTGTCCAGGATGTCGGCATGGAGTTGGGCACAATTAGCGAGACCGTTGAAGTGGCGGCCAGTCAGACCCAGGTGGAACAATCGAGCATCCAGCTCACGAACACTATCAGCGGCAAGATTATTACAGACCTTCCCCTAAATGGCCGCAATTGGATTTTTCTTCAGCAAACTCTGCCGGGAGTGGTTATCCCCGACACGCGATTCAACTCCAATTTCTCCACCAATGGAAGCCAGGGCCAGCAAAATAGCTACCTAATTAACGGCAATGACTCGAATGACCTCCCGCTAAATTCGCCGCTAGCGCCACCCAATCCGGACACGATCGCAGAAGTCAAGATGGTCACGAATACGATCAATCCTGAGTTTGGCCGTAATTCTGGCGCTATCCTAAACGCTGTCACCAAGTCAGGAACCAACAGTTTTCATGGCACCGCGTTTGAATTTTATCGCGACACGTTCCTCAATGTGCATGATTTCTTCCATAAGACAGCGCCAATTTTCCATCAAAACCAGTACGGTGGCACCGTCGGAGGGCCGGTCTGGAAGAACAAAACGTTCTTCTTCTTTGGGCTTCAGAACACGCGTGCTCGCCAGCCGGGTGCGAACAGCAACGGCACAACCAACGTCTACACGCAGAACCAGTTGAACGGCACATGGAATCCGGCCAAAATGAGTGCTACTAAGACGAATCCATTCCCGATCGTGGGCTCGAACGGCACTACGTATCCTGCTGGCACGCCGTGGGCGACGATCTTCCCGACCGGAGTTGTCCCGACCTCGGATTACAATCCGCTCGCACTCAAGCTCGTCCAGCAGTTCGTGCCTTTGCCGAACTGTGGTACGGCTGGTTGCAATTTGTACTCCTTCAATCCGACGACCACGCTCGCCGCTGACCAATTCACGGGTCGCATCGATCAGAACCTGGGTTCAAAAGACTCGCTCTGGTTTTATGCTTACGCAAACGATCAGAACACGCTCAACGATATAGCCTTTACCGCTGCGACCCTGCCAGGATTCGGCGATAAGAGCGCTCCCTACACGAAGCAGTTCACGTCCGCATGGCAGCACACCTTCAACATGAACATGTTGAACGAATTCCGAGTGGGTTACACGCGGTTGAATTTCGATACTGGGACGCCGCAAAAGCTTGTGGACCCGGCGAGCGTCGGATTCACGAATATTATCCCTCAGATTCCGCAGGGTGCTGGCTACCCGAGGATGACTATTACCGGCTACTTTAACCTTGGGTTTACGAGCAACGGGCCGCAACCTCGTAAGGACCAGACTTACCAGATCACCGACAATTTCAGCTTGATCAAAGGAAAGCATAGCCTAAAGTTCGGTTATGATGGCCGCAGATTTCAGGTCTGGAATCCGTTCGGTGCCAGGAACAATGGCGCATTCTCGTTCACTAATAGTGCTAAATATTCGACCGGTGATCCGGGCCTCAACTTCCTCTTGGGCATCCCAACGAGTTACAACCAAAGTTCCGGCCAGGTGATCATTGCCCAAGCCTACGAGCACTATATTTACGCGCAGGACCAGTGGCGCATCAAGGACAATCTAACCATCACGTATGGTGCGGGCTATCAGATCGATACGCCAATTGCTGAATACCAGAACCAAGGGCTATCACGCGCTTGCTTCATCCCCGGCCAGCAATCAAAAATCTTCCCTGTTGGTCTTGCCCCCAATGGCAACCCGGGCGGCGCCCCGGTCGGGTACAACTTCCCTGGCGATCCTGGGTGCGACAAGCAGGGCGGCGTAAGCACGAAGTTCACTCACATAGGTCCCCGGGTGGGTTTCGCCTACACTCCGGATTGGGGACGCTGGACGGGCGGGAAGGGCAAGACATCGATCCGAGCAGGCTTCGGAATCTACTTTAATCGCGGTGAAGAAGAATTGAACTTGCAAGACTTGGGATCCCCACCAATCGGTCAGACCAGCAACGGTGTTGGTGATCTGGGCTTCGTACCGTCTTTCCCCAACCCCTGGACCGATATCGCAGGGAAAGGGAGTTTGACGAACAAATTCCCGTACACTCCGCCAACCTCAGGCGCAATTATCGACTTCAGCCAATTCTTTCCAATGGGTATAAGCGTAGCCGATCCAAAGATGACCACACCTTACGCCATGAACTACAACCTGACTGTCGAGCGAGAGCTCCCCTCTAACATGATTTTGCGGATCGGTTATGTTGGTGCTCAAGGGCGGCATTTAGCCCAAGCGTACAGTTTCAACCCCATGACGCCTGCGGGAGTGCAAACCTGCTTGGCAACCCCAGCTTGTGCGAGCAATGGAGACGGCGCACCCGTGAATTTCCCCAATCTCTTCCTGTATCCGGGAGATATCTGGGGCAATAGTGGCATGCAGCACACGAGTGGTACGTCAAACTACAACTCATTGCAGATTACCGCAGATAAGCGGGTTACTCATGGTCTGCAATTTCTCACCAGCTATACGTATGCGCACTCTTTAGATACTGGCTCCAGTTTCGAAGATGTCGCTTTTCAGTCCGCCGGATCGTTCGATCCATACGGGAACCGTGCCCGAGACTATGGAAGCTCGGCGTTTGATGCTCGTCATCGTTTGACATTCGTCTTTAGTTACGATTTCCCGAGGCCATCGTTTGGGCCAGCGTTTGTGCCTAGAGTGCTGGGCGGCTGGCGCGTGACCGGTCAAACCGTAGTTCAGGCCGGATTCCCAGTTAACCTACAGGACAGTAATGAGCTTTCATTGGTGTGTTCGACGACCTACTCCTTCTATGCTTGCCCGGATCGACCCGATTTCGTGTCGACGCCCCACTTGTTGGATCCGCGGGCTTCTGCCAATCACCAGTGGTTCGACCCGGCTTCATTTACAGACAACGCGGTCGGGACTCTTGGGAATGTTTCCCGTGGCTTCCTTCGGGGCCCAGGTTACTGGGGCACAAACTTCTCGATCCAGAAAGATACAAAAATAACCGAGAGAATGAATATTCAACTTCGGTTGGAAGCATACAACGTGTTCAACCACGCCAACTTTGCGAATCCAGACGGCGACGTGGCATCGGCGACGTTTGGCCGAATACTCAGCCTGAGGCCGTTTGTAAATAACGGCCCCAGCCCAGAGGGTTCGCGTTTGGTGCAGCTCGCGGCAAAGTTTATTTTCTAGCTTTGCTTTTCGCCGCTAAAGCAGGAGAAAGGGCGCCTCGAACATGAGGCGCCTTTTTTTCTACATATGGCCGACTCCTGTTCCGCCCTTCACCAACCGGCCGAATGCTTGAATTGACCGAAACATATCAGACATCTAAGGTGATTTAGCTAAATTTATGATAGTTTCCTCCGCAACGGTGCATCGCGAGAGGTCTTTCGATGACGTTTGCGGAGTTTTGGCCGGTCTATGTGCGCGCGCACAGTCGCCCGGCTACGAGGGCGGTGCACCTGCTGGGGACGCTTGGCGGTTGGATGCTGGTTGGAGCGGCAATCGCCGAACGGCGATGGTGGTGGGTCCTGGTAGCCGTCTTGGTTGCTTACGGGTTAGCGTGGCTTGCGCATCTTTTTGTGGAGCACAACATGCCCGCGACGTTTGAGCATCCGCTGTTTTCTTGGTGGGCCGATCAACGCATGGTGTTTCTGATGATCACCGGCCAGATGGGCAAAGAGGTGAAGCGGTACACCGGCACCCCGACTTCGGTCAATTGAACTCGCGAATGTTCTGTAGGGTCAAGCCACAAGAAGCACCTAGACACCACAGATAGCCAGAAACGTTGTCGCACGAAATCAGAAACTACTCCATCCGAGCAGCCAGAATCTGCTTGTCGCGAATCTCCACCTCAATCCCCAGCGGCGGCCGCAAGTCGGAGCCTTGCGCGAGGGCGCCGCGCACCCACGCGCCCCCCGGAATATTCATCATCTTAAGCGGGTCGAATACTGCCCGGCTGCAGGGATTGCCAACCATGGGATGCTTGGCGTCGCGAAAACCATAATCAGCTCTGAGCTTCTCTAGCTCAAATACGTATTCGAGGCGGCAATTGCCAAACGGCGCGTTCAGCGAAAACGCCCAATATCCCGTGGACTGGTTAGCGGAACCGGTCGGCAAGCGAACCAGCACGGCCGGAACATTTTCTCCGCTGACGCGGTTCTTGTAGAAAAAGTCCTTCGACGCCCAAGGCTTGGCCATCTCTTCAACGCTGGCAATCCCCGGCTGTGACTCGGTCGCGTGAGGCAGCGCCGCATTGGCATCAGCCGCCGGCGCAGGCACGTCGATCTGCGGAGTCGGTGTGACCGGCGGAGCCTCGGTTGTTTTCGGGCGCATCACCCAGCGTACGCAAAGCAGGAGAAATAGTAAGCCGGCGAGAAAACCGATTAACCGCACCGGTTTGAAGCCGGGCTGCGTGCGTGCGGCCTGCGCGGAAACGCCGGGAACCTGCGGCGCGTCCGTTTTGAAGCGTTGCGATGAGGGCAGGTCCGGCATTGTTCGATACCTGTTTAATTACTACCGAGGAGCAACGCAAGCCGCGCGAAGCGCGGCATACCACCGGCGCTTTTTGGCGCTCGCTATTGTAGAGCCACCGCAGAGAAGGGGCAACCTCCGCCAGCCGCGCGGGCTCAAAGAAGAGGTTTCGACGCCAAAGCCGCCAGGGCCTTATTCTGCCGAAAATGTTATTGATCTGGGTACAATAAGCCATACGAGGCTTGTCTCTTCCGCAGGGTCGCCATACTGTAGTAAGAACGCCCAAGAGTACCCCGGGGAAACGGCTGCGTTTACGTAATCTATGGCTACCGATACACGAGCTTCGGCACGCGCCTTCGTACGAAGCCTGAACATTCTGCTGAAATTCGCGCGCCTCTATGAGTTTGGGCACGTGCGCACTGCGGCGCAATTTGAAACTACCTGGAAGGAACTGCGCAGCGCGCTGGATGAAAGCGGAGGAAGCGGCGTGCTGCTCGGTGCGTCCGGCACGCAGATCTTGCTGGACGGCGTGCCGCTGGGATCCGCAGCCGGCGAGCGCAGCTTCGCGGCCCTGCTAATTTCTTCCGGCATCGCCAGCATTCACTTCGCACCTACCTTGACACAGCCGCAATTGGCGCGCTTTGTACGCGCATTCCCCAGCGGAAACGCGAAACCTACGTCGTTGGCGGAGCAGTTGAAGTCCGCGCTTGCCGGCGAAACCAGCATCAAGGTGAACGAGATTCGTTACGTCGCGGAAGATTCTTCCGTCGCTGGAATCAAGGTCGCCGCGCAGCTCACAGCGAAAGCCCTCGGCGCACACGGCGACAAGTTCCGCGACTTCTTCGAAGATCCCAACAAAATGCTGCAAATGATTCTTGCCGCGGAGAGCAGCCGCAACGCGGGCGGTGGAGGTGGCGGCGGCTCCGGACCGGGTTTCGGCTTGGGCGGTGGTGTTCCGGGCGGTGGCGGAGGCACGGGTACCGGCGGCGGCACCGGCGGTTCGGGTGGACCAGGCGGCGGCTCCGGAGGTGGCGGTGGCGGCGCGGTTGACGCCGGGAATTTGTGGGGCACGCCGAGGCAGGCCGGTGGTGGAGGGGGAGCTCCGGGAGTAGGGGGCGGCGGAACTGGTGGCGGCGGAGGAGGTTTTGGAGGCGGTGCAGGTGGCCCGGGTGGCGGGGGAGGCCCCGGAGTAGCGGGCGGTGGCGGAACTGGTGGTGCCGGAGGAGGTTTTGGTGGCACTGGCGGTGGCGCACCTGGAGGACTACCTGGGTCCGGGGGTGGTCCGGGCACCGCGGGTCCGGAAGGGGCAGCGCCGGGCAAATGGTTGACTGCTTCGGCCTTGTTGCGCGCAGGCTCGATGGCGGGCGGCTCTGGGGCTGGTGGCGCCGGAGCAGGTGGCGTGGGCGGCGGCGAAGGGGGCGGCGGCGGATATTCCGTACCAGAAGAAGACGTGCGCGCCATGCTTGGACTTTTCGCGCAACTCGGCAAATCGCGCAAAGATCCGGAGGCGCGCATGGAAGTGCCGACATTTCAATCGCGATTGAGCGCGCTACCCGTTCGCGCGCAATACACGCTGCAGCAAGCGCTCGCAGGACTTGCCGCGCAAGCTCCGAACGAAAAACCTGACAAGCCCATGCTCCTCAAGCTGGCAGAACACGTGGCCATTCGCTTCGCGCTGGACAGCTACGAACGCGGCGAGCTCCGTGTGAACGCCGTCAAGCAACTGCTCGACCGCATGAACGCCGAAATCGAAGGTCTGCGCAAAATTTTGGCTTCGCAAGAAGACCTGATGGCCAATGCAGGGCTGCAAGTGCAGTCCTACACCGAACTCCTGGACCAGGAGTTCTGGGCGCAAGTGCCCGACGAAAACAAGAAAGAAGTGCTCACTTCCGAGGAATCGTGGTGCGTACCGCCGCGCAACGTTCGCGCCTACTTGGAAGACATGTTGCGGCGCGGCGAGTTGAAAACCGTAAATGAAATTTTAATGAAGTATGCCGCTTGCATCTCCCTGGAAAATCCAGAGGCGCGCCGCACGACAGCGATTGGGCTTTCCGATTTGGCGGAGCTGTACGGCAGCGGCGACGGCAGCGCGCTGATGGATGCCATCCGGCGATTGGGCAATCAGTTAGCTATTGAACGCGAGCCAGAGCTGCAGACCTTGGTGAGCGCCGCATTCGTGCGGCTGAGCCAGGAAGCGGCCGGCAAGAGGTGCTACCCGGCCATGCAGCAAGCGCTCGCTTCCCTGGACAACGTGGAAGCGCAGCGGCCTGGCTCGACGCAGAGCCTGCGGCCGCGCATCGGCGCCGAGGAGCGCATGCCGGAGTTCGTCGAAGAAGCATTGCGCAGCGGCCAAATTGCGGATGGCATGATCGATATCTTGTCGCTGATGCCCAAGGCCACGCTCCATTACGTCACCAATCGTTTTGGCCATTGCGGGTTTCGCGACGATTGCGAGCTGCTCAGCGAGATCGTGCGCGGGCTCGGCGAGGATGCCACTCAGCGTTTAGTAGAAACCCTGCAGACCGCCCCCGCATCCGAGGCGGCGGAAACGGTAGGATTGCTAACCCTCCTTGCGCCGGAAGCGGCGGCCAAGATTCTTCCTCTGCGCTTGTCGCAATGGCCGCGCACGTCGCACGACCGCACGGTGCGCCAGCTATCTTCCGCACCTCCAAGTCGTCGCGCGGAGCTTCTTGTTGCGCTCTATGACTCGCTCGATGTGTTGATCCGTCCTTTGGCTATCGACGAGATGGGAATGAGCGGGCGACCCGAATGTATTCCAAAGCTATTGGAGCTGGCGGAGAACGAAATGACGCCAGGGTTCACGCGGGTCAAAGCCATCGAAGCCTTGGGCCGACTGCGTGGCACCGCAGCCACCACCCTTCTGATACACATCATGGACGCGCGCCAGCTGTGGCGCTGGCAGTATCCGGAAGAGCTGCGCATAGCCTCGGCGCAGGCGCTGATGCGCATCGATGCGAACACTGGCCTCGACAAGCTCGCGCCCTGCGGCTTTGACCGCAAGGATTTAGTGCTCGAGCCGACCGACCCAGACCCCAACGTTTCCGTGATTCGCCAGCGTCGCTACGCGCGCCTGAAGCTGGGCCGCAACCTAGTGGCGACCACCGTAAACATGCGCGAAAATTTCCGCCTGTCGATCCCGGAGTTGAATTTAGGCGGCGGCGTCGGCTCCGGCGAGCGGCATCTTGCGCCGGGTTCGCTGCTCACCTTCAAGATCGCGCAAGGCGTCCGTCACATTAAGGCCCAGGCGATCGTGCGAGGGGCGCGGCCGCAAGCGATGGCTTTCGAGTTTGTGGATATGGATCTGGAAGACCGCGCCAGGCTACGGAAATTGCTGATGGAGCTTGGTGGCTTGCCCATGGCAGCGCAGGCCACCAATCGCACGCGCCGGCGCGGCCGCATGGCACTCTCCAAAAATTAGGTGATCCGCCCGACGTCACGCCGGCCCTCCTCCGCATTCTTCTACCGCGAGTTCTGTGGGCCCCGACACATTTCTGTAGGCTCCCTGCCTTCCGAAAGAGCTCACCTGTCCGCCTCAAGAGCCCTGCTGTACATCAGGACAGGGTTTTCCTCCGGCCCCTAGCCGCGTTGCGGGCGGAGCACATGGAACCTCTGTACCATTGCTGCCCACCCGCTATGAAGCTACGGTACTAGTGAGGTAGTCCCATTGGGACGTGGCACTTAGTGAAAGCAGTCGACCCCAAAACGACCGCTGCACGGGCCTTCGTCAGAAGCCTGAACATTCTCCTGAAGTTTGCCCGTTTGTACGGGTATGACCATGTCCGCACGGTCGAGCAGTTCGATAGCGCTTGGAGTGAATTGCGTGCCGCCATTCCAGACGCGAGGGATGCGGGCCTCCTCCTCGCTGCCACAGGTTCGCAGTTGTTGCTCGATGGTGTGCCGCTCGAGGGCGCTCCCGCGGAAAAACAATTTGCGGAGTTACTTTCCGCGGCGGGGGTCGGCAGTGTGCAATTCTTTCCGTGCATTGCGCAAGACGAACTGAATCGCTTTGTTCGCGCTTTTCCTACCGGCAAATCCAAGCCGGCGGAATTGGCCCTCCAATTGAAATCCACTCTGGCTACCGCTCGGGGAATTCGCATCAACGAAATTTGCTTTGTCGCGACTGACTCACGCATGAAGGAAGCGGGCATGGCCGCGCAGTTGGCGGCCGCCACGCTTGGTGGTGGTGACTCCGACCAGTTCAATCGTTGGCTGAATGATCCGCAAAAATTGCTGGAGATGATTGCTGCGGCGCAAGGCTCAAAGGGCTCGGCCACGCCTGGCTCGGCGATCGGTTCCACTGGCGGGTCGGCCGATGGCGGTGCGTCCGCGGCGGGCGGTGGGGAAACGAGCGGAGAACCCGCCGCAAATGGCGAGACTGGAGCTTCCTCAGGCGCCTTGCCGCAGAAGGATTCTGTCGGGGGCCTCGGTCCGGGCGCCGGTCCTGGCCCCGGACCTGGCCAAGGTTCCCTCGAGCCCAGCGAGGCGGAAATGTATCGCATCCTCACCGCGCTCACCAGCTTCGGACAAATCGGTGTAGCGGGCGGAGCGGGAAATTCCGGTCCTGGCCCGGGTATCCATGAAGAGATGTCGCAATTACCCGTTCGCGCGCAAGACATCCTCAAGCAAGCGCTTGCCGAACTCGCCGCGAAAGCGCCCGATCACAAACCCGACCAATCCGTCCTGATCCAGCTCGCCGAGCACCTGGCTATTCGCTTCGCCCTCGAACGTTTCGAGCGCGGCGAAGTAAAGGTGAACGCAGTGCGGCAGATGCTCGACCGCATGAACCACGAAATTGATAATTTGCGCCAAATACTTGGCGCGCATGAAGACAAGATGAGTGATGCAGGGCTGCTGATCGAATCGCACCGCGAAATTTTGGACCGCCAGTTCTGGGCTGCCGTTCCCGAAAGCGGCAAGCGCGCTGTGCTCCTCTCCGAGGAAGCCTGGTGCATTCCCCCGAAGAATATTCAGTCCTACGTCAACGATTTGATTAAGCAGGGCGATGTCGCCGAAGCCGTCAGCATCTTGCAAAACTACGCCGCTTGCGCGGAAAGCGAAGACAGCGAGGGCCGCAAAAAAGCGGCCGCAGGTCTTTCGCAGCTTGCCGAGTTGTATACAAAAATTGATCCCAAGCTGCTTGGCGAAGCGCTGCGCCATCTGGGTCTGCGCCTGAGCGTTGAGCAGGATGCCGAGTTACAAGCGTTGGTTAGCGCTGCTTTCGTGCGCTTAAGCCAGCAAGCGGCGACCAACCGCTGCTTTTCGGCCATGGAACAAGCGCTGGATCTGGTCGCGGGTGTCGAGGCGCAGCGCCCCGGCATTGCCCAAACCTTGCGCGGAAAAATGGGCATTGAAGAGCGCATTCCCGAATTTGTCGAAGAGGCATTGCGTGCGCGACAGACCTCCGCGGGACTCACCAATGTTCTAAAGCTGCTGCCGCAAAGCACCATGGAGCAGTTGGCCAGCAGGTTTAATCGCTGCAGTTTGCGCGATGATGCTGAGCACATCTCCAACCTGGCCACGGATTTGGGCGAGGAAGGTTTGCAGTATCTGCGCGGCACCGTGCGCGGCGGCCCGGTGCCGGAAGCCGCGGAGATGGTCGGTCTGCTCAGCAAAATCGATCCGGAGGCAGTCGAAGTATTTCTTCCGGGGCGCATCAAAAACTTTCCGCGAGTGTCGCAAGACCGCGTAGTGCGGCAGCTTTCCGCCAGCGGCGCGCCAGGCCGCTGCCGCATCCTGTTGAAGCTGCTCGATCACGTGGATCCGCTGGTAATGCCTCTGGTGATCGACGAAATCGGTATCGCCGCGGACCGCGAGGCGCTTGGCCGCCTCATGAACATTGTCGACGGCGACCTCCCGGCCGGGGCCGGTCCGTTCTTGCGCGTGCGAGCCGCTGAAGCGCTCGGGCGAATTCACGCCCCCGAGTCTATCAGCGCTCTGAAACGCGTTGTCGAGAGCAAGAAAGTTTTCGGCTGGGCGCACCCGCAGGAACTGCGTATTACCGCTTTGCAAGCGCTCGAGAAACTCGATCCTGCATGGGCGCTCGAATTTCTTCCCAAGAGCGGCTTGACCAAAGCGGACCTCACGCTGGCCCCGCTCCAAATGGCCAAGAACTGCAAGTTTGTGCGCCAGCGCCGGCATACTCGCGTGCGCCTGCACAAGCCGGTCGTGGCGTTCAGCACCAACCTTACTCAAAATTGCCGCATGGAAATTCGCACCGTGAGCCTCGCCGGCGGTGTTGCCACCATCGATCGCCACCTCCCACCCGGCACCCCGGTGCAATTGAAAATGCAGCTCGGCTTGCGCAATCTGCAAGCCACGGCCTTGCTGCGCGACTATCGCGGTCAGGGCATGTCCTTCGAGATTGTCGATATGAACCTCGATGAGCGCGGCAAGCTCCGCCGTTTGCTGGCCGACAATCTCACGCCCGGTAGCGCCTTGGAAGAAACGGCCAAGCCAATTGTTGCTTCAGACGTAGTAGCCGCCAGATAACCTCCGCGGTCGCAGCCGCCGCCTGTAGCGCAGGGCGGAGTCCGCGGAGCCCTGCGGCTTTTCCGCCGCGTCTTGGCTCCGCCCTCCTCCTATCCTGAATTTTCCGCGTTCCTTCTCCTTTGCGACGATCAGGACTGCTGCGCCCCCTTTTTGGTCTTTGGGTTCTTGCTCCTGTTCCTGGCTCCCCGTTTGGCGCTCGCGCATCTAAACAGATAGAATAAAGTGTTTACGCTAGTGTCTTAGTCCGCTCATGCGGGCCTCCGGCACGCTCGAACACGGCAGGAAACGAAGCCACTCATGGATCCAGCACAGGTTTTAGACAGAGTCATTGCGCAATTTATTGGCACCAAGCACGAGCGCGATGTCAAAAAGTTGCAGCCTTCCGTCGCGGCCATTAACGACCGCGAAGCCGAAATTAAGGCGCTCAGCGATGACGAGCTGAAGGCGCGCTTCCAAGCGCTGAAAGAGCCCATTCGGGCGCAGCTCAAGGACTTGGACCCAACCGAGCCCACCTTTCGTGAGTCCATGCGCCAGGCTCTGGTGCCTGCGATTGTCCCGGCATTTGCGATGGTCCGCGAAGCAGGCCGCCGTTTCCTGAAAATGCGCCATTTCGATGTGCAGCTCATCGGCGGCATGGTGCTGCACGACGGCAAAATCGCGGAAATGAAGACCGGCGAAGGCAAAACACTCGTCGCCACTCTGCCCGCAGCCCTGAACGCGCTAGCCGGCCGCGGCGTGCATATCGTCACGGTGAACGATTATCTGGCTCGCCGCGACGCGGAGTGGATGAGCCCGCTGTACCGCGCGCTGGGTCTCTCCGTCGGAGTAATCGTCCACGACTTGGACGACGAGCAGCGTCGCGCGGCCTACGGAGCCGACATAACCTACGGCACCAACAATGAGTTCGGCTTCGACTATCTGCGCGACAACATGAAATACGATCTCGCGCACTGTGTCCAACGCGGCCATCACTTCGCCATCGTCGATGAAGTCGACTCTATCTTGATCGACGAAGCGCGCACCCCTCTCATCATCTCTGGCCCTTCGGAAGAATCCACCGACAAGTACTTCAAGATCGACAAAATCGTTCCCAAGCTCATCAAGGACATCGATTTCACAATCGATGAAAAGCATCGCCAGGCCACGTTGACGGAAGAAGGCTTCAACAAATGCGAGCGCCTGCTGGGTCTCACCAACATGTCCGACCCGGCGAACATCGACGCGATGCACCACGTCTATCAGGCACTCCGCGCGCACTCGCTTTACAAAATCGATGTCGACTACGTCAATAAAGACGGCGAAATCGTCATCGTCGACGAATTCACCGGCCGCCAAATGCCCGGCCGCCGCTGGTCCGATGGCTTGCACCAGGCTGTCGAAGCCAAGGAAGGCGTAAAAATCGAGCGCGAGAACCAAACGCTCGCCACCATCACCTTCCAGAATTATTTCCGCATGTACAAAAAACTTTCCGGCATGACCGGCACGGCGGAAACCGAAGCGGCCGAATTCGGCAAGATTTACAACCTCGACGTCGTCGTGATTCCCACCAATCGCACGCTGATCCGCAAAGAATATGCCGACGTTGTGTACCGGACCGAGAAGGAAAAATTCGAAGCCGTCGTCAACGGCATTTTGCAGGAAGACAATTCTTTGGCCAACGGTATCCGCCATTTTCACGAGCGCGGCCAGCCCGTGCTGGTAGGCACGATCTCCATTGAAAAATCAGAGACGATTGCCGAAATCCTCAAGAAAGCCGGCGTCCCGCATCAAGTGCTCAACGCCAAGCAGCACGAGCGCGAATCGCGCATCGTCGCACAGGCCGGCCGCAAAGGCGCGGTCACCGTGGCCACCAACATGGCCGGCCGCGGTACGGACATTCTGCTCGGCGGCAATCCGGAATTTCTCACTCGCGAGCATTTCCTGAAAAATAAGTTGGCCATGCCCTACGCCGCCGCTCCTGCCGTAATCGGCGCGGACGGCGCCAGCGGCGATGGCGCGCAAGCCACCGTCCCCATGGTTCTCTTCCAAAACGAAGGCAAAATTTTTCAGGTTCCCGCCGACCAGTGGAAACCGATTTACGATCAGTTCGCCGGCCAATGCAAATCCGAACACGACGAGGTCGTTTCGCTCGGCGGCCTGCACATTCTCGGCACCGAGCGCCACGAAGCTCGCCGCATCGACAATCAGTTACGCGGTCGCGCAGGCCGCCAGGGCGATCCCGGCTCCTCCCGTTTCTTCCTTTCGCTCGAAGACGACTTGATGCGCATCTTCGGCGGCGAGCGCGTGAAAGCGCTGATGTATCGCCTCGGCATGACCGAAGGCGTGCCCATCGAGTCCGGACTGATCTCGCGCCGCATCGAAAACGCCCAAAAATCCGTCGAAGCGCAAAATTTCGATGCCCGAAAACACTTGCTCGAATACGACGACGTGATGAACAAGCAGCGCGAGACGATTTACGGTATCCGTCGCTCCGCGCTCGAGGGAGACGACCAGCGCGAGAGGGTTCTCGAAATCGCCGAAGATGTCGCGCGCGAACTCGTCGACACTTTCTGCCCCCGCGAGCAGCACCCCGATCAGTGGAACAGCGCCCAATTTCTCGCCGAGATGAACAGCCAGTTCGGCATCGACGCCAAAGCCGTAGGCGCCGACCCCGCCACGCTGAGCCATGACCAGCTTTCCGATGCTGCCGCCGAAGCCGTCACCAAGCGCTACGAAGAAAAAGAAAAGCAATTCACCTCCGAGCTGATGCGCTGGCTCGAGCGCCGCATCATCCTCGATGTCGTCGATTCCCAGTGGAAAGACCACCTGCTCTCCCTAGACCATCTGAAAGAAGGCATCGGTCTGCGCGGCTACGGCCAAAAAGATCCGCTCGTCGAGTTCAAAAAAGAAGCCTTCGTTCTCTTCGAAGACATGATGGCCCGCATCGACAACGAAACCATCCGCTACCTCTTCCACATCCAGATTCAGCAAGCGGAAAGATCGCCCGACGAAATGCAGCTCAGGCCCGATGCGCAGCAAGCGGCCATTCCGCGGCGCACGTCCGGTGGAGCGCAAGCCGCGGTCGCCAGCGCCGCCGCTCGCGCAAGCGAACCCGGTCCTCAGCGCCTTCCGGAAGTAGCGCGCCAGCTCGAGCGCAAACAGCAGCGCCAGCAAAAGGATTTGCAATATCAGACCGGCCCCGCGCAGGCCGAAGCGCCCAAACCCGTACGCGCCGGCGCAAAAGTCGGCCGCAACGACCAATGCCCCTGCGGCTCCGGCAAAAAATACAAAAAATGCCACGGCGCCTCCGCATGAGTGGGACAGCCATTTCTCGCTGTCCGTCCTGCGAACGCGCACTGGCTACGTTGAATCTGCACGAACCTGTAGCGCAGGGCGCAGTCCGCGCAGCCCTGCGGCCTTTCCGCCGCGTCTTGGCGAGATCGCTAAACGCCTCGCCGTTGATTAACGCTCAAGTACAAGCAACAACGTCCGTCTAACAAGATAGGAAGCCCAAATGCCTCCAGGCGCACCGCAACCGCAACAAATGCCCGAACGCCAGCCCATCCCCGGCGTAAAAAATCTCGTAGCCATCGCCAGCGGCAAAGGCGGCGTCGGCAAAACCACCGTCGCGGTCAACCTCGCCCTAGCCCTCTCGAAGCTCGGCCACAAAGTCGGCCTACTCGACGCCGACGTCTACGGCCCCAACGTCCCCATCATGCTCGGCACCACGCAAGAGCCGCTCGCCACTATGGACAAGCGCATCATCCCCATCGATGTCGCCGGCCTGAAAATGCTCTCCATGGGCCTGCTAAATCCCGGCGACAAGCCCATGATCTGGCGCGGCCCCATGCTGCACAGCGTAATCACGCAATTCCTCCGTAGCGCGCAATGGGGCGAGCTCGACCACCTCATCATCGATCTCCCGCCCGGCACCGGCGACGTGCAGCTAACGCTAATCCAAACCGTAGCCGTCACAGGCGCCGTCGTAGTCACCACGCCTTCCACCGTCGCGCTCGCCGACGTCCGCAAAGCCATCGAAATGTTTCGCCAAGTCAATGTCGAAGTCCTCGGGGTCGTCGAGAACATGAGCACCTTCGCCTGCCCGCACTGCGCCAAGCCCATCGACATCTTCGGCCACGGCGAAGGCGCAAAAACCGCGCAAGCCTACGGCGTCCCCGTCCTCGGCGAAATCGAAATCGATCCCCGCATCCGCATAGGCGGCGACACCGGCAAACCCGTAGCCCTCCTTGGCGACAAAGCCCTAGGCGCAAAAAGCATGTACGACCTGGCCCGAGCCGTAACCACTCGCCTCGACCAACTAGCCGGCACCCCCTCCGGCCCCTCAGTCCAAATCGACTGATGGTTCTGCCGACAAAGCCAGAACTGTGGATTGGCTTGGTTGAGGTTAGGCCTTTCGACCGAAAGGCGTACGGTGCTGCTGGCGCATTCACAAACATCGTGACCTGGGCCTGCGATGTTGAAGGCTTTCGTAAGAAAGCCGAAATAATAGCAGCCACCATGGATATGTGTGTGGCGGATATTGAAGAAGCAGAGCCATTAGCGGAAAGAATCAAGAAATTAACGCTGACTGAAGAAATCGACGAGATGGTCGTCCGAGCAGAATCGAATCCGAACGCAATCGTGTATGGGACTTTTCATACCTATCGTCGCGATGAGGCTTGACTCGAAGAGATCGAGCGACTAGGACAACCCGCCTTGTTACTCCGCCAGCCGAGTGCTATCTTGACCTATTCACGCATGCATCGACTTTTGTGCACAGTGCACCGATCTTCAAGTCGGGGAAAATCACAGGACTCCGCATGATTCGCCCCTATCGTGGCAAGCGCCCCGAAATCGCCGCGTCCGCCTACATTGACCCCGCCGCCGTCATCATCGGCGACGTAGTCATCGGCGCCGACTCCAGCGTCTGGCCCTGCTCCGTAGTCCGCGGCGACGTCCACTACATCCGCATAGGCGCCCGCACCAATATCCAAGACGGCTGCGTCCTCCACGTAATGCGCGATGAGCATCCCCTCCTCCTGGGCGACGACGTAACCATCGGCCACGGCGTAACCCTGCATGGCTGCAACATAGAGTCCCGCTGCCTGGTAGGCATGGGCGCCATCATTCTGAATGGTGTAAAAATCGGCGCCGGCAGCATAGTAGCCGCCGGCACCCTAATCCTCGAGCGCACCGAAATCCCCCCTAACAGCCTGGTAGTAGGCCACCCCGGCAAAGTTAAGCGTCCCCTGACGCCGCCAGACCAAGCCGCAATAGACGCCTACGCCCAGCGCTACGTCGAATACAAAAACATCTACCGCGAGGAACCAGTT